>FWPU01005942.1_pt1 | contig 25368 bp, 23 predicted proteins | sample 2228361 | NCBI WGS metagenome assembly FWPU01 (sample SAMEA103939777, study PRJEB20133) | metagenome | reverse complement strand
GGATGGCGGCGGAGCGGATGGCGGCGGAGCGGATGGCGGCGGAGCGGATGGCGGCCCAACCGATCTCGTGTGGCGGGCGCCTCCAGAGATCCACGCCCACGACTGCACGCTCGTGGAGGTCGAGGCGCGGGACTCGTTCGGTCAACCGAAGCCTGTGCCCTCAGACGTGCTCGTCGAGCTCAGGGCCGACCCGGACACCGGGTTCGCGTTCTACACCAGTTCCTCTTGCCCGATTTCAGGCATGGTCAGGACGCTCACCATGCCGGCCGGCAAGTCCACGCTGCCACTGTTCATCAAAGCCACACACGCAGGGCCGTACCGCATTTACGCGACCGATTCGTCGATGCCATCGACGCTGAAAGAAGGCTTTGCGTCCATCGGATCCTACGGGCGGCTCTGGTATGACTGGCAGCCGACGACGGCGGTCAACACCTGCTCGATGCCTGTCCCACTCTTTACTCGCAGGGTCGATGGAGGGTTGCCCGAGGTTCCTCCGCTCTTCGCGACCAAGGTCGAGCTCATGGAGCCCAACACCGTTGCGGCCCTCACCTTCTTCCAGGATGCGGGCTGCCAAGGGGTCGCCTCGAACATCGTCACGCTCGATGCCGACGCCGGGTACCTCGTGTACCACTTCACGGGCTCGATGGCCACCAGCCGCACCGTCGTGGCGAAGGACATCTCCGGCGGCTACTACCTGTCCGACAGCGCCGTCCACTCCGTCATCGGCACCAGCGGGACCGACGCGGGCGGCGCCGGGGACGGTGGGGGCTATGATGGCGGCCCGCTCGGCCCGCTTCCCGACGCCGGGGTCGGACTCGACGCAGGGCTCGCTTGGTGATGTGGCAAGTGGCTCGACGGCAGACGGCGAATCGAAAGCCGCCCCGCAGCGGACCAACGCTTTCGCCAGCGGCGACGTCTCGGGCGCCGGGGCGCGCTCGGACGGTGGAACGGAGCCGGGCGAGGCGGCCGCGGGTGCGCCCTGCGGCGGCGTGCCCGATCAGGTGGCGTAGTGGCTCGGCTCGAGGCGGTACTTCTCGATGCGCGACCGCAAGACGTCGCGGCTCACCTTGAGCAACGCGGCCGCGCGCGAGACGTTGCCGCCCTCGGCCTGAAGGGCGCGCTCGATGAGCGCCTTCTCGGCCTTGTCGATCGCCGCCAGCCCCTCGGGCGGAATGCCGTGGCCTGCGCTGGCCGGCGATTGCCGCAGTGCCAGGTGCTCGGGCTCGACCACCTCGCCCTCGTCGAGGAGAAAAGCGCGCTCGATGGCGTGGTACAGCTCGCGCACGTTTCCCGGCCAGGTATGCGCGCGGATGGCGGCCGTGGCTCCGTCCGACAGCCGCTTCGGCGGCAACCGGTACGTTGCAGCCACGCGCTCGAGAAACCGCTTCGCGAGCAGCACGCTGTCGTCGCCGCGCGCGCGCAAAGGCGGCAGCTCGAGCCACAGCGCAGTGAGCCGGTGAAGCAGCTCGGGCAAGAAGCGATGCTCGGCGGCGAGCTTCTGCAAATCGTGCGTCGAGGCGGAGACGATCTGCACGTCGACGGGACGTTCGGCGCTGCCGCCCAGCCGGCGCACGCGCCGCGTCTCGAGCACGGTGAGCAGCTTCGCCTGGCCGTCGGGCGGCAGGTAGGTCACCTCGTCGAGAAACAGCGTGCCGCCGTCGGCCGCTTCCAGCCGCCCCGCGCGCGCAACCTTGGCGTCGGTGAAGGCTCCCTTCTCGTGGCCGAACAGCTCGGACTCGATGAGCCCCGACGGCAGCGCCGCGCAGTTCAGCTCGACGAATGGCCCGTCGCGCCGCCGGCTGGAATGATGGAGCACGCGCGCGATCAGCCCCTTGCCCGTGCCGGTCTCGCCCGAGAGCATCACCGACAGGGCCGGCCCGAGGGCGCTGCGGCGCGACAGCCGCGAGATCTTGTCGAGCAGCTCCTTCATCGCCGGCGACTCGCCGATCACGTCCTCGAGGCGCGCCCTTTGCGACAGCTCCTCGTTGAGGCGGCCGAGGCGCACCCGGGCGCGGGCGTCGCGCGTCACCCGGCGAACGAGCAGCGCCGCCGCCGCAGTCGACCACGGCCCTAGCACGACCTCGGCTGCCCCCGCGTCGAGGAGCAACGGCGCGCGATCGGCGTCGTCGGGCGAGGCGAGCCAGACCCAGCTCGTCGCCGGAGACAGGGCGCAGAGCTGGCGCGCCACCGCCGGGTTCGGCTTCTCGCGCGCGCGGATCAGCGCCACGTCGGAGGTCGGCGTGGCCGCCTTGGCTTCATCCAACGTGGCGACCGTCACGGTATGGCCTTCGCGCTGGAGCGCATCGCGCAGCTCGGCATCGTCCCAGTCGATGAGCCAGACGGTGGCCACGCGCCGATAATATGCGCGCGGGCGCCGCGGAGGTGACGCGTCGAAGCCGGGTCCCCGGCTTTCTCTCTTCCCTCGGCGCGCCCGGACGGTGTAGTGCGGCCTCATGTCGCTCCCGCTCCTCGCCGGCGCGGTGCTGCTCCTGCTCGGTCTGGGTTACGTCCTCTACGGCAGCTTCGTCGCCCGCCAGTACGCTTTGGACCCGAACGCGCAGACGCCCGCCAGGCGCCTTCAGGACGGCGTCGATTTCGTCCCCACCCGGCCGTTCTACCTCCTCGGCCAGCACTTCTCGGCCATCGCCGCGGCCGGGCCCATCGCCGGGCCCATTCTGGCCTGCCAGCAGTTCGGCTGGCTGCCGGCCATTCTGTGGATCAGCCTGGGCGTCGTCTTCATCGGCGCGGTGCACGACTTCTCGGCCCTGGTGGCGTCGGTGCGCCACGAGGCGAGGAGCATCGCCGAGGTGGTGAAGACGAACCTGGGCCGCGGCGCCGGCGTGGCGATGCTGGCGTTCATCTACCTGGCGCTCCTCTATGTCATCGTCGCCTTCACCGACGCCACCGCCACCACGTTCGTCGCGGGAGATCCCGGCCTCGAGGGCGTCACGTTCGAGTTCCGCCAGGGGCCGGCGGTGGCGATGGCCTCCCTGCTCTACCTGCTCCTGGCCGTGGCCATGGGCTTCGTGGAGCGTTTCCTCAAGATGCCCCTGTGGCTGCAGACGGCCATCTTCGTCCCGGCGACGCTGCTCGCGGTGTATTTGGGCACCAGGCTCTCGGACGTGCTCGTGCTGGACCAGAAGGTCTGGGCGGCCATCATCCTTCTGTACTGCCTTCTGGCGTCGGTCGTGCCGGTGTGGAGCCTGCTCCAGCCGCGCGGCTATCTGGGCGGCTTCGTCCTGTACCTGGCCCTGGCCGTGGGCGTCGTCGGCATCTTCTTCGGCGGCTTCGAGGTGAAGCAGCCGGCCTTCAAGGGCTTCGACGTGGGCGGGGCGACCGGCGCGCTCTTCCCGTTCCTGTTCGTCACCATCGCCTGCGGCGCCTGCTCGGGCTTCCACGGGCTGGTCTGCTCGGGTACGACGTCGAAGCAGATTTCCAACGAGACGCACTGCCGGCCGGTGGGCTACGGCGCGATGCTGCTCGAAGGCTTCGTGGCCCTCGTCGCCCTGGCCACGGTGATGATTCTGGCCACCGACGAGGCGAAGCGCTTCGCCCCCGGAGCGCTCTACGGCATCGGCATCGGCCGCTTCCTGGCGGTCGTCATCGGCGAGCAGCACCTGCCGTTCGCCATCACCTTCGGAGCGATGGCCTTCTCGACGTTCGTCTTCGACACCCTCGACGTCTCCACCCGATTGGGCCGCTACATCCTCCAGGAGCTCTTCGGCTGGCGGGGAAAAGCCGCGGCCATCATGGCCACGCTGCTCACCGTGGGCGTGCCGCTCGCCTTCGTGCTGGTGGCGGAGAAGGGCGCGTGGCTTCTGTTCTGGACGTTGTTCGGCACCTCGAACCAGCTGCTCGCCGCGCTCTCGCTGATGGGCATCACCGTGTGGCTCAAGAAGAGCGGGCGCCGGTACTGGTACACGTTCTGGCCGATGCTGTTCGTCTCGACGGTGACGGTCTGGTCGCTGGTCCTCCTCGTCGGGCAGGCGTTCGCTTCGTCGGCCACGCCCATTCAGCGCGTCAACGGAGTGGTGGCCGTGCTGCTGCTCGCTCTGGCATCGGTGCTGATGTTCTTCGGCGCCCGCGCCCTGTCGGCCCGGCAACGACCCGCGGCCGCGCCGGCGGGATGACGGTGGTCGTCATGCGCGGTTCTCAGTTGGCACCCGACCCGGGTAGAAGCAGGTGATGGCGGCGGACCCACCCAGCGAGCGGCGCGGCGTCTGGCAGGCGCTGCTCGACCGCGCCCTCGACCTCACCAGCCGCCTGTCGCTTCCCGGGCCCACGACTCTGCCCGCCGCGGGCGCGGTCGTGGGGCTGTACGCCGGCCTGGCCGCGGGCCTGTTCGCCAACCTCATCGGGCTTGTCGGCGGCGTCGTCTTCGGCCTCTCGCGGGTGCTCGAGGCCTTCGACCCCAGGTCGGAGACCTTCGGCGAGCTCGAAGATGCCTTCTTGGCGGCCGACTGGCACCTCGAATACGCGCTGGTGGGTGCACCGGTCGCCCTGAGCGCGCTGCTGGCCTCGCGGCTGGTCGCTCCGGGCGGCTCGCGCGATCTGGTGAAGACCCGCCTCCGCGTGCTGTCGCTCCTCACGCTCCTGGCCCTGGCCCTCTACTACCCTCTGGTGGCCCTCTCGGTGCTGAACTCGGTGTTCGGCCACGGCCACCACATCGTGCGCACCCTCTCGGCCCTGCCGTGGTGGGCGAAGATTCTCTGGCCCGCGGTGGGTGGCATGCTCGTCGGGAGGCTCTTGCGCGACCGCCCCGACACGCACGGCCACGGCGTGCCCGAGGTTCAGCTCGCGGTGAGGCGGCAGGAGGAGGGCCTGGCCATGGAGGGCGGCTTGCTCAAGCTGTTCGCCTCGGCCATCACCATCGGCACCGGGGGGAGCGCCGGCCGCGAGGGCCCCATCGCCTACGGCGGCGCCGCCGTGGGCTCTGCGGTGGGCCGCACGCTCGGTTTCTCGCGCAAGGAGCTCTCGGTGCTGCTCGCCTGCGGCGCCGGAGCGGGCATCGCCGCCTCGTTCAACGCGCCCATCGGCGGGGCCATCTTCGCCATCGAAATCATCCTCCGCGAGTTCGAGCTGCGCGTCTTCTCGCCCATCCTCCTCGCCTCGGTGACGTCCACCATGGTGGCGCGCGGCGTGCTCGGGCACGCGCCGATGATCCGCCGCATCGGCTACCAGATGGTGAGCGGCTGGGAGATTCTCGGTTACGTCGCGCTGGGGCTCCTCTGCGGTCTGCTCTCGTATGCGTTCGTGAGGCTGCTCCACGGTGCCGAGGCGTTCTTCGCCGGGCGCGCCCGTCTTGGGGCCTCGGCCTGGCTCGAGAAACGGCCGCTGTGGATGCGGGCCGGCCTGGGCGGGCTCGGCGTCGGGCTGCTCGTGGTCGCCAACCCGGCGGTGTGGGGCGGCGGGCACGAGTGGATCAACGAGGCGGCGGTGGGGGCATTGCCGCTCACCTTCCTGGTGCTGGCGTGTGGGCTCAAGCTCGTCGGCACCGCGCTCACCATCGGCTCGGGAGGCTCGGGCGGCACCTTCTTCCCGTCGATGGTGATCGGCGCCATGGCGGGCGGGGCGTTCGGCGAGGTGGTGCACCAACTCTTTCCGACGACGACCGCTCCGTCGGGAGCCTACGCGGTGGTGGGCATGGGCGGCGCGGTGGCCGGCTTCACCCGCGGGCCGCTCACCGCGGCGATGATGCTGTACGAGCTGACCGGCAACTACGCCATCATCCTGCCGCTGATGGTGACCTGCGCGCTCTCGAGCGTGCTCTGCCACGCGCTGCTCGAGCGCCATGCCCCGAAGGTGCTCACCGACCGCGAGATTCTCCGCCAGAACCCGGTGCGGAAGGTGGCGGTGGCATCGTCGCCGGTGCGCCCGGAGACGAAGGTGCAAAAGCTGGTGGACCTGCTCGTCTCCGCCGACGAGGGTGCCCTGCCGGTGCTCGACGGCAAAGGCGAGGTCTACGGCGTGGCGCTCTTGCGCGAGCTGCGCGAAGTGTGGCCCGACGAGCAGCTCTGCGCCGTGTTGAACGCGGCCGACGTGGCGCTCAAGGTGCGGGTGCTCTCGGGCGACGACTCCCTGTATTCGGCCCTCGAGGCGATGGACCAGGAAGACGTCGACGCCCTGCCCGTCGTCGACGGCACGCGCGAGAGGCTGCCGTACGGCATCGTCACCCGCTCGGCGATTCGACGCTTCCTCTTCCGCCAGAGTCGGCTGCAAGCCGATCAGGCCGAGCCGCCGCGTTCGCCGAACGAGCTGTCGACGCAGACGGGCCGCTGGACGAGCGTGGGGTGAGCGGCCGGCCGCGAAGAATCGCGACGGCCGCGGGTGTTGGCAATTGGAGCACCCGTGCCCCTCGAGATGCACGCGCCCATCGACCTCTCGGCGCTGCTCGGCGCCGAGCACCTCATTGCGCTCTTCGACGGACATCCGCGGCTCGTCTACGTCAGCCGCGAGCTCGAGGCGGCGACCGGCCTCAGGGCCGACGAGCTCGTCGGCTGCACCCACCGGGATTGGGGGCTGAGCCCCGAGCAGGCCCGGCGCTGGAGCGCGGCGCTCGAGCAGGCGCTCGAGGGGAAGAGCGCCGACGGGCTCGTCCTGCCGATTCCCACGCCGGGCGGCGCGCGCGACGTCACGGCCTCGCTCGTCCCGGTGCGTGGGCGGAACGGGCGGGTCGCCGCCATCCTGCTCCGCGCGTACGACGAGAGCGACTCGAGCCCCGGCCGACTGCTCGCCTCGGCCATTCATCACCTGCCGGCGGGGGTGGCCATTCTCGAGGCGCCCACCGCCAAGGTGCTGTTCGCCAACCCCGAGCACGGGCGCATCTTCGGCACCGGGCCGCCGGTGGGCTTCACCCTGAACGGGCGGCGCATGTCCGTCGAGGAGTGCCCGGTGTTCCGGGCGCTGTTCCGGGGCGAAGCGGTGGCGGCCCAGGAGATGGAGCTGCAGCGTTCGGACGGGAGCCGCTCGGCGGTGCGCATCTCGTCGGCGCCCATCCGCGACGGCTCGGGAGCGGTCGTCGCGTGCATCGTCGTCTGCTACGACATCTCCGGCGCGCAGCGCGAGCGGAGGCGGCAGGCGTTTCTCTCGGAGGTGGGGCTGCTCTTCGCGCGCAGCCTGGACATGAGCGCCTCGCTCGACGGGCTGGCCCGGCTCGCGGTGCCGTTCCTCTCCGACTTCTGCCTCGTCCACTTCGCCGCCGACCCGGGGCCGGACCTCGTCGCGCTCGAGCACCTCGAGGCGGAGAAGGTGGCGTCGCTCAAGGCGGTGGCGCTCCGGCCGAAAGAGGCGGGTTGGCGCGGCTCGGCGGCGGCGCGCGTTCTGGCCGGCGAGGCCTCGTCGCTCGTCGAGCGCATCGAGGACGTCTTCGTCTGCCCCATCGACGATGAAGTCGGCCCGACGCTTTCGTCGCTGTGCTTCGTCTCGGGCATGGTGGTGCCGCTTCTGGGGCGCACCGGCGTCCTGGGCGTCATCTCCTTCGCCACGGGCGAGTCGGCGCGGCGGCTCGACCGGTCAGACCTCGAGCTGGCCGAGGAGCTGGGGCGGCGGGCCGGGCTGGCGCTCGAGAACGCCCGGCTGTACGAGTCGGCGCAGGTGGCCCAGGCCGAGGTGAGGGCCCGCGAGGCCGAGCTGCGGCGGGCCTACGAGCGGGCCAAGGAGGCCGAGCGGCGCAAGGACGAGTTTTTGGCGGTGCTGGGGCACGAGCTGCGCAACCCGCTCGCCCCCATCGCCACCGCGCTCCAGTTGATGCGGCTCAACGGCCAGTGCTCGAAGGAGCACGACGTCATCGAGCGCCAGATGCGGCACCTCACGCGGCTGGTGGACGACCTGCTCGACGTCTCGCGCATCGCCCGCGGGCAGATCTCGCTCGAGCGCGAGCCGCTCGAGGTCGGGGCGGTGCTGGCGCGGGCCATCGAGACGGTGAGCCCGCTGCTCGAGCAGAAGCGGCATCGGCTGACGGTGGAGACCCCGCCGCAGAAGCTGCACGTCATGGGCGACGAGACGCGGCTTGCGCAGGTGTTCTCGAATCTATTGGTGAACGCCGCCAGGTACACGCCGCCGGGCGGGCACGTCTCGGTGGGGGCGGCGCTCGAGGGCCAGCAGGTGGTGGTGCGGGTGCGCGACGACGGCGAGGGCATCGCCCCCGAGCTGTTGCCGAGAATCTTCGAGCTGTTCGCCCGCGGCGACCGGCCCCTCACCCGCGGCGACGGCGGGCTGGGCCTGGGGCTCTACCTGGTGAAGGGCCTGGTCGAGCTGCACGGCGGGAGGGTGTCGGCGCGCAGCGAAGGCCCGGGCCGGGGCAGCGAGTTCTCGGTGTGGCTGCCGGCGGCGGAAGGCGACGTGTCGCGCGAGCCGGCGAGCCGGCCCGAGCGCGTGCCCGACGGCCGCGGCCGGAAGGTGCTGGTGGTGGACGACAACCGCGACGCGGCGACGCTGCTCGCCGAGGTGCTCGAGTCGTGCGGCTTCGAGGTGCGCGCGGCGCTCGACCCCGCCCAAGCGCTCTCGGTGATGGAGGGCTTTTCGGCCGACGTGGCGGTGCTGGACATCGGGCTGCCGCTGATGGACGGGTACGAGCTCGCCGCCAGGCTGCGCCAGACATACGGCCGACGGCTCGTGCTGGTGGCGGTGACCGGCTACGGGCAGGACTCGGATCGAGCCAAGGCGAAGGCCGCCGGCTTCGACGCGCACTGGGTGAAGCCGGTGGACGCGCTGGAGCTGGCCGAGTCGCTGGCTTCTACCCCGGAGGCCAGCTGAACTGGCGCCCGCCGAGCAGGTGCAGGTGGACGTGGAAGACGCTCTGGCCCGCGTCGCGGTTGCAGTTCATCACCAGCCGGTAGCCGGCCTCCGAGTGGCCGCGTTCCTTGGCGAGCCGCGCGGCGACGAAGAAGAGGTGGCCGACCTTCTCGCGGTGCTCGGCGGTGAGGTCGTTGACGGTCTCGATGTGCTCTACGGGGATGAGGAGCAGGTGCGTGGGCGCCTGCGGGTTGATGTCCTCGAAGGCCACGCAGAGGTCGTCGCGGAAGATGAGCTTCGCCGGAATTTTTCCGTCGCGAATCTTGCAGAAGAGGCAGTCGGCCATGCGGGGATTCTAGTGACGGTCAGGGGAGCCGCCACGAATAACCGACGTCGGTGCGGCACGTGTCGAACGGAAGGCGCACCAGCCCCACGGACGGGTTGCGCGCATCTTGGGCCACCACCTGGCCGAAAGGCGGCGGCACGAACGTCACCAGGTAGTTGAAGACCTGCGCCTCGGGCGGCGGCCAGCCCTGGTGGTAGAGCGGTGCGCGCCGGTGCAGGTGGCTGTGGCCGCCGGTCCAGGCCAGGTGGGCGATGTCGATGCGCACGCCGCAGAGATCGGGCCTCTCGTGCGCGGCGAGCAGCATGCGGTTGATGGGGCCGAAGTCGTCGTAGGCGCTCTCGTGGGGGCGCTCCGGGTATTGGCCCAGCTCGCCGAAGGTGAGCTTCCCGTGCGAGAGGGCCGAGAACAGGGCGCAGGTGAGCAGGGCGGGCGCTAGAAGCCAGCGGGCGGCGTCCTCCTGCAGCCCGGTCAGCCCCACGCCCGCGAGGGCGAAGAAGACCGGCAGCACCGGCACGAGGAAGCGGTATTCCTTGTGGCCCACCGACGAGTGGAGCAGGAGGAACGCGGCCGCGGTGAGGAACAGGCCGCGGGCGCGGTTCGCCGCGAGGAGCGAGAGGGCAAAGACGGCGACCGACAGTCCCTCCATCGAGGCGTAGAGCTTCTGGAAGTAGAAAGGGAATGGCGAGGTGCCCCAGCCCGACGCGCCCTTCTCGACGAGATTGAAGTCGATGTACTTCAGCGCCGAGTGGAACCAGCCGCCGAAGCGCGCGCCGGGGGCATCGGCCCAGGTGAAGGCGTCGAGGGCTCCGAAGACGATGGCCCACGCGAAGAGGACGGCGGCGGCGTCGCGAAGCCTGCGCCACTCCTTCCGCGCGGCGAATGTGGCGAGAAGCCCCACGCAGAAGACGCCGCACTGGAGCCGGAGCAGCACCGACAGCCCGAGCAGCGACGCGCCGACGACGATGTCCCTGCCTCTGGCGTCCGGGCGGAACGAGAAGGCCAGCCCCAGCGCCACCGGGAGCGCGGCCGCATTCTCGCTCATGGCGCGGTGGGAGAAGTAGACGATGGGAGCGGCGACGGCGAACGCGGCGGCGGCGGCGGCGGCCAGCTCGGGCAGGGCACCCTGCGAGCGGGCGAGCCGGTAGACGGCCCAGACGGTGAGCAGCGAGAGCGCGACGAAGACCAGGCGGACGAGGGTGAGGTAGCTCTGCGGGTGCTCGAGCCCGGCGAATTTCGCGAGCCTCAGCCACAAGGCGACGAAGCCCGGGAGGGCCCAATTGCGGGCGCCGTCGACGAACTCCCAGGCGACGAGGCCGTAGCCGTGGACGAGGCGGTGCGCGGGCTCGAGCGACTGGAACACCTCGTCGGGCCAGAAGATGCCCCAGTCGTTCAAGGCGAGGTCGAGGCGCATGGCGGCTCCGACGACGAGGGCGACGCCGAGGGTGCCGAGCGCGTACAGTGCCGAGGAGCGGGCGGCCGGGGGCATTGAGCCTGCTGTTCCGTGTTACACGACGAGTATCACGGACGGAAGGCCCCGGCGTTCTGCCATGGGCCCCGCGGAGAACCAATGACGTCGATTCGAGTCGCGCGGCTCCTCGAGGACACCGAGTACGACCTTCAGCTCTCGCTGGTGGCGGGCAAGGAAGGGCTCGATCGCCGCATCGCCAGCTCGCGCATCCAGAAGCCCGGCCTCGCGCTGACCGGATTCACCGAGCATCTCCACCCCGACCGGGTGCAGGTCTTCGGCAACACGGAGATTTCGTACCTGAAGACGCTCTCGGCAAAGTCGCAGCGCGACGTGCTGCGGAAGATGTTCACCCAGCAGATCGCCTGCATCGTGGTGACCAAGGCGTTGGATCCGCCGCAGACGCTCATCGACGCGTGCGAGGAGCAGAACGTGGCGCTGATGAAGACGCCGCTCATGTCGCACCAGTTCATCCAGCAGGTGCAGGCCTTCCTCGAGGAGGCGCTCACCGCCACCGCCTCGCTCCACGGCGTGTTGATGGACGTCTTCGGCGTGGGGATTCTCCTGCTCGGCAAGAGCGGCATCGGCAAGAGCGAGATCGCCCTCGACCTGGTGATGCGCGGGCACCGCCTGGTGGCCGACGACATCGTCGAGGTGGCCAGAAGAAAGCCCGGAGCCGTCTACGGCGGGGGCAACCCCATCATCAAGCACCACATGGAGATTCGCGGGCTGGGCATCATCAACATCAAGGACCTCTTCGGCATCGCCGCGGTCCGCGAGCGCAAGAAGATCGAGCTGGTCATCGAGCTCGTCGAGTGGGATCCGACGCACGAGTACGATCGGCTGGGCGTGGAGGAGCAGAAGTTCAACATCGTGGGCGTCGACATTCCCCTCTCGGTGGTGCCGGTTCGCCCGGGCCGGAACATGACCACCATCATCGAGGTGGCGGCGCGGAACCACCTGCTCAAGCTGCAGGGCCATCACTCCGCGCGCGACTTTGCGGATAGGCTCAACCGGGCCATCGCCGAGGGGGCGATGCGGCGCACCTTCGGAGAAGAGGTCGAGTGACGCCCGAGCGGCACATCGTGGTCATCACCGGCATGTCCGGCTCGGGCAAGTCGACCGCCGTCCGCGCGCTCGAGGACGCCGGCTTCTTCTGCATCGACAATTTGCCGGCCCTGCTTCTGCCCAAGGTCGTCGACCTGATGGGAAGCGCCGACACGCGCAAGCTGGCGATGGTCATCGACGCCCGCGAGGGCCAGTTCCTCAAGGACGCGCCGCGCATCATCGACGAGGCGAAACGGGCCGGGCACAAGGTCGAGGTGCTCTTCCTCGACGCCTCCGACGACGCGCTCATCCGCCGCTTCTCCGAGACGCGCAGGCGACACCCGCTGGCCCCCGACGGCACCGTCTCCGAGGGCATCGCCAGAGAGCGCCAGGCCCTGCGAGATTTGCGCGAGCTGTCGGATCACGTCATCGACTCGTCGGCGCTGAACGTGCACGACTTGAAGCGCCTGGTGCAGGGGCGCTTCACCAGCGAGGTACAGACGCAGCCGTCCATCTCGGTGATGTCGTTCGGCTACCGCTACGGCGTGCCGCCCCAGGCCGACCTGGTGTTCGACGTGCGTTTTCTGCCGAACCCGTACTTCGTGCCCGAGCTGAAGGGGCTGACCGGCCGGCACCCCAAGGTCGCCGCCTGGGTCGTCGAACGGCCCGAGACGCAAGACTTCCTCGTCCGCGTCGTCGACTTCTGCGCCTTCCTCTTCCCCCGCTACCAGAAAGAGGGAAAGGCGTACCTCACCGTGGCGCTGGGCTGCACCGGCGGCAAGCACCGCTCGGTGGCCATCGCCCACGAGCTTTACCGGCGACTGGCCACTCCCGATGCTCGCGTGCAGCTCTGGGACAGGGACATCGAGAAGGAGTAGCGGGCCTCGAATTGCATCGGCTCGGGGCATGGCCCTGCTGCTCAGCCACGCGTTCAGAGTGCGGCGCTCTCGGGCGCGGCTGCTGGCCGCGGATCGGGCGTGGCTGCGCATGGAACGCCCGGACCGACGCATGGTCATCACCGTGCTGATGCTGACCGACGGAGCCATGGCGCCGAACGAGCTGTCCGAGCTCGTTCGCACGCGGCTGTTCCGCTACCGGCGGTTCCGCGAGGCACCGCCTGGACGGCGGGTGAACGGTCCGGCAAATCCCTCGCTGCACCTCTCGAGGGCGCCTCGGGCGCCTTCCGGCGAGCGGGAGCTCGTGCGCTTCGTCGAGGAGGCGATGGCGCGGCCACTGCCGGCGGACCGGCCGCTGTGGCAGGTGCACCTGGCCGAGCGCTTCGGCGCGGGGAGCGCCCTCGTCTGGCGCGTCCACCACGCGCTCGCGGACGGGGCCGCGCTGGTCCGCGTGTTGCTGGGCATCGCCGATCGTCCGGCGCCGCTGGGCCAGGAGCATCCACCCCCGCGGCGGCGGCGACTCCGGTTCCGCGGCGTCCGCGCGGTGGCGGCGTTGTTGCGGCTGCTCCTGTTGCCGAGAGATCCGCGCACGCTGCTCGAGGCGAGGCCGTCGGGCCGGTGGCGCGGCTGTCGCTTGGCGGGCGGACGGTGAGCGACATCGTCTTCTGGGCTCCGCAGCCTCTGGGCATCGGCGTCGGCTTCAGCATCTTCAGCTACGCGGGCGCCATCCGGGTGGGCGTCGCGGCGGACGAGGCGTGCGTCCCCGAGCCCGCGGCGCTGGTCGAGGCCTTCGAGGCCGAGCTGGCGTCGCTCGGAGTGGCTGGCGGCGAGCATCTGGTCACGTAGCGGTACGCGCACCGCCGGCTCGCCGCTCGAGCTTCGCCGTCATGGAGCGGCTCGGCATTCGACGATGCCCATCTACTCCCGCTGCGGCAGCGTCAGGCCGTAGGGCGCGCGCTGACCGAGCAGGCGGGCATCCGCCCGGTCGACCCGCCCCGGTTGACAAGCCTGAAACGGCGCGGCGAGGCGCCGGGTCTTATGCTTCGTTGTAATCCTACCCCGTTGCGCAATCTTCGGTGTGGCGGTACTTGAGTGGACGCAGCGGGGAGCAGGGGAGTCACGCATGGTCGGGCTGGTGGTAGCGACTCATGGACGGTTGGGAGACGAGCTCGTCGCCACCGCCGAGCAGATCGTGGGCAAGCTGCCCCGCGTCGCGACCTGCTCGATTCAGCCGGGCACCTCGCCGCAGGAGATTCGCGAGCAGGTCGAGCGGGCGATCGACTCGGTGGAGGGCGGCGAGGGCGTCATCGTGCTGGCCGATCTCTTCGGGGGCACTCCCTGCAATCAGTCGCTGACGCTTTCGCGCACGCACCAGCTCGAGGTGTTGACCGGCGTGAACCTGCCGATGCTGCTCAAGGCCGCGAGCCTGAGGGAGCAGCCGCTCTCGTTGCTCGAGATGGCGCAGGCGCTGGCCCAGTACGGGCAGCGCAACATCACCTGCGCTTCGGCGATGCTGCGCGAGGCCGCGACCGCGCAGCGCAACCCGCACTGAAGCGCGAGGGTCGGCGTGATCTCTCTGGTCCGCGTCGACAACCGGCTGATCCACGGGCAGGTCATCGAGACCTGGCTTCCGCACCTGAAGGTCAAGCGGGTGGTGGTCGCCGACGACGAGGCCGCACAGAGCCCGCTGATCCGCGCCGCGATGGGGCTGGCGGTGCACCCCAACGTCGAGGTGCAGGTGCTGCCGATGGGCCAGGTCGATTTCGGCGGCCTCTCGAAGGACGAGGTGCGCACGCTGCTCCTCTTGCGCGACGTCGGCGGCGTCTTGCAGGCGCGGGGGCGGGGCCTTCTGGCGGGCCACGTCAACGTCGGCAACGTTCACTTCGCCAAGGGGCGGGTGCAGATCACTCCCTCGGTGTTTCTCTCGCAAGACGAGCTGAATCAGCTGAAGATGCTGGCCGAGGCCGGGGTCGAGGTGGAGGCACGGGCCGTGCCTTCGGACCGCCCGGTCGGCGTGTCCGAGATGGAGAGTCGCTTCGGAAAGGGAGCCGGTTAGGGCATTGCGGCTCCCGTCCCGGCCCGAAGCCCGCATATGGTCATCTGGTCCCACGTAGCGCTGGCCGGCGTCTGGGGTGGGCTGCTCGCCCTCGAGCGGCGGGCGTTCCTCCAGGCGATGTTCAGCCGGCCGTTGGTGGCGGCCACGACGATGGGGCTGCTCCTCGACGACCTCCGCACCGGGCTCTTCGTGGGCATGCTGCTCGAGCTGTTCCATCTCGGCGCGGCCAGCCTGGGCGCGGCGCTGCCCGAGAACGAGACCGCATCGGCGAGCTGCTCGGCGGCGGCGGCGGCGGCCTTGGCCAACGCCTCGGGCGGAGGCGGCACTCCGTTCATCTGGTCGGTGGCGATTCTGCTCTTCGTCGGCATGGGCCGGGTGGGGCGCGTCGTCGACCGGTCACTCGAGCGCTACTCGTCGCGGCTGGCCTCGAAGGCGGTGGTGTCGGCCGAGACGGGAGATCTGACGAGGGCGGTGCGGCAGAACCTCTGGGGCATGTGGCCGCACTTTGTGACGTTCGGCGCGTTCAGCGCGGTGGCGGCGGCGGTGGGCTACGCGGCGTGGCCGCTGGTGGAGGAGCTGCCCCGGCGGGTGGTGGTGGGGCTGGCGTGGGCGTATCCGGCGATGGCGTCGGTGGCGGCGGCGGTGGCGGCGAAGGGCTCGCACGCGCGGAACGCGGGCGTGTGGGCCGGAGCGGCGGCGGCGGTGGTGGTGGGGGCGGTGGCGGCGCTCACCTTCGCGGGGAGGTCCGGATGAGCGAGGCCCTCGGACGCGCCGATGCGGGGCCGACGCCGAGCGTCCTCACCGGCTGGGTGCTGCTCAAGGTGTTCGCCCGGTCGCTCTTCCTTCAGGCCTCGTGGAACCCGCAGGGCATGCAGAACCTCGGGCTGGCATACGCGCTCTACCCCGCGCTGCGGGTGCTCTACAGAGAGCCGCAGGCGCAGATGGCGGCGGTGCGGCGGCATCTCATCTTCTTCAACACGCACCCGTACGTGGCCGCGGCCATCGTGGGCGGGGTCCTCTTCCACGAGGAACGCATCGCCCGGGGCGAGGAGACGCCCGAGCGGGTGACGTCGTTCAAGGCGGCGTTGATGGGGCCGCTCGCCGCGCTGGGTGACGGCTTCTTCTGGCTGTCGTTGAAGCCCGCGGTGGGAGCGGTGTGCGCGGCGCTGGTCCCGCTGCTCGACGGGCTCGGGTATGGGCTTCTGGCGCCGGTGCTGTTCCTGGTGCTGTACAACGCGGTGCACTTCACCCTGCGGCTCAAGCTGTACTGGTTGGGGCTCAAGCTGGGCGACCGGCTGGTGGAGGCGGTGGCGAAGGCGAATCTGCCGATGCGGGGCGCGAAGCTGCGGGCCGTGGCGGCGATGAGCGCGGGCGGGCTGGCGGCGTACCTGGCGCTCGACTTCGGCGTGCGCTACGGCGGAGACTTCGCGCCGGTGGTGGCGTCGGGGTGTCTGGCGTTGGGGGGCCTGGCGTACGGGTTGGTCGCCCGCCGGGTCAGCCAATACGCAGTGCTCTACCTCGCGGCGTTGATCGCCGGCGTCGCCGGAGCGTTTCTCTGAGGAGACGATGGGCAACGTGGCGGAAGCCGAGTTCGAGATCGTGAACGCGCTGGGGCTGCACGCCCGGGCCGCGGCGCAGCTGGTGAAGGTGGCGAACCGCTACAAGTGCGACGTGCAGATCGAGTGCGAGGGGCAGGCGGTGAACGGCAAGAGCATCATGGGCGTGCTGATGCTGGCGGCCTCGCAGGGCATGAAGGTGAAGGTCCGTACCAGCGGCGACGGCGCCGAGGCCTGCCTCGCCGAGATGGGCCAGCTCATCCGCAACAAGTTCGGAGAGGAGCAGTAACCAACCTGAAAGCAAGGCCCAAGGCCGTTCGCCACCGGCCAGTGGCTTCACGGCAGACATGAGCACCCACGCCACACCCACTCTGTCGTTCCAGGGCATCGGCGCCAGCCCCGGCGTCGCGGTGGGCAAGGCGTTCGTGCTCGACCGCAAGCGCATCCGCACGCCCAAGCTGAGGCTTTCCGACGCCGAGGTGGAGACCGAGCTGATGCGGCTGAAGACGGCCGTCGAGCTGTCGGACCACCAGCTTCTGGAAATCAAGGACCGGTTGGCGACGGGCGATGGGCACGATCACGCGCTCATTCTCGAGGCGCACCGGCTGATGCTCCACGACCCCATGTTCGTGGACGAGGTGAAGAAGCTGATCGCGCGCGATCACATCAATGCCGAGTGGGCGGTGCGGCGGGTGGCGCGGAAGATCAAGCACATGTTCGACAACATTCCCGACGAGTACTTCCGGGAGCGAAGGGCCGACGTCGACTTCGTGGCCGACCGCATCGTGCGGAACCTGATGGGCCAGACGGTGGACGTCGAGATGGACGTGCCGGCGGACGCGGTGGTGGTGGCGCACGACCTCTCGCCGGCGGACGCGGCGATGCTGGTCAAGACCGGGCGGGTGGCCGGCTTCGTGACCGACCTCGGCGGGCAGACCTCGCACACCGCCATCGTGGCGCGGGCCCGGGAGACGCCGGCGGTGGTGGGGGCCGGCCGCGCCTCCGAGCAGATCTCTCCCGGCGACCTGGTGGCGCTCGACGGCACGCGCGGTCTGGTGCTGGTCAACCCGACCGAGGAGCAGCTGGCGCTCTTGCGCGAGACGATGCGCCGGCACCTGGCCTCGGAGCAGATGGGCCTCAAGACGAAGGACCTGCCGGCCATCACCACCGATGGCTGGCGGGTGGTCTTGAAGGGCAACATCGAGTTCGCCGAGGAGATCCCCTCGCTGGTGGCGCACGGGGCCGAGGGCATCGGGCTGTACCGCACCGAGTTCTTGTTCCTCGACCGGCAGCACCCGCCGACCGAGGAGGAGCACTACCGCTGCTACCGCCAGGTGCTGGAGGCGATGGGAGGAAGGCCGGTCACCATCCGCACCATGGATCTGGGCGGCGACAAGGTTCCCGGCCGCAAGCACGAGAAGGAGCCGAACCCCGCGATGGGCCTGCGGGCGGTGCGCTACTGCCTGTCGCACCGCGAGCTGTTCCGGGTGCAGCTGCGGGCGCTGCTCCGGGCGTCGGCGCACGGAAACTTGCGCATCATGTTCCCGCTCATCTCCGGCGTGTCCGAGCTTCGGGAGGCGCGGAGCGAGCTCGAGTACTGCCGCAGCGAGCTGGGCAGGGCGGGGCTGCCGATCGGCAAGCGGTTCCCGGTGGGCATCATGGTGGAGACGCCGTCGGCGGCGTTGATCGCCGACCGGCTGGCGCAGGAAGCCGATTTCTTTTCCATCGGGACGAACGACCTCATCCAATACTCGCTGGCCATTGACAGACAGAATCGCGACGTGGCGTATCTGTACAAGCCGCTGCATCTGTCTGTATTGAGATTGCTCAAGAGCATCGTCGAGGCGGCGCGGTCGGCGGGGATTCCCGTGGCGATGTGTGGAGAGATGGCGGGCGACCCCGTGTACAGCCTGGTGCTGGTGGCGCTGGGGCTGGACGAGCTGTCGATGACGGCCGGGCAGATTCCGGTGGTGAAGCAGATCATCCGCCGGGTGAGCCGGTCCGAGTCGATCGAGCTGTTGAACCAGGCGATGGAGTTCTCGACGGCAGAGGAGATCGAGCGCTTCGTGCGCACCGAGATGGAACGGCGGTTCTCCGACGCCAGCCCGGCGGAGTGAGCCGGCCGAAACTGTGGGACGAGGTTCACGGTCACCGATCGAGCGTCGATTCGAGATCCAGCGCGCACTCCTCTCCGAACAGGCGTGCCACCATCGCGAGGAAGCTCAGCTTGAATCGGCTCGGTGGCCCGATGACGTGGTCCTTGGTCTCGTAATAGCGCTCGACGAGCGTCTTTAGCTTCAGCGGCTGAACGCGGTGTATCTCTTCGATTGCGTCGAGGTCATGAGCGTCCGCCCGGCCGGCCTTGAGAATGGCCAGGTCGTGTCGCTCCGGAATCCAGACGTGCAGCTGCGTCAATCCCCGGAGCCGAAGCTCGACCAACCGGTCCTCGAATTCGTGGGGCGGCTGGGCGATGGGGGCGGGTTGAACCGGAATCGGCTGGGGCAGCTTCGTGTTCGCAGCCTCGACCGCGCGCCAGAAGGCGTCTTCCGCTCGTCCCCAGAGGTCGAGGTCTGCCGTCGCGTGCGCCCCGTGGTAGGCGAGCCCGACAGCGGCGCCCCCGATGACGACGATCGAGCATTCCTTGCTCAGCTCGGCGTCGATCAGCCGCAAGAAGCGCTCGAACTCGATTCGGCTGAACCTACGCAAGGTGCTTCTCGAGTACGGGCTTCAGCGAGTCCTCGCCCAGGTTCATGAGGAAGCCCCATTTCCTCACCGGGCGCGGCGTCCGCCGTCTGGCGAGCTTCCGCTCGAAGTCGCTCTTCGCCTCGGGAAGGTAGCGCATCACGCGCCGGCGGCGGTCCCGCAAGTCGTCCACGTACCGCTTCAGCGCCGGGTCGCCGAGGAGCTCGGCCGTCAGCTCGACGAGCATGCCCAGCTCGGCCTTGAGCTTCCGCCGGCGCGCGGCCTCCTTCAGCTCGAGCCAGTCGAGTCGACCGCGGTGCTTCGCCAGCACGACCGGGAGGACCCGCAGCACCGTTCCATCGTGGCGCGCCAGATCCAGCGCCTCGACGAGCGTCGCCTCGAGCTTGAAATGCGCCACCGGGTCGACACCGGCCAGCGGAGCTCCGTGCGCGGCGAGCGATTCGCGGACCCGTTTCCGCCGATCGGGGTCTTCGGGCCGCTTCGCCGGAATCTGCAACAGCCCTCGAAGGAACGGCGCCCCCGGGTGGTCGGGGTTTCCGGACACGACATCGGCGGCACCGACGGACTGGAGCCGAACCAGACCGAGGGCCCGGAGCAGCGCCACCTCCTTGGCGATCGCCCGCGGAGACAAGCCCGCCCGCCTGGCCAGCTCGCTCATGGTCGCAACCTGCCCGTCCACGAGAACGAGCCGCAGCACCTCCGTCCTGGCGCGGGACTGGAACAGGGCCTGGGCGAGCGATTGCTCCATTGAGGCCTGATATTGCGACTTACAGTCCGAATTTGCAACCGAGGGGGTCTGCTTCGCCGGCCCTGAAGCGGACCAGGCACCGGCGGGAGCAGATCCGCCGCCCGGCCGACGCGCCCCGGCCAGGCACCGGCCAGGCCCGTTGACTCGGGCCGTCGGCGTACCGACGATGCGCCCGTGCACGACGGAGCTCAGCCGCCGCGGTCTGCCCTCGCCCCGAAGAGCCTCGTCTCCGCGGTGACGCTCCCGGACGCGTGGTTCATCGCCTGCTCGTCCAGGGAGCTCCGCGCCCGGCCGATCGCCCGCACGGTGCAGAACGTGCCGCTCGTCCTCTTCCGCACCGGCGACGGCCAGCCCGCCGCGCTCGTCGACCGCTGCCCGCACCGCAACGTCCCGCTCTCTTTGGGCCGCGTCAGAGGCCAGGCGCTCGAGTGCCGGTACCACGGCTGGCAGTTCGACCGGCAGGGCACTTGCGTCTGCATTCCGGGTCTCGTCGCCGAGGTCGCCGCGAAATCCCGCAACGCCACCGCGTACGCGTGCCGCGAGCAGCAGGGCTACGTCTGGGTCTACTCCACTCCGAACGTCGAGCCTGCCGACGCGCCCTACCTGTTCCCCTTCCTCGACGACCGTCGCTACTCCACCATCCGCCGCGACATGCGCGTGCAGGCCACCGTTCACGCCGCGGTGGAGAACGCCCTCGACGTTCCTCACACCGCCTTTCTCCACGGTGGCCTGTTCCGCACGGAGAAGAAAACGAACGAGATAGAGGTGGTCGTCCGCCGAAGCGCCGACCGCGTCGAGGCCGAATACATCGGCGAGCCGCGCCCCGGGGGGCTGGCCGCGCGGCTGCTCGCTCCGGGTGGCGGAGTGGTGACGCACTTCGACCGCTTCCTCCTCCCCTCCATCGCCCAGGTGGAGTACCGCCTCGGCGACGACAGCCACCTGCTCGCCACCTCGGTCATGACCCCCATCACCGAGACGGAGACGCACCTGTGGGCGGTATTGAGCTTCCGCGTGCCGATTCCTTCGTGGCTGGTGCGGCTCGTCCTCACGCCGGTGGGCCTGCGCATCTTCCGCCAGGACGCCGAGATGCTGGCCGCGCAGACCGAGAACATCCGCCGCTTCGGCGGAGAGCAGTTCGCCTCGACGGAAATCGACGTGCTCGGGCCCCAGGTGCTCCGGCTCCTCAAGCAGAAGAGCCGCGGCGAGGCCGGCGAGCAGGCCCTTTTCGAGCACCGCGTGCGCATGCGCACCTGACGGTTCGGGCTCGAGGCGCGCCGCCGACTCGTTATGCCCGCTCATCGGTGGCCAGGCCCAGACGCGTCCGTGGCACGTGCCTTCCGGGCGCGGCGCGTTTCTTCGCGCCCGTGCCGGCCGGCCCTACGCTGAGGCCATGATTCGCCGCCTTCGCAAGAGCCGCATCCGGGTGCGGCGCTCGGACCTGCCGCGCGACAGGAAGCGACAGCTCGCCTTCGCCGTCTTCCGCTACGTCCTCTACGGCTTCATCGGCCTCTCCAGCGAGGTCATCTTCTACACGCTGGTGCGCGTGGGGCGGATGATTCCCGGCGTCCGGTGGCTCTTCCAGTTCAGCTGGAAGGTCGACCCGGCGCTGAACCTCGACAACGTCTGGCACGCACCGCTCGTCGCCCTCTTCGGCCAGTGCTCGTTGTGGATGTTCCTCGTCTACGCCACGGCCGCGTTTGGCTGCATCGAGCCCATCTACCGCGGGCTCTCGCGCTACCCGGTGTGGCTCCGCGCCGGCGCGTACGGCCTCGTCATTCTCGCCTTCGAGGCATTCAGCGGCCTCGTCCTGTGGAAGATCACCGGGTACCGCATCTGGTTCTACGACGACGCGCTGGCCATTCTGGGCATGACGTCGCTGTACATCTTCCCCATCTGGATGCTCACGGGGCTTCTGGTCGAGCTCATCTACCGCGAGCTGATGGACCCGCGCGTGCGCGACGCCCTCGAGGCCGAGCTGGCCGACCCGGCGCTGCCGCCGCCCGCCCGGCCGACCTGACGCGTCAGTCGTCCCAGCTCACCCGGTACGTGGCGCCGTGGCCGTCGTGCCAGACGACGTCCACCTTCAGCCCGCGCGCGCCTGCCTCCAGCAGGCCGGCCTCGATGATGCCCTGGGTGAACTCGGGGTAGGGTCCGACCTCGTTCATCCACAGCTCGTGCACGTTGGGAGCCCGCTCGGTCAGCCGCGTCTCGGTGTAGTTGTTCCCGGTGCGGAAGTTGTGCGCCGACCGCTGCAGCGTTCGCTTGGGGCCGAGCACCTTCGCCAGTGCCAGCATCGCCCGGCCGAGGTACGTCTCGCGGTAGCCGTGCACCAGGTCGCGGCCGATCTGCCGCCTCGCTTCCGTTTGGGGCAGCGCCGGGTACACCGACTCGGCGGCGATGGCGATGCACCTCATCCACACGTCGAACGGGTAGGCGGGGAGCAGCTTCTTCCCGAGGTTCAGCCCGGCCTGCTCGAGCCTCTGCCGGGCCTTCGCGTCGAGGCGGCCGCCCAGCGCGCGCTGGAAGAGGCCCTCGAACGTGTGACCGAAGACGAGCAGCTCGGCCGGAGCATTCAGGCGCACCCTCGCCGCGAGCGATGGACCGGCCGCCAGGCCATCGTCACCGCGCGACGAATGATCGTCCATCGCTGCTCCCGTGCTCGCGCGCCCCCCTCGGCACAGGCGCGACGCGCATAGCAGAGGCCACGGCGTCGCTGCCGTCAATCCCCGAGCTCGATCTTCTCCTCGCGGTCGGCCTCGGTGAGAACGGGGTTGGGCAGGGTGTCCAACGTGGGGCGGAGCAGGTCGAACGCCGCGGGCACGTACCAAGCGACCTCCTCGCCCAGCTCCTGCGCGTACAGCCGGGTGACGTCGGCCAGCGCCTCGCTCGAAGTGGGAAAGCTCCCGCCCGACTCGGCCGACCACACCTCGTGCCCGTCGGGGCAGCGGTAGAGCTTCGCCTCGAGCTCGGCCTCCACGCCGCCGCTCTGCGTGCGCACGCGCGGCAAGAGCCACAACACGCCCTCGATGCCCTCGACGCACCGCTCGGCCAGCTTGAAGTCGCCATCGGCGGCAAGGCTCTCCTTCACCAGAAAATCGCGCTTCTGGTTCACGTAGCGCCGCGCCACCAGCGAGAACAGCTCGCCCACCTTCTCTTTGCCCTCGGGGAGGGGCTGCGTCACCACCACGAGGCGCCTGATGCGGTGCTTGTCGACGCGCTCGAAGTCGTCGCTGATGCGGCTGTGGCGAACCACCGAGCAGGAGGCGAGAAGCAGCAGAGGGACGAGGCGGCTCATGGGCGCGCTCCATCGGCCAATCGGACGGGCTGCGGTGCCGGCGCGGGCGGGCTCATCAGCCGCAGCACCGCGTACCCCACCAGCCCCGAGGCCAGCGAGCCCAAGAGGATGCCGAGCTTCGCCGGCGAGCCTCCGCCCGGCATCGGCGCGAAGCCCAGCCGCACCGCACCAGCGCATGAACGCCTCCGCATGACAAAAGCCGGGGGAACAACGCGGTGAACGAGCCCAACACATTGGCTGGGTGGCGATCTACCGCTTGCAGGCGGATAACTCATCAACCCCTTCGGCGCTGATACAGCCCGCATGACCGCTCATGTCGTGCGGCACCACCACGCGAACCTGCTTCTCGGTGGAGAGCTGGTGCGAGTCTGTGGCGCGAAGGGTGAGAACGTAGCGGCGCCCGAGCCCCAGTCCGCTGCGTTCGGCACGCACGCATCCTCCTTCGGGTCCGAAAACGAAATCAGGCTCGGTGGACCCAGAGCCTTGATCGTCGGCCCGCTCGTCGCTTGTCACCTGCACCAGTTGGACGGTCGGCGGCAGCTCACTGCATTCGTCGCTCGCCGAGAATTTGATCTCCTCGCCGAGGCGGAACCGAGCGAACCGGTGGTTGGGAGGCCAGAGGCACACCTCTTCGAGCGCAACCTCGAGCTCCGGAGGAGTGGTGTCCACCACCTCGACGAGAACCTCGTCGGCCGCGCTGGACAGCTCGGGGTCGTACACATGCAATTGGTAGCTGTGGGGTCCGAACGTGGCCAGCACGGTGGCGACCTGCTGATTCGACTTGCCTGCGACTCCCTCGAACCACTGGAAGTGGGCAAGCGGCGTTCCATCGGGGTCGAAAGATGCGGACGCGTCGAGCACGATGCGGGTGCCCGCGGGAGATTCGCACTCGATTTGTCGGTCGGGCCCTGCTGCTGCGACAGGTGGCCTGTTGGCCACAGTGCCTTCCAGGTGCAGCACCACCCCGCGGTTCTCCCGGTCCTTCCCGGCGACGTCGAGCGAGAATGAAGCTCGGTCGAAGCGGCCCGTGAGCTGGCCCTCGTTCACGAAGTCAGAGCCGCCTGGGACTCCATCGATGTCCGCACGCACGCCGAATTTACCGGCGCCAGGCGGCGCCACGAACGAGCCGTCCTCGGCGATGGGAACATCGAAGCGCGTCATCAGGAACGCCAGCGGGAAATCGACACGCAACGTTCGAACCACGACGGGTCCGATACGGACGGGCACGAAGAATCGCTCGCCGCTGACGCGCAGGTTGACCAGCTCGATGCGGCGGTCGGCATGGGCGGGCGAAAGGTTGTCGTTCAGGCGAACGGTGCCTCTGACCTTGGTGCGCGCAAGCTCGGTGAGCGTCCCGTCGCCCTGCACCTGGCCTACTCGGACGAACGACCGCTCTGGGTCGAGCTCTATGCGATAGTGGGCTGCGGCGGAAACTCGGACATTTGGCCCTGGAGGCTCGCATCCGTCCGAGGCGACGAACCGACCGAACGCCTTGCCGACCGTCGGCCGGCACGTGCCGATACGGCAGGTGGGAGCGATGCCGCACATGGTCGCTCCTCCGCTGCATGCCGCCTCGCACGCCTCGACGACGTCCTTGGGGCTTTCTTCTTCAGGCACCCTGGCGCAACCCTGAATGATGGGGCTGATGGTGGCGCCGGGCGCAGAGGCATCGTCGCAGTCACAGCGGCAATCCCAGAAGTCGATCGGGTCCTTCCACCAGGCGCGAATGTCCTGGGCGTAGGCGATGTGCGAGTCAGGTGATGGGTGGCAGCGGTCGTACCAATCGAATCGTTGGTTTGTACATTCGAAAAGCGGCACCTGCGCACCGGGAGCGGTGACGCAGGGACACGGAACGCCACCAAACACGTCGGCTCCTCGGCCACTCTCCCACCTCGACCGCTGGGTCTGGGGGCCGGCCCTGAGCGTAATTCGGCAGACACCCCGAGCTGTGTCCGGACGCACATCGACCAGTCGCAGATCCGGGTCCATGCACCCGCTGCCAGGCCGCGCGGTGGCGGGCATGCATTGAAGCGCGAGGTTTTCGCCCGGAGGTTTGGGTACGGGCACCTCGATGACCAACTCGTCCTCATGCGGATGAGTTTCGCCAGCCGGTAGATCGCGAATGAAAAAAGCATTCGTCAGCAGATGCCACAAATCTGGCTTTTGCGGGTCCGGGCGAACCGTACTCATGCCTCGCACTTCGTGCATCTCGACAAAGCCATTGCCCTCGCCGCTGGTCCAGTCGCCCACCATGGTGAGGCGTTCGCCCCGCTGAGCGCGGAATTCATCGAAAGTCTGGGCCGGAAAGCCCAACGACTCGTCGGCCTCTATAGAGAACGGACCTCCGTACCAGCGACACCACTGAACCTCGGCGTGAACGCGCGTCTCGGGGTTGGTGTCTCGAATCTCCAGTGGCACGGAAACCGTCTCTCCTTGGCGCTGAACCTGCACCCCTGAGGGATCCCCGCATTTGGCATGAGCACGCCTGATCGGATCGATTGCGGGAGCGAATGACTGCACGCG
>FWPU01005936.1_pt1 | contig 25388 bp, 23 predicted proteins | sample 2228361 | NCBI WGS metagenome assembly FWPU01 (sample SAMEA103939777, study PRJEB20133) | metagenome | reverse complement strand
GCTCGGCGTCGGTCAAAGGACGCACAAAGATAGGTCTTTTCATACCCCATAGGATAGCACATAACAGAAGCTCTCTTCTGCGCTGGAACTAGGACCAGAACGCCGGAAGCCTCCTGGCAGGAGGCGAGGGCGAAAGCCCAAGGCCCCGCTTATGAAGCAGCTTGAAGAGGCTTACACCCACCTCCACGACCTGGACTGGCTCCAGGAGTCAGGGCTTGCGCGCCTTCCGGAGGTGCGGGAGCGGGTGAATCCGAGACAGACCATGCCGGAGGGCCAGGCGCTGCGGAGGCTGCTCATCGAGGCTGCGCGACAGGTCATCCAGGACATAGGTGATGTGCCTGACAAGTCTGGTGTAAAGCTCTTCCTGGAAAGATACCTGGAGGGCAGGACGGTGACTGAGATATCGCAGGAGCTAGGAGTCACCAGGGAGTGGGTGTCGAGGGCTTACCGCAAGGAAGCGCTGGCGCTGGCGGGGAAGCAGTTCGTGAGGCTGGTCTCCCGTGAGGATAACCCTACAGAATAGCTCTTCAACTGCCGAACTTTTGTCTTCCTTTTTCTCGACTGGCATGAGATAATTAAGGGGTCAGGTTGGGCTGAACACGACCGCTTGACCAGGTCCGCGAGTAGAGCGTCTTCTGAAAGCTAAGGGGTCGAAGTTGAATCTGGTCGGGGAGACTGGATTTGAACCAGCGACCCCTTGCACCCCATGCAAGTGCGCTACCAAGCTGCGCCACTCCCCGACCGTAGCTAAGGATAGCATAGCGCTTCACGTCCTTCAAGGTTCCTCGTACGTCCGGCCTGGTACGGCTTCCATCGCCGTACAGGCCCACGCCCCCGGGGACTAGCAAAGACTGCACCAGCTATGTGGGCCTAATGGGTCAGTCGCATGGCGTCGCCTCCGTATAGACTGGGGTTGCAGGCGCCGCGTGCCTGTATTCTCACAGGAGACTGCCATGAAATACACCGGGCCCAAGACCAGGCTCTCCCGCAAGCTGGGCATCGCCCTGACCCCCAAGGCCGCCAGGGTGATGGCCCACAAGCCATACCCACCCGGCGGTCCGGCCCCTCAGCCAGGGGGCGGCGCTTCCGCATGTCGGACTACAAGCGCCAGCTTCTGGAGAAGCAGAAGCTGCGGGCGCAGTATAACCTCAGCGAGCGCCAGCTACGCAACTACTACCGCCGGGCCTCGGAGCACCCCGGCACAACCACCGAGGTGCTGGTCCAGCTCCTGGAGACGCGCCTGGACTCGGTGGTGATGCGGGGCGGGCTGGCGCCGACCATCTACGCCGCCAGGCAGTTCGTCTCCCACGGCCACATTCTGGTCAACGGGCGGCGGGTCAACCTGTCATCCTACCAGGTGTCGCCGGGCGACGTGGTGTCGGTGAAGCCCCAGAGCGGGCACATCCCCAGCATAGTCGAGGCGGCCCGGTCAGCAAGCCCGCCGCCATACCTGGAGCTGTCGCCCGAAACGCTATCTGTCCGGCTGCTGCGCCTGCCCAGCCTGGGAGAGGTGCCCCTTCTCAGCGAGCTGCCGCTGGTGGTGGAGTTCTACTCCAGGAGGTAGCGCTACCGAGGCAGGCCCAGGATGTCACGCAGCACCAGCCTGGCCACGGCCTTGTCCAGCGGCTGGTTGTTGTTGCCGCACTTGGGCGACTGGATGCAGCTCGGGCAGCCGGCCTCGCAGGGGCAGTCCTCGATGACGTCCAGGGTGGCCCGCCAGAGGTCCTCGATGACCTCGTAGCCGTGCTCGGCGATGCCCACGCCGCCGGGATGGCCGTCGTGGATGAAGACCTGCGGCCTGCCGGTGTCCGGGTGCAGGGGCGTCGAGATGCCGCCGATGTCATTGCGGTCGCAGAGGGCGAAGAGGGGCAGCACGCCGATGGCCGCGTGCTCGGTGGCGTGCAGCCCGCCGGCCAGGTCCAGCTTGTTGGCATGGATGTGGTCCAGAGTGTCCCTGGGGATATCGAACCACAGGGCGATAGTGTTGTAGCTCATGGGCGGCAGGCTGATGTACTCCTCGCCCAGCACCTCCTCTGTGAAGTGGGCCTTGCGCCTGAAGCCCAGCACGGTAGTGGTCACATCCACCTCGCCCAGGTAGGCTGTTGTCCTGCCGGCCGCCTTCTGCTTGAAGACGTTGAGCACCCGCGTCTCGGTGAAGTCCCGGACCTGGGTGTAGTAGGGCACGTCGGTCCTGACGGCGTAGGCCGTGCGGGACTCCAGGTCCAGGTCTGTGATGAGGTAGGACTCGCCCTGGTGCAGGTACACGCCTCCGGGGTGCAGCTCCAGGAAGGCCGACGCCTCGTCCACCGTCTCCAGGACCACGCCGCTGTCCTGCTCCACCAGGGTGTAGGAGTGGCCTGAGGTTGACCTGATGTTGACGTCCTGGGCAGGGTAGCTCACGCCCGGCTCCAGGTGCCACAGCCCGCCCTTCCTGCGCAGGAAGCCGTCCTCCGCCAGGGCAAGGAGCTGCTGCTCCGTGCCAGGGCCGAAGAAGTCGCGGTCGTCCTCCGTCAGCGGCGCCTCGTAGGCGGCGCAGAGCAGGTGCGGCCTGAGGATGTAGGGGTTGTCGGGCGAGATGCGGGCGCTCTCCATGGGCCTGCCGAAGAAGGTCTCCGGGTGGCGCATGAGGTACTGGTCCAGGGGGTTGTCCAGGGCCACCAGGACGCTCAGGGCGCGGTGCCCGCGTCGGCCGCTGCGGCCGGCCTGCTGCCAGGTGCTGGCGATGCTGCCCGGGTAGCCCGTCAGGATGGTGGCATCCAGATCGCCGATGTCTATGCCCAGCTCCAGGGCGTTGGTGGTGGTCAGCCCCAGCAGACGCCCCTCGAAGAAGTCCCGCTCGATGCGGCGCCTGTCCTCAGGCAGATAGCTGGCCCGGTAGGGTGCGACTCGGCTGGCGACGGCGGGGCTGGACAGCCGGAGCTGGTCGCGGACGTAGATGTACAGCAGCTCGGCCGTGCGCCGGCTGCGGACGAAGGTCAGCGTGCGGACGTGGCGTCGCAGAAGGTCCGCGAAGATGAGCACGGCCTCGCTGTTGCTGCTGCGGCGGCTGCCCCTGGCCATGTCTATCATGGGGGGATTCCAGAAGAGGAAGTCCTTGCCGCCGTAGGGCGAGCCGTCCTCGTCCACGACCCGGAAGGGCAGGCCCACCAGCCGCTGGGCGTGCTCGCCGGGGTTGGCGATGGTGGCCGAGCAGAGGATGAACTGGGGCCGACACCCCAGCCGCTGGCAGATGCGCCGCAGCCGTCGCAGGACGTTGGCCACGTGGGAGCCGAAGACGCCGCGGTACACGTGGGCCTCGTCTATGACCACGTAGCGCAGGCTGCGCAGCACGTGGTACCAGGCCCGGTGATTGGGCAGTATGCCCACGTGCAGCATGTCCGGGTTAGTGAGGATTATCTGGGAGCTGCGGCGTATCTCGCCCCTGTCCTGGGAGGGCGTGTCGCCGTCGAAAATGCCGTGGCGCACCCGGACGCCCTCGGGCAGCAACTGGGCGAGGCTCCTGGCCTGGTCCTGGGCCAGCGCCTTGGTGGGGAAGATGTACAGCGCCCGGCTGGAGCGGTCTTCTAGCAGCGCCTCCAGGACGGGCAGGTGATAGCACAGGCTCTTGCCACTGGCGGCCGGCGTGGAGACTATGACGTTCTCGCCCCACCGCAGGGCGTTGATGGCCTCGGCCTGGTGCCAGTAGAGGAAGTCAATGCCCAGGGCGTCCAGGGAGCGGCGCAGCGCAGGGTGCAGCGGCCGGTCCAGGCCGCCGGGTATGGCCGACCGTGGCGGGATGTCCTGGTGGTGCACAATCTGGTCACGGTACCAGGGCATTCCTCGCAGGTCGTTCAGAAAGGCAACAACATCCATGAAAAGGTAGCTGGCTTTCGGCGCTGAAGGCTAGAACCCCGAGATGGTCTCCTGCTCGTAGTCTAGCAGCTCCACGTCTTCCTTGACACTCTCGATGTAGGCGACCACGTTGTTCAGCACCTCGTCGGCGTGGCGCGAGTGGTTGCTGACGCAGCTTATGCCCAGCGTGGCTATCTGCCAGACGTCGTTGTCGTCCACCTCAGCGATGGACACGTTGAACCTGTTGCGCACGCGGTCGCACAGGGAGTTTATGACGCGGCGCTTTCCCTTGAGGCTGTGGTTCTCGGGAATGCGGAGGGTCACCTTGCAAATGCCGACGTTCATCCTGTCCTCCCGGCGGGAGTAGGGCTCGCCCAGTGGCGGGATGGGAGCACACCCGCATTATAGCACCCCTCATGGAATGGCAGGATTTCACTTTTTGTCACGCGGATGATTCCAGAATGCGCTAGAATTAGTATGCAGCCTGCCTTGCAGTATGCTGACTCCTGGTGATAATCGCCGCGCCGGCGGGCCGTGGCTGAGTGGCCCAGCCGGACGCCGGCAGCATGCACGGGGCGCCTGCTGGAGGTCTCTATGAGCACCAGACCGACATCTGCTGCGCTCCTCTGGATACGGGTGGGTGGGGTCGTGGCTTCCATGTCCACCCTGGCCCTGCTGACCTGGCTCCTGGTCAGGGCCGTCACGACCACGGCCAGCACGTCCGCCGGCGAGACGGTATCGGACTGCGTCCCCGGGCGGGAGGAGGTCCTGCCACTGTCTGCCCAGGCTGAGGGGCCGCTCACGCTCACTCTCCAGGGCGAGAGCATCCGCGTTGGCGCCACCGCAGCCTTGCCCCTGGTGCTGGACCAGGCCCCGGCTGGACTCGCCGGGTTCCACATCGAGGTCCGGCTGGCCGACCCCAGTGTCGCACGCATCACCGGCGTGGAGTTCCCGGCCTTCGGGCTGTCGCGGGACTTTCCCTCCGATGGCTCGACGATAAGGTTAGCCGCCGCGGACCTCCTGAAGCTGGCCCAGACCGGCGCGACCAGCATCACCCTGGCCACGCTCAGGGTGGACGGCCTGAGAGATGGCGCCGCCGAGTTCCAGGTCCGCGTGCTCCGCATGGACGATGATAACGGCGACCCCATGACTCCCCGCGCGGCTGTCGTGAGGCTGCCGGTGTGCTAGGGATATGGGGTGAAGGCAGACGTGCAGACCTCACCCCCGTGGCCCCCCCTCTCCGAATTCGGAGAGCACTGGGGGTGAGGTCAGTCCGGCCTGGCCGCCTCCCAGCTACCCTCCCCCCTCATCCCCTCGGCAAGCTCGGAGCCTGCCCCGAGCACAGCCGAGGGGGCAGGCCCTGACCTTCTCCCGCCAGGGGAGAAGGGACTTCCTCGCCCTCGGCTGGGGAAGACAGACTTCATCAAAACACAGGTGACACACCACTAGGCCTTTGCGCCCTGGTGGCGTAAGGAGTATTATCGTTATGGGAGTCACAATGTAGGCGGAGGCGCATGTTGGTTAACAGCCGTCACCAGCTAGCGGTCGGGTGCGAAGTCCCCCCCGGGGAACCACAGCAGTCAGGCGCGACGCAGCAGGAGGCGGGACCGTCTAGCAAGCTACCAACCTTCGCCCACCCCAGCGAGCGGGAGTTCGCCCAGATCCTGGACTTCTACGGGGTGAAGTGGCAGTACGAGCCGCGCTCCTTTCCACTCAGGTGGGAAGAGGGCCGCGTGATAGAGATGCTCACCCCGGACTTCTACCTCCCCGAGCTTGACCTCTACATCGAGCTGACTACCCTCAAGCAAAGCCTCGTCACCGAGAAGAACCGCAAGCTCCGTCGCCTGAGAGAGCTGTACCCGGACGTCAATATCAAGCTCCTGTACCGCCGCGACTACCATCGCCTGCTGGCCAAGTACGGCTTCGGCCCCTTAGCTCAGGCCGAGGTGACGGGCATAGACAGGGTGCTGTTTACCACGCGGCAGGTGCAGCAGAGAGTGGGCGAGCTGGGGCGGCAGATTTCCCTGGACTACAAAGACACGAAGCCCGTACTGGTAGGCGTGCTGCGGGGCGTGCTGTGCTTCATGTCCGACCTGATGCGGGAGATCTCCCTGCCGGTGGAGGTGGACATGATGTCCATCTCCCGCTATAACGGCGGCGGCCATGGCGTCCACATCACCAAAGACCTGGACCTTGAGATAGCGCAGCGGGACGTCATCCTGGTGGAGGACATCGTTGACAGCGGGATGACCCTCAACTACCTGCTGGGCCACCTGAGGGCCAAGGGGCCGGCCAGCCTGGAGATATGCGCCCTGCTGGACAAGCGCGCGCGCCGGCTGGTGGACATCCCCATCAAGTACATCGGCTTCGAGGTGCCCGACGAGTTCGTGGTAGGCTACGGCCTGGACTACCTGGAGAAGTACCGCAACCTGCCCTTTATCGGCGCCCTCAAGCCCGAGTCCAGGGAATAGCGCCCCAAAACAAAAAGTCCCGCGCGGAACCGCCTATCTACGTCCCGGCCCTCGGGGCCGGCGGAAGCATCCGCACGTGGCCCCACGGCTTTCTGCATTCGGCGAAATCCGACAGGACTTTTATGCCACCAAGGCTATTCTGCGGGGCGAGGGCCTGTCAAGCAGAATTGGTGCCATGACGAACCCTGTTTTACAGGCCCCGTGGGCCCCACAAAATAGAAATCCCAAGTGACCCTGGATTTGCTCGCCGCCTTACTGGCCCGCTTCGGCAGCACCTCAGCAGACCTTCTGGTTCCGGCGTCGTGACCACCTCTGGCCGTTGCCCGACAGTGTTGCCAGCATATGCTGACCTGCCCTGACGGCTTCGACCTCTGGCGGCCTAGCCTTCACCCTGGACTGCAGCCGATTGGACCGGCTGCCTCCAAAGGCATTGAGCATCTCGCTCAATCACTTGGGACATCCCTAACTTTAAGGCATAGATGGCGATTTGTCAAGATATTTTGGTCAAGGCATTGCACGGCAGACCTCGCCCCCTCTTGACACCTTTGCTATCTATATCTAGCATCGGTGTTGAGGCACTGCAGCAAGGGCCTTTCTCTGGCACGCTGAAGGACCGGGCGTGCAGCGTGCCAGGTACCGAGCAAGGCTATGGTCCACAACGAACGCGACTGGCAACGGGCCATTGAGCAGACCTGGATCGTGCGCCATCCCAGGCAGCACCTGGCTACCTTTGGCGTCACCAATATCTCCTACTTCGTGGTCACTGAGCCTGTGTACCAGGACCCGGACTCCAGCAAACAAGAGGGGGTCGTGAGGACGGGCAGGGTGATCGCGGAGCGCCCCGCCATCATCACTCCCACCTACGCCCTGAATCTCGAGGGCTTCAGCCCGGAGGCATACCAGTACCTGCGGGAGGTGGCCATCAAGTACGGCCCTCACAGTCCGGGCGTCCTTTACCGCTACCGCAACCTGGCGGAGAAGATGGACATAGTTAGCGGCTACGCCGGCGAGATCGCCCACCGCATCAGCGACGACCTGGACCGACGCCAGGAGAACACGGCGGTGGTCATCGTAGGCGTGGACGACCTGTGGGACGTCTCGCTGATGAAGTTCATTTACGAGTTCACCTCTACCTCGGCCATCGCCAATGTGCGGGAGTTCCAGGCCCGGGGCCTGCTGGACCCCCAGCCCGAGTCCGGCGGCCTTCCCAGGGCCGCCATCCAGCAGATCGAGCGCCTCTTCTGGGAGGCAGAGCACGGCGCCGACCCCGAGAAGCTCAAGCAGGAGCTGGACCGTTGGGGCGTCTTCGAGTTCTACCAGGACCGGTTCCTCAACCTCTTCCGCCGGCGCCTCTAGTCACGCTGGTGGCATTAGCCTCCTCAGGCCAGCCAGGGCATGCCTCGGCCTCCGGCGCCCATGGCTGGACAGGGGAACAGGGGACTGACTGAAGTACTCTGTCAGTCTGCCGCATTGCGCTTGACATAGCGCATAACTGTCCTGTACCATCGGGCGAGATCCAGAACAGGAGTGGTCCAGAGCCCAGACTTATGGAGTCCGGAGTTGTACTTCATAAGGTTCATTCTGTTCTGTGCCGACTCGGTCAACGACTTCCTGCATAAGAACTGCCCTTTCATAGCCGCCGCCATCTCCTTCTACACCCTGTTCTCCATGTTCCCGCTATTCCTGGCCATCATATCCATCCTCAGCTTTCCCATAGGCCCCGGCACGAGCCAGGCCCAGTTGGCCAAGGAGGTAGCCCGCGTTATACCCGTGTCCACCGACTTCCTCAGCAAGACCGTGGAGGACATAGTGAGGGCGAGGGCCATCACGGGCATAGCTTCCATCTTCGGCCTGCTCTGGGCGTCCACCGCTGCCTTCGGGGCCATACGGAAGGGCATCAATGCGGCCTGGGGCATCAGGAAGACGCGGCCATTCCTCAAGGAGCGGCTGATAGACTTCGCCCTGGTCCTGGGCGCGGGGCTGCTGATGCTTGGCTTTCTGTTCATCACGGCGGCCCTCTCGTTCCTGCGGGAGATAGTGGAGTATATGTACCCCGACACTGAGGTGAGCGCGCTCTGGGACTTCGCGGGCAATCTGACCTCGCCGGCGCTGTCTTTCCTTACCTTCCTGGTGCTCTATCGCTACCTGCCCAATACCCGGGTCCGTGTCAGGGATGTGTGGCTGGGGGCACTGGTGGCCTCTGCCGCTTTCGACGGGGCCAAGTGGGGGTTCATAACCTACGTCAAGGCCTTCCCCGTCTTTAACGTTATCTATGGCTCCATTGGCGCCGTGATGGCTTTATTGACCTGGGTATATGTATCGGCTATCATACTGTTATTCGGTGCTCTCGTTACCTCGCGCTATGCAGCTTGCGCCGCGCAGGAAAAAGAGACGCAGGGCCTCAAGGTCATATGGACGGGTCTCACACGTGTCAGGCTTCGGGTCGTGGCATCCACAGAGGCAGGGTGAGCGCGTAAGCTGCTGGAAGCTGTCTTTTGCACTGAGTCTTGTCCTTCTTGCCGTGGCGCTGGCCTGCGGCTCCCCTGAGCTAACGCCCACCCCCACTGCTGAGCCGACTGCTACGCCTTCGCCTGTGCCCCTCGCCCCTGCCAGCGCTCCGCTATCTCCGTCCCAGGGCCTTCTGGGGGCGCTGCCCAACCTGTCCGAGGTCATAGAGAAGGTCAGACCTGCCGTGGCGGCCATTTCCGTCCAGTCGGTAAGCAGGGGACTCTTCTTCGACTTTACCGACGAGGGCGCCGGCACGGGCATTGTGGTCCGCGCCGACGGCTACATCGTGACCAACTACCACGTCATCCAGAACACCAACGAGATCAGGGTGCACCTGCCCAACGGCAAGACCTACAACGCCAGCGTGGTCGGGAGGGACATAGTTACTGACCTGGCCATCCTCAAGATAGACGCCCAGGACCTCCCGACAGCGACCTTCGGCAACTCCGACACCGTCAGGGTGGGCGACTGGGTGATTGCCCTGGGCAACGCGCTGGCCCTCAAGGGTGGCCCCACCGTCACCCTGGGCATCGTCAGCGCCCAGGGCCGCACCATCAACACCGAGCGGGGCCAGCTCTACGACATGATCCAGACCGACGCCGCCATCAACGATGGCAACAGCGGCGGCCCGCTGGTCAACCTCAACGGCGAGGTAATAGGCATCAACACGGCCATCCTGCGCCAGGCCCAGGGCATCGGCTTCGCCGTGAGCGCCTCGGTGGCCAAGCCCATCATAGAAAGCCTCATACAGTACGGGCGCGTGCGGCGGCCCCTCATCGGCATGATGGGCGACGACGTGACCCCCGCCAGGGCCAACCAGCTCAACCTGCCGGTGACCGAGGGCGTCATCGTGACCCATGCCGTGCCCGATGGCCCGGCCTACAAGGCGGGCATCCGCGTGGGCGACGTCATCACCAGGGTCAACGACATCCCGACGCCGGACCTGGCCAGCTTCCTCCTGCTGCTCTGGTCCTTCAACGTGGGCGACAAGATACAGGTGGAGTACATCAGCAACGGCCAGACCAACGTCGCCACCGTGGAACTGGCCGAGCGGGTGGACTGAATGCCAGGGGGTAATTAACCGGTGGTGCGCGGCTACGGCCCCAGCGATGGGCCAGCCCATCGCCTCGTTGCCACGGTCAGGGCCTGGCACATGGCCGGACGGCCATCGTCCCGTGGGCTGCACGTCAGGGCCTACCCGCGCCACGTGGCATACACGCCGGCGCCAGGCGAGCTGGTTGTGGAAAAGCGCTGGACCAGGCTGGTAATAGACTGGAGAAGCTGACCATGCTGGCCCATGCCAGCTATGGCCCCACCTGGCCGGCCCGCGCCAGCGCCTGAAAGCGACCAGAGCGCACGGCGGCGAACAGGTACACGGTGACGTAGCCACGGTAGGGGGCCCAGCGCCGGGAGTACTCCAGCGCCTCCTGAGCAGTCATGGGCTTGCCGCCGTTGACCAGCAGGCCCAGGGTGCGCTGCAGGGCCAGGTCGCCGTGGGGGAAGCCGTCGCCCCGGCCCAGGGCGCGGATGAGCAGCCAGTGGGCCGTCCACAGGCCGACGCCCCGGATGCCCGTCAGCACCCTGACTACGTCCTCGTCTGGCTGCCGGCGAAGCCCCTCCAGGTCCAGCTCTCCCGATGCCACCCTGGCGCTGATGTCCACGATATATTCGGCCTTGCGGGCGCTGAACTTGATGGCCCGCAGTCCTTCCACGCCAGCCGCGACAATCGCCTCCGGGCGCGGGAAGGCGTGGTAGGTGGCCCCGTCCAGCTCCACGGCCTGGCCGCAGGTGTGCACCAGCAGCGTGCGCAGGATGCGGGCCACGTGGCTGCTGATCTGCTGGCCCAGTATGGCCAGCACCAGCGCCTCGTACACCGAGGCCGTGTGGGGCGGGTGCAGCCCTCGCAGCCCGCTGGCGATGGGTGCCAGCGCCGGGTCGGCCCCGGCCATGCGGTAGAAGGGCGCCAGGTCGTCGTCGGCGCCCAGGAGCCAGGCCACCTGCCGCCTGGCGCGGGGGACGTCCCCTGCGTCCAGGCCGTCGCCGGCCAGGTGCACCTCCAGTCGGGGCGCGTCCAGGGTGCCCACCGAGCGCACCGTGGCCAGCGCCAGCCGGCCGCCCAGGTCCAGCAGGCGGCGGAAGGCCCCCTCCTCGAAGGCGTCGGTGCCGTAGCGCCCCCGAAAGTAGGTGGCGTAGGCCGCCGTAAGCTCGAAATCGTAGGGCGGCGCTGGCCCAAGGACGAAGCTAGTCTCACGCATGGCTATTTTGCCTGCTCAGGTGTATAATTGCGCCTGCCAATGGAGCACCCTCCTCCCCTTTTCTGGGACGCACCCACAGGGGAATGCGGCAGGAGGGCGTGCCTCGTTGCAGGGGCCGCAACACTGAGTTTACAGGTGTGTAACAACGCGGCAACAAATTGCTGATAGCCTGCAATAGGCCCCGGAGCGTGCCTGCTCCGGGTAGGCCGGTGTTGGTATAGAGAGCCTTTACAGGAGCGAGGAGGACTATGCCTAGTATAGACGAACGGTTCCACCAGTTGCACCCCAGGTCGGCGGAGATGTCCCGCAAGGCGGAGGAACTGTTCCCCGATGGCGTGACCCACGACGGGCGCAAGTTCAGCCCCTTCCGCATCTACATGGACCACGGGCTTGGCCCCAGGAAGTGGGACATAGACGGCAACGAGTACATTGACTACCGCACCGGCCACGGCTCCATGATCCTGGGCCAGGCGAACCCCAGGGTGGTCAAGGCCGTGCAGGAGCAGATGGCCAAAGGCACCCACCTGAGCGCCTCCACCGAGCTGGAGGTCAAATGGGGCACGCTGGTCAAGCAACTGGTGCCCTCCGTGGAGAAGCTGCGCTTCGTCAGCTCCGGCACCGAGGCCATGATGATGACCTTCCGCATGGCCCGCGTTTTCACCGGCAAGACCAAGATCGTCAAGTTCGACAAGGCCTTCCACGGCTGGGCCGATGGCCCCTTCGTGGGCGCCTCCGGCGACAACCCCAACAACGGCATCCCGCAGCAGGTCCGGGAGACCATGGTTGTCCTGCCCTATGACATCAAGGCAGTGGAAAAGACGCTGAAGCAGGACAAGGACATCGCCGCCGTCGTCTTCCAGGGCAACCACGTCATCCACCCGTCCTTCATCGAGCAGCTACGGGAGGTGACGCGCAGGTATGGCGTGCTGCTCATCTTCGACGAGGTGGTGAGCGGCTTCCGCTGGTCGCGCGGCGGCTGCCAGGGCCTGTACAACGTCCTGCCGGACCTCACGGGCATGGCCAAGATACTGGCCGGCGGGCTGCCCGGCGGCTGCGTGGCAGGCCGCGCCGAGATCATTGACACCATCGCGCCGGGCAAGATCTCCCACCCGGGCACCTTCAACGCCAACCCGCTGTCCGCTGCCGCCGGCACCACGGCGCTGGGCATCGTCGCCAGCGAGCCGGTCAACGAGATAGCCGACGCCCGGGCCCAGCGCCTCAAGGACGGCCTCAACGACATCCTGTCCCGCATGGAGATACCTGGCTGCGCCTATGGCGTGTCGTCCATAGTGCACATGCGGCTGGGCCTGGACCACGAGTGCGACAAGGTGTACTGCCAGGCCGGGGAGCAGGCCATGATGGTGGGCTACGGCAACGAGGTCACCAACCTGCTGGCCCGCGCCCTCATCAACGAGGGCGTCTGGGGCGGCCCCACCAGCTTCATCCTGTCCTGCACCCACACCGAGCAGGACATAGACCAGACGCTGGAGCGCTACGAGCGCTCTCTCCAGCAGGTGCGGGCCGAAGGGGCGATTTAGGGCGCTGGCCTTCACCATAAGGCAGACGCCGCTTTTGCCGCCCGGGGATGCTATACCCCGTGGCCCAGCCCCGCATAGGGCTGTGCCACGGGGTATAGCGTTTCCAGGGTGGGACACAGAGGCCATGCCTCACGGTGCCGGCGCAGGCGGTCCTGCCAGGCACTCCAGGCCCAGGAGACCTCCTGTGACAGGGAGGCAAGGACTTGCGTCCCTGTCACATTTCTCAGAACACCGCAATCGGGTTCGCCGGGGAGCCGGTGCCGCCCATGACCCTGAGGGGGTTGATGGTCACCATGAACTCATAGCGGCCCTCCTCGGCGCAGGCGCGGGCCAGCGGCTCCAGCAGCGCGTTGTCCACCAGCGCCACGCCGTAGGCAAAGATGACGCCGTGCACCGTCCAGGGCAGGCCGTACTCGTTGGGCGAGGCGTCCATCATGTCCCAGCCCAGGATGGCGATGTCGTGGTCGCGGACGAAGGGCAGACAGGAGGCGTGCAGGCCCGGCCGCGGCGCGCCGGTGACCGGGTTGGCCCATACGCCGCCGTGGTCGCGGGCGTAGGCATCGCGGCCGCTGTACACGAACACCGCGTCGCCTGGCTCGATGGCGACGCCCTCCTCCCTGGCGACGTCCTCCAGCTCCCAGCCGTGCACGGGCGCGTCCACGGTCACGTAGGGCTGGCCGCGGTGCCTGGGCACGTCCAGCAGCACGCCCCGCGTCAGAATGCCCTCGGACCAGGCATCCACCGAGCCATAGGTGGCCCCGCCGAAGGTCAGCACCTCCGAGGGCTTCTTGCCGTCCCACATGCCGCCGGCGTCCCAGACGTGGCACAGGGCATCAATATGCGTCACCGACGTGCCGTGGTACAGCACGCCATAGTAGTCCACGGCGGCGCCGCCTCCCGGGGGCCGGTCCCAGACCTGCAGGTAGTGCTGGGCCGGCCGCGGGTTCTCCACCGAGGGGTTTACCGGGAAGGGCCTGCTCATGGACACGGTGCGTCCGGTGCGCACAAGCTGCGTCGCCTTCACCCGCTTGTCGGCGGTAATCAGGTTGATGGCCCCGGCGCTGCCCCTGTTGCCCCAGCGCCCCCAGTTGCGCCGGTCCCTCAGGTACGACTCCACCTCTGCTTTGGTCGGCACTCTACGCTCAGGCACGGTCATCTCCTTATGTGATGTAGCTGCGTTGGAGTGATTATACGTTGCCCCCGGCCGAATGCAACGGGCCCAGGGCGGCCAGCGCCAGTTGACCCTTCGCTCTGCCGCTGCTACACTCCGTCGCAACAAGACCGCGCCTGAAAGGAGACAGGCCATGCCAGGACAGTCCAGCACCTCATCGGACCTGAAGCAGCGGATCCACAAGGGGGAAGTCATCCTGGGCGTATCGGCGCCCATCACGGCTACCAAGGACCGCCTGAAGGCCATACTGGAGAAGGACCGCTACGATTTCGTCTCCGTAGACAGCCAGCATACCGCCTTCAACGAGGAGCGGCTGGTGGCCTTCTGCGCCGCGGCCAACGAGCTGGGCGTGCCGGTGCAGTTCCGCATCAAGCACACCCGCCACGCCTACCTCATCGGCAATATCCTGGACCTGGGGCCGTCGGGTGTCGAGGTTCCGGAGGTGATGACCGAGGCAACGGTGGACGAGGCCCTGGCCGCCTTCTACTACCCGCCCAAAGGCCGCCGGAGCTGGGGCGGCGCCGCCCGCGTCGGCATAGACCAGCGCAGCGACAGGCTGGAGTACGCCCGCTGGTGGAACGACTACGGCGTGCTCTGGCTCCAGGTCGAGTCCATCGAGGCCATTACCAACGCCCGCCAGCTTGCCAAGCCCGGCGTGGACTGCCTGTCCTTCGGCCCGTCGGACTTGAGCTTCAGCCTGGAGGCGCACCCGCACCATCCCTTCAAGACCGTGGACGACTGCGTGCGCCATGTCCTCCAGCAGCTCAAGGGCACCGACGTCCATGTGTGCTTCCGCAACTACACGCCCGACCTGCGCCAGAAATACATAGACATGGGAGTTACCGTGCTGCTGGAGAGGCCGCAGGTCTAGCACCGCATCAACATAGCTTCGATGGAAGGCTCCCCCCTCATCCCCTCGACAGGCCCGGGGCAGGCCCCAGCCTTCTCCCGTCAAGGGAGAAGGGGTATCTCCTCTCCCCTGGCGGGAGAGGACTGAGGTGAGGGGGAAGCCCCTGACCAGATTCACGTTGACTCTGTGCTGGCGCCAGGCCACCTTCGGCAAGGGTTGGACTGGTCAGGCATTACACAGGACTGAGGAGGAGTACCATGAAGATAACCAGGGTCACACCATGGGTTGTTAACACTCAGTGGGACGACCGGCCCGGCGCCGGCAAGCCCAGGACGCCGCGCACCCGGCAGTTCGTCTTCGTGCAGGTGGATACCGACGAGGGCATCACCGGCTGGGGCGAGATCACTACCTACCCCGGCCCGGTAGCCAACAGGGCCATCGCCGGCGTGACGCGGGCCTTTGGCGAGATGATTGTGGGCGACGACCCGGCCAACATCGAGGCCATCTGGCACAAGCTCTTCCGCTCGGTGACCTACATGGGCACGCGCGGGGCCACCACCGCCGCCATCAGCGGCATTGACATCGCCCTGTGGGACATCCTGGGCAAGGCCCTGGGCAAGCCCATCTACAGGCTGCTGGGCGGGCCTGTCCGCGACCGCATCGCCCTGTACACCCACCCGCCCGAGCCGAAGGACCCCAAGCAGGCCGCCGAGGATGCCAGGGAGATCGTGGCGGCGGGCTACAAGGCCTTCAAGCTGGACCCCTTCATGCATGCCATCCCGGGCAGGGGCGTCGCCTACCTGGACGGCCAGCTCAGCCCCGAGGGCGAGGAGGAGGCCGAGGAAATCGTGGCCGCCATCCGCGAGGCGGTCGGCCCGCGCATCGAAATCCTCATAGATGCCCACGGCAACTACAACGTGCCCACCGCCATCCGGCTGGCCAACAGGCTGGCACCCTACAAGATCCACTGGTTCGAGGAGCCGGTGCCGGTGGAGAGCTACCACGCCCTCAAGCAGGTGCGCGATGAAATATCGGTGCGCATCTCCGTGGGCGAGCGGCTTTACACCCGCTTCGAGTTTGTGCCCATCTTCCAGAACAACCTGGCCGACTTCGTGATGCCCGACGTGACCTGGACCGGCGGCATCACGGAGCTGAAGAAGATCGCTACCATGGCCGAGGCCTACTACGTGCCCATCTCGCCCCACGATGCCAGCGGGCCCATCAACATCGTCGCCGGGGCGCAGGTCATGATGACGGTGCCCAACTTCTACAAGCTGGAGACGTCCCGCTACGACCTGAGCGCCTACAACGCCTTTATAGACCGCCCGCTGGACATCCGCGACGGCGACCTGTACCTGTCCGACCGCCCCGGCCTGGGCATCGAGCTGGACCCCGGCTTCCTGAAGGCCCACGCCGTGGAGTAACACCAACTCTGCCTGAAGGTGGCGGTAAAGGCCCTGACCTTCCCCCACGGGGGCAGGGAATTATTCTCGCCCCCCTTGGGGGAGAGCTAGAGAGGGGGCAGGCCCTAGCCCCCTTTCCCTCGGCAAGCTCGGGACAGGCCCTGACCTTCCCCCACGGGGGGCAGGGATGTTCTCGCCCCCCTTGGGGGAGAGCTAGAGAGGGGGCAGGCGTCACGTCCCCTACGACGCAGCGTAATGTGCATCACGCCTGTCAAGGGAGAGGAGATTGAGATTGGCGAAGCAGGTAGCGCCCAGGGCAACAGACCCGACTACCACGCCCGCCAGTATGCCCGAGGCCGTCCGCAGGTGGAGGGCCAGGGCAAAGCCTATGGCGGCCAGTACGGCGGCGACCCACATGGCTATGCCCACAAACCACAGGCCAAAGAAGCCTTCGTAGGCAGCGCCGGCCATGCTGAGGACGCCTACGGCGGTAATTGGCGCCGCAGTGAGTATGAACGCCAGCTTGAAGTCATTCATCGTGTCCATGACGCGCCCTTTCCAGCGACTGCCGAGGTAGCAGGGGCAGGCACTACGTCGTCAGCCCGACGGCGAAGCAGCTTATGACCGCGCCAAACATGCTGAAGGCGCCACCCGCCAGCAGGCCCAGGCCAATGTTGCCCGTAACGTCCGTGTGCAGGAGCAGTACGTCCAGCGCCACCAGGATGATGCCCAGCCCCATGGCGCTGGGGCCGGCCACTAGCATCACCAGCAGGGCAACGCCAGCCCAGGGTGGAATGAAGCCGCCGCCTCCGGCCCCGGCTACTATCCGCGTGACCCAGATGGAGGCGAGCATCCCACCCGCAACTATCCAGAAAGTAGCCCAGAACGCGGGATGCCTATCTCGCATCATGGACTCCGGGCCTCCGCAGCCTGGGAAGCAGGTCGCAGACGCAGGCGATGCCTTTGCGCTGCAAGTACAACTGGTGGCCGAAGGCCAGCAGCGCACCTATGCACAGCCACTGCACCAGCGTCAGCCCCAGGAAGTCGCGGGGCGTCGGCTGGTAGCGCAGGAACTCCAGCGGGAAGCGGATGAGGGCATAGCCCACCACGTACATCCTGAACAGCTCTCCATCCCGGAAGGAGCGGTAGCGCTGCCGCCAAAGGAAGGCGAAGAGCAGCAGGTCCAGCGCCAGCTCGTAGAGCTGCGCCGGGTGGCGGTAGGCCCCGGCCTGGTAAACCGCCCACGGCAGCGACGTCGGGGCGCCGTAGGCGTCGCCGGCCAGGAAGTTGCCCAGCCGGCCGATGGCCTGGCTGAGGGGCAGGAAGGGCGCCACCAGGTCGCCCGTGCAGCGGTCCACCCTGAACAGGCGCTCGGCCAGCACCACGGCCACGTAGCCGCCAATGAGCGCCCCGCTGAGGGCCGCGCCGTGGGACGGTATGGTGGGCAGCAGCCGCCAGAATTCCGCCGGGCCAAGGAACACCAGCATGCTCAGCTTGGCCCCCAGCACCCCGCCTGCCAGGCCCAGGGAGCCGACCGCCAGCGTCCGGTCGTCCAGCCGCATGCGCCGCTTCGCCTCGCGGTACGTCAGCCAGCCGCCTACCAGGACCGCTGTCAGCATGCATACTGTGTAGGAGTAGACCTCCACCGGGCCAAGGGAGAACAGGACGGGCCTCACGGGGCTACCTCAGCTTGCCCGCCGCCAGCGCGGCGCGCACCTTCTCGCGGTAGCCGACGCTGTTGTAGGCGCAAAAGGGGATGATGCGGCCATCGGGCACAAGCTCGCCGACGCAGCACTTCATCAGCGCCTTCAGGTCCAGCGTCCAGGGATCGGCGAAGCCCTGGACCACGACCATGAACACGTGCTGCTTCAGGTAGGCCGTCTCGTTGGGGAAGGAAAGGTCGCAGGCGGCACAGTGGAAGCGCCGGGCCGCCGCGTCTGTCCCCGGCACCGACGAGGCCGACCACAGGCCCTCCAGCGCCTCCAGCACCTCTGGCCGGATGTCCGGCAGCGTGCGATTGGTGATGTAGTCCAGGTACCTGTCCACGTCCACGACCCTGGGCAGGGGTGTGACCTTGCCCTTCTCCACGTAGGCGTAGGTGGCCGAGCGGCAGGTGGGGTGGCAGCAGGGCACGGGCACAAAGTCGCTCTCCAAGAACATGCCGTCGGTCTGCTGGGCGATGCCGTGGATGACGTCGGCCACCGTCTCGCGGTCCAGGGGGTCGAAGGCAGTGTAGCGGCCCGCGTGGGTCACCGGCTGAAAGGCGATGCCGCGCACCGCCGGGTGCTGGATGCCGAACCTGACGATGTCGCCTATCTCGTGGTGGTTCACGCCCTTCTCGATGGCCGGCACCAGCACCACGTCCAGCCTGGCCTGCGCCAGCCGCTCCAGCGCCCGGAGCTTGGCATCCAGCAGGTCCTTGCCGCGCATGGCCTGGTGCGTCTGGGCCGAGAAACCATCGAACTGAAGGTAGATGGTGGGGCGGATGTCGGCCAGCGCCGCCAGGAAGCGGTCGTCGCGGGCGATGCGGATGCCGTTGGTGTTGAGCATCACCACTCTGATGCCCTTCTGCCTGGCCATGCTCAGCATGGGCAGGATGTCCGGGTGAATGGTCGGTTCGCCGCCGCTGAACTACACCACCTCCGGCTCGCCCTCCAGCTCCACGAACCTGTCCAGCATGCGCTCCACCTGGGCCAGCGTGAGGCTGAAGCCCGGCCGGGCGTCGGCGAAGCAGATGGGGCAGTCCAGGTTGCAGTGGCTATTGACCTCCATGAGGGCCAGGCAGGTATGCTGCTTGTGCTCGGGGCACAGGCCGCAGTCCAGGGGGCAACCATCCCTGACCTCGGTGCTGAAGCCCAGGGGGATGGTGCCCGGCTTGTTGTAGCGCAGAGAGGCCAGGTACATCTCGGCGTCGGAGCTTAGCAGCGCCTCGGTCCAGCCGTGGCTGGGGCAGCGCTTGCGCATGACGACGCGGCCATCGCGGATGAGCACCTGGGCATCCACGGGCGCCAGGCACCGGGGGCAGACGCTGCGGGTCAGCTCGTAGAAGATATAGTCGGCGTTGCGCTTTGCCCTGCCAGCCATGCCGGCCCTCCTTCCTTGCGCCTTCGGAGCAGTCAGCGTTCAGCCTTCAGCGGTCAGCCCCACTCCCCACCTGTGGGGTCAGGCTTGCAACACGACGCTTTTCAGTAAGCCGTCGTTTAGCAAGTGGGGCCGTGGGGTGGCTGACCGCTGACCAGCTTAACTTATAACGTCCTTGTGCGCCTTGCCGCCCTGCAGGATGAGCAGCAGCCGGGACCTGTCTTCCAGGATGGAGACGTCCTCCAGCGGGCTGCCGTCCACCACCAGCACGTCGGCCAGCTTGCCTGGCTCCAGGGTGCCGATGTCCTTGCTCATGTGGATGCACTGGGAAGCCGTGCTGGTGGCCGCGACGATGGCCTGCATGGGCGTCATGCCATTCTCCACCATGAGGCGCAGCTCCTCCAGGTTGCTGCCGTGGGGGCCGACGCCGGTGTCGGTGCCCATGGCGACCCGGGCGCCCATCTCCACGGCCATGCGGAAGCTGGTGCGGTGGGCTTCCATGACCTCCAGTGTCTTGCGCAGGGCCTGGGGCAAGACGCTGTCCGGCTTCTCCTCGGCCCGGCGCTTCACCCACAGGGGCGCCACCAGCGTGGGCACCAGGAAGGTGCCGCGCCGCTTCATCTCTTCTACGAGGCTCTCGTCCAGGTAGATGCCATGCTCGATGGACTCGACGCCGCAGACGACGGCGTTGCGTATGCCTTCCAGGGCCTGGGCGTGGGCCATGCAGGTCTTGCCCTGCGACCTGGCCTCGTACACCATGACGGCGATCTCCTCGCGGGTGAACTGAGTGGAGCCTGGCTCGTCGCTGGGCGACATGACGCCGCCGGTGGACATGAGCTTGATGAAGTCGGCGCCGGCCCGCAGCACCCGGCGCACCGCCTTGCGGACATCCTCGGTGCCATCGCAGATGTTCTCGGGCCACTCGGGGGCCACGCCGCCGGGCAGCAGGCCGAGCCTGACGCCGCTGGGCATGGTGGAATCGCCGTGGCCGCCCGTCTGGGACAGGGCCACCACCGAGATGCGCAGCCTCGGCGAGGGTATGAGGCCCCGCTGTGCCGCCTGCTTGAAGCCCAGGGGCGTGCCGCCGGCGTCGCGCACAGCGGTGATGCCGGCGTCCAGCGTCGCCCTGGCGTGGTGCGTGGCCTCGATGACCTGGAGGCTCAGGGGCGTCAGCGCCCGCTCCTGCATGGTGGCGGGCCTGGTGAAGAGGTGGACGTGGCAGTCTATCAGGCCGGGCATGACAGTCCTGCCGGACACGTCTATGACCTCGGCGCCGCGCGGCACGGGGACGGCCTGCGCCGGCCCCACGTGAGTGATGCGCCCATCGTCGTTGATGACGACGCTGGCGTTGGCCACGGGGTCGCGCCCCGTGCCGTCAATGAGCAGGCCGCCTGCGATGACTTTCATGCCGGGCCTCCGGGAACGCATGAGTCTGGGACAGACTCTAAATCCCTGAGGCAGGGCGTGTCAACCTGGCAGCCTGAGCGCCCGCTCTGCCGGTGCGTGGCTGACAGCGTGGCCCTTTCTGGAAAGGGGGCGGCCAGTCTGAGGCAGGCGCTGACGGACCTCATCCCCCCGTAAGCCCCCTCTCCACCCTTCGGCCAGCCCTCGGCCTGATGGGCCTCGGCCCGAAGGCTCAGAGCTTGCCCCGAGCCCGCCGAGGGAGCAGGCTGAAGAGGGGGCCCTAGCTCAGGCGACGTTTTGCCCTTGAACGCTGGGGGTGATGTCCGCCGCCTGCCCCTTGCACTGGCCTCTGGCTGAAAGAAGCAGGTGTCCAGGGCAGCCCTGCACTCGTGGTCTCATGAGGCGCGACGCCCACCTTGCCATCCTGCAGGGGCGTTTGATCTGACTACGTCCCCTCTGCGTAGGGGATAGTGCACGGGACTGCTGGCCTTTCGTGGCGAGGCCTGGCTGCCGACGGGCCGCGGCAGGCAAGGGGCGCAGCCTGGGCTACCATGCCTGTGACCAGCGGGAGGGCCGTGGGATGTCAGCTTCCAAGACCCGTATCATCTGCCACCTGGTAATGCGCGCTTCGCTGGCTTTCGTCCTTGGCTGGTTTGGCACGCAGCAGCTCCGCAACCCCGATGCCTGGACGGACTTTATTCCCGGCATCGTCGTCGAGTACTCGCCGCTTGGCGGCGCTACCCTGGTGCTGCTGCACGGCTTCCTCCTGACCATGGCCGGCTGCGGCATCTTCCTGGGGATAGCCTGCACCGCCGCGTCCTGGCTGGCGTCGGCGCTGCTGCTGGAAGTCACCATAGCGCTGGTCCTGGCCAACGGCAGCGCGCCGCTGGTGGTGCGGGACATCGGGCTGCTGGGGCTGGCGCTGGCCCTGGCCTTGGACCCGGCGCGCTTCCTGCAACTGGAGCAGGCCCCGTGGGTGCAGCGGTCTCTCGCCAGGCCCGCGCGCCTGTGGAGAAGCCTGCTGGGCCAGCGGAGCGGGCGGCCCTCTGGCACTTTAGAGTAACTTGATTGCTTCTATGTATGCTGGCCACCATCGCGTACATACTGCTTGGCCAGGCACTAGGTGGATGCCTGAAGAGGCCCGGGCGGTCTTGCTGGGGCCTGTGCCTGCGGCTGCGGGCCTATGAGTATGTACGCAGGGAAGTGGAGGAGCCTTGCGCCCAGGGGAGCGCCACTTCTGGCCCCATGTGGCCTTCACCCAGAGTCATGCCGTCAGCGGACTGCACCTGGCCATGTGTTGGGAGCGTGGGAGCAATGAGCTGTGGTACTTGCGTAAACGGGCCTGCCCTGAGCTTGTCGAAGGGATTGCAAGAACTGGCCAAGGCTTCGGGCTGGAACTGACGGGGTTGCGGCACCCAGCACGGCTGACCCGGCTGCTGCTGGCAGTGGCGCTGGTGTATGTCTGGTTGCTGCTGTGGGGGCCTATGCCGTCACCACGGCCAGGATCGCCTGGTGGACAACTCGCGGCAGCCAACGCGGAGCCTGTTCCAGACTGGGTTTAGGCTGGTCAACTTTATCGTGAGCTTGCCGAACCGATGGCTGTGGGGCTGGGGGCGGTTGTCGCAATTCCAATGGCGTCCTGCCGTCCTGGCATACAGCGAATAGAATTGCTAGCGGTGGTATCCCTTAGTCAGGTTTCAGGATCATTCCATTACCCCGCATACATTATCAAATGGTATGGATATTGAAAAATAACAGTAATCCATGTAGACTATTGTAGCTTTACCAACTAGGGGACCATCGTTGCTATGCGTCTTTCGTGGATAGTAGCCTGCAGCATACTCGCCATCTTCATATTTGGATGTGAACAAGAAGTACAGATCCCCACACCTGATGTTGGTGCTACTGTGGAGGCCAGGGTTCAGGAGATACTAGCAAATCAGCTTGCAACGACATCCACCCCATCTCCCTCACAGTACTCATTGCCCACGGTCACCCCGTTGCTTACCCCCACAAGTACGCCAATACCGTCTCCAACAGTAACTCCTACTTCTATTCCAACGCCCACAGCAACACCCTCTCCGTCTCCTTCAGCCACTGCTACTTCAGTGCCAACGCCAACTGCTACACCTACAGTGACTCCATCCCCTTCCGCGATTCCAACCCCTACGACAACGCCAGTACCCACCCCGACCCTCACGCCAACTCCAGTGCCTTCTGTATCAGACATTGTTAGAAGAGTCAGTCCAGCCGTGGTCCGCATAAGTACGAATGAAGGTAGTGGTTCAGGGATAGTGATCGACCCGTCTGGTTACATCTTGACTAACTATCACGTTGTAAGTGGCTCTACAGCTTACGTCCATTTGATAGATGGAAGAGTGTTTCCCAGCACTCTGCTGGGCTTCGATGAGATCCGAGACCTAGCAGTATTAAAGATTGATGCCAATAGCCTGACAAGCGCCCGTCTAGAGCCAAATAAGAAACTATCATTGGGAGATGAGGTCATAGCTATTGGATATCCTTTGGGCGGTGATATGACTGTTACTCGTGGAATCATCTCAGCCTTCACACGGCTAGACCAAACAGATGTGGAGTATATCCAGACAGATGCGGCTGTAAATCCGGGGAATAGCGGTGGGCCACTTATCGACATTACCGGTAATGTTATTGGAATTATCACATCAAGATATGAATGGACATCTGAAGGACGAGTAGTTCAGAATGTAGGGTTTGCTATTTCGTTGAGTTCGATCGAAGACAAAATTGGTTCTCTAAGAAGCGGTGCTGTTGTCAGAAGACCTACTGCTACTCCTGTCACGACAAAACGCATCGGCAGCTACCCGAAGGGCTGGTCTATTGAAGTGCCCAAGAAATGGAAGCAAGACGAAGTTAACTACAGTTTTGAGTGGCTTCACAGAGAATTCAGAAAAGGTGACTGGCTCTTCTGGGTTGAAACATGGCGGGGCGGTGCAGTCCTTTCCATACGGGTCAGTGATTCTGGGAGTTCAAAGTACACTCCAGAGTCTTACTTGGAACAGCTACTTCGTGTAGAGACTAGAAGTATACACGTAGATGCTGAGATAAATCAGGTTATGGAAATTCAGCTAGTCAATGGAGTTCCCGCTAAGAGATTTGAAGTGACTGTAAACTACTATACTGATGTAAACTATGAAATACTTGGTAAAGGAGTGTGGCACAGTACCTGGATAGTCGCAGTCCTCAGAGATAGGACGATCGCAGTAGAAGCCTTGGTGTTCGGTAACGATGAAGTTACAAGAGACCAACTTGAAGCCGCTCTTCGAAGTCTCGAAGTATTTAGCCCGCAGTGAACGTATTCAGGTTATCAATGATCCACGTGGCAATTGAGCAGATTCACGACTAACTGACTGATTGTTAATTGAATGACATAGCAAGTCTTATCAATCATAAAGATGTTCATAGCCTGGCCATTCAATTGGGGTTATGCACGGTAAATATTACAGCCTTACCGGCACCTCCTGGCCCAGCCGGGCCGACTCGTAGGCGGCCAGGACCACGGCCAGGTCTTTGATGCCCTCCTCGCCGGACATGCGCGGCTCCCTGTCCTCGCGGATGCTGCTGCGGAACTCCCGCACCATGCCGCGGACGCCACGGCGCGCCTCGGGCAGCGTGATGGTGCGCTGGGCCGGCGGTGTGTCAAGGATGACCTCGTTGCCATAAGGGGCAAAGCTCAGGGAGCCTCCGGTACAGGTCACGTTGACCCAGACCCTCGGCTTCGTCACTGGCGTGGCCCTGGAGAAGTTGACCATGCCCACCGCGCCGCCAGGCAGCCGGGCGATCAGCACCAGGCCGTCCTCACCCTCCATCTGTCGGAAGGCCTGGGGCGGCTGGACGGCGTACACCCGCTCGGGGACCCCGGCCAGGTACACAAGGATGTCCACGAAGTGGATGCCCCCATCTATGAAGGTGCCACCGCCGTTGAGGTCCGCGCTGGTGCGCCAGTCTGTGGGCACCATGTAGCTCTCGCTGTTCACCTGGATGAGCCTCGCCTGCCCGATGCTGGCCATGCCTGACAGGGCCATGACCTGCCTGCACTTCTCCATGGTGGGCAGGAAGCGGTAGTTCTCCGCCACCATGAGCTTGACGCCTGCTTCCCTGGCCGCCTGGACCATCTGCCGGGCCTCGGCCAGGGTGCGGGCGATGGGCTTCTCCATCAGGATATGCTTGCGGTGGCGCGCGGCCAGGAGGGCGTGCTCCAGGTGCAGGTGATGGGGCGTGCAGAAGTACATGGCCTCGACGCGCGGGTCGGCGGCGGCATCCTCGTAGCTGCCGAAGTACCCGGCCCCGCCGTAGGCCTCGCAGAACTCCCTCGCCTTCTTCACGTCGCGGCTGGCAAAGAATAGCCTGAGGTCTTCGGTCATGTCGTGGATGTCCCACAGGACCGTCCTGGCGTAGGAGCCACAGCCTGCGATGCACAGGGATAGAGTCATGGCCCATCCTCCGTTGCGTATTGCTGGCGCGTCAGGCACCATCCTAGCACAATCGGCGCGGCAAGGCTTGTGGCAGGTCCAACGCCACCTGACGGGCTGTGCTGGAAGTCTGGTTTTACCCCTTACCAGGGGGCGTGATGCATTCTGGCGTTGGACTGGTATGCAGGCGCTCGGCCCCCTCTCTAGCTCTCCCCCAAAGGGGGCGAGGACCCTCCCTGCCCCCCTTGGGGGAAGGTCAGAAAGGGGGCCATATCCCTGCCCCCTCTGGGGGAAGGTTAGGAAGGGGGCCATATCCCTGCCCCCTCTGGGGGAAGGTTAGGAAGGGGGCATGGCCAGCCCCCTCTCTGGCTCTCCCCCAAAGGGGGCGAGGACCCTCCCTGTCCCCCTTGGGGGAAGGCCAGGAAGGG
>FWPU01005935.1_pt1 | contig 25390 bp, 20 predicted proteins | sample 2228361 | NCBI WGS metagenome assembly FWPU01 (sample SAMEA103939777, study PRJEB20133) | metagenome | reverse complement strand
CTTTGGTAATCATAACCGGATTAATTTGTTGAAACCCATAATCCCGCGGTACATGGCCCATTTTCAGGTCAGGACGCGGATGAACGCAGATCTTCTCCCTGTCCGCGTCAATCCGCGTTCATCCGCGTCCCATCTCCAGAACAGCCCCAGAGGACCCGGCCTGTGGGGCCCTCTGTTTCTTGGCCGGGCTTCTGACTCATGCTACAATAGCCCCTGCGTGTCATGCGCACTACCTGCCGGCGACTCCTTTCTCGAGGACCATTCATGGCCAGAGCTGAAATCCATGCAGGCATCTGCGGCTTCACGACGACGGTGATCGCACACAAAGACGATGATGGCGTCGTCCATCTGGAGATCCAAAGCGGGTGCAAGGGCGTGATGAAGTTTGCCGCGCAGCTCAAAGAGGTGGACCCTCTGCGCGAATTCACCTGGCGCCGTGGCGGACCAGTCACACTGCAGGTGGCGCCACAATGTCTGACGCATCCGGCCTGCCCTGTGCCGTCGGGCGTGATCAAGGCCATCGAGGTCGAGGCAGGTCTGGCCCTGCCGGCCGATGTGACGATCAGACTGTCGAAGGACGAGACCTGAATCCGGCATCGCATGGCCGAGGATCCGCGCGCCTGGGTATTGCACTGCGATGATGCGCTGCTGGCCGTGAACAAGCCCGCCGGCCTGCCCACGCTGCCCGATGGCTACTGCCGCGACGCGCCCAACCTGATCGCGCACTTGCAACAGGCGTTCGGCCGGCTGTGGGTCGTGCATCGGCTGGACAGGGAGACCAGCGGCGTGATCCTCTTTGCGCGCACGGCCGAGGCCCATCGAAGGCTCAACGCGCAGTTTGCCAGCCGCCAGACGGCCAAAGTCTACCACGCGCTGGTTATCGGCCGGCCAACATGGGACGAGCACACGATTGACCTGCCGCTGCGACCCGACGGCGACCGCCGTCACCGCACGGTGGTAGATGTGGACCGCGGCAAGCCGTCGGTCACGCGCTGTCGTGTGCTGGCTCGCTTCGCCGCTTACTCGCTGCTGGAGGCCCGACCGCTGACCGGCCGACCGCATCAGATCCGGGCGCACCTGGCCGCCGAGGGATTACCGCTCGTTGGCGACCTGCTTTATGCCGGTCAGGGTGGCGGGTTGCGGGGCGAGGCCGGAATCGTCCTGCGTCGCCTGCTGACCGACGACGCACCCCTGGCCCGACTGGGACTACACGCACGCGCGTTGACTATCGCTCATCCGATCAGCGGCGTCTCCCTAACCCTGGAGGCGCCTTATCCGGCCGATTTCAGCACGGCATTGGCACATCTGGCCGCAACGGCCATTTCATAGTGAGGCGCATGGCTTCGTCCGCGCGCCACAAGGAGATCGTTTGGCCGGGCTTCAACGCCGCTGGTGGGTGCTCACCGCCATCGCGTCCGTTCTGCTCGTCGGCGGCAGCTACGCGTTGGGCCGAATCTGGCCGCTGCCGGTCGTGCTCGGCTGGGCCAGCCTGACCGCGATCACGCTGGCCGTACAGCTGGCACTTTTCCGGCGCCATCTGGGAGCCAACTATCGGCCCGATGAGGTGGGCCGGCCGCTGCTGGCCGATCTGGGGCCGGGCAACCTGACAACCCTGGCCCGTGGACTGGCCATCGCCGCATTTGCAGGCTTTCTGGCTGCGCCGCTGCCCCTGGACGCGCGCCTGGCCTGGGCACCGGCCCTCCTCTACGCGCTGGGCGTGTTGCCCGACTTCCTCGACGGCGCGCTGGCACGCGCCACGGGCCGCGTCACCGCACTGGGCGGCATCCTGGACATGGAGTACGACGCGCTGGCGATGCTGGCCGTCAGCGCGCTGGCCGTGCGGCTGGGCAAGGTTCCCTGGTGGCTCATCGGCCTGGGCCTGGCGCGCTATCTATTCGTGGCCGGCATCGCATGGCGACAGCGCGCGGGGCTGCCGGTCTACGACCTGCCCGCCAGTCAGACCCGACGCCTGGCGGCCGGCTTGCAGATGGCCTTCTTCTGCGTCGCGCTCTGGCCGATCTTCGGCCCGCCGCTCACCACAGTGGCAGGCAGCCTTTTCGCAGCGGCGATTCTGGCCGGCTTTGCGCGCGACTGGCTGGCAGTCAGCGGCGTCCTGCGTCCTGAGCAGCCGCTCTATCGGCCATACCATCGCCTGCGCCAACATGCCTGGGCGTGGCTTCCGCCGGCCCTGCGACTGATGGCCGGAGGGATGGGGTTGTCCATGTTGGCACCGGCCCTGTGGCACGGCGCTGTCCCCTGGCTCGCAGGCATGCTGACGGCGATGGCCCTGTTGGCCGGGATCTCCGTGTTGCTCGGCGCAGGTGCCCGGCTGGGCGTCATCGGCCTGCTGATCGCGGTCTGCGCGGCGGTCGTCCGAGACGGTTTCGTGGCCTGGCACAGCGCCCTGCTCGTCGCGGCCATTCCGCTGCTCTACACGGGCGCGGGCAGCGCGGCGCTCTGGCGCGGGGAGGACAGCCTGTTCGAGCGCCGCCTGGGCGAAAGCAGACCGGGACAGCCACCAGAAGGCCTGGCGGCCACAAACCGGTGACCTGCTCAAGGCTGATCCACGAATTGCTGCCTCGAAACGCCACCCATTTCCCCAAAACACCCATCTGTGCTAAACTTACGGCCGCGTCCGGCCGCAGCCTGGCCGGGGTGCTCATCCTTGCACAATACATGCCGCAGAACAGGAGATCACCATGGCACAACCTGTGATTGGCTTCATCGGTCTGGGAATCATGGGACGCCCCATGGCCGGCCATCTGCTGCGGGCCGGCTATCCGCTCGTCGTCCACGATGTGAACCGCGACGCAGTCGCTGCGGTGATGGCCGCAGGCGCCCAGGAGGCGTTCTCGCCACGGGAGGTGGCCGCGGCCAGCGACGTGATCATCACCATGCTGCCCGACTCGCCCGACGTGGAGGCAGTGGCGCTGGGCCCGGCCGGGCTGATCGAGGGCGTCCGGCCCGGCACGCTCTACGCCGACATGAGCACCATCGCACCCACCGTGGCGGTGAAAGTAGCGCACACGCTCGCCGAAAAGGGGGTCCGCTGCCTGGACGCGCCCGTCAGCGGCGGTGAGGTCGGCGCGATCAACGCGACCCTCTCGATCATGGTCGGCGGCAGCCAGGCCGATTTCGACGCCATGCTGCCCATCTTCGAGAAGCTGGGCAAGACGATCACCCTGTGCGGGGCGAACGGCGCCGGCCAGATCGTCAAAGCCTGCAATCAGATTCAGGTGGCGCTCAACATCGTCGGCATGGCCGAAGCGCTGGTGCTCGGCGCCAAGGCCGGCGTGGACCCGGCCATCATCCATAAGGTGCTGAGCGGCGGCTATGCCCAGTCGCGCGTGGCCGACGTGCGCGGGCCAAAAGTGATCCAGGGCGACTTCAAGCCCGGCTTCAAAGCGCGCTTCCATTTTAAAGACCTGAACATCATCCTGAAGACGGGCAACGACTACGGCGTGCCCCTGCCGGTGACGAGCCTGGTACATGAGCTGTTTGCCGCGCTGCTGGCCGCAGGCAAAGGCGAGCTGGACCATACGGCGGTCATCACGGTGCTGGAGACGCTGGCCGGCACCGAGGCAAGGACCAAACAGTAGCCGGAGGAGGCTCCCATGAGATACGGTTGTTGCGTGGATGCACTGGCGCGCACGGCCGATGGCGCGCCGGTTCCCAATATCGAGCAGCTTGCTGAGCTTGGCTACGATTACGTTGAGCTTTACCTGGCCTCGCTGGCCGCCTTGCCCGAAACCGAATTCCAGGCGGTCGTGGATCGGCTGGGTCGGGCAGGGATCCCGTGCGAGGCGTGCTGCATCTTCTATCCGCGCACCGTGCGCCTCACCGGCCCGGACGTGGACTGGGCACAAGTGGAAGCGTACGATCGCCTGGCCATCGGTCGTGCGGCGCGTCTGGGCGCAAAGATCATCGTGTTCGGCAGCGCGGGCGCGAAGAACGTGCCGGCGGGCTTCCCTTACGACGAAGCCTGGCGACAGATCGTCCATGCGATGCACATTGCCGCGCCCATCGCCGCCGAGCACGGCATCACCATCGTCATCGAGCCGCTGAACAAGAAGGAAGCCAACATCGTGCTGAACGGCGCCGAGGGGCTGAAGCTGGCGCGCGAGATCAACCGACCGAGCGTCCAGCTCTTGATTGACTACTACCACATGGCGCTGGAAGGGGAATCGCCCGACATCCTGCTCGAAGCGGGCGACGCGATCCGGCACACGCACATCTCGACCGTGCCAGCGCGCACCTATCCGGTGACCGTCGAACCGGGCTATCTGCCGTTCTTCGCCAACCTCAAGGCCATCGGCTACGGTGGCCGCATGAGCGTCGAGGCCCGCACCGACAACTTCCAGGCGGACGCCGAGGCTGCGCTGAAGGTGCTGAGGCAGTTGGGCCAGTAGCGCCGTCCGGCGCGTTCTCCTGCAGGTGAGCTATGGGGCCGAAGATCAGGCCAGGCATTGCCCTTCTTGCGGCGCCGCTGGATGCAGGCCTCTGTTATCAGAAGTGGCAAGTGTGGGCCGGCGCGGCGCGGGCAGCACGTGCGCGCGGCGCCGGTCTGCTCTACGTCGCAGGAGGCGAGGCGCAGCACGGTCCACAAGCGGTGTTGTATGAGCTGATCAGCGCCGGGCAAGTGCAAGGCATCATCTCCTGGAATGGCGTTGTGACGCCCTGGCAGCCCGCCGCGGCCCAGGGCTTTCTGCAACGTTATCACCCCTTGCCGATCGTAAACATCGGGCTCCCACTGCCGGCGATCCCCAGCGTCGTCTTCGATCAGGCCGGCGGGGTCGCTGCGGCGGTCGCCCACCTCATTGATGCACATGCTCGCCGGCGCATAGCCTTCCTGTCCCCGGCTTCCCCGCATCCGGGATTGGCGGCGGGCTTGGAGGGATATACCCAGGCGCTCCTCGAACGCAACGCCTTCATCGCTAACCTCGTGGTGCAGGCGGCTCCAGGCAGTGCGCTCGCCGCTCTGGAAGCGCGTGGGCTACAGCCAGGCCGCGACTACGAAGCCATCATCTGTCCGCTCGACAGCCTGGCGATGCAGGTCATCGGCGAGCTTCAGGAGCGCGGGGTGCGCGTGCCTGAAGATGTCGCCGTGGTCGGCGTGCACGATGGACAAGAAGCGCGGCTTGTAACGCCGTCGCTCACTACCGTACAGCTGCCGTGGGAGCAAGCCGGCGCGCAGGCGACAGAGATGCTCCTCGATCTGCTTGCGGGCAAGCCGGCGCCGCCGAGCGTCCTGCTGACTACGCCATTGGTGGTGCGCAGGTCGTGCGGCTGTCTCGATGCGCGCACCCAACGGGCGGCTTTGGTCGCTCCGGGGACGCCGGGCGCGGCGCGCGATGCCGATGGCCTTTCTTGCCCGCCCGAAGGGCGCCGAGAAGCCGTGGCTTGGGCGCTCCCCCCCGAAGCCAGGCCGATGATCCTGACTGCGATGGAGGCTGCGGTGGGCCGCGCCGCGGCCGATGCAACTCCGGGCTGGGCGGAGGCGCTGCTCGCTGGCTTTCTCGCCGATCTGTGCAGCCCAGCGCCTGCCCAACCGAGCCCCCGTCCACCACGCACGCTGGTCATCCTGGAGGAGCAGCTCCGCCTGACCGCCGAAGCCAGCGGCAGCCTGGCCGGCTGGCATGAGGTCGTCTCCGCCCTGCGCTACAGGCTCCTTCCCCTCCTTGCCCAGTGGACTTTGGAGATGGGTTCATCGGCCGTGCTGACGACGGCCGAGGGGATCTTCCAGCAGATGCGCCTGGCCGTGGCGCAGGCGGTCACGCGCCAGGAGGCGCGCCGCACCTGGAAGGCGATGGCGCGCGCCCAGATTCTCCAGGAATTCGAGGCCGCAGCCCACGTGGTCACGACCGAGGCCGAACTGTGGGAGGTATTGGCCGCGTTCCTGCCCAGGCTGGAGATTCCCAGTTGCTATCTCAGCCTCTACATCGAACCGGCGCAGCCGAGCGCCGGTTTGCGTCTGGTCTTCCGCTTCGAGATGGGACAGCGTGTCGCCCTGCCTCCAGATGGCCTGCTGCTGCCCCCGGCGTGTCTTGCGCCGCCTGACGCGCTTCAGACAAGCAGCCAGGGCGTCGCCCAGACAGATCTTGTTGTGGAAGCCCTCTACTTCGGCGAGCAACAGATCGGGGTCCTGGTCTGCGCGGCCGACCCGGCCCAGGGTTTGGGGATCGGCACCGCCTTCGAAACCCTGCGCAGTCAGCTTTCCAGCGCGTTGACCGGGGTGCGCCTGCGGCGTGCGCTGGAAGAGGCGCGCCAGCAAGCCGAAGAAGCTCGCCGGCAGGCTGACGAAGCGAATCAGCTCAAGAGTCGCTTCCTGGCGCTGGTGAGCCACGAGTTGCGCACACCCCTCGCCCAGATCGTGGGCCTCACCGAGCTGGCAAACTTGGAAGCCTCCCGCCTCAGCCGGTCTCCTGAGGTATTGGCGCACAAGCTGCTGGCGCATCACGCGCAAATCCATGTCAGCGCCCAGCATCTCGATCGGCTGATCCGCGACGTGCTTGACCTGGCGCGCCAGCAAGTGGGCCAGCTCCGCGTGGAGATGCAGCCGCTCGACCTCCGTGACCTGCTGGTCGAGACGTCCACCTTGGGCGAACACATGGCGGCGGAACGCAAGCTCGCCTGGCGCAGCATCCTGCCGCCGCATCCGTTGCCCGTGCTGGGCGATCGCGCCCGGCTGCAGCAGGTGGTGCTCAATCTGCTGGCGAACGCCGTGAAATTCACGCCGCAGGGAGAGGTTACGCTGCGCGCCGGGCGGCAAGATGGCTGGGTCGTGGTCGAAGTGAGCGACACGGGCATCGGGGTTCCGCCGAACGAGCAGGCTGCGATCTTCGATGAATTCCACCAGGCGCCGGGCGCCGTCGCGCGTGGATTCGGCGGCCTGGGGCTGGGATTGGCGGTCACACGACGTCTCGTCGAGCTGCACGGCGGCAAGGTCGGCGTGCGGTCAGCCGGCTTGGAAGGTCAAGCTCGGTTTTCTTCTTCACGCTGCCCGCAGCGCCGCAGGAATTCCGAACCGACGCGCCGCTCGCGGCCAGCGTGTCGGCCGGCGCCGATGCGCCCCCTGCAGGCCCGGCTCTGATCATCAGCCGATATCCCGAAAGCGGGCGCGAGCTCTGGGAGCGCCTGACCGCTGATGGCTATGAGGTCGTCCTGGCTCAGTGGCGCTCTGGAGAGGATCTATTCCCTCTGGTGCAAAAACACGCGCCCGGCGCGGTCATCATCGAGTGTGCTCCCGACGCTGAGTGGGGTTGGGAAACGCTGCGCGCGTTGAAAGAGCATCCACTGGCCCGTGATGTACCGGTCATCTTGTTCAGGCTCATCGAGGAGTGCGATTGCGGCGAGGCGCTCACGTTCGATGTTCTGACGAAGCCGGTCGGCGCGGCGCAACTGGAGCCGTTGTTAGCTCGTTTTGGGCGCAACAAACAGCGGCCACAGGCGGCGCCAACTATCTTGATCGTGGATGACGATGCAGAAACGGTCCGGGTTCACGAGCTGCTGGTGCGGGAGCGGCTGCGCGGGAGCAATGTGCTTACGGCCACAGGCGGCCGTGAGGCGTTAGCGATCTTGCGCACCCAGGCGCCCGATCTGATACTCCTCGACCTGCTGATGCCCGAAGTGGATGGTTTTCAAGTGCTGGCGGCGCTGCGGGCAGACCCGCGCACCCGCCACGCGCCGGTTGTCGTGCTGACCGGGCAGGCGCTTTCCGATCTCGACATGGCGCGGCTGGCGCACGGCGTAGACCTGGTCTTGAGCAAGGGTATACTGACCACGGAGCAGACAATCGCCCGGATCAGCGATATCCTGGCCCACGCGCCGCGCCTCGGCGCCGAGGGACAACGCCAGGTGCGCAAGGCGATGGCCTATATCCACGCGCACTACGCAGAGCCGATCACCCGGCGCGCTCTCGCAGCACACCTGGGCCTCCATGAGGATTCGCTCAGCCACTACTTTGCGCAGGAAGTCGGCGTTACCGTGGTCGCCTATCTCAACCGCTACCGGGTGCAACAGGCCTGCAAACTGCTCGAGGCTACCGATAAAAGCATCATCGAAATCGCGCTGGAGGTCGGTTTCGGGAGTCACTCGTACTTCAGCCGTGTTCTTGCCGCCGAAACCGGGATGACGCCGACTGCCTATCGCCAGCAGCGCCGGGCCGGGGCCAAAGTTTAAAGCATCACCGCAGAAACGTACAAGACAGGTGGAGACGGATGCGATAGCATAGACCCCAGATCACCATAATTGCCTGGGGAATTCACGTGTCGCAGTCACGACCCAACATCCTCCTGATCCATTCCGATCAGCACCGGTACGATTGCATTGGCGCACACGGTCATCCGCTGCTGCAGACGCCCAACCTGGATCGCCTGGCCGCCGAGGGCGTTGACTTCAGCCGGGCTTTTTGTCCCAGCCCGATCTGCAGCCCGGCCCGTGCGTCGCTGTTGACGGGGCAGTGGCCCGTACAGCACGGGCTCCTCTTCACAGAACTCGCCGAGGCCTATCGGCCGATGAAGCCCGACCGGCCCACCTTCAGCGCGCTGCTCCACAAGGCAGGCTACTACTTGGGCTATGTCGGGAAATGGCACGTTGACGAGGAAGCGACGCCGCTCGATTTCGGTTTCGATGACTATGTGCCGAAAGAGGCCTACACCGAGTGGCGAGCGCGCCAGGGCTTGCCGCCGCGCGTCGGCTGCAATGGCTGGTTCGGTGAAACAGACACGGCGATCACACCGGAGCAGTCACGCCTCGCTTGGGCCGCCCGCGAAACACGACGCCTGATCCGACGGGCGGTTGACAGAGATCAGCCGTTCTTCATCCGATGGGATCCGAGTGAGCCGCACCTGCCCAACATCCTCCCGGAACCTTACGCCAGTCTCTACCCGCCAGACAAGATCCCACCTTGGCCCAGCTTTGGCGATCCGCTGCGGGGGAAGCCGACGATCCAGCGCACACAGCTCCGCAACTGGGGGATCGAAGGGTGGACGTGGGCGCAGTGGGCGCCCATCGTAGGACGCTATCTCGGCGAGATTACGCTGCTGGACGCCCAGTTGGGCATGTTGCTTGCCGAACTCGACGCGTTGGGGTTGGCGCAGAACACGCTTGTGGTCTATACCACCGACCACGGCGATATGTGCGGCGCGCATGGCATGATGGACAAGCACTACGTGATGTATGACGATGTCGTGCACGTGCCGCTGATCATGCGCTGGCCGGGCGTGATCCCGGCGGGCCAGCGCAGCGCAGCGTTTGTCAGTTCAGCCATTGACCTGGCATCCACCTTCTGTGAAGTTGCCGGCGTGCCTGCGCCAGACACCTTTACGGGGGAAAGCCTGCTGTCGGCAGCGACCCGGGGGCATGGCAATACCACACGGCAGGATATCTTCGCAAGCTACCATGGGAATCAATTCGGCCTGTTTAGCCAACGCATGGTGCGCGATGCACGCTGGAAATTCATCTGGAACCCAACGGCAGAGGATGAACTTTACGACCTGGTTGCCGATCCCGCAGAATTGCACAACCGGGCTGGCGATGTTCAATATGAGCCTGAGCTGAACCGGCTGCGCAGGCGCCTGGCGGATTGGCTGCTCAGCACGCGCGACCCGCTGCTCAATGAATGGACACAACACCAATTGGTGTGCGGACAAGGCGCCGGCGCGCGGATTCTGATGCAAGAAGCCACGCACGGAATGCCTCACTCATACTGTCAGTGATGTCATCCACAGTCCCCCAAGAAAGGAGAATGAAGGAAATGTTACGTCGTTACTGGTGGTCCATCGTCATCGTGCTGAGCATGCTGCTGTCCGCCTGCGGTGGGGCAGCCACGCCAGCCCCCGCCCCCGCGCAGGCCGAGCCAACCAAGGCCCCAGCAGCCGCCCCGGCAGCCAAAGCGCCTGAGCCGACCAAGGCGCCGGCCGCCGCGCCGACTGCTGCGCCTGCAGCCAAGGCCGAACCGACCAAGGCGCCGGCCGCGGCCAGCCAGTACAGAGAAGCGCCGATGCTGGCGGAGCTGGTCAAAGCCGGCAAGCTGCCGCCCATCGAGCAGCGACTGCCCGAGAAGCCGTTTGTCGTCGGCCCCGGCGTTTTGATCACCCAAAAAGATCTGCCCGATTGGCAGCCCGGCAAGTACGGCGGTACGCTGAACTTCGCCCATGCCGTCGCCAACTGGAACCCCGACATCTTCATCATGATGAACGAGCATCTGCTGTGTGGGCCGGGCATCAGCCTGGAAGGCTTGCAGGGCTGCCTTGCAGAAGAATACAAGGTCGAGAACGACAACAAGGTCTTCACCTTCAAGCTGCGCAAGGGCATGAAGTGGTCCGACGGCAAGCCGGTCACGACCGCCGATGTGAAGTTCGTCTGGGAAGACATCTACGGCAACGAGAAGCTCTCGCCGACCGGCGCGCCCGCGCGCTTCCGCGACAGCGGCAAGCCGACCGGCAACCCGGCAAAGCTGGATATCATTGACGACTACACTTTCAAGCTCACCTTCGGCGAACCCTACGGTGGTTTCCTGCGCGAGATCAGCATCAAGGCATGGCAGGGCTACACCGATCTTCTGCGGCCGAGCCACGTCCTGAAGCAATGGCACGCCAAATACGGCGATATGAACAGCCAGACGATCAAGGACGAAATGGCGAAGATGAATCTGAAGGACGAGTGGTGGCAGCTCTTCGCAGCCAAGGATTGCACCAACTGGAACGTAACGCGGCCGTGCGGCATCGGCTTCCCGCAGCTCAGCCCGTGGGTGCAGACCGCTTCCGGCAACCCCAGCCTGCTCACCTTCGAGCGCAACCCCTATTACTGGAAGGTGGACAACACGGGCCAGCAGCTGCCGTATGTGGACAAGCTGCGCTCGCAGCAGGTCAACGACGTCGAGATGGTCACGATGAAGGTGCTGAACGGCGAAGTGGACTACGTGCGGGAGAGCACGGCGTTGGTCAAGCTGCCGCTCTACAAAGAAAACGCGGCGAAAGCTAACATCGAGCCGATCTTGATGGATAACCACACCGATCCCAGCGTCTTATTTCTGAATCACAACTACAAGAACGAAAACTGGCGGAAAGTGGTCGGCGATCTTCGCTTCCGACAAGCCGTTAACCTGGCGATCAACCGGAAGGAGATCATCGAGAACGTGTATTACGGCCTGGCGCAGATGCCGCAGTTGATCCCTAGCGAGTACAATCTCGAAAAAGCCAATAAGCTGCTGGACGAAATGGGCATGGACAAGAAGGACGCCGACGGTTTTCGGCTTGGGCCCGATGGCAAGACCTTCACCATCGCCTTGGATCATGGCGCACATGCGCCCGATATCGGGCCGGCAGCGGAATTGGTGGCCCAACACCTGAAGAAAGTCGGCCTCAAGATGACGGTCAAGCAGATCGAAGCCAACCTTTGGGCCCAGCGCATCGCCGCCAACGACTTGCAGGCGACGATCGTTTGGAATCCCCAGCCGCAATGGCCCGGCGGTACGGCCAACTATCTCCCCTTCGATCGCTGGGCGCCGCTGTGGACGATCTGGTATAACTCAGGCGGAAAACAGGGCGAGGAGCCGCCCGCCGCCATCAAAGAACTTTACCGGGTTGGCGAGGGCCGTGTACGCGCCGTGCCGTACTCCGACGAGGACAAGAAACTCGTCCAAGAGATGTATAAGCTCTATTACGACAACATCTGGGTCTTCCCGCTGGCTGAAAAGGTGAACTATGCGATGATCGCCTCCACCAAGCTGGGCAACGTCCCACATGCCGGCCAGGCCATCGGCGCGAACTACAGCGGCGAGCAGTTCTTCTTCAAGTAAAGAGGGTCGCAGCCTGGCATCTCCGCCAGAATGCGACAAGTCAACTGACGTAGCATGAGGATACGGCGCAAGGTGTCACCTGCATCTTGCGCCGTATGCTGATTATGATAGGATATGCACAAGACCGGCACGTCATCTGGGAGCGTCGCATGAATCACCGCCAACGCGCGCTTGCAGTCCTCAACTATCAACCTTATGACCGCCTGCCCATCGTCCATTTCGGCTTCCTGCGCGACACGCTGCGGAGGTGGGCGGACGAGGGCCACATCACGCACGAGCTGGCCGAGGCGCAGCTCGACAGCAACGCGGCCGACATGGAGATCGGTCGAAGGCTGGGCTTCGACTTCAACTGGCAGAGCGTATTTGCGCCGGCCGGCGGGCTGTGGCCGGGCTTCGAGCGCATCGTCCTGGAGGAAAGCCCAGACGGCTGGCGGAAGGTCGTCACCGGCAACGGCGTCGTGATCCTCGAAAAGGATGACGCACGCGGCATCCCGCCGGAGCTCGATCATCTGCTCAAGGGCCGCGCCGAGTGGGAAGAGCACTTCGTCCCCCGGATGCAGTGGACGCCGGAGCGCGTTACGCAGGCGGTCGTGCGCACGCCGACTTTCGAGGCGCGCTTCGACCAGGGCGGCCGCGAATATCTGCAAGCGAACGCCTGGGAGCATCCGCTCGGCCTGCATTGCGGCAGCCTCTACGGCTGGATCCGCAACTGGCTGGGGGTGCCCGGTTCGGCCTATGTACAGAGCGACGACCCGGCGCTCTTCGATGAGATCATCGAGACGGTGGGCGAGATGTGCTACCGCTGCACGGAGTTCGCCCTGGAAGAGGTGGGCGGCGTCTTCGACTTCGGCCACTTCTGGGAGGACATCTGCTTCAAGAACGGCCCGCTGATCAACCCGCGCGTCTTCCGCAAGAAGGTCGGCCCGCACTACCGGCGCATCACCGAGCTGCTGCGGCGGCACGGCATCACAATCGTCTCGCTGGACTGCGACGGCTGGATTGATGCGCTCGTGCCGATCTGGCTGGAAAACGGCGTCAACGTGATGTTTCCCATCGAGGTCGGCACCTGGAACGCCAGCATCGCGCCCTGGCGGGAGAAGTACGGCCCGGAGCTGCGCGGGATCGGCGGGATGCGCAAGTACGTCTTCGCCCAGGACTACGCCGCAGTGGACGCCGAGATCGAGCGGCTCAAGCCGCTGGTCGCGCTCGGTGGGTTCATCCCCTGCCCCGATCACCGCCTGCCGGCCGACTGCAAGTGGGAGAACGTGCAGTACTACTGCGAGCGGATGCGGAAGACGTTTGGGGGATAAGGGCCAAAGCATGCCATGAAGCACCCGACCACGATCACCCGTCTTGTTCGGCTTTGCCTGGCCGTCGGCGTGGCGTTCACCGCCGGGACGGCGCTCGCCTGGGCGTTTGCCGAAGAGCCGATCACCTTCCGTGACCCCTACTCCGGCCAGATGTTTGACGAAGAGATCAGCACGATCCACGATGATCTCACCTACGTGCTGGCGCTGGCCGCCGGTTTCAGCTCGCACGATGCCAACATCCTGCGCATCTGGAACCAGTTGACCGACTCGGAGGCGTTGGGGCCGGGTGACGCCATCTCATACACGAACGCCTACTCCGGCCCCGGTTCCGTGTTTGCGCCGCCGCCTGATCCCGATCTCGTCTGCCGCGGCAAGATCCACACGACCGCCATCTGGCCGCGGCCGGCCGACATGGTCATCTCCACCAGCGTGACCTCACGTTTCGGCCCCTATTCGCCGTTCTTCCACTTCCCGCACCAGAACGGGCAGGAGTTGGGCGCTTTGCACGATTGGGGCTGGGGATTGACGACTGAGTTAATCGGCTACGAGGCCTATGCCTGGGGCGCGCCCGCTGACCTGACGGTGCTGCGCGCCGATTGCCTGTACACGCGCACGGCGGTCATCACCACGCCCGTTGCGGCCGGGTCGTTGGAGGCATTCGCCATCTATCTGCACGCGCTGGCCGACTCCTACTCGCACCAGGCGTGCATCACGGCGCTGGACAGCCTGGGGATGCCGTGGGCGACGCACACCACGCCGCCGCTTGACCAGAGTGTCCCGGAGTGCGACTATCACCCGCGCACCCCAACGGCGGACGACGTGCATGGCCGCGAATTCTACACCTACACCGATGCGCTGCGCACCGACGCGGCAGTCCAGCACCTCTATCGTGAACTGACGGCGCGCAGTGAGCAAGATCGGAGAGAGTTCGTCCCGCTGGCTCTCGAGACGCCGCTCGTGGGCATCGCAGGCTCTCCAACTTTGAGCCAGACTCTGGCCGCGTTCGTCCACACGTGGGACTTCGAGCACGCTGCCGAACGCCGGGCGTATGCCGATCAGCTTGCTGCGGCGATCCTGGCGCAACGCCAGCCGCGTCACCGGGCCTATTTGCCGATGGCCTTGCGGTGAGAGAGATTGGATGCCAGATGAACCTTCGCGCCCGCTTCGCCCTCGCCATGCGCCGCCAACCCGCCGACCGCATCCCGTTGGACATCGGCGGCACATCGCTGACCGGGATGCGGCCGGGCTGCCAGGCGCGGCTGCGCGAGCTGCTCGGCTTCACCGGGCCGCCTGAGTCAACCTGGCGCGGCATTGACGAGCGGCTGCTGGAATGGATCGGCTCGGATTTTCGCTCGGTGGGCGCCATCGTCAGCCTGCCCAGCCCGCACACGCACACGATCTCGCCGACGGCGCGGGTAGATTGCTGGGGCATCCGCCGCGAGCTGGTGGGCGCCGATTGGCAGATCACGCAGCATCCGCTGGCCGGCGCCACAAGCGAGGATCTGGACGCCTTCCCCTGGCCCGAGCCGCGCGTGGACGACAAGCTGTTGGCTTCCTGGGAGGCGCAGGCGAACGGTCTCAAGCGCGATGGTCGCTACGTGGTCGTGGCCGAACATCCGGTCTACGGCATCCTGGAGCTTGGCTGCTGGATGTGCGGCTACGACGACTTTCTGATGCGCCTGGCGGCCGACCCCGACTTCGTCCGCCGCTTCTTCGACCGGGTCTTCGCCATCCAGATGGCTGTCATCGAGCAATATTACGCCGTGCTTGGCCCCCTCGCCGATCTAACCACCAGCGGGGACGACTTCGGCAGTCAGAACGGCCCGCTGATCTCCCCGCGCATGTTCGAGCGCTTCATCGCGCCCTACTTCGCGGCCCGCATCGCCCGCACCAAACAGTTGACCGGCGGCTACTTCTGGCATCACTCGTGCGGTTCAGTGTACGATCTGCTCGATCAGCTCATCGCCTGCGGGGTGGACATCCTCAACCCGGTGCAGACTTCGGCGGCCAAAATGGAACCGGAGCGATTGAAGGCAACTTATGGCGACCGCATCGTTTTCTGGGGCGGCGTGGACGTGCAGCGGTTCCTTCCGACAGCGACGCCGGACGAGGTGCGGGCATGCGTGCGCGAGCTGGCGGCCGTGCTCGGTCGAGATGGCGGCTATGTGATGGCCCCCGCGCACGAGATGCAGGACGATATCCCGGCGGAGAATATCGTCGCGTGGGTGGAAGCGATGCGCTGAATAACTCGACTCCGGTTTGACGTCCGCCGCCGTACAGCCTATAATGGCATGCGGAGGGAAATGATGGCTGCCGCTCTATCGGACAACAACCCGGAGACCGAACGTGTTTGGGTTCAGCTGATGCGCCAGATGCCGGTTTGGCGCCGGCTGGAGCTGGTTGCTGAGATGAACGCGACCGTCCGGCTCTTGAGTCTCAGCGGGTTGCAGCGGCGCTATCCCCAGGCCACGCCCCAAGACTTGCAGCGACGGCTGGCCGACCTCCTGCTGGGCGCCGACCTGGCCGGTCGCGTCTACGGCCCGCTGCTCCCTGAGAAAGCCGACGCGCCATGACTCTCCCCGAACCGCTGGCTGTCACCTTACTCGTCGCACAAGTCCTGGAGCAGATCGGCGTGCGTTATCTGGTCGGCGGATCGCTGGCGAGCGCAGTGCAAGGCGCGCCGCGGGCCACGCTGGACGCCGACATTGTCGCCGATCTGCGCTTTGAACACGTCGAGCCGCTTGCGCACGGCCTGGGCAGCGCCTTCTACTTCGACCTGGACACGATGCGCAACGCCATCCGCAACCGCAGCTCGTTCAACCTGATCCATCTCAAGACGATGTTCAAAGTGGACATCTTCGTGAGCAAAGGACGCGCCTTCGACCAGGCCCAACTCAGTCGACGCGTGCGGCAACCACTCACGCCCGATCCTGAGCCGGCGCTTTACTTCGCCAGCCCCGAAGACACGATTCTCGCCAAGCTCGATTGGTTCCGTCGCGGCGGCGAGGTCTCTGACCGGCAATGGCGTGATGTGTTAGCCGTGCTCAAAATACAAAGTGATCGCCTCGATCGGCAATACATGCAGAAGTGGGCCGCGGAACTGGCGGTCTCAGATCTCCTCACGAGAGCATTTGCAGAGGCGACAGGCGGCAGGTAGGAGAAATCCCCGGCCAGTGAATCCCGTCACACTTCCCACCACAACACAGAACGCCCAATGCAACAGACTACGCCTCGATCACCAACCTTTCGACCCTTGCCCCTGGGCAGCATCCGGCCGCGGGGCTGGCTGGCCCGCCAATTGCGCATCCAGGCCGACGGGCTGAGCGGCCACCTGGACGAGTTTTGGCCCGACATCAAGGAGAGTCGCTGGTTCGGCGGCGACCGGGAGGGTTGGGAACGCGCGCCCTACTGGTTGGATGGCGTGATTCCCCTGGCCTTCCTCCTAGACGATCCCGCATTGAAGGCCAAAGTCAACCGTTATGTTGACTACATCCTGGCACATCAGGCCGAGGACGGCTGGCTCGGCCCCGGCCAGATGGTATGGACGGCCGGCCAAAGCCCGACCCCGCTGCAACACTACGACCTCTGGGCGCTCTTTCTGATCCTGAAGGCACTCACCCAATATGGCGACGCCACGGGCGATCCACGCATCGCGCCGGCCATCGAGCGCTGCCTGCGGCGCATCGAGCGGCACATCGAGCGCGCGCCTCTCTTCAACTGGGCGCAGTTCCGCTGGTTCGAATCCCTCATCAGCATCTACTGGCTCTGGGAACGGGAGCAGAGCGCGGAGGGCGAGGGCCAGGAGAGAGAGGACAGCACGCTGTGGCTCAGAGACCTGGCCATCAAGCTCCATGCCCAGGGCTTTCACTGGCGTGAGTTCTTCCGGCGCTGGCCCCTCACCGCGCCGACCTCGCGCGGCCGCTGGACCTACATGGGCCACGTCGTCAACAACGCGATGGCGGTCAAAGCGCCGGCGCTCTGGTGGCGGCTGACCGGCGAAAAGGCGGAACGTTCAGCCGCAGCCGACATGATCGCCAAACTCGACCGCTATCACGGCATGGTCACCGGCATCTTCACCGGCGATGAGTGCCTGGCTGGCAAACGACCGACGCAAGGCACCGAGCTGTGCGCCGTGGTCGAGTTCATCTATTCGCTCGAAGTCCTCCTGAGCATTCTGGGCGACCCGGCTTTCGGGGACCGGCTCGAAAAAGTGACCTTCAACGCGCTGCCGGCCACCTTCTCGCCCGACATGTGGGCGCACCAATATGACCAGCAGGTGAACCAGGTCGAATGCAGCATCCGGCCAGGCCGGCCGTGGAACAGCAACGGCCCGGAATCGAACATCTTCGGGCTGGAGCCCAACTACGGCTGCTGTACGGCCAACCTGAGCCAGGGCTGGCCGAAGTTCGCGGCCCACCTCTGGATGCGCACCGCAGACGGCGGGCTGGCGGCCGTCGCCTACGCGCCGGGCAGCGTGACGCTGGAGCTGGACGGCGTCCCCGTGCGCATCGTGCTGGAGACCGATTACCCGTTCCGTGAGACCCTGCATTTCACCGTGACGGTAGACCGACCGACGCGCTTCCCGCTCCTCCTGCGCATCCCGGCATGGGCCACCGACGCACGGCTGCAGGTCGCCGGCGAGGCCGAGCTGCCGCCCAGGCCGGGAACATTCCACCGCCTCGAGCGCCTCTGGAACGGGACGACCGAGGTCACCCTGTCCCTGCCCATGCAGCCGGTGCTGTTGCCGGGCTACAACAACGCGGTGGCCGTGGCGCGCGGGCCGCTGATCTATGCCCTGGCCATCGGCGAGGAGTGGCGCCGGGTGAACGAGGACCTGCCCCATCGCGAGCTGCCGCACGCCGACTGGGAGGTCTATCCGACGACGCCGTGGAACTACGCGCTGGCGGTATCGCCGGCGACCGTGGCGCGCGATGTCATTTTCACCGAACACCCGCTCGGCGACTGCCCCTTCTCGCCGGACGGCGCGCCCGTCTCGGCGACCGTCTGGGGTTGCCGCGTGCCAGAGTGGGACATGGAAGATGGTTCGGCCGCCGACCCGCCCCCCGGCCCGCTCCCGCCGACCGGGCCGCTGGAGAAGCTGCGCCTGATTCCCTACGGATGCACCAACCTGCGCGTCACAGAATTTCCCACGGTCTCCTGGGAAATGGCCCCTGCGCGACGGGCAAGGCGGCGGACAAGGTGAGCGTACGATGAGGCGAATCCTCCGCCATCCGTTGGGCTGGATTCTGCTGTTGGCGCTCGGCGTGCGCTTCTTCGGGCTGACATATCACAGCCTCTGGTTCGACGAGGCGGTGAGCACCTTCTGGGCCGCGCAGCCGGCCGATGAGATCTGGCGCGTCGGTATGGCACTCGTCCAGGACAAGCATCCGCCGCTCTACTACCTCCTGTTGCACGGCTGGACGCGGCTGCTCGGCGGCGATGACTGGAGCGTGCGCTCGCTGGGCGTGCTCATCGGCGCGCTGGCCGTGCTGCCCACCTACACCATCGGCCGGCGGCTGGGCGGCCGGCGGGCCGGCGCGTTCGCCGCGCTTCTGCTGGCAGTCAACCCGTTCCTGGTCTGGTACAGCCAGGAGGCGCGCATGTTCATGCCCGCCACGACCTTTACGTTGATCGGCCTGGATGCCCTCGGTCGGCTGGCGCACGGCGAGCATGGCACGCGCCGACGGGCCGGCCTGGGGCCGCTGCTTCAGCTCAGCGGTGGCTTCACGGCCGCGCTGTACAGCTACCTGTACAGCGCCTTCCTAATGCCCGCGGCGGCACTCTGGCTGCTGAGCGCCGTCTGGCAGCGCCGCCGGCAGCCGACCGCCCGCCGCGATCTGGCGCTGGGCCTCCTCGGTCTGGCCATCGCGGCTGTGCTGTTCCTGCCGGTAGCCTGGTCGGCCTGGCGCGTGAGCGGCCTCGAATCACCGCCGGGGCGCCCCTTCGCCGGCCTGCTGCCGGTGCTGACCTCCATGCTGCGGATCTATACCCTCGGCTGGCCGGGCTGGAGCGCAGCCTGGCTCGCCGCGCTGACCGGGGGCGTTGCCGTGCTGGTGACCATCGGCAGCCTTGTGCCGATGCCGCCCTCTGACGGCTCGCGCCGCGGCCTCTATCTCGTGCTCTGGATGGCCGTGGTGATCCTGGTCGGCGGCGCGCTCATGGGCCGCAACGCGCGCATCTTCGGCGAATCGCGCTACCAGATCATCCTGGCGCCGGCCCTATGCCTGGCCATGGGCCGGGCACTGGCCTGGCTGACCAGCCGACGCCGCTCGGCCGGATTGGCCGTCGCGGCCGCACTGCTGGCAGTGACCGTCGCCGGGCTGGCCCACGACTGGACGCCGCAGAACCGCCGTGAGGCATGGCGAGAGGCTGCTGCCTACGTGGAGGCCCACGCCGGACCCCACGACGCGATCTTGATCCAGGCGGACTACGTGCGGGTGGCGTTCACGCGCTATTTCCGGGGTCGGCAGGGCCTCTTCTTCCCGTTCACCGATCGGCTCGGCGATGTGCAGCAGGTGGACGGGCCGCTGGCCGGGCTGGCCGAATTCGATGCCGTATGGGTCGTGCAGTCGCATCACCAGGACCTCGACCCCGACAACCTGGTGCTGGGCTGGTTCGCGGCCCGTTATCCGCTGATCACCGAAGTCTTTCCGACCGGCATCGCCATTCACGCCTACAATCAGCGCTATCGCCTGGCCGCGCTGCCGGCCGACGTTCCGACCGCTCACGATTGGCCGACGCTGGGCAGTCTCCGGCCGCTGGCATGTCTGTATCGGCCGGCCGCGCTCAGCCCGCGCGATGACCTGTTCCACCCACCCAGCGCCTGGATCCACGTGACGAGCTACTGGCGCCTCGCCGGCCCGGCGGACAGTGATCAACGGCCCCGCTTCCGCGTGGTAGACGCGGCAGGACAGGTCTGGGGGGAAAGCCTGGCCCGGCCGAACGACGCGTTCAGCGTGTGGCCGACCACACGCTGGTCGGCCGATGAGATCGTGCGCGGCGACCATGACATCAACCTGAATCCGGTCACGCCGCCGGGCAACTATCGCCTCATCCTCGAAGTGCCGGGCACGACAGGACAGATCGTCTGCGGCCCGGTCGCAATCCGCCAGGAGCAACCTTGAACATCCTTTACCTCCACACGCACGACACCGGCCGTTTCATCCAGCCCTACGGCCACCCCATCCCGACACCGAACCTGATGGCGCTGGCGCGTGCGGGCGTGCTGTTTCGCAACTGCTTCGATGCCGCGCCCACCTGCTCGCCCAGCCGCGCCGCCATGCTCACCGGCATGAACGCTCACAGCAGCGGCATGCTCGGCCTGGCCCACCGGGGATTTTGCCTGAAAGACCCATCGCAACATCTGGCGAACCACCTGCGGCGGCACGGCTTCGAGACCGTCCTCTGTGGTGTCCAACACGAGGCGGTGGCCGATCAGCCTGCATTGCTGGGCTACGAACGGATCCTCGTTGCCGGCGCCACGCCCACCGCGCGCGACATGGCCGAGGCCGCAGACCGCGGCCGGCGCATGATGGCGATGGATCTGGCCCACGCGCAGGCGGTCGCGCAGTATCTGCGGGAACCGCACGAGCGACCTTTCTTCCTGTCGTTCGGCATGTTCTGCACCCATCGGCCCTTTCCTGCGCCGGATCCCGACATTGACCCAAACTATGTGCTCGTGCCGCCACCGCTGCCCGATGCCCCCGACGTCCGGCAAGACATGGCCGGCTTCATCACCATGGCCCGCTGCGCCGACACGTGCGTCGGCATCGTGCTGGATGCGCTGGCCGCCAGCGGCCTGGAGGACGACACCTTCGTCTTCTTCACCACCGACCACGGCATCGCTTTTCCGCGCATGAAGTGCCATTTGTATGATGCCGGCATCGGTGTGGCGCTCATCATGCGGGCGCCGGGATACACGCGGCCCGGCCAGGTGTGCGATGCGCTCGTCTCGCATCTCGACATCTATCCGACGGTCTGTCAGATCGCAGGCGTGCCCCTGCCGCCCTGGCTGGAGGGCAAGTCGCTGCTGCCCCTGCTGGCCGGGGAAACGGACAGCGTGCGCGATGCCGTCTTCGCCGAAGTGACCTATCACGCGGCCTACGAGCCGATGCGCTGTATCCGCACCGACCGCTGGAAGTACATCCGCTACTTCGACGATTTCGATCAGCTCGTCAAGCCCAACATAGACGACGGCCTCACCAAACAATTCTTGCTGCGCTACGGCCTCGCCGGGGCAGCGCACGACCCGGCCGAAATGCTCTTCGATCTGGTCTTCGACCCGGCCGAACGCCATAATCTGGCCTCCAGCCCGGCCCATGCCGCCATCCGCGCCGAATTAGCGAACCGACTGGCCCAATGGATGCGCGACACGGCCGATCCGCTGCTAGCCGGCTACGTCCCGAAGCCGGCCGGCGCGCGCGTCAATTTCAAATGGGCCCTGCATCCCAACGAGCAGGAATTCGAATAGGGCCGCCTCCTGACTTGTATTCTATCTGCACTTCGGGCTGGCGGTAAGCGCCATTACTGTCGCGCGGCCTCCTTTGAGGATGATAATGGCGGTCAGGCAGTGCCAGCCGGCCAGCAACAGGCCGCCATCTATCTGTCCGAGGAGTTGTCATGGACCGCGCGAGTATTGTGAGCCAGTTCGCCGAATACGGGTATGTGTTGTTGGAGGATGTGCTCGATCCCGAAGAGGATCTGACACCGATCGTTCGTGATTACGAGGCACTGCTCGACACGCTGGCCGAGCGGTGGTTCGGCCAGGGGCTGATCTCTTCGGCCTATCACGGCCTGCCGTTCGCACAGCGTTTTGCGGCGGTGGCCCTGGAGGCCGGTCGAGCCGGCATCAACTGGATTCAGCATTTCGACTTTTCGCTGCCTCAGGGCGGCGTAACGGCCGATACCCCTATCCATCACAGCGAAGCGGTCTTCAACCTGTTGACCCACCCCAGGCTGCTCGATGTGGCCGAACAGTTGCTCGGCCCGGAGATCGTCGTGAACCCGATCCACCATGTGCGCCTGAAGCCGCCCGAGGCGCAGGTGCCGGCGCACATGCGCGGCGGCCTGACGGCACGCACGCCCTGGCACCAGGATCAGGGCGTGGCATTGCCGGAAGCGGACAACAGCGATATTCTGACGGTCTGGCTGCCGATCACGCCGGCCACGGTCGAAAACGGCTGTCTGAGCGTCATTCCCGGCAGCCACCGCGGGGAGCTCGTCACGCATTGCCCGGGCGTGGGCGGCGTGCAGATCCCAGAGCGGCTGCTGGCCGGACCGGGCATGCCGGTGCCGATGCGACCGGGCAGCATCTTGCTGCTGCACCGGCTGACCCAGCACGCCTCGCTGACCAACGTCAGCCAGGGCATCCGCTGGAGCTTCGACCTGCGCTATCAGCCGGCGGGTCAGCCCACGGGCCGGCCCGCCTTCCCGGCCTTCCTGGCCCGTAGCCGGGCGCACCCCGAACAGGTTGTGACCGACTGGCGGGATTGGGCGGCCATGTGGGAAGAAGCTCGCCAGGCCCTGATGCAGCACCGCGATCCGGTCTTCAACCGCTGGACGGCGATGGCGCCGGTGTGTGCGTGAACGCCGGCGCCTGGTTGCGTCCTGCTACGCAGAAGGCGCTTCGCCCCTGCGCTCACGGCGCAACAGCGCCGGCCCCAGCAGGTCAATCAGCCAGCCCAACGTGGGTTCGATCCACGGCGCAACGCGCCACCAGCCGGGGACGTGGACCACGCGCCGCGGTCGGCGCAAGACACCGATCACGGCCGCAGCGACCTGCTCCGGTGTGATGGCGAACCGCTCTCCCGGCACGCGACGGCCTGCCAGCTGACCGGCTGCGCGGGCGAAAAATTCCGTCTGCACAGGACCAGGCCGGATCAAGCTGACGCGAATCGCCGAGCCGTGCAGTTCGCGATGCAGCGCGGTGGTAAAGCTATCCACGAACGACTTGGTGGCGCTGTAGAGCGCGGTCCCCTGTTCGGGCAGGCTGCCGGCGATGGAGCTGATGTTGATGATGTGCCCCCGGCCGCGCGCCTGCATATCGCGCAGCGCCAGCAGCGTCATGTACGCCAGCGCCGTCATGTTCGTCTGGATCATGGCGCGCGCGACCTCCCAGGGCATCTCGCTGCCGTAGCCATACCAGCCGAATCCGGCGCTGTTCACCAGGATGTCCACCCCGCCGGCCAGGGCGTGCGCCTGTTCCAGGACGCGGGCGCGTTCGGCCTCATCGGTCAGATCGGCGGCCATGGCGTGTGCCATGCCGCCATCGCGCCGGATCTCATCTGCCAGCAGCTCCAGCCGCTCCCCGCGGCGTGCGACCAACAGCACGCGGACGCCCAGCCGCGCCAGTTGCCGGGCCACGGCCGCGCCGATCCCGCTGGACGCGCCGGTCACCAGCGCGGTCTTCTCGCCCCAGCCTTCTGCCTGCTGCTGTGCCGTGTGCCGCGCCCAATGCGGCGAGTGCGCCAGCAGCGACCGCCGGATCGCCGACTTGAACAGCCGCATGAACGGCAGGCGCAGGCCCATCAGCCGCGTCATGTCGGCCAGGTAATCGTCGAGGGTGCGCGTCTGATAGCGCAGCAGGCGCTGGCTCTCCGCGGTGTCCAGCCAGTCGGTGGCGAAGGGCGTCGTGGCAAAGGCCTCGGCCGGCAACATGTCCAGTCCCAGCGCGGCCATGATGCGCGCCACCATGTCGCCATAGGTGTACTGACAGCGCGGGCCGCCGCCGATCAGCAGCGTCTTGCCCCAGATCGCGTCGCTGCTGACCGCGTTGGCCAGCGCCAGTCCCACGTCCTTCGTGTGGACGTACTCCATGCGGTTGTTCAACGGCACGTCGAACATGCCGGGGTCGAGCTTGAGCGCGATCGGCAGTGTGGCCGCCAGCCGCAAGATGGCCCACGAGAGGCCCGAGGCGCGGATCATCTCCTCGCACTGCATCTTATGTCGCGCGTAATGTTCGATGGGATGCACCGGCTCGTCGGCCATGCGCGGAGGCGGCAGATGCTGGGTGCGGCCATAGACGTGCAACGAGGAGGTGAAGATCAGCTTCGGCGGGGTCGGCTGCGCCTGCATGGCCTGGATCAGATGCCGCGTGCCGCCGACGTTGACCGCCTCGGCCCAATCGGGCCGCAGCTCCGATTCGATGCCGGTGCGCGACATTTTGGGGATGATGAACGCGACGTGGAGGAGGACATCTATCCCGGCCACGGCTACCGCCACATCGTCCGGATGGCGCAGGTCGCCCCACATCACCTCGATGCGGCCCGTGTAGCGCCGGGCCGCGCGTTCGTTGGCGCGCGTGCGCAGATCGAAGCAGCGCACTGTGTAGCCCTGCCGCAGCAACTCGTCGAGGGTGCTGATGCCGACATTCCCAAACGCGCCCGTGAGTAATACTTTCATGGTGAACCTCGCAAAACCGAAAAATGGATGAGACCTGGGCGCCTGCGAATGTCGAGCCGAAATGTGCCAGGCATCTGAGGAGATGCCTGGCAGGTAACATCAGGTGAGCACACCATCGGGGGCAGCCAGGCCGTCCAGCAGCAGGCGAATGGCCTGGCCGGCCGCACCGCGCCAGCTCGCGGCAACCGGATCGAGCACCCCCTGCAACACCAGCCCCACCCCCAGCGAGACCAGCACCAGGGCCGCCAGCTCCGCATCCACGGCACGCAACGAGCCCTCGGCGATGCCCTCCCTCACCATCGCCACGAAGGTGGCGCGAAAGCGCCGGTAAGGCTCGATGGTGGCCTGCCACACTTCGGGGTCTCTGGCCGCCTGGCGCCAGAACTCCAGGAACATCGGCACCTGGCCCCTGGCCGCCTCCAACACCTGCTCCACCGTCACCGCTAGCCCCTCCAGCCGCTGCGCCATGGTCATGCCGGCCCGCTGCGTTGCGGCCAGCGAGCTGTCCAATCCCGCCAGCCATTGATCGAGCAGGGCCAGGAACAGGGCCTGCTTGGTAGGGAAATGGTGATAGAATGCGCCTTTGCTCACCCCGGCGCGCGCACAGATTTCGGCCACGCCGGTGGCGTCGTAGCCGCCGCGCGTGAAGCATTCGGCTGCAGCGGCCAGGATGCGTGCTCGCGTCTCGTCACCGCGCGCCTGATGGCTCATGTCGCCTCCACAAAGAATCAGACCGACCGGTTGGTTTCCATTATCTCACCGATCGGCGGAAGCGTCAAATGCACGCCGCCGGGCGTTCATGAGGATCCAGAGGTGGAACCTGCTCAGGGGTGTTTCGGGCGGCTTCGCCGCCCGAAACACCCCTCCTGAATTCGCCCCG
>FWPU01000524.1_pt1 | contig 25408 bp, 15 predicted proteins | sample 2228361 | NCBI WGS metagenome assembly FWPU01 (sample SAMEA103939777, study PRJEB20133) | metagenome | reverse complement strand
GCACGCCTTGCGCCGCAGGTCGGCGCCCTGCTGATCAGCGCCAACCGCAACCTCGATCGCTACGCCGCGCTCGGAGCGCCGGTCGTCACGGATCTGCCGGAGCACGGACCTTTCGCGGGGCCTCTGGCGGGCATCCGAGCCGCGCTCGCGGCGCTGCGCACCCCGTGGCTCGCCGTCGTGGCCTGCGATACGCCGAACCTTCCGCTCGACCTCGTCGAACGTCTGGCCGCAGGGCTCGACGGCGCGCGCGCGAGCGTGGCCGCCGCCGGTGGGCGCACCCACGCCCTGTGCTGCCTGCTGCATTCGACGCTGCGTGCCTCGCTCGACGCCGCGCTCGCGCGCGGCGAACGGCGTGTGGCCGCGTGGCTCGCAGGCGTCGGTGCGCGAGCCGTCGAGTTCGCCGACGCCGGCGCCTTCGCCAACTTCAACGCGCCGGCCGACCTTCATACGGCGGTGCTGCGGACCGCGCGATGAAGCCGAGCGAACTGTCGGTCGACGAGGCAATCGCCGAACTGATCGCGGGCTATCGGCCCATCGAGGGCATCGAGCGCGTGCCGACAAACGCGGCGCTCGCGCGCATCCTTGCCGAGGACATTGCCGCGCCGCTCGACCTGCCGGCGTTCGACAACGCAGCGATGGACGGTTACGCGCTGCGTGCCGTCGATCTGGCGTTGCCCGCGTTGCTGGAGATCGGCACCGCGCTGGCAGGTCACGCATTCACCGGCAACGTCGGGGCCGGCACGTGCGTGCGCATCATGACCGGCGCGCCGCTGCCTGCGGGCGCGGACACGGTCGTCATGGTCGAGGACACGGTCCGCGAAGACGGACGCGTGCGCATCGTGCGCGCGCCGGCGGCCGGCGCCAACGTGCGCCGGCGCGGCGAGCACGTCGCGCGCGGCGACATCGTGCTGCCCTCGCAGCGACAGTTGCGTGCGGCCGATCTGGGACTCGCCGCCGCGCTCGGCTGCAGCGAACTGCCGGTCATGCGCCGGCTGCGCGTCGGGCTGATGTCGACCGGAGACGAGCTGGCCGATCCGCCGGCGCCGCTGGCAGCAGGCGCGGCCTACGACGCGAACCGCCCCTTTCTGCGCGCCAGTGTCGAGCGCTCGGGTTTCGAAGCGGTCGACCTGGGCATCTGCCCGGACCGCAGTGCGGACTTCGAGGGCGTGCTCGCGCGAGCGCTGGCCGACCGGCTCGATGCCGTGCTGATCAGCGGCGGCGCGGCGCAGGGCGACGCCGACATCGTGCGGCGCGCCGGCGGCGTGCGATTCGTCCCGCTGAACATCCGGCCGGGGCGCGGTATCGCGGTCGCCCATCTGGCGCAGTCCGGCCATGCAATGGCGCTGCTCGGTCTGCCCGGCAACGCGGTGGCTGCATTCGTGATGTTCCATTTGGTCGCGCGGCCGGTGCTGCTGCATCTGGCCGGCGGCGTCGCCGCGCCGCCGCCGTCGCTGCCGGTGCCGCTCGCCGAGCCCGTTCACGTGCGGGGCGGCCGCATCGACTATCGCCGTGCGTATTTCGTGCGCGACGCGCGCGGCACGCTCGCGGTGGCGCCGCTGAAAGATCAGGGTTCGGCGATGCTGCGCACGATCGTCGAAGCCGACACGTTGATCGCGGTCGGCCCGCAGACGGACTATGCCGCGGGCGACCTCGTGGAGGCGATCCCGCTCGCCATGCTGGACTGAGACTCAGAACCGCTTCATCAGCCGCAGCAGCACCTCGACGTGCCGGCCGTAGGGCGGCATGAACAGTCCCATGCCGTTCAGCCGCGACTGGCGGAAGATCGGCTTCAACTTGCTGAAGGTCTCGAAGCCCCAACGGCCGTGATAGTGCCCCATGCCCGACGGGCCGATGCCGCCGAACGGCAGTTCCTCCTGCGCGACGTGCACCAGCGTCTCGTTGACGCAGACGCCCCCGGCGTGCGTGCGGCGCAGCGCCCGCTCGGTGCGCGCGCGATCTTCGTCGAACCAGTACAGCGCGAGCGGACGCGGCTGGGCGTTGATCAAGTCGATCGCTTCTTCGACACGGTCGTACGCCAGCACCGGCAGCAGCGGTCCGAAGATCTCCTCGCGCATCACCGCCGCCGCGTGCGGCGGCTCGATGAGCAGCGCAGGCGCCAGTCGGTGCGCCGCATCGTCGCGCTGCGCGCCTTCGAACAGCGGCTCGATGCGCACGCCGCGCGCGGCCGCTTCGTCCAGACAACCGACGAGCCGGCGATACTGCTTCAGGTTGATGATGCTCGTGTACTCGTCGCTCGCCAGCCCGCGCGGATACATGCGTCGCGCCTGCGCGCGCGCCGCGGTGACGAAGCTCTCCATCCTCTCGCGCGGCAGCAGCACGTAGTCGGGCGCGATGCAGGTCTGCCCGGCGTTGAGCAGCTTGCCCGCGAGGATGCGTGTGGCGGCGCGCTCGATCGAATACCCGGGCGCCACGACCGTCGGCGACTTGCCGCCGAGTTCGAGCGTGACCGGCGTCAGATTCTGCGCCGCGGCCGCCATCACCTTGCGGCCGATCGGGGTGGAGCCGGTAAACAGCAGGTGGTCGAAGGGCAAGGCGCTGAAAGCGGCCGCGACCTCCGGTCCGCCGAGCACGACGCTGACTTCGTCGGGGCGGAAAGTCCGCGCGACGAGCCGCTGGAACAACTCGCCGAAGGCCGGCGTGTATTCGGACAGCTTGACCATCGCCCGATTGCCTGCGACGAGCGCACCGACCATCGGACCGATCGAGAGGAACACCGGATAGTTCCACGGCACGATGATCCCGACCACGCCGACCGGCCGCGGCAGGATCTCGGCACGTGCCGGCAGGAACCACTTGGACACCCACACGCGGCGCGGCTTCATCCACCGCTTGCCATGGCGCAAGGCGGTCTTGATCTCAGCAAGCGCAGGAAAGAACTCGGCGATCTGCGTTTCGAGCCGCGGACGGCGCCCGAAATCGGCGGCGATCGCCGTTTCGAACGCGGGCTCGTTGTCCACGAGCAATCGACGCAGCCGCAGCAGCCGGTCCCGGCGGACTTCCCAGGGCGGGAAGTCTTCGCGGTCGTAGGCCTGGCGTTGCGCCTCGAAGACGGCCTGCAACTGCGCCGGAACGTCGATCGGATTCATCGTCACTCCCTGCGCCGGCGGCGCGGTCGAATCAACCTCGCCGATGCTAACGCGCGCGCGCGCCCGCGCCGTCGAGCGATCGCTCGATTCGCGCAAGGTCCGGCGAGACGCTGGTCGTCCGCCCGGTCGCATGGTTCAATCGGGCGCGGCCGCTTCCGCATCGGGATCGTCAATGCAGACGCTGCACTGCCTGCTTGGATTGACTGCGCTGTTCGCAGTCGCGTGGTCGATTTCGGAAAACCGGCGCCGGGTTCCTTGGCGCGTCGTCCTCTCCGGCCTGGCGCTCGCCTTCGTGGTCGCCACGCTACTACTCAGAGTGCCGCCGGTCGCCGAAGCGTTCGGACGGCTCAACGGCGTCGTCGAGGCGCTCGATCGATCGACCGCGGCGGGCACGCGCTTCGTGCTCGGTTACCTGGGCGGAGCGGAACTTCCCTTCGTCGAAAGGAAATCGGGCGCAAGCTTCGTGCTGGCCTTCCGCGCGCTTCCGCTCGTGCTTCTGGTCGCCGCGCTGTCGGCGCTGCTGTTTCATTGGCGCATCCTGCCGACAGTCGTGCGCGGCATCGCATGGCTGCTGCGCCGGGGCGTGGGCATCGGCGGCGCGGTCGGGCTGTCGGCGGCGGCGAACGTGTTCGTCGGCATGATCGAGGCGCCGCTGGTCGTGAAGCCTTATCTGGCGCGGCTGTCTCGCGCGGAGTTGTTCATCGTGATGAACTGCGGGATGGCGACGATCGCCGGCACCGTGCTCGTGCTGTACGCCACGGTGCTGGCGCCGGTCGTGCCGAACGCGCTCGGCCATCTGCTCGTCGCGTCGATCGTCGCCACCCCGCTGGCGATCGTCGTCGCCGCGCTGATGGTGCCGCCGGAACGAATTGGCGAGGCGGACGCGTTCATCTCGCCGCAGGACCCCAGCGCGATGGCCGCGCTGACGCGCAGCACATTCGAAGGATTGCAGCTTCTGCTGAACATCGTGGCGATGTTGATCGTTTTCGTCGCGCTGGTCGCGCTCGTGGACACGCTGCTGGGGGCGCTGCCCGACGTGGGCGGCGCGCCGCAAACGCTCGCCCGCATTCTGCGCTGGCTGTTCGCGCCGCTCGCCTGGGCGAGCGGGATCCCATGGGCCGAAGCGCAGGTTGCGGGCTACCTGCTCGGCAAGAAACCGGTGCTCAACGAAATGGTCGCCTACTTCGACCTCGCCGCGCTCGCGCCCGGGGCGCTGTCGGACCGCAGCCGACTGCTGATGACCTACGCGCTGTGCGGCTTCGCCAACTTCGGCAGCCTCGGCATCATGCTCGGCGGCATGGCGACGATGCTGCCCGAAGAAAGGCGCGCCGAGCTCGCGCAGCTCGGCGCGAAGTCGATCGCCGGCGGGCTGCTCGCCTCCTGCGTGACCGCCGCGCTGGTCGGCGCGGTGATCTAGCGGCCGCTACTTCCCGCGCCCGCCCTTGCGCGGCGGCTTGGCGGCGGGCGCATCGGGCCTGGCCTGCGGCGGCGCCTTCTGATCGCCGATGACGGACTTCAGCGGGCAGACAGGAAACGCCGGGCACTTGCGGCGACCGGCGACGACTGCGATCGGGCATAGCGTCACGGCGTTTCGCCTCTTCGAGCGATCTCGCACCGGACCATACGCCGGATGCGGCGACGGGTGTCGAACGGCCGGCCGCTATTCGATCTCCTCGTACAGCGGCAGCGTCAGGAACTCGGCAAAAGTTTCCTGCGTGCTCATCTGCTCGAAGATCTGCGCGGCGCGATCGTAGGTCCGGGTGTCGCCGCCGACGACGGCCTTGACCTTCGCCAGCTCCTCGGGGATCAGCGCCTTGACCAGCTCGGCGGTCACTTTGCGGCCATCCTCCAGCACGCCCTTGGGCGAGCGGATCCACTGCCACACCTGCGAGCGGCTGATCTCGGCCGTGGCGGCGTCTTCCATCAGGTTGTGGATCGGCACGCAGCCGTTGCCGGCGAGCCAAGCGCCGAGGTAATGGATACCGACGTTGATGTTCATGCGCAGGCCCGCTTCGGTGATCGGCGCGTCCGGCTGGAAGTTCAGCAGGTCGGCGGCGGTCACCTTGACGTCGTCGCGCTTCTTGTCGAGCTGATTGGGCTTGTCGCCCAGCACCTTGACGAACTCCTCCATCGCGATCGGCACGAGACCCGGATGCGCAACCCAGCCGCCGTCGTAGCCGTCGGCCGCGTCACGCGCCTTGTCCGCGCGTACTCCGGCCAGCGCTTTTTCGTTGGCAACCGGATCGTTCTTGATCGGAATCAGCGCGCTCATCCCGCCGATCGCCGGCGCGTTGCGTCTGTGGCAGGTCGCGAGCAGCAGCAGCGCGTAGGCACGCATGAACGGCGCGGTCATGGTCACCTTCGCCCGATCGGCCAGGCAGAACTGACGGTCGAACTTGAACTTCTTGATGCAGGAGAAGATGTAGTCCCAGCGGCCGGCGTTCAGCCCCGCGCTGTGCTCGCGCAGCTCGTACAGGATCTCGTCCATCTCGAACGCGGCGAGGATCGTCTCGATCAGCACCGTGGCCTTGATCGTTCCCTGCGGAATGCCGAGCTCCTTTTGCGTGGCGACGAAGATGTCGTTCCACAGCCGCGCCTCCAGGTGCGATTCCATCTTGGGCAGATAGAAGTATGGGCCCGAGCCGCGCGCGATCAGCTCCTTCGCGTTGTGGAACATAAACAGCGCGAAGTCGAAGATGCCCCCGGAGACGCGCTCGCCGTCGACGAGCACGTGCTTTTCGTCCAGATGCCAACCGCGCGGGCGTACGACGAGCGTGGCGATCTTCTCGTTCAATCGATACGTCTTGCCGCCCTGTTCCAGCGTGATCGTGCGGCGCACGGCGTCGATCAGGTTGAGCTGGCCCGTGATCTGGTTGTCCCAGTTCGGCGTGTTGCTGTCCTCGAAGTCGGTCATGTAAGCGTCGGCACCCGAGTTCAGCGCGTTGATGATCATCTTGCGCTCGACGGGTCCGGTGATCTCGACGCGCCGGCACTGCAGATCCTTGGGCAGCGGCGCGATCGTCCACGCGCCTTCGCGGATGTGCTTCGTTTCCGCGAGGAAGTCCGGCTTCTCGCCCGCGTCCAGCCGCCTTGCCCGCTCGGCACGCCTGGCGAGCAGCTCGCGTCGGCGCGGATTGAATTCGCGATGCAATCCGGCAACCAGCGCCAGCGCGTCGTGCGTGAGGACTTTTTCGAATCCGGGCTTGAGCGGCGCGCTGATTTGCACGCCTTCAGGCAGGTTCATCGCGTACTCCTTCGGATCAGCGAAGTCGGGAAGTCAGGAAGTCGACCGCATCGCGCAGCGTGCGACCGGTCCCGTGCGGGTTCGCGTCGAGCCGCTCCGGTGGCGCCCCGGTACGGTTGACCCAGAAGGTCGTATAGCCGAACCATGTGGCGCCGATCGCGTCCCAGCCGTTGGCCGACACGAACAGGATCTCGCTGGCCGGTCTGGCCAGCGCCCGCGGGCCGAGTGCATAAACCGGCGGGGCGGTCTTGAAGGCTTGCACGGAATCGGCCGTCAGTACATGTTCGAAGAGCGGCAGCAGCTTTGCGTTGCCCAGCGCCGCCCGCACGAGCGGCGCATCGCCGTTGGTCAACACGCCGAGCGTCACGCCGGCAGAACGAAGCGATTCGAGCGCGTCGAGCGACTCGGGAAACGATACGAGCCGTTCGTACTGCGCCAGCAGCGCGCGCAGCTTCTCTTCGGTCGCATCGAGCGCGAGAGACTCGACGCAGTACTCGAGCGCTTCGCGCGTGACCTGCGAAAACGGCGCATAACGCGCCGACAGCGTGCGCAGCCGCGTGTATTCGATCTGCTTGTCGCGCCAAGCCTGCGCGAGCCGCCCGCCTTTTCCCGGAAACAGACGCTCGGCGAGCGCCTGTACGGAGTACACGTCGAGCAAGGTCCCGAAAACGTCGAACAGTGCGGCGCGCATGCACGAGCGATGGCTGGCGACCGTCCGAGTATATTTGCACGCAACTTGCCGATTGAGGCATGAGCGGCACAGCTTCTTTGACTTTCGTTCAACAATGGACCACTTCAAGCAGATCGCGACCTTCGTGAACGTGGTCCAGCGCGGCAGCCTATCGGCCGCCGCGCGACACGAAGGGGTCGCGCCTGCGATGGTGAGCCGACGGCTCGACGCCCTGGAAACGCGGCTTGGCGTCAAGCTGCTACAGCGCACCACGCGTCGTCTGTCGCTGACACCGGAAGGCGCAGCCTTCGTCGAGGACTGCCAGCGGATCCTGAGCGAACTCGAGGCCGCCGAAAGCGCGGTCTGCGCGCGCGGAACCGAAGCGACGGGGCATCTGCGGGTAACGGCGCCGGCGGGTTTCGGCCGCAAGTTCATCGCGCCGATCGCCGCCGACTTCGCGCGCGAGCACCGGCGCCTGAGCATTTCGCTCGACCTGTCGGACCGCGTGGTCGATCTGCTTGCCGAGGGATTCGACTGCGCGATCCGCTTCGGCGAACAAGCCGACAGCTCGCTGGTTCGCGTCAAGCTAGGCGAAAGCCTGCGCGTTGTCGTGGCCGCCCCGGCCTACCTGCGCCGACGCGGGCAGCCGGGTCATCCCGCCGACCTGGCGCATCATGTGTGCCTGACGCTCGGCGACGGCGCCGGCAGCGGCTCGCCTCCGCAGCGCGGCTGGACCTTCACGATCGACGGGGCGGCCAGCACGATACGCGTGGCCGGCGCGCTTGCATGCAACGATGGCGCGGTGTTGCACGATTGGGCCTTGGCCGGGCTTGGACTCGCGTGGCGCTCGCTGTGGGAGGTCGGAGACGACATCCGCGCCGGCCGGCTCGTCAGCATCCTCGACCGCTACGCGGCCGCCCCGACACCGGTGTACTGCGTTTTCCCGGCACGCAAGCATCTGCCACCGCGCGTGCGCCTGTTCATCAACCGGCTGAAAGAGGCTTTCGCCGACGATTCGCTTCGGCTCGCGCTGAGCGGATCGGCCGAGTCGCGCCGCACGCGCTGAACGTGCCGCGGCAAAATAAAGGGCCGCTCGCGCGGCCCCAGCAGCGATTCAACGTTCTTACACCTTATTGACGTCGTCTCCTACGACCTCGCCCTTGTCTTCCTCCGGCGCTTGTGCGCTTTGGCAATCGCGGCGCAGTCTAGGGACCGGTCAGAGGGCGCTCAAGCTGCATTGCAACGAAAGCGTTGCCGCGCCGACACGAAAGACCGAGCGTTTCAGGCGGCCTTCTTCTCCGCTTGCCTGTCGAAGAACTGCTCGTCCTCGGTCGAGCCCTTCAGTGCGGCGGTCGACGCTTCACGTTCGATGGTCGTCGTGACCGCATCGAAGTAACCGGTGCCGACCTCGCGCTGATGCTTGACCGCGGTGAAGCCTTTTTCGGCAGCCGCGAACTCGGCCTCCTGCAGTTCGACGAATGCGCTCATGTGGCTCCGCGCATAGCCGTAAGCCAGGTTGAACATCGAGTAGTTCAACGAGTGGAAGCCGGCCAGGGTGATGAACTGGAACCGGTAGCCCATCGCGCCCAGTTCCTTCTGGAACTTCGCGATCGTGGCGTCGTCGAGGTTCTTCTTCCAGTTGAAGCTCGGCGAGCAGTTGTACGCGAGCATCTTGCCCGGGAACTGCCGGTGAATCGCTTCGGCGAACGCCTTCGCATAGGCAAGGTCGGGCTTGCCGGTTTCGCACCACACCAGGTCGGCGTAAGGAGCGTAGGCCAGACCGCGGGAAACGGCCTGCTGCAGACCCGGCTTGGTGCGAAAGAACCCTTCGACGGTCCGCTCGCCGGTCAGGAAGGGCTTGTCGTTGTCGTCGACATCCGACGTGACGAGATCGGCCGCCTCCGCGTCGGTCCGCGCCACGAGAATGGTCGGCACCCCCATCACGTCGGCGGCCAGCCGCGCGGCGACGAGCTTGGCGACCGCCTCGCGCGTCGGTACGAGCACCTTGCCGCCCATGTGCCCGCACTTCTTCACGGACGCCAGCTGATCCTCGAAGTGCACACCGGCCGCGCCTGCTTCGATCATCGCTTTCATCAGTTCGAAGGCATTCAGCACCCCGCCGAAACCGGCCTCGGCGTCCGCAACGATCGGAGCGAAGTAGTCGATATACCCGGGATCGCCCGGGTTCTTGCCCTCCATCCACTGGATCTGATCGCAGCGGGTCAGAGCGTTGTTGATGCGGCGGACCACCGCAGGCACCGAATTCGCGGGATACAGCGACTGGTCCGGATACATTTCGCCCGCCAGATTGGCGTCGCCCGCGACCTGCCAGCCCGACAGATAGATCGCCTTCAGGCCTGCCTTGACCTGCTGCATCGCCTGGTTGCCGGTCATCGCCCCGAGGGCGTTGACGAAGGGCTCCTCGTTGAGCAGTTTCCAAAGCCGTTCCGCACCGCGCCTGGCCAGCGTGTGTTCCACCTGAACCGAACCGCGCAGACGGACCACGTCGTCGGCCGTGTAACTGCGTTTGATGCCCTTCCAGCGCGGGTTCTCGTTCCAGTCTTTCTGCAGGCGTTGCGCCTCGAGTTTGCGTGCGGTCATGCTCTCTCCACTCGAATGAATATCTGCCGATGAGGATCTGCCGAAGCTCGGCGCGTTAGCCGAAGCGCGGCAGCCAACGTCATCGTATGGTCTGTCCGGCGACGCAGCAAGACAAGTATCTTATAGAAGAATTGAGAACAACTCCTTATTTTTCAACTAAATGCGCACGTCGTTTCGCTATACGGCTTTTTGTTCGGATTTGCGAAACTTGGCCTTTTGCTACGCACAAGCCAAATGCCGCGATACGAAATGACCGCCACGGAATGAAATGTAGGCGGCCTAGCCGTGCAGCGCCGACGGGCTGACCAGCGTCCCGTCGCGGTCGCTGTAGAGCCAATCGCCGGGGCGTACCGTCACGCCGAGGAAACTAACGGTGACGTCGCGATCGCCGAGGCCCCGCTTGACGGAACGGCGAGGGTCGAGCGCGAGGGCCAGCACGCCAACCGCGCAGGCGTCGATCTCGTCCGCATCGCGCACGGCTCCGTACACGACGATACCGGCCCAACCCGAGTCCGCAGCCGCCCTGGCGAGGTTGCTTCCCAGCACGGCACAGCGCGTGCTGCCGCCCGCGTCGACGACCAGCACGCGCCCCTGACCCGGCGACCGAACCGCCTCTGCCAGCAACGAGTTGTCCTCGAACAGCTTCAGCGTGACGGCTTGGCCGTGAAACCTGCGTCGCGCGCCCAAGCGAAGCATGCCGGGCTGCATGACCTGCACCTCGCCGCTCGCAAGGCGCGCCTCGTGCGCATCGCACAGATCCGTCGTCGCGAAGCTGCTCATTGCGTCGTTCCCCTCTCCACTGCGTGCGCCGCCCGCGCGCCACGGCCGACGCGAATCGCGCTCAGCAGTGCGGCGACCTGCAAAGCGGCAACGCCGATCAACGCGACCGAAAAACCGCCCGCATCGAGCACCGGGCCGAAGGCCAGAGGCGTCACCGCCAGGCCGAGGTCCAGCCCCGAATACACGAATCCGTAAACTCGTCCATACGAGGCCTTGCCAAACTGCGCCGTCGCGGCTTTGCGCACGAGCAGATCGCGGTTCGGGCCGGCCACACCCACGCCGAGCCCCATCGCGGCCATCAATGCGATCACGCTCCACGCGGGCATCGCTGCACTGGCCAGCAGCAACGCCACGAGCGCCGCGAGCCCGAGCGCCCACGCGATCACCAGATCGCTGTTTTCCTGGCGCGCGGCGGCGAATCCGCCGGCCACCATGCCGGCTGCGCTTCCAAGCAGGTACGCGGTGAGGCCCGCGGTGGCCAGCGCAAGCGGCAACCCATAGACATGTCCAAGGATCGCCGGCGCGTAGTTCTGGAGGATGCCAAACGCGCCCGTCGCCAGAAAGAAAAACACGAAGCACATCCAGACCGCGCCCGAACGCAGGAAGTCGAGCTGCCCCGATGCCTCGCTCGCACGGCCGGCCGCGCGCGCCGCGTGCAGCACCTCAGGGACGCGATCGTCGAGCACCCGCAACCGTGCGAACAGCGTCGCCAGTACCGCGAAACCCAGAGCCGATGCCGCGAAGGCGGCCACGTGCCAGTCGCTCGCGCTCGCGATCCCCGCCATGAAGACCGGGGCGGCAGCCCAGCCGAGGTTGCCCGACAGCCCGTGTACGGAAAACGCGTGCCCGAGCCGTGCGGGCGAGACGCGGCGGTTCAGTAGCGTGAAGTCGGCCGGATGAAAGATGCAGTTGCCGACGCCGGCGACAGCAGCGGCCAGAACGAGCGCCGAATAGCTGTTCGCCGACCCCAGTACGAGACCCGACGTGGCGAGCATGCCGACGCCGAAGAACAGCACCGGACGCGCGCCCACCCGATCGACGACGACGCCCGCCAGCGCCTGACCAACGCCGCTGATCACGAAAAAGACCGTCATCAGAAAACCGGCGTGTGTGAACGACAGCGAGAATTCCCGGATCAGCCACGGGAACAGCGGCGGCAGCATGAGGTGGAAGAAGTGCGAAGTGCCGTGCGCGAGGCCGACCAGCCCGATGATCTCGGCATCGCTCTTGAAGCTGCCCGGCGTGGCGGCGGCGCTCATGCGCCGACGATAGCAGAGCACCCCGTCCAGGCTCGGACCATCGATAATCGCGGCCGGAGATCCGCCGATGCGATTCGTCTTCTCCGTCTGCAAGCTGCTTGCGAGCCTGCTGCTTGCCTGCAACGCGGCGTGGGCGCAGCCGTCCGAGCCGGCGCGCGTGCGCTTGATCGCTTTCAACGATTTCCATGGTCATCTGCTGCCGGGTGAACTGACCATCGCGGTACCGCATCCCACAGATGCCGCCCGTGCGCTCGCGGTGCGCAGCGGCGGCGCGGCGTTCCTCGCCACGCGCATCGCCGAGCTGCGGCGCGAGCAGCCGGCGAGCGTCGTCATCTCCACCGGCGACCTCGTCGGCGCTTCCCCGCTCGTCTCGGCGCTGTTCCGCGACGAGCCGACGATCGAGGCGATGAACGAGATCGGCATCGATATGAACGCCGTCGGCAATCACGAGTTCGACCAGGGGATCACCGAACTGAGCCGGCTCGTCGCCGGCGGATGCGCGAGCACGCCGCGCGGCGAGATGGCGACCTGCGCGCACCCCTCCGGTCGGTACGAAGGCGCGCGCTTCCCGTTTCTTGCAGCGAACGTGGTCGACCGCGAAGGCCGGACGCTGTTCGCGCCGTATCTGGTCAAGACCGTCGACGGCGTTCGCGTCGGCTTCATCGGTGTAGTCACGCGCGCCACACCCGGCATCGTGATGCCGCGCGGCGTCGCCGGCTGGCGTTTCCGCGCCGAGGCGGCGACGCTGAACCGGTACGCGGCCGAGCTGCGCGCGCAAGGCGTACGGACGATCGTCGCGGTCGTTCACGAAGGCGGCGAAACCGACGGCGGCATCGACGATTGCGTCGATCCGCGCGGCGAGATCTTCGACATCGTCCGCAAGCTCGACAAAGCGATCGCCGTGGTGCTGTCCGCTCACACGCACCGCGCCTACAACTGCACGATCGACGGTCGCGTCGTCATTCAAGGCGCATCCTTCGGGCGCCTCGTGTCGGTCGTCGACCTGGACATCGATCGCGCCGGCGGCGGCGTGATCCGCGCGCGCGCCCGCAATCTCCCCGTGCCGAACGACCGCAACGACGATCCGGACGTGCTCGCCGCCTTTCCGCCGCTGCCGCCTTCGCTGCGTGTCGCGGCGCTGGTCGCGCACTACGCGGAGCGCGCCGCGCCGCTCGCGCAGCGGCCGGTCGGCCGCATCGCCGCCCCTTTCACGCGGCAAGCTTCCGACGGCGGCGACCACGCCGCCGGCCGTCTTGTCGCCGACGCACACCTCGAGGCCACACGTGCGCACGGCGCGCAAATCGCCTTCACCAATCCGGGCGGCATCCGCACCGATCTCGCGCCGCGGGCGCCCGACGGCACCGTCACCTACGGCGACCTGTTCGCGATGCAGCCGTTCGGCAATACGCTGGTGACGATGACGCTCACGGGTGCACAGCTCGAGCGAATCATCGAGGCGCAATGGCGCCGCGACGGCGAGCGGGTGCTGTTCCTGCAGCCTTCGGTTGGGTTCACCTATGCGTGGGGTGCCGACCGCCCGCACGGTGCCCGCATCGTGCCCGGATCGATGCGGATCGACGACCGCCAGGTCCGTCCCGACGGTCGCTATCGGGTCACGGTGAACAGCTTTCTCGCCGCGGGCGGCGACGGTTTCCGCCTTTTCCGCGAGGGCCGCGACCGCGTCGGCGGTCCGCTCGACATCGAGGCGCTCGCAGCGTTCATCCGCGCGCGCAGCGCCGACGCACCGCTCGCGCCTGACCCTCGGCCGCGCGTCCGTCGACAGCCTTAGAGGCGACGCTCAGGCCGTTCGTGCCAGGCGCCGCCCCGGTGGGATAATGCAATGCTTCAAAGCTGCAGGAATACCCATGCGCCGCAACCGCTACATCTCCCGCGCGCGCCACTCCGCGGATGCACAGACGCTTGCCAAGCTCGCGCGCCGGCTGTCCGAGTCCGGAACCCGCATCGAGGATCGACTGTGGGAGCGCCGGCTCGTCGAACTGATCAACGACCGGCTGGTGCGCGGATTCGACGACGCGATCGAGGCCGCGCTCGACGAACTCGCCCGCAGCGACGCGGGGGCGTACGACGACTTGGCCGATCTTGCCGAGTCGTGCGCCGAAAGCGCGACGATCGACATCGACGGCAAGCCGCATGATGCGCTGCTGATCGCGGTGCCTGTGCTTGCGTGGTCGCGCTACAAGCTGCCGACGACGACTCTGCCCGCCTCGCTGGCCGACAACATCGGCGTGCACATCGCCGCTCATCTGGCGGCGCGCGGCACGCGCGTCGCGCTGGCCGATTATCTGTTCTCGATCGATCAACTTCCCGAATCCTTCGGCGAGGTGCGCGACTTCGCCGACAAGCTGTTCGCCGCGGCCGCGCACGGGACGCGCATGAGGGTCGATCCCAAGGCGTTGCGCGAACCGGTGGCGATGCTCGCCGATACGCGCCACCTGCTTGCCGCGATCGTCGCGCCGCAAGGCGCGGCGCTTTACCACTGGCAGGAGACCGGTGTGGATCCCGACGCCAAGCTTGCCGCGATCGCGGCCTTCCGCGAACAGGCGGGCAACGCTTTGCAGCCGTTGCTGACCGGGTGCCGCTACCGGCTGCTCGCCCCGAACGCGTTTCACGCCGCGCTGCGCCAGGCCGATCGCGACCTGCGCGAGTTTTCGCTCGAGGCGGCCGTGTCGTATCTGAAGCTCGCCTATGAGCTGACACCGCCCGCGCTGCAGGCGACGGTCGCCCCGTTCGAGGACAAGCGCGTCGAGGAGATCCGCATCGGAATCTCGACCGCGAACGACGAGGACGCGGTGATCGAGGGCGTCGTCTGGCCGCTGCTCGGCGACGACGAGGACAAGGCGCAGGAGGACATCGAATCCGCGCTGCGCGCACTCGGCATCACGCGCATCACGACGCACGCGCACCGTTTCCCGCTGGAGTACTGCGACGATTGCGGTGCGCCGCTGTTCCCGAATCCCGCCGGCCACGCGGTGCACGCCGAGCCGCCCGAGGAAAGCGAAGAGCAGCCGGCGCACCCGCTGCACTGACGCGTCGGCCGCGCGTCAGTGCACCGTCCGCTCGAACGTGAAGCGCCCGTCGCGGAAGTCCACCGGGATCACGTCCTTCGGACCGACCCGACCTTCGAGCAGCAGCTTCGCGATCGGATTCTCGATCTGCTGCTGGATCGCGCGCTTCAGCGGACGCGCCCCATACAGCGGGTCGAAGCCCACTTTCGCGATCTCGGCTAGCGCCGCCTCGCCGACCTCCAGCCTGATGTCCTGCGCGGCGAGCCGCCGCTCCATGCGCTGCAACTGGATCTTCGCGATCGACTGGATGTGCTTCGCGTCGAGCCCATGGAAGACGACGATTTCGTCGATCCGGTTGATGAATTCGGGCCGGAAGTGCCGCCGTACCTCGGCAAGCACCGCTTCCTTGATCATCGCGTAGTCCTGCCCGGCCAGCCGCTGGATCTCGTGTGAACCGAGGTTCGAGGTCATCACGATCACCGTGTTCTTGAAGTCGACCGTGCGCCCCTGTCCGTCGGTCATGCGGCCGTCGTCGAGCGCCTGCAGCAGCACGTTGAACACGTCCGGGTGCGCTTTTTCGATCTCGTCGAGCAGGATCACGCTGTACGGCTTGCGGCGCACGGCTTCGGTCAACTGGCCGCCCTCCTCGTAGCCGACGTAACCCGGCGGCGCGCCGATCAGCCGCGCGACCGAGTGCTTCTCCATGTACTCGCTCATGTCGATGCGGATCAGGTGCTCCTCGGTGTCGAACAGGAACTCCGCGAGCGCCTTGCACAGCTCGGTCTTGCCCACGCCGGTCGGTCCGAGGAACAGGAACGAGCCGTACGGCCGGTTCGGATCTGCCAGCCCCGCGCGCGAACGGCGGATCGCCTCGGACACGAGGCGAACCGCTTCGTCCTGGCCGACCACGCGCTGGTGCAGCCGCTCCTCCATCTTCAGCAGCTTCTCGCGCTCACCCTGCATCAGCTTGGACACCGGGATGCCGGTCCAGCGCGACACGATCTCGGCGATTTCCTCGGCGCCGACCTGCGTGCGCAGCAGCTTGAACTGGCGCTTCTCGCCGCCACCGGCCTCGGCCGCCCTCAGTTGCGCCTCCAGTTGCGGCAGCCTTCCGTACTGGATCTCGGCCACCTTGTCGAACTGCCCCTTGCGCTGCAACTCGCTCATCTGCGCGCGCAGCTTGTCGATCTCGGCCTTGATGCTCGCGGCACCCTGCACGGCCGCCTTCTCGGCGCGCAGCACTTCGTCGAGATCGGCGTACTCCTTCTCGAGCTTGCGGATCTCGGCCTCGATCAGCTCGAGCCGCTTGCGCGACGCCTCGTCGGTCTCCTTCTTCACCGCCTCGCGCTCGATCTTGAGCTGGATGATGCGGCGGTCGAGCTTGTCCATCGCCTCCGGCTTGGAGTCGATCTCCATCTTGATCCGCGCCGCGGCCTCGTCGATCAGGTCGATCGCCTTGTCCGGCAGGAAGCGGTCGGTGATGTAGCGATGGCTCAGTTCGGCGGCGGCGACGATCGCCGGGTCGGTGATCTCCACGCCGTGATGCAGCTCGTATTTCTCCTGCAACCCGCGCAGGATCGCGATCGTGCTCTCGACACTCGGCTCGTCGACGAGCACTTTCTGGAAGCGGCGCTCCAGCGCCGCATCCTTCTCGATGTACTTGCGATATTCGTCGAGCGTCGTGGCGCCGATGCAGTGCAGCTCGCCGCGCGCCAGCGCCGGCTTCAGCATGTTGCCGGCGTCGATCGCGCCTTCCGCCTTGCCGGCACCGACCATCGTGTGGATCTCGTCGATGAACACGATGATGCGGCCTTCCTCGGCGGCGATCTCCTTGAGCACGGCCTTGAGCCGCTCCTCGAACTCGCCGCGGTACTTCGCGCCGGCCAGCATCGCTGCGAGATCGAGCGTCAGCACGCGCTTGTTCTTCAGCGTCTCCGGTACCTCGCCGTTGACGATCCGCTGCGCGAGCCCTTCGACGATCGCCGTCTTGCCCACCCCCGGCTCGCCGATCAGCACCGGGTTATTCTTCGTGCGCCGCTGCAGGATCTGGATCGTCCGGCGGATCTCGTCGTCGCGGCCGATCACCGGGTCGAGCTTGCCCTGCCGCGCGCGTTCGGTCAGATCGATCGTGTATTTCTTCAGCGCCTCGCGCTGTCCCTCGGCCTCGGCGCTATCGACGCTTGCGCCGCCGCGGACTGCGTCAATGGCCGCTTCGAGCGCGCGCCGTGTCAGTCCGTGATCGCGCGCCAGCCGCCCGGCCTCGCCCTTGTCGTCGGCCAACGCGAGCAGGAACAGCTCGCTCGCCAGGTACGCGTCGCCGCGCTTTTGCGCTTCCTTGTCGGCCTGGTTGAGCAGCGCGATCAGCTCGCGCCCGATCTGCACCTGGCCGTCGCCGCCCTGCACCTGCGGCAGTCGCTTGACGGCCGCTTCGAGCGCGGCGGTCAACGCCGCCACGTTGACGCCGGAGCGCGCCAGCAGCGAGCGGGCCGCGCCGTCGGACTGCCGCAGCAGCGCCAGCAGCACGTGAACCGGTTCGATGTACGGATTGTCGTTGCCGTTGGCGATGCTCTGGGCGTCGGCCAGCGCTTCCTGGAATTTCGTCGTCAGCTTGTCGAGGCGCATGATCTGTCCTATCGGGCGTGCGGGCCGCCGCGCGGCCAACCTGCCGGCAAGCTGGGGTTTGCCCGCCGCATTTCAACCCGCGGTCGGTTTGAAGCGTTGCTTAGAATCGAGGCTCGCTCGCGTCGCCTCATCCGTTGCGTGCCGCCCTCTTCAGCCTGATTCTGTTCGTCGCCGCGGCGGCCGCGGCGCAGGAACGCCTGCTCGCGCGCTTCGACGTGCCGGCTGCGCCGGCCGAAGTCAATGAAGCGCTCGTCAAACTGCTCGAAGCGCGGCAGCGAATCGTCGCCGTCGAAGCCGACCTTGACGCCGCCGACGAGGAGCGTCGGCTGCGCCGCCTGCGCGAAGACGCGCTCGCCGCACTTGCGACCGAAGGCTATTTCGCGCCGAGCGTTCGCATCGAGGCGGATCGCGACGAAAACGCACGCTACGTGTTGCGCGTCGATCTGGGCCCGCGCGCGCGCATCGACCGGGTCGATCTCGTCCTGCGCGGCGCGATCGAAGCGCAGCCGCAGCGCATCGCCGAACTGCACGCGGCCTGGGAGCTGCCGGTCGGCGCGCCGTTTCGCGACAGCGTCTGGTCGACGGCGAAGTCGCGCCTGCTCGCGCGCATCCAGGAAAAGGACTTCGCCGCCGCGCGGCTCACCGATTCGATCGCCGAGGTCGACGTGGACAGGCACAGCGTATCGCTGCGCGTCGAAATCGACAGCGGGCCGCCGTTTACCGTCGGCGAGCTGCAAGTCGAGGGGCTGAGGCGCTACGACCGCGCGCTCATCGAACGCTTCAATCCGACCCGGCCGGGCGACCGATACGACGTGCTGCAGCTTCTCGAATTCCAGCGTCGCATGCAGAGCTCGCCCTACTTCGCATCGGTCGGGGTCGTCGTCGAACCGGACCCGCAGCGCGCCGAGCGTGCGCCGATCGTCGTCAAGGTGGCCGAAGCGCAGACCAAGCGCGTGAGCTTCGGGCTCGGCTACTCGACCAACACGGGGCCGCGCGCGGAAGCGTTGTACCGGCAGGCGCTGATCTTCGGTTATCCGTACACGCTGCAGACCGGGATCGGTGTGGACCGTACCCGCGCGATCGTCTACAGCGACCTGCTGCTGCCGCCCAAGCCGAGCGGCGCGCTCGACTCGCTCGGCGTGCTGTTCGAACGCACCGACATCGAGGACGTGATCACGCATCGCTGGGGCGCTGGTGCGGCGCGCACGCACCTGCGTGAAACGACGGATGAGACCATCGAGACGCGGCTCGCGCTGAACCTGCAGCGCGAGCTGCGGCGCAACGCGCTGACGCCGGGGGTACCCGGTGTGACGAGCGACACCGCCTTCGGCACGTACACCTGGACGCGCCGCGCCGTGGACGAGATCACCGACCCGCGACGCGGCGACATCCTGTCCGGCACCGCCGGCGCGGGTATCAGCCGCGATGTCCTGCGCAGCCTGGCCAACAATGTCTTCACTTACACGCATGCGCGCTACGTGCGCTACCAGCCGCTGCCGGCGGTCGATCCGAAGCGCAACGTGCTGATCGCGCGGCTCGAACTGGGCCGCACCTTTGCCGACGACGCCGACATCGTTCCGAAAGACCTGTTGTTCACCGCCGGCGGCGTCGGCAGCGTACGCGGCTACGCATACCAGGCGCTCGGTCCGCGCGTGGGGACGGCACGGCCGGGCGGAACGATGCTGGCCGTCGGCTCGCTCGAAGCGGTGCACTGGTTCGGCGCCGAGTGGGGCGGCGCCGTCTTCGTCGACATCGGCGACGCGGCGGACGACTGGGACGATATGTCCTTCGGCCGCGGCGCCGGTCTTGGCGTGCGCTGGAAGACGCTGGCCGGTCCGCTGGCGCTCGACGTGGCGTACGGCGAGCGGCGTCCGGACGGCAGCGGCGGGCGCTGGCGCCTGCACTTCGCGGTGGCGATCGCGTTCTGAGGCAGACCGGTCGGATCGCGTTGCTCCGAATTGCGGATTGCGCTATTCACGGATCACGGATGACACAGCGCGGATCGGGGATCACGGACCACGCAGCGCGGACGACGGATTCGCCGCGTGCACCCGCGATCCGCCGCCGCTGGCCCTGGATCGCGCTCGGAGTGGCGGCGTTGCTGGTTGCGCTGCTCGCCGCCGGTACCGCGTGGCTCGTGCGCACCGCGCAAGGCGTTGCGCTCGTCGTGCGCGCGATCGACGCGCTGCTGCCCGAGCGGATCACCGCGACCGGAATCCGCGGCGCTTTCGCCACCGGGATCGAGATCGACGAGCTGCGCGTCGAAGCCGGGCGGACCGTCGTCATGCTCACGGGCTTGCGCGGATCGGTCGACGCCTTCGCGCCGCTGGCGCGCCGACTGTCGCTCGCCGAACTCTCCGCCGAACGGGTCGCGGTGCTCCTTCCGCCGGTCCCGACTCCGCGACCGGCGCAGGTGCCGGCACGCATCGACGCGCCATTGACCATCGATGCGTACGCGCTGCGCATTGGCGAGTTTGCGATCGAACGCGAACAGCCGATCTTCAGGATGAACGCCATCGACGCCGCGCTCGCGTTCGGACCGCGCGGCACCGAAGTCCGCCGCTTCGCCGCCGACATCGCGGGCAACCGCCTCACGCTCGTCGGTACGCTCGGACCGGCACGGCCTTTTCCGATCGACGCCGGCGGCACGCTCGTTTCGCGTCTGGTCGTCGGCGGCGGCGCCGAGCCGGCCACGCTCGATGCGCCGGTGCAGGCGACCTGGCGCGCGCTGGAGTCGCTCGAGCAGCTCGAGCTGAATGCGGGCGTGACCGGCGGTCCCGCATACGCGGCGCGCGGTGCGCTGCGCGTGCGAATCGCGCCGTTCGCGACCGAGGCGCTGCAGTCGCTCGACGCGGACGTAGGCGGAATCGACCCCGCGGCGTGGCTGGCGGCGGCACCGCACGCGGATCTGGAGTTTCGTGCGCAGCTTCGGCCCCGCGCCGCCGATGCATTTACGTTGTCGGGGCCGATCCAGGTCGTCAACCGCCGCCCCGGTGCGATCGACGGCGGGCGCATCCCGCTGCGCGAACTGCGCGGGCGGCTGACCGCGCACGCTGGCGCGCTTGCGCTTGACGACGCGCGCGCGCTGCTTGCACGCGGCGCGGCCACGGGGCGCTTTGCGCTCGACTGGCAGCGGCGGACCGCGCCGCGCTGGGACGTCGCTGCGCGGCTCGACGGCGTCGATCCGGCGGCGATCCACACGCGCGCGCAGCCAATGAGCGTCGATGGCCGGCTCGCCGCGCGGTCGGGCGCCGAGGGCACGCGCGTGCAGGCGCAACTGCGCGCGCGCGCCGCGCCGGGTCGCCCGCCGTTCGGCCTCGACGCCGAGCTGCGCATCGACGCCGACCGCATCGCGCTCGAGCAGGGGCGCCTGCGCCTCGACGGCGGCTACGCGCAACTGACTGGCGAGCTGTCGCAGCGTCATGCGCGCGCTTTTTCGGTCAGCGGCACGCTGCGCGATCTGAATCCGGGGTTGCTCGTCAAGGGCGCCGATGCGCGGCTCAACGGCGAACTGCGCGCCGAGGGCGCGCTGAATCCTGCGCCGCGCGCCTCGGTGCACGCCACGCTGACCGACAGCGTGCTGCTCGGCAGACCGCTGCGCGGGCGCATCGATGCGCGCTGGCTCGGCGAGGACGACGTGCGGATCGACGCCGACCTCGCCGTGCGTTCGGCCGCCCTCGCCGTCCGCGGCGGGCTCGGTACCGGCGAAGGCGGCACCGTGCGCAACCTCGAGATGTCGCTCAGCGCGCCGGCGGTGGAGGAGCTCGGGCTGCCGCTGCGCGCCTCGGTCGAGGCGCGCGCCACACTGTCGGGCGACCTGCGCGCGCCCGCGATCGACGCGAGCGTCGAAGCGAACCGCATCGTCTATGCCGGGCAGCGGATCGGTCGGTTCACCGCCCGGCTTCGCTACGGCGGCGGCGCAGACGGTTCGCTCGAGGTTGCGCTCGGGCTGCGCGAGCACCGCCACCCGCGCGGCGATGCGCTGTCGATCGCCGAAGCGCAACTGCAGGCCGCCGGCACGCTGCGCGAACATCGGCTCACGCTCGCGGCGCACACGGTGGACGGCACCCCACTCGCCGCCGCCCTCGTCGGCGGGTGGCGCGGCGACGGCGCGACCGGTGCCTGGCGCGGACGCGTCCAGAGCGCGAGCGCAGCAGGCGCCTTCGATGCCATGCTCGCGGCGCCGGCGGAACTGGCGATCGGCGCGAACGGCGGAAGCTTCGGCCCGGCGCAGCTTCGCGTGCATGGTGCGCGCGTCGCCGATGCACGGCTGCAGTGGCGCCGCGAGGGCCGCGAACCCGTGCTCGAATCCAGCGGTCTGTTCGCCGATCTCGTGCTGGCCGCCACGGCCGGCGCCGGCGAAACACCGCTTGCGCTGCGCGGCGAATGGCGTCTGCGCGCGGCGCGCGCGCTCGACGCGCACGTGCTCATCGAACGCTCGAGCGGCGACGTGCACACGGGCACGGCCACGCGCCGCGCAAGCATGGGGCTGTCCGAGCTGCGCGTGGAGGCGACCGTGCGGAGCGATCGTCTGGAGGCACGCGCGGCCGCGCGCGGTTCGGAAGTCGGAGCGGTCACAGCCGCGCTGCGCGCCGAGCTCGAAGGCGGCGACGATGGCTGGCGGATCGCCCGGCAGCGCCCGTTCAGCGGCGAGCTGGACGCAAGCGTTCCGTCGCTCGCCTGGATCAACCCGTTTCTCTCGGCAAACCTGCGCGAGAGCATTCGCGTCGGCGGCTCCGTGCAGGCGAGCCTGCGGCTTGCCGGTACGCCCGCGGCACCGCGTGCGAGCGGTTTCGTCAACGCCGACGCGCTACGCATCGCGTGGATCGAACAGGGGGTGCGCCTGGACAACGGCGTCGTGCGCGCGCGACTCGATGTTGGCGCCGGCGGCGTCACCGAAATCGTGTTCGACACGGTGCGCTTCAGCGGTCCGCCGCGCTTCGTGCCCGACGACCGACGTGTCCGACAGGTGCTTGGCGCGCAATCGCAAGGCAGCCTCGAGGCCACCGGCCGCGTAAAACTGCCCGCACTGGAAGGCGTCGTCCAGATGCAGTTCGTGCGCTTTCCGCTGATACAGCAGCGCGATCGCTGGGCGGTCGGGACCGGCGGCGCGAACATGGTTTTTTCGCCCAAGCGCGTGCGTCTGGACGGCGCGCTCGTCGCCGATGCCGGCTACATCGACATCGCGCGTCCGACGGTGCCCGCGCTGTCGGACGACGTGATCGTGGTGCGTGCCACCGACGCGCCCTCGGTGCGCCGGCAGGCGACCGAACCGCGCGTGGCGTTCGACTTCGACTTCGGCATCGATCTGGGCCCCGCTTTCGTGCTGCGCGGCAGCGGCGTCGATGCGCGCCTGGCCGGAGCGCTTCGCGTGCGTCACGAAGGACGCGGCGTGATCCGTGCCACCGGCACGGTCGAGGCCCGCGACGGCACGTATGAAGGCTACGGGCAGAAACTCGTCATCGAACGCGGCCGGATCAACTTTCAGGGTCCGATCGACAACCCGGGCCTTGACATCCTCGCGCTGCGCAAGGGACTCCCGGTCGACGTCGGCGTCACGATCACGCGCACCGCCGCCAATCCGCTCGTGCGGCTGTACTCGGACCCGCCGCAGGCCGACTTCGAGACGCTGTCGTGGCTCGTGCTCGGGCGTCCCGCGGAAGCCTCGCGCGGCGACAACGTCGCGCTGGCCCGCGCCGCAGTGGGGCTGCTCGGCGGTAGTGGCGAAGGCGTGCCGACCCAGCTTGCGCGCCGGCTCGGCATCGACGAGTTCAGCATCCGCACCGCGGAGGTCGCCGGCAGCGGCTCGCTGCTGCCGCGCCAGTCGGTCGCGGGACGTGTACGCAGCGACGCGAGCACGCTCGGCGGCGAGATCGTGACCATCGGCAAGCGTCTGTCGGACGAACTGACGCTCAGCTACGAACAGGCGACGACCGGGACGAGCAACGTCGTGCAGTTGAGCTACCGGCTCACGCAGCGACTGTCGGTCATCGCCCGCGCGGGAACCGAAAACGCGCTCGATCTCGTCTACAGCTTCGCGTTCGACTGAACCGCGCGCGGTTCAGGCGGCACCGCGCCCGACGGCAAGCCGCAGCGGCGACTGTCGGTCGCGCGTGCGCACGCAGTTTCGCCCGGCGGCCTTGGCCGCGTACAGCGCCTCGTCGGCGCGCTTCAACGCGCTGCTCAGATTGTCCGCACCGGGTTGCGCGACGGTGACGCCCACGCTGATGGTCACCGTCTTGTGCTTGAACCAGCGCCGCACATCGAGTGCCGCAACCGCCTCGCGGATGCGTTCGGCGACCTGGCGCGCTGCGTCCAGGTCGGTGTCGGGCAGTACGACCAGGAACTCTTCCCCACCGAGCCGGCCGAGGATCACCGGTTCGCGTACGGCGTCCTTCAGCGCCACGGCGACCGCTTGGAGCACCTCGTCGCCGGTCAGATGGCCGTAGTCGTCGTTGATCGGCTTGAAATGGTCCAGATCGGCGATCAGCAACGCGCACGGCGGCGCACCGGGCTTCTCGAGCAGCGCGGCGAGCCGCGTCAGCAGGTCGCGACGGTTCGACAAACCGGTCAGCTCGTCGGTCATCGCGAGTGCGTGCATCTGCCGGCTCGTACGCCGGTGCCGCAGCGCAAGCACCGCGAGCAGGCTCGCCACGAGGATGACCAGCGCGATGACGAACCCCTGCAGCCGCCCGGCTCGGCGCTGCTCGGCCAGCGCGGCCTCGCTCGCCGCCTTTTCACGCTGCAGAAGCGCGTTTTCCCGGTCCTTCGCGGCCATGTCGAACTCGACCTTCAGCGAAGCGACGCGCTGGTCGATCTGGCGCGCGTGCAGCCGGTCGGTGCCTTCCTTGAGCCTGCGCTGGTGATCGTAGGCGGCACGCCAGTCACCCATTTCGGCGTACGTGTCGGCGAGCGCCGCGTGCGTGGCCGACAGTTCGGCGAGCGAATCGGCGCCGCCGAACACCGCGAGCGCGTCATTCAGCGCAGCCACGCTTTCGCCGTAGCGTTTCAGCAGGCGTAGCGCGATGCCCCGCTGCAGCTCGATCTGCGCGCGCAGCCGCGCGTCCGGAACGCGGGCAAGCAGGCGCTGCGCCTCTTCGAGCCGCCGCAGCGCGAGCCGCGGGTCGCCCCGCGCGTTGTCCACGCTGGCCAGCCCGCGCAGTGCATACGCCTCGCCGCGCACGTAGCCGAGCTTGCGGCTCATCTCGAGCGCGGTCGCGAAGTCGTTGCGCGCGCCGTCCCATTGCCGCAGGTTCTCGCGCGTTCGGCCGATGTTGTAGAGCGTGACGATCGCTTCGCGCTGCGTGCCCGCGGCAAGCTGGGCTTTCAGCGTCTGCTCGTAATAGTGCTGGGCCTGCGCGTAGTCGCCCATCCGGTTGTAAACCGTGGCGATGCCGCTGACGGCGGTGCGCGCGTGCTCCGGCAGCGCGAGGCTTTCGTACAACGCGATCGCGCGGCGCAGATCGTTCAGCCCCAACGCGTAGTCGCCGAGCACGCCGCGCAGCCAGCCGCGAAGATACGCCGCGTTGGCCAGCATCTCATCGTCGCCCGCGGCTTCGGCGACCGACACCGCCCGCTCGTAGGTGGCGAGCGCCTTGGCATTTTCGCCCAGCGCTTCCTGGATCTCGCCTTCGCACGAGAGCATGCCGGCGCGCAGTCCGCCGCGTTTGGCGCGCGGCAGCAGCGCGCCGGCCTGCGTCAGCATCGCTTGCGCGGCCGCATGATCGCGCTCCGCGTAGTGCTCGCACAGCACGAGCAGCGCACGCAGCTCGAGATCGACGTCCCCCGCTGCGCGCGCGTGCTCGACGGCCTGCTCGGCGAGCCGGCGACCGTCTTCCGGATTCACGCGGCTCGCCGCGATCGCCTGCGCGATCAACGCCTGCGTCGAATGCGGCGTCTGCGCGGCAACGCCGAACGTCAACAGCAGGCAGGCGCCGGCGACGACGCACTGCAACGGGCGCAGGACTGCGATCATGGCGCCCGATTCTGACCGAACCGACGGCCGCCGGTCCTCCGAAGTGGCCGACTGCGCCGCCGCTGGCGTGTCGATCGAAGCGCGCCGGCGGCGCCCGGTTATCCGCGGTCCCCGACGATGTAGT
>FWPU01005931.1_pt1 | contig 25409 bp, 15 predicted proteins | sample 2228361 | NCBI WGS metagenome assembly FWPU01 (sample SAMEA103939777, study PRJEB20133) | metagenome | reverse complement strand
CCTCCTCTGGAGGGGCACGCTCTGTCGTGCCCGGGGAAGGATAAGGATGGCTGGACCTGAAGGCACCACGCTGAGCCCTCAAGACGGACGCGACGGAGCGCGTCCCTCCAAACGGCAGATGGAGGGGCGCGCCATGGCCGTATCCGTAAAATAGGGTCTGACCCCCAATTGCCGCCTCAGCCGTTTCTGTTTTTTCCACCCTCCGTCATTCTTTGCGGCCCCTTTCCCTGTCCTTTCGCCAACTCCTGCATGTCGTCTGGCATGGGTGCCTTGAGCTCGATCTCGCGGCCTGTGTCCGGATCCCGGAACCGAATTGAGGCGGCGTGCAGCATCTGCCGCGGCACGCTCCGCAACAGAGGCTTGCCGCTGGTTCGACGGCCGTAAAGCGCGTCTCCCAGCACCGGGTGGCCGAGCTGGGCCAGGTGAATCCGGATCTGGTGGGTCCGGCCTGTCAGAGGCCGCGCCTCGACCAGGGCATAGCCCTCGAAGCGCCTGAGCACGGCAAACTCGGTTTCCGCAGATCTTCCGCCGGCTCCGCCCTGCTGCCGCAAATCTCTCCTGGCCGCGGCTTCGGCTTGACCCACGCTGTCAAGCCTGCCGTTGTCCCTGCCCCCTGCAAGGAGCTGCCCGTCGCGGTGTCCCGCAGGCTTCGTGGGCGTGACCGGCGCGACGCACCTCATGTGATTGAATTTCGGATTCCCCTCAACCAGGGCCAGGTACACTTTCTGCACCTCTCTCTGCCGGAACTGTCTCTCCAAGCGCCGGGCCGCATCTTCCGTGCGGGCCACGACGAGAACGCCGCTCGTGTCCCGGTCCAATCGGTGAACGAGGATGAGGCGATCTCCTGGCTCCCAGGAGCCGGTTGCCCTGAGGGACTTCTCCAATTCCGGGAGCAGCGTGCCGGCAGTCTCGCCCCGCGTTCCATAGACAGGCAGGCCGGCGGGCTTATCGATCGCAAGAAAGCCCCTGCCCCGCCACAGGATGCGCTCGGCGCTGATCACAGGCGCGCCGGCCGCCAACCGGTCCGCGTGGACCTCGATTTCCTCGCCACCCCGGAGCCTGTGCGAGGCAAGGGTCACGCGCCGGCCGTCGACAAAAACCCGGCCCAGGTCAACAAGGGTCTTTGCGGCACGGCCGGAAAGGCCCTCCACGCGCCGGGCCACGGCCGCAGCGAGCCGAAGACCCGCAAGGCTCGGGTCGGCCCGAAAACGATGCACTGTGCTCGAGCGAGGGTCTGCCATGACCGATATGATGAGTTTTTTCGCCGAGCCGCACAAGAGAAGACGGTCGCGACAGAGCGCGTCCCTCCAGGGATGTCGCCCGCACCCGCGAACCGGACAGGTTGGCGGCCGCAGGGTTCCAGGGTGCCCTCGGCACCAGGGTCCCATTCCCTCGGCCGCCCCAAAAGACGGACGCGACGGAGCGCGTCCCTCCAGGGATCGCGGCCTTCTCTGGAGGGGCACGCTCTGTCGTGCCCGGGGGAGGATCCGGATGAGTGGACCTGACGGCCCCACGGTAAGGCCTCAAGACGGACGCGACGGAGCGCGTCCCTCCAAAACGTATCCGGAAAATGAAGGACTGACCCCCAATCAGTTCAGGGGTTGGTTGAGGATGCGGGCCACACTCTGAAAGAGGGGCTCCATGCCCTGGGATTTCTGCAGGTAGGCATCGACACCCAGGGTGAGCATGCTCACGCGGTTTCCGGTCAGGTTCTGGGCCGTGAGCACAATGACCGGAAGGTCCTGGGTCCCCGGGTTCTGGCGGATCCACTCCAGAACTTCGTTGCCGTTCTTGCGCGGCATGATGAGATCGAGAATCACGAGATCCGGCCGCCTGGACATCAGGCTCTCGATGGCCGCCTGGCCGTCTTCGGCTGTCCAGACGTCGTAGCCCAGGTCCCGAAGCTGCATCCGCAGGGTTTCCCGCACGCTCTGGTCGTCGTCCACGATCAGCACCGAGCGGCTTTCTCCCGTAAGGAGCCTGCGCACCTTGCCCATCAGTTCGCTCTCGAAAAAGGGCTTGCGCAGGTAATCGTTGGCACCGAGCAGAATGCCCGTCTCCTCGTCCTCGACCACGGATACGATCAGGATCGGTACGGCCCGGGTGAGCGGGTCCTCCCTGAGCATGCCGAGCAGGTCGTAGCCGCTCATGGCCGGCATCATGAGATCCAGGGTGATGAGATCCAGGGCGGTGCTCCTGGCCCTTTCGATGGCCTCCTGTCCGTCAGCCGCCTCGAGAACCCGGTACCCCCTGTTCTCGAACTGAAACCGCAGGAGCCTCCTCATGTTCTCGTTGTCGTCCACAACCAGAATGGTCTTGACCTCCCCCTCCCTGCCCCGGGCCGGAAAGTGCGCCCTCTCCTGCCCGGCCGCGGCAGCCTTGCCCGGCATCTGCGTCCCCGGAAGGGTGAAATAGAAGTTCGCCCCCTTGCCCTTCTCGCTCTCGACCCAGATGTTGCCGCCGTAATGGGACACGATCTCCCGGCAGATCGGCAGGCCCAGGCCCGTTCCCTTGGGCCGGTCCGAAAGCGTGTCTCCGGCGATCTGGCTGAACTTGTCGAAAATGAACTCGTGGTCTTTGGGATCGATCCCCACGCCCTGATCGCTCACGCACACCTTGACCCAGGGCGTGTTCTCCCCGAAGCGCTTGCTCATGAAGCTCTCGGCCCGAATCACGATGCGGCCGCCCGGGGAGGAGAACTTGATGGCGTTCCCGAGCAGATTCGTGAGAACCTGCTGGATCCGGTCCTTGTCCGCGAACACGTACGGCAGGTCCCGCGCAATTTCGACGGACAGCCTGAGGTTGTTTTCAGCGAGCAGCCCCTTATGCACCCGGGCCACGTCTTCCACGATCTCCCGCACCGACATGAGATCATCGTGCCAGACCATCCGGCGGGCCTCGATGCGCGAGAGGTCGAGTACGTCGTTGATGAGGCGCGTGAGCCGCTCGCTCTCGGTGTTGATGATCCCGATGAACTCTCTCTGGGTCTTCGGATCCGTATCGTCGTACTGGAGCAGGATCTCGGAAAAGGAACGAATCGACGTAAGGGGCGTACGCAGTTCGTGGGAAACCGATGAAAGAAAAGAGTCTTTCATCCGGTCCAGTTCTTTCAGGTCGAGATACGCCTTCTCGAGGTTCTCCTTGGCCCGCTGCAGCTCGGCCGTGCGCTCGTCCACCTTGGCCTCGAGTTCCTTCTGGTGCTCCCGGATCTTCTCGTATGCGGCCTGAAGGCGCGCGGTCATCTGATTGAAAGACGCCGCCAGTTCCCCCACCTCGTCCCGGCTCCGGATGTCGACCCTGCAGTCGAAACTGCCCTCGCCCACTTTTCGGGTCGCCCGGACCAGGCTCCGGATGGGCTTGACGACCGTGCGGACGAAGATGAGCGCATAAAAGGCGAAAAGAACTGCGAGGCCGCCGCTGGCCAGAAGCAGATTTCGGCGGAAGTCCGTCCACTGCTTGTTGGTCCACTCGGTGGTAAAGCCGATCTGCACCCAGCCGGCATTTCCTCCGGAAGGATTCTGGTCGCGGGACCATTCGGAGTCCAGGCCCGGATCGGACTCGAGCCTGAGGGAGACGATGCTTTCGACAAAAGGCGCCCCCTGGTCGCTCACGTAGGCCCGGAGAGAACGCTCAAGGCCGGCCGCCAGCGGACGGAAGGTCGCCAGCGCGGCCTCTTCCTGCCATTCGGTCTTGGCCTGGTAGGAAAGGATCTTCCCGTCGCCGCGGCGGGTGATCACGTAGGAGATTTCCGGATCCCGAAGCTGGTTTTCAAGGATCTTCTGGATCTCCCTCTGGTCCTCGACAAAGACGGGATAGGCGAGAATCCTGGCCAGGGCGTCCATGCGATGCGCGATGCCTTCCTGCATGGTCCTCTGGATGACATCGCGGCCCCTCTGGTAGGCCATGCCGCCGACGAAGGTGAGCACGGCAAGAAGATTGAGCAGCAGGAAGGCGAAGAGCTTCTGGCCCAGGGAAAACCCCGGCCTTCGCGCCAACCGGCCATCGGAGTTGCTGTTGTCTTTCATCGCCTCGTCATTCATCCAGAAAGGCGCTCAGAACCGGCCGTCCCCGTCCAAGTCAAAACAGCTCCAGCACGAAACCCGGCTCCAGAGCCCTTTGATCCGGCTCCGGAACCCCCAGCCGGTCCGCAACCTTCCTGTCCCATCCCAATCGGATTTTTTGAGGGAATTCTAAAGGGATGGAGCCGGGGTCCTCTCCGTTCAGGATTCGTCTCACCATTGTCCCCCACTGGCGGCCCACGTCCGCGGGGTCCGCATAAAGGCCCATCAGGGCCCCTGCCTTCACGTAGGCGGCCGAAAAGGCGACCAGGGGGATGCGGCGCTGAAGGGAGAAAAGGAGAACGTACTTTGCGGAAACTCCGCTGTACACGACCGGATCCGGCAAGGCAAACAGAACGTCCACGGCCTCAGACAGAGTTTCGAAGGCTGCGGCAAGCTCCCGCGGTTCCGTGACTCCGGAACTCTCGCAGCCGAGTCCCCTGGATTCGCACAGGGCCCGTAGCCTCAAGACCTCGTCCCGGTTTGCGTTGCTGAAGACAACCCCCAGACGCCTGGCCTTGGGAAGACACCTGCGGATCACATCAACCTGTCTGTCAAGAGGAATCTGAAGCAGGACGCCGGTCAGCCCTGCCCGGACGGCCACCTGGTCTCCATCCAGGCCAAGAGAAGCCCGGGAAGGCACCAGGGCGAAGCAGACGGGCCATGAGCCGCCCGCGGCGGCCCCCCTTTCCATCGCCCACCGGGTCGCATGGGTGCCGAGGGTGGCCACCACAGAGGGATTTCTTGCCTGGAGCTCTCGATCGATTCTGAGAACGGCTTCCGGGTCGCCATTCTCCGGCAGAATCAAAGAAGCCGGAGGCTCCTCCAAGGTCTGCCGGAAACTTTCCAGGCAGGCCTGGTAGTAGTCTTTTTCCTGGCCGGCCACGACCACAACCCCGCCAGCCTGGACAGGGGCCGCCCCGAACAGGAGACGTCCAATCAGGAGCAGCATGCAAAAAAGGCGGGGCTTCACCTCTGGTAGACCTCGGGGCGGCTCTCAGAACTCGTACGCAAGACGCAGCCAGAAGGTCCGTCCGTCCTGGCGAATCCTGAGGACGCTGTTCTCCTGGCTGACCGGGTCATCATAGCGGATGTCGTAAAGGTTATACACGGAAAAAGAGGCGGAAAGGCCCTTCCACAGCCTTTCGGCCGACACCGTAAGGTCCGCTCTCAGGTAGTCCGAGACCTTCTGGGACCGGTCGATCGTGTAGCGGCTGTCGACAAAATGAATGAGGGGCGAGAAAAAGACCTTCTGCCTCCACAGGGGCACGGAAAGGCCCGCGTTGGCGAGAATTCTCGGAGAATTGGCGAGCCGTCCCCTCCCGGACGACTCCCTCGCATCCTGGTAGCTCAGGTTCGCAAAGCCCCTGAGCCCCCACACCGTGCGTCCCACGACGCCGACCTCGAGTCCGTCGGTCTCGATGTCCAGGCCGTTCTGATACTGGAACCGGTCCAGGCCGCTGTTGTAAGCCTGCACGATCAGGTCCTCGATCCAGTTGTGAAAATACGAGGCCGACACCGTGAGCCCCGATAGGACCTCCTGGTCCAGGGACAGGGTCACGGAGCGGATCCGTTCAGGCTCGATGGCCGGGTTGGCGGCGAAATCCGTGCCGTCGTCGAAAAAGCGCTCGTAGATGCTCGGCGAACGGAAAGCCTCGGCGTAAAGGATTTTCACGGTCATCCCGCGCCGCGGGAAGGCCAGAAGCCCTGCGCGTGGAGAGAACTGGCCCTCATAGAGGGAGTTCTTGTCGTAGCGAAAGCCTGCCACAGCTTTCAGGCGGTTTCCGAAAAACGGCCAGGAGTCCTCCAGATAAAAGGAATACACGTGAAAACCGTACTCAGTAGCGTTCGAATCTTCGCCGATGTAAAACGAAGCGTCCTCGAGATCATGGTCGCTGTACTCGAAACCCGCGGCAAGCTCGTTCCTGCCGAACAGGCGCACCTGGGCCACAAGCTCGGCACCCCACCACAGGTCTTCGCCCAGGTCTTTCCAGGTTCCCTCGCCGCTGTACTTGAGATTGTCCTCGAACCGGTAAAGGTCGAAGAACATGCGGCAGCGCACCGAGAGATCCTCCAGGGGCGAGATCGACTGAGAAACATCGACAAATGCTCTGCGGTCGAGCGTGTAGTTCTCGTCGTCTCCAAGATCCGCATCATAAGGCGCTGTGGGCAGCCCCTTCTTGCGGGTTCCGTATTGGCCGAAGATCGAGAATCCCTTGTATTTCAGACTGGCAAAGGCCTGGTAAGTCCGCTCGTAGTCCACGCCGTCGACAGGGACCCCGGTCCGCCCAGGGTCGTCCGGAAACGTGAAGGAAAGGCCGTCGTCGCCGTCCGACTGGAAGACCGAGGCTGCGGCGAGCCACTGCCATCCGCCCGCAAGTTCGTAGCCGCTCGTCACCGTCGCTCCGCGAGACCCGAAGCTTCCCAGCTCCCCAAAGACCTCGGTCCCTTCGATCAGGCTCTCCTGCCGGGTGACGATGTTCACAACGGCCAGAAAAGCGTCGGTGCCGTACATGGTGGAGGCCGGTCCCCGGACCACCTCGATGCGCCGGACGAGCTGGATGGGAATGCCGAGGCTTCGGTCCACGCCGGAGGAACCGCTCCACTGCTCGTTGAGAGCGTGTCCGTCGATTAGAATGAGGATCCGGGTGTTGTAATCGCCCGGAATCCACACGCCGCCCACGCCCACCTTGTCGTAGTTGCGGTCCCAGGAGACATGAAAGCCGGCCAGGCTCCGCAGGGCGTCGCCCACGGTGCGGTACCCGAACCGCCGGATATCCTCCTCTGTCACGATCGACACCGAGGCCGGCGCTTCCCGGGCCGACTGGATTCTTTTGGAAGCCGCGTAAACGACAGGGACCTCTTCGAAAAAAAGGTCCTCAGTCAGGACGGGCGGGTCGCTCCCGGCGGCCGCAGGCTCGGCCCGGACGTTTTGGAATGCCCCGGGGATGAGCCAGAAGGGCCCGGTCAGAACGAGAGCAAGCACCCAGATTCTGCAGGCACGGTTCACAGGCAGGCTCTTCTTGTATCGATCCTTGTGGAATCCCTTCGAGCCGTCCCGAGGGAACTTTTCTCGCAGAATCGGCATGAGCACGGGAAAACTTGAAAAAGGTTGCACCGGAGGGAGGGCGCAGGGGAAAAGGGGTCACGCCCAGGCTGCTTCCCTGGCCTCAAGGCGCCTCCTGTAGCGGCCGTATTCCATGAGACGAGCCATGACGCGCACGGCCCGCTCCGGGGTGGGGTAGAGATTGAGACCCTCTTTTTCCATGAGAGATTGAAAGACCTGAGAGGCCTCGCCCATTCCGACCAGGACAACGGGCTTCCCCAGGGTGCGCATGAGATGGACGATCCCCTCCAGAACCTCTCGGCCGGCTCTTTCGACCGATGCCGCCAGGCCGCGCAGGTTCTCTTCGTCGAGGCCGATCTTTTCCCTGAGGATCGGCTTGTTTAGAAAGGAGGCCACCCTCCCGGGCAGCGGGCTCAGGGCAATCACGCCGTCCACGGAAGGGTCTTTCATGAGGATCTCCATGCAGTCGAGATAGATCCGGATGTCGGTCACGGCCACGAGATCCACGGGATTGCCCCGGCTCCAGTACGGGGGCAGGATTCTGTCAAGGGCATCGATCGTCCTGGCCTGGAGCGGCGGGATCTCGAGGCCCATCTCTTCGCAGGCGTCGGTTGTGACCACGCCCCAGCCTCCGCCCCGGGTGATGATTCCGACCCGGTTGCCCGCAGGCAGGGGCAGCCGGGCCAGGGACCGGGCGCAGTCGATGAACGCCTCGGTGGTGCGGGCCTGAATGAGTCCTGCCTGGCGAAAGGAGGCGTCGAAAAGGGGCGTCCTCCCGGCCAGGGCCGCGCTGTGCGAGCGAGCGGCCTTCTGCCCTGCCTCGCCCTTGCCGCCCTTGAAGACAACGACGGGCTTCCTGCGTGCAACTTCGCGGGCCGTCTCCATCCATCCTTCCGGGTGTTTGAGACTCTCCAGGTAGATCATCACGGACCGGCACCGGTCGTCGCGGCCGAAGTACTCCACGTAGTCCCTGCAGCTCAGGTCGGCCTCGTTCCCGCTCGAGACAAAATGCCGAAAGCCCGTCTTGAGCCTTCTGCCCCACTCGAGCATCTGGGCGCCGATGTTGCCGCTCTGGGAGACAAAGGAAATGTCCCCTTTGAGAGGTTCGACGCGGGCCATCATCAGGACCAGGGACCGGGGGGAGCTGAAAATGCCCATGGAGTTGGGGCCCACGAGCCTTACCCCTGCGTCCCGGGCAAGGGCCAGAAGGGCATCCTGCCTCTTCTGTCCTTCCGGGCCGGTCTCGGCGAAGTTCGAGCTGATGACCAGCACGGTCCGGATCTGCTTCCGGGCGCAGTCGAGAACGAGATCCGGGACCGTATCGGCCGGCGTCACGATGCAGGCCAGATCCACCGGCTCCGGGATCTCGGCGACCTTCCTGTAGGCTCTCGTCCCCATGACCTGGGGGTCCCGGGCGTTCACCGGAAAGATTCTTCCCTTGAACCCGTTTCCGATCGCGTTGGCCATCATGATGCCGCCCCACTTGGCCAGGTTGTTCGTGGCGCCAATGAGGGCGATGGTCCTGGGATGAAAGAGCGCATCGAGCCTTTGGTGCGTGTCCTCTGGCTTGGCCATTGCCGGTTTCCTCCAAATGGGCGCGGCCGGTTGCAGGGTTTGAGCGCCGGTCCGCCCAGGGCGGGCCGCGCGCGGCTCGCAGGCTTTCAGTCTTTCGGGTCCCGGCGTCCTCCGGGGATCACGCGCAGAGAGGGTCTCGAACCTCTGCCGGCTGACCGGCCCGCCGGGGTTTTCCTGCCTGGTGCTTCGGTTCCGGGCTCACGCTGCCCCGCGGCCGCACGGCCGGCGGGACCCGCAGAGCCGGAGTGCGGACCGGGCAGGTTCAGAGTCTTTCTGACCTCGTCGGGCACCCGGTCGGACCACAGGTACCCCTCGCCCGTGTTCGGGTTGTAGACCGCCCAGAGACTTTCGTAAGGCACCCAGCAGACGTGGTAGAACCCTCCAAAGGAAAGTTCGGCCCGGATCCCTTCCGGCCCGACATCAATGGCGCGGCGAAAGTTCAGGTTGAGGATGAGCCTGAGGTCAGGCCTGCCCAGGTGCGGCTCAGGAACCCGAACTCCCGGATGCCGGCTGTCCACGCAGAGCATGGTGTCGCCCTTGGCGAGCATCCTTTCCACCAGGGTTTTCTTGTCGTCCATGGAGCGGCTCCGGTCATGAACAGGTTTCAGATGCCGGGTTTCGCGTGTCAGGTGACCCGGCCCAGGCCTCCCTGTCTGTGAACGTGGAGGGCCGACGCCGGGGCTGATGCCTGATGCCTGCTCCCTGACACCTTTCTCAAGTATTCGATCGTGTGAGAGCGGACCGACGGGTCCCTGAGCAGGTCCGCCGGCGCGCCCCGGGCCATCACGCGGCCTCCCTGGTCCCCGCCTTCGGGCCCGAGGTCGACCAGATAGTCTGCCTGCCGGATGACCTCGGGGTTGTGCTCGATCACGACGACCGTGTTCCCCTGGTCGACCAGCCTGTGAATGACGCTCATGAGCGAAGCCACGTCCGCGAGGTGCAGGCCCGTTGTGGGCTCGTCCAGCACGTAGAGCGTGTGAAACGTCGATCCCCGGCAGAGCTCCTCGGCCAGTTTGAGCCTCTGGGTCTCGCCTCCGGAGAGCGTGTTGGTGGGCTGGCCCAGGGCCAGGTATCCCAGACCGATTTCCTCGAGCACCCGCAGAGCCCCTTCGATCCGCGGATGGCCCGCAAACAGGATCCTGGCCTCCGAAATGGTGAGGTCCAAGACTTCGGCGATGTTCCTTCCCTTGTAGAGCACCGAGAGCGTATCCTCGTTGTACCGCCTGCCGTCGCAGCCGTCGCACCGGACGAAAATGTCCGGCAGGAAGCTCATCTCCATTCGGATCCGGCCCTGGCCCGCGCATTTCGCGCACCGGCCCTCCTTCAGGTTGAACGAGAACCTGCCCGGGCCGTACCCCCTGGCGCGGGCCTCGGGCAGCAGAGCGAAAAGCCTCCGGATCTCGTCGAAAACCCCGACATAGGTCGCAGGCACGGAACGGGGCGTCTTTCCGATCGGCGCGGAATCCACTTCCACAACCCGTTTCACCGCCGACCAGCCCGCCAGAGCCCGGTGCCGGCCCGGAGTGCACCTGGCGCCGTGGATTTTCCGGCGCAGCCCCTTGTACAGGACCTGCCTGACCAGGGTGCTTTTTCCAGATCCGGAAACGCCTGTCACCACCGTGAGCCGCTTGAGAGGGATCTCCACATCGATGTCAGCCAGGTTGTTTTCCCGGGCGCCCAGGATGCGGCCGTAACGCGCGCCGGCAAGAGATCTCCTGGCCGCCACCTCGAGCATAGGCCCCTGGCCGTTGAGAAAGCGTGCGGTGAGCGAGCGGGGCGAGGCCAGAACGGCCGGCAGAGGCCCTTCTGCCACGACCTCGCCGCCCTGGCGGCCGGCGCCCGGCCCGAGGTCGATGACCCAGTCGGCTTTCCGGATCGTCTCCTCGTCGTGCTCCACGACCACGATGGAATTGCCCCGGTCCCGCAAAAGCCTCAGGATTTCCAGAAGCCGTTCGTTGTCTCTCGGATGGAGTCCGATCGTGGGCTCGTCCAGGATGTAGCAGAGGCCGCGCATGTTGGCGGCAAGCTGGGAGACCAGCCGGACTCTTCTGGCCTCGCCCTGGCTCAAGGTGTCGGCGCTCCTGCCCATGCCGAGATAGCCGAGCCCGATTCTGTCCATGAGCTGGAGCCGCTCGTCGAGTTCCTTGCAGACCGCCTGGGCGATCTTTCTCTCCCGCGGGCCGAGCGGCACCTTTTTCAGGAACTCCCGCAGTTCGGCGGGCCGCAGGGACACGCACTCGGCAATGTTGCGGCCGCCGATGCGGACCGCCAGGGCCCTGGCCTGGAGTCTGGCGCCTGCGCACTCCGGGCAGGTCTGCCATTCCGATCCGTTTCCGTCCTCATGGCCCTCTTGCCCGGCTTCGCGCTCCGGCGCACCGTCTGCCACAACGCCCAGGCCGTCGCAGCGCGGGCAGGCGCCGTAGCGGCTGTTGAACGAGAAGAACCGGGGGTCCGGCTCCGGCAGGCCGATCCCGCAGCGGTCGCAGAAAAGGCGCCTGCTGTAGTAGCGGCCTTCCGTGCCCTCGCGGACGACCACCTGCATGTCCCCGCGGCCCACCCGCAAAGCCTCCTCGACTTTCTCTCGAAGATACTGGTCTGACCCGTGGCGGGCGTCGATCTCGGCCACGACCGCTTCGATGTCGTGTTCCTTGTACCGGTCCACGGCGAAGATGTTCCGGATGGCCAGGATCTCGCCGTCGAGCCGCACGTGGGTGTAGCCCATGCGGGCAAGCCTGCGGAACACGTCCCGGTGGTGGCCCTTCTTGCCCTTGATCACGGGCGCCAGGAGGCAGATGGGCTTGCTGCGGAAATGGGCGCGGATATCCTCGAAGATCGTCTCCCCGGTCTGCGCCGCCAGCCGCGTGCCGCAGCCCGGGCAGTGGGGGACGCCGGCTTTGGCGAAAAGCAGCCTGAGGTAGTGGTAGGTTTCGGTCAGGGTGGCCACGGTCGAGCGCCTGCCCCCTCTGGAGAGCCTCTGCTCCACCGCGACCGTGGGCGGCACGCCGTGGATCCTTTCCACGTCCGGCTTGGCCAGAGGTTGAATGTACTGCCGGGCGTAGGCGGAAAGGCTCTCCAGGAACCGCCGCTGGCCTTCGGCGAACAGGATGTCGAAAGCCAGGGTGGACTTGCCGGAACCGCTGGGCCCGGTGACCACCACGATCTTCTCCCGGGGGATCTCCACGCGGATTCCCTTGAGATTGTGCTCCCGGGCTCCTTCGATGAGGATCCGGTCCGGTTCGGCGGGCGGTTCGTCCTCCGGCGCAAAGAACCGCCTCTGGCCGGCCAGGGCGGCTTCCATCTTCCGGACTCGTTCGACAGGGCTCAAAGACAGATAATCCGCCAGGGCCCGGCCCGTATGGGACCGGGGCTCCCGCATGATCTCTTCCGGAGGCCCTTCGGCGACCTTCTCGCCTCCTTCGTCGCCTCCTTCGGGCCCCAGGTCCAGGATGAAGTCCGCGTGCCGCAGGACCTCGAGGTTGTGCTCGATCACCACGACCGAGTGTCCCTGGTCGAGCAGGACGTCCAGCGTTTTGAGCAAAGACCGGATGTCGTGCAGGTGAAGCCCGGTGGTAGGCTCGTCGAACAGGAACAGGGTGTGGGGCCTTCTGGACCGTGCGATGTGGGCCGAGAGCCTGAGTCTCTGGGCCTCGCCCGCGCTCAGCGTGTTCAAGGGCTGACCCAGGCGCAGATAGCCCAGGCCGATCGACTGAAGGACTTCGAGAGGGCGCGCCACACGAGGAGCCTTGCGGAAAAAGGACGTCCCCTCCTCCACGGTCATCTCCAGAACGTCCTGAATGGTCTTGCCCCGCCACGTGACCTCGAGCACCTCCTTCCGATAGCGAGAGCCTCCGCACTCGGGGCAGACCACAAAGACGTCTGCCAGAAACTGCATCTCGACCTTTTCGAAGCCCTCGCCCTGGCAGGCCGGGCACCGGCCCCGGCCCGCGTTGAACGAGAAGGTGCCGGCCGTGTACCCGCGCAGCCGCGCCAGGGGCGCAGAGGCGAAAAGGGAACGGATCCCGTCGAAGGCCCGGATGTACGTGACCGGGTTGGCCCGGGGCGTGTTGCCCAGAGGAGAGGAATCCACCAGGATGACGTCCTCGATCTTTTCGTGGCCCTCGATGGCTTCGTGGCGTCCGGGCCGTTCCGAGGATTTGCCCAGGGCCCTGAGCAGTCCCTTGTGGAGGATTTCCTTCATGAGGGTGGATTTGCCCGAGCCGCTCACGCCCGAAATGCACACGAGCCTCTGAAGGGGGATGCGGACCGTAATGCCCTTGAGGTTGTGCTCCGAAGCGCCCCGGATCACGAGCCATAAGGTGCGGCGGCCCAGGGGCCTGGGCCGGATCGGTGCGCCGGACTCCTTTGCCCCCTGCACGCAGCGGGCCGTGAGCGTGGCCGCGCCCTCGAGCAGGCCCCGGGGAGGCCCGGCGTAGACGACCTCCCCTCCCCGCTCGCCGGCCAGAGGGCCCAGGTCGATCAGGTGGTCCGCGGCCAGAATGACTTCGGGATCGTGCTCGACGCAGACAACCGTGTTCTTCCGGTCCCGAATCTCGCCGAGGATTTCCAGCAGCCGCCTGGTGTCGCGGGCGTGAAGGCCGATCGAGGGCTCGTCCAGAATGTAGAGCGTGTTGACCAGCGAGGAGCCAAGGGCCGTGGTGAGGTGGGCCCGTTCCACCTCGCCGCCGGAGAGCGTGCGGGTCTGGCGGTCCAGGGTCAGGTACCCGAGCCCGATCTTGCTCAGGCAGCGGAGGCGGGAACGAACTTCCTCGAGCAGGCGGGACGCCACCTCCCGCTGGAACGGCGCGAGATGCAGGCTCTCGAAAAACGCAAGTGCCTCGCTCACGCTCATCGCGTAGATTTCCGCGATGTTCTTTCCACCCACCCGGAACTGGAGCACCTCCGGCCGAAACCGGCTCCCGCCGCATTCGGCGCACGTGTTGTAACTGCGGTACCGGGAAAGAAGCACCCGGATGTGCATCTTGTAGGTCTTGCTCTCGAGCCACTCGAAGAACCCACGGACGCCGTAGAACTCCGGGCAGCCGTCCACGATCCGGCTCCGGTCCCGGGCCGGAAGGGACTCGAAGGGCACATCCACCGGGATCTTTTCCCTGCGGCAGAACTCCATGAGTTCCTCGTAGGCTTCCCGGTAGGCGCCGGTGTTCCAGGGCTTGATGGCTCCCTGGCGCAGAGTGAGCTTCTTGTCCGGAATGACGAGGTCCAGGTCCACGCCGATGGTTCTGCCGAAACCGTGGCAGGCCTCGCAGGCCCCCAGGGGCGTGTTGAAGGAAAACAGGTTCGGCACAGGGTCGCGGTACGCGATATCGCACCAGGGGCAGTGGAAGGCCGTGCTGGCAGGGTACAGGGACTCGCCTGGCTCGCCGGGCCTTGTCACGACCGCCAGTTGGCCCTTTCCGGCCTGGAAGGCGCTTTCGAGGGAGTTCGCCAGACGAGACAGGTTCCTGGGTTCCAGGGAGACCCGGTCCGAGACGACCTGAAGCGTGCCCGGAAGGAGCGCGGCCAGGAGGGACTCAGAAACCTCGTGCACCGCCCCGTCGTGCCAGAGGCGAAAATAGCCTGCGCGGCGCAAGCCCGCCTCGATTTCTGCAGGAGGAAAGGTGCCCGAGTATTTCAACGGAAACGTGACGACCGCCCGGGCTCCGGGCTCTCGTTCCAGAAGCTCCCGGGCGAACTGCTGGGGGCTCTCCCTCCTGACCTCGCGGCCGCACTGCCTGCAGAAGAGTGTGGCGACTTTGGAGAAGAGCAGCTTGACGTACTCGGAAAGTTCCGTGAGCGTGGCAACGGTGGACCGGGCCGTCTTGATGGGGTTGACGGGCTGGATGGCGATGGCGGGCGGGATGCCTTCGATCCGGTCGACCCGGGGCCGGTCGAGCCGTTCCAGGAACTGGCGGGCGTAAGCCGAAAAGCTTTCCGCGTACCTGCGATGGCCTTCCGCGTACAGGGTGTCGAACGCAAGGCTGGACTTGCCCGATCCGCTCAGCCCGGTGACCACGGTGAGGGCGTAGAGAGGGATTTCCAGGTCGATGTTTTTCAGGTTGTTCTGCCGGGCGCCCTGAACCCGGATGGCGGGCTTGTCCGACACGCTGGGTCCCCTCTGGCGCGCCAAGATTCTTCCTGGACAGGCTCACAAGACCTGTGAGCGGCACAGTGCGCCTTGTGACGCGCTCTCTCCAAAACAACATAGTTTAGCACACCGGCGCCAAAAGGGCGACCTCGGCGCAACAGGCACCGCACCCTCAAAACCGTCCTGGAGGGACGCGCTCCGTCGCGTCCGTCTTGCGGGGCCGCGTGCGGACGGGCTCCGGTTCCTGGCGCCTGAATACCAAACCGTGCCAATCTGGCCCCCCTGGCTCAGCCTTGCTGGGCCTGCGTCCGCGGGCACGACAGAGCGTGCCCCTCCAAGGAAGACCAACGTCCACGGGCACGACAGAGCGTGCCCCTCCCGAAGAGGCAAATGGCTCTTTGAAGGTGCGCGAGGGCGGGAATCCGGCACCCGAGGCCTCACCCGTCGGTTCCCCGCGCCGAATTGATTTCGTCCCGTTTTTTTCTTCTAATGGCACGGACACGGATGAGCGGACAGAGGAGGGCAGGAATGATGAGCGCCAAGATCCGATTCGAGAAGCACTTGCAGAGATCCACCTTTCACAACCCTCTGATGGGCAACCAGCTCGACACCCAGGAACTGGAGATCCGGCGCGACCCGCTGACCGGCGCGAGGAGCATTTTCAACCCCAGGCTGGAAGACAAGGTGGCTGTTTTTTTCGGGCCGAGCGATCCGGCCCTGATCGACCGGCTGGCCCGGGAGAGCGCTCCCAAATGTTTTCTTTGCGGAGACCGCTGGAAGCAGATGACCCCGACGTACCCGGAGGCCGTGGTCCCGGGCGGCAGAGTCCAGAAGGGGGAGGCCGTGCTCTTTCCGAACCTCTTCCCGATCTATCAGGTGCACGCCGTCATCCGGGTCGGAGGCGCCCACTATATACCGCTGGACCAGTTTCCGGTGCCTACGGTCGAGGAGGCGCTGGCGGCCTTTCTCGAGTTTGCACGCGCCCTGTTCCGGGCAGATTCGACCGTCCGTTTCCTCACGCTCAACGGCAACTACCTCGGACCGGCCGGAGCCAGCATCCCCCACCCACACTTCCAGGCCGTGGGCGGAGACATTCCGTTCAATTTCCTCGAACTCCTTCTCGACCGCGGCAAAGCCTACCAGGCCAGGCACTCCTCCTGCTACTGGGCGGATCTGGTCGAGGAGGAAAAACGGCTGGGAAAGCGCTACATCGGCGCGAGCGGGCCCGTGGAGTGGATCGCGAGCTATTCCCCGCAAGGGACCAACGAGGTCGTGGGCATTCTCCTTGAAAGAACGAACGTCCTCGAGATGGATGATAACGACCTGGCCGGGCTTGCCCAGGGCTTTTGCGCGGTCCTGCGCGGCTACCACGGGCTCGGCGTATCCACGTTCAACTTCGCGCTCTTCTCCGGCCCCCTGGACGCTCGGGACGAGGCCTTCCGCTGCCAGATCAGGATCATCTCCAGACAGAACGTGTACGAGAACTACCGGACAGACGACTATTTTCTTCAGAAGCTCCTCCGCAACGAACTGATTCTGAACACGCCCGAGTTTCTCGCTTCTTCCATCCGGAAGGCTTTCGGCGGGTCTTGAATTGAACGGCCGCGCCGGGGGAACGCGGGAGACCGGCAACGCGCTGACTCAAGGGGAGGAGCAGCCAATGGGCGCCGCGCGGTCCTCGGAGACTCTCCGCGCTGCGGCCGTCATCCTTCTGTGCCTCCTGCCGCTGGTGTGGAAGGCGGGCGTGCCCGACTCGACCTTTCACATGGAAGTAATGTCCCTCATGCCCAGCCAGGAGACGTGGCTGCGCTGCCAGAAGGGTAATCCCCACGCCTGGATCGTGCCTTCCTGGAACGGCAGGCCCCGTCTCAACAAGCCGCCCATGCTCGTCTGGCTCAATCTGCTGGCCTGGCGCGGCCTGCACCCAGAGAGCGCGGCAGTGGACGATCTGGTGCGGCGGGCGCGCCACCTCGGCGCGGGACTGGCCGGCCTCGGGCTCGCATCGATCTATGGAATGGGCCGCCTTCTGGGCGGGCCGCCTCTGGCGTGGCGGGCGGCCCTGGTTGCCGGAACCACACTTTTCTTCATCCGCCAGGGCCGGCTCGCGTCGTACGACACGCACCTCTTTGCCTGGGCAAGCGTGGCCGTGGTTCTCGTCTGGCGGGCTGCAAAGTCAGCCAGGCCCGGGGTGCGCCAGCAACCGGCGGCCTGGGCTCTTGCTCTGCTCGGCGGCGCGTCCCTGGCCTCGGCGGTTCTGACCAAGGGGCCGATCGCCTTTCTTTTCGTTCTCGTGCCCCTCGGGACGGTTTTCTGGGCCATGGGCCCGCCCCGGAAGTCTTCTTGCATGCTCGTTCTGCTCATGCTCGCGGCCGCTCTGGCACTCGCTTCCCCCTGGTATGTGCATGTGCTGCACGCATTCCCCGGAGCGGGCCACGTTCTCCTGAGCGAATACAGGCAGGCAAGGCAGAACGTTCAGTTTCCCCTGTACTACTTTGTGCTCCTGGCTCTCGTCTTTCCCTGGAGTTTTTCCCTGGCCGGCGCTTGCGGGGCGTTTTTCTCGGGCTCCTTCAGAAAGGCTCTGGCAAGGAAGGACTGGATCCCACTGGTGTGGCTCCTTGCGGTTCTGCTGGTTATGTCGCTACCTGAAGCCAAGAGGGAGCGGTACGTCTTTCCTGTCCTCCCGGCCTTGGCGCTTCTTGTCGCCCAGGGGTGGCTCTGGCTGGAGGCACGGACACGGGAAAGGAGCGCTCTTGCCGGCTGGCCACGGTTCCTGCTTGAGGTCCATCTTGCCGTCCTTCTGGCCTGCTCCGGAGCCATCGCCCTGTTTCCGGCCGCGCAGGACTTCTTGCTCGAAAGGGGGTTGCTGAAACAAATCGAACTGCCCGGGCTCGGCTGGAAGACGGCCCTGCCGGCAGGCCTGGTTCTGCTCTCTCTGGCCGCGTGGGCGTTCATGGGTACGCGGGCCCGGCGTTTCGGCACTGCTCTTGCCCTGAGCGCGTTGTGGATGGTCATGGCATCAACCACTGTCCTCAACTTCTACGTCCACTCCCACCACGGCCGCTACGAAGGACGGGCGGCAGCGGAACAGACAGCCCGGCTCAGCCGGGACGCCGGGCTCTTCTGGCTCTGCCTGGATCCCAAGTCCGACACAGAACCGGATCAGAAGTTTCTTCTTTACTCGAGACGCATCATTCCCCGAATTGCTCCCGAAGACCTCAGGGCTCTTGTGGAATCAGACGCAAGGGTTGCGGTGATCGCCGGAACCGACGAAACGCACGGCCGGCTCGTGGCAGGCCTCGGCCTGGAGCCGGTCCTCGCCTTCCATGACGGCCGCCGCAAGCGCATCCTCTTCTTGAAGGGGCAATAATAAAGAAAGACGGACGCGACGGAGCGCGTCCCTCCAGGTGGTGCGCCGCCGGCGGGGCGTTCCGACAGAGGTCCGCGCAGGGCGACTCGCGGAGGCCAGGAGTGCACCCAGGCGCAGGCCCTCCTTGGAGGGGCACGCTCTGTCGTGCCCGCGGCGGGCGGGATGGCGGGGTTCGGCTTTCAGCGACCTGGGATCAGGTCCCATCCGCCCGCGGCCCCGGAAGACGGACGCGACGGAGCGCGTCCCTCCAGGGGTTCCGAAAACAAGACGGACGCGACGGAGCGCGTCCCTCCAAAGCGTATCCGTAAAATGGAAGGACTGACCCCTGCTGCCTGCTTCCGGTAAAGACTTCGCGCGGCCGCTCTGGTATCCTAGAGTGTGTCGCGCCGGGTTCAACAGGGAGGGGCAGACATGCTCGTCGTCATGAAGCGAAGCGCCACCCAGGAGGAGATCGCCGCAGTGGCGGCCCGCATCGAGTCCATGGGACTCAAGGCGCACGTGATCCCCGGGGCCTTGCGGACCGCCATCGGGATCACGGGAAACACGGGTCCCGTGGATCCTTCCACCTTCGAGATGATGCCGGGCGTCCGGGAGGTCATCCGGGTCACAAGGCCCTACAAGCTCGTCAGCCGGGAGATGAAGCCCGAGGACACCGTAATCCGGGTGGGCGGGGCCACGGTGGGCGGTGGAGGCCTGGTCGTGGCCGCGGGCCCCTGCGCCGTGGAGAACGAAAGCCAGGCTTTCGCAGTGGCGGAAAAGGTCAAGGCCGCCGGAGCCCACCTGTTTCGCGGCGGCGCCTTCAAGCCGCGCACGAGCCCGTACAGCTTTCAGGGGCTCGGAATCGAAGGGCTCAAGATCCTTGCCCGGATCCGGGACGCCTTCGACCTGCCCATCGTGACCGAGGCAATCGACGTCGAGTCTGTGGGACCGGTCGAACAGTACGCGGACGTGATCCAGGTGGGCGCCCGCAACATGCAGAACTTTTCGCTTCTCAAGCGGGTGGGCAGGTCCGGCCGGCCGGTTCTGCTCAAGCGGGGCATGAGCGCGACAGTCGAAGAGCTGCTCATGGCGGCCGAATACGTTCTCTCAGAAGGGAATTACCAGGTGATCCTGTGCGAGAGAGGCGTGAGGACCTTCGCGGACCACACACGCAACACCCTGGATCTGAGCGCGGTGCCCGCCGTAAAGGACCTCACGCACCTGCCCATCCTAGTCGACCCGAGCCACGGCACAGGCCGAAGAGACAAGGTGCTCCCCATGGCGCTGGCCGGGATCGCAGCAGGGGCGGACGGACTGCTCGTGGAGGTGCACACGGACCCGGAAAAGGCCCTCTCCGACGGCCCCCAGTCTCTGTACCCCGAGCAGTTCGCAGACCTCATGAAAGCACTGCGCCGCGTGGCCCAGGCCCTGGAACGACCCCTTGCCCTTGGGTAATCAGATTCTGGGATCGAAGTTGCCCGAGCCGGGGCCGCCGCACTCGGCCGTGTAGCAGGTGGCGTTCGTGAAACTGCAGGCCTCCTTGCAGGAGGGACACCGGTCAGGAACGCCCTCCTCGACCGCCTGCTGAAACCGGTAACCGCAGTTGTTGCATTTCCACCAGATCTTTTCGCCCATGTCGTTTCTCCTGGTTTGGCGATCCCGGGCCCGGCCCGCTTTGCGAAGCATGCCGCCGCGAAAAGGCCGGCCCGCCTCTATTGGATGCGCCCGGTCGAAAGTCGTTTCAAACCCTGGGAACAGGAGCGAGGTGGCCCCATGCACGCCAAAGCCGCAGACCGCCTGCCCGTGCTGAGTTTCCACACGGTCCTCTATTGCCGCAAGTGGGCCGAGTGCATCGCCTTCTACCGGGACATTCTGGGCTTTCCCGTGGTGTTCGAAAACGATCTTTTCGTGGAACTCGAGACAGCCCAGGGTGCCAGGATCGGCCTCCTGGACGCAGCCCGGTCGAGCCGCGGAAAGGAAAGCCCGGCCGGCTTTCTCCTTTCCTTCCGAGTCGAAGACATCCAGAGAACCCACGATCTTCTCTGCGTTCGGATTCCAAACCTTCCGAGGCCGGCCCGTCACCCCTGGGGCGCCTTGCTTTTCGAGTTCCAGGACCCGGACGGGAGGCGAGTCGAGTTCTGGTCGCCGGCCGAGTGAGGGGTCCGCTGTCAGGGATCCCCTGTCAGGGTTCAGGTTCCGGCCTTCGGCAACGGAGCCGGCCCCGGCCCTCCGGGCCCTGACGACTGACAGGCCCGGCTTTCAGAGCCGCCTTTCAGAGTCACCTTTCAGAGGTTTGCCAATCGCGTGGATTGTTGCTATTTTGACCTGTGGTCGGCACAGAGGACCCTTGCGGAGAGATGACCGAGAGGCCGAAGGTGCTCGCCTGCTAAGCGAGTGTACACTGATAAGGTGTATCGAGGGTTCGAATCCCTCTCTCTCCGCCAGAAAAAACCGCGCGGGACGTCCAAGAACCGAGTTCGGCGGGAAAGCGGCGGACGGGCGATTGCCTGGACGCTTCTCGACGGGAGGAAGCCCGCCCATGGAACTTCAGGAACAAATCGAAAAGGCAGCTTCGATCCTGAAAAAGTCCAGATTCGTGGTCGCCTTCTCCGGGGCCGGCATGTCCGCGGAAAGCGGCATTCCCACGTTCCGGGACCCCGGGGGCCTTTGGGACCAGTTCGATCCGGAAGAGATCGGCACCGGCCCGGGCCTGCTCAACACCCTTTCCCGCATGCCGGACAAGATCCGCGCTTTTCTCGAGCAGACGGTCCGGGTGTTTCTCGAGGCCAAGCCCAACCCCGGCCACGTGGCCCTCGGCACGCTGGAGAAGCTCGGCATTCTCAAGACCGTGATCACCCAGAACGTGGACAACCTCCACCAGGAGGCGGGCAACACGCGCGTGCTGGAGATGCACGGCAATCTGTACCGCCAGTGCTGCCTGGCCTGCGGCAGGAGAAAGAAACTCCACCGCGAGGAATTCCTCGGGAAGATCCTCTCGGGGCTGTCGCAGCTCGCCCGGTTCGACCTGCCGTCCATCCTGGGCCACCTGCCGCGGTGCGAGTGCGGCCAGGCCATGCGGCCGGACGTGGTCATGTTCGGCGAGCAGGTCCAGCAGCTCCCGGAATCGTTCGAGGCCGCTTCTTCCTGCACGGCCATGCTCGTACTGGGCACCTCCGGCGTGGTCTACCCGGCCGCGGCTCTGCCGCAGAGAGCCAAGGCCGCCGGAGCCACGGTGATCGAAATCAATCCCGGCCACAGCATGTACCGTGGCCTGGCGGACTTGCGGATTCCGGCGGCCACCGGGCAGGTCCTGCCCCAGATCGTACAGAGGATCGCGGACGCCTGAGACGAGCGGACGGGGAACGCGGCAGATGGGCGTTCTTCAAGAGCCTCCCGGGGGGTCGCGCCCTGCGGGCCGAGCGCGCGCGGCCCGGGGTTCCTGTGTCTCGAGCCTCCCTTTCGACAGGCCCTTCGGCTGGACGGTGTTCGGGCTTCTGGCCGCCGCAATCATCTTTTCCACCTGGCTCCACCATTTCCAGCCCCACGTGCTCCAGGTTCCGAGCAACACGGATGTGTCCGCCTGGCGAAATCCCTCCCTGGACCAGACAACCCTGGCCGACCGGCTGACCCCTGAGCAGAGGGAGCTTCTGCTGGCTCAGGGGATCCCCCAGAGCCGAAGCATCGGTTTTCTGCTTTTCGGGGATTTGCTTGCCCTGGCTCTCGGATGGCTCTGCTTCGCCCATGCCCGAAGACATTACGGCTTCTGGATGGCCTCGTGTTTTCTGGTGGGGTCCTTCGTCTTCACCGGCCTGGAAGAATCCATGTGGATCCTTCTGGGTCGCTTCGCCACGGCCGGTTCTGTGAATGCCCTGGGAGAGCCGGTTTACGGAACCTACTGGTTCACCAAGGGCCTGCTCTGGTTCCTGGAGACGCCGGTGACGGCCTGCGTAGGCTGGTTCTATATCGCCTACGCCTGTGTGCTTGTGGCAGGGAAGGTCTTTCCCCGGATGGGGCTCCTTGGCCGGGCCGCGGCAGGCGGCCTGGTGGCCATGGGAATCGACCTCTGGCTGGATCCGGTCGTGACCTCGCCCGAGATGGTGAACTGGGTTTGGGCCAAAGGCGACCTGGTCCTGATATTCGGGATTCCCCACACGAATTTCGTGGGGTGGTTTCTGCTCATTTTTCTCTTTGCCATCTACTGGGAAAGGCTTCCGGTCCTGGAGGCCAAGTGGGGCCGGCCCAAGGCCACGGCTCTGTTCTTCCTGCTTCTGGTCGGGACCGAGTTCGCCATCCTCGTCTTCTTCCTCCTCTGGATGTCCTGCCTCGGACAACTCCTGTCGGCTCTGGGCGTCAGCCAGGGCCTGCGCATCCCGAGCGGCTGGTAGAGGCCGGAAGAGGCGCCAAATTCTTGGCGTCGATGGCTGGTTTTGTACACTCCGAGAAAAACCGGCGATCCCGGAGCGTGCGACGGACGAGTTCAGGCCCTTTCATCTATCTGGCTAATTCAAATGGGCTTTTGGCCAGATTCCAGATTCTTCCACCCCCCGGATCCGAAACTCCTAACCCCTGGCATCTTTCTTGCCTTCCTCTCTGCAGGGTTCTGAAGGCCCAGGTGTGGCCTTGGAGCATTCCAGGGCTCACCACCGGGCGCCGGAACTGCAGGCCGGAGCGCAGAGCCCGGCGCTCCGAGGTATTCCGAAAGGAGGAGGGGAATTCATGGAAAGCGCAAGAGTCCCAGAGCAGGCCCACCCGGTCCGGCCCGACGAGCAGGAAGCCATTCTCGAGGCGATCGACGCCTGCCGGGAGATCCGAGAACACTGCGACCATTACCGCAGGCTCCTGGAAAACGCACAGAAGCACCGGGCATCGGTCCGCCCCGCGGTCTACGAACGGGTGGCGGGCGAGTATGCGTCCAAGCTGTCCGAACTGGAGGCGCGGCTCGACAGGGATCAGCAAGTCCTTGTCGAACAGGTCGAGCGCTACACGCGACAGCACGAAAGGCTCAGACAGGCGGGCCACGAGGCGGCGGACCGGCTCGAGGAGATCGAGTTTCGGGTCAAGGTGGGCGAATTCTCGGAGGAAGAGGTAGGCGAGGAACTGAAAAGACTCAGGGCCGCCGTGCTCGAACACGAGAAGACAACCGCCCGGGTCGAGGAGATTCTGGACCGCTGCCGCGAGCTGGGTCTCGACCTCGAGAGGAGGTTTTCCAGGCCCGTGACCGTGCCGGCAGACGATGAAAGCGCGGCGGTCTCTCCGGCATCACCCCCCCAGATCCATCCCTGTGGCGCAGAGACTTCTCATGCCGGACCGGCAGCACCGGCAGAGCCACAGGGCGATTCGGAAACCCAGGCAGAACCGTTTCTCGCCGATTCACCGGCCGCCTCCCTCTGGGTTCCGGAGCCCGAAGATGCCTTCGCCTTCCCCGAAGCGCCTGCCACGGCCGAGAGTTTCGTGCTGGAGACCCAGGACGCGCCGGCCCCGACGGCAGGCGAGGATTGCCCTGTGGTTCATTGCCCCGAGACTCTCGCTTCCCAGAACGATCCGGCTGAGGCGACCGACCCGGCCGGCCGCGAGAGCGGGGGCGGATTCGTCTCCGGCTACCTGTGCGCGCTGGACGGGAGCCGCAAAGGGACCCGCTTCCCCCTGATCTCGTCCGATATCACGCTCGGCAAGTCCCCGGGCATCGACATCCGGCTCCAGGACGCCGGGATCGCCAACTTCCACGCGCGGATCGTGTACAAGAACCGCAAGTATTTCCTGGAAAACCTCGACCCCATGGGCCGCAGCTTCGTCAACGGGGTCCAGGCCGATGTGCTGGAACTCAAGGACGGCGACCTCATCCGTCTCGGAGAGATCAAGATGCGGGTCGAATTCGCCTCCCACGCAAGCGAAGCAGCGACGACAGCCCAGGCGGCTTGAGCCGCTCAGAGGACGATCGGGCCGGCCGAGGTTGAACGAGCATGTATCTTCCGTGCCCACACTGCAGAAAGATCTTCCAGGTCGATCCCGCCCTGATCCAGGCCGATGCCGCCCGGCTGCGCTGCCCTGCCTGCGGCGGACGTTTCATTCTGCAGAAAAACGAACGCACCCGGATTCCGGCCGCCGGCGCGGTTCCGCCGTCTGCTCCTTGCGAGGCCCCGGGTTTTGCCGCGCCCGCCCCTGCATCGGTCCTGGAGAGCCCGCAGACCGGCGAACCTCGCGCCGCACCGTCCGGTTCGGCATCGCCCGGCCAAGGGGAGCAAACGCCGCAATCCGGCGAAAGAAGCGAAGACACACGCCGTTTCCGGCCCCCGTCGGGGGTTCTGTGGCTTCTGGTCCCTGCTTTCGGCCTGCTGCTCGCCATGGTCGGCATTCTCATGCCCGTGGCCGGCACGGATCGGCTTTTCCCCCGGCAGGACGGCTTCGTCCCGAGCGCAACAAGACAACAGCCTGCAGGACCGGGCCAGAGAAGCCGGGAAGAGAAAACGCCCACGCTCACCGCCACAGATCCCATGTCTTTTTCCCTTGTTCTCGGCCTTGGGCTGGCAGATCCCTGCCAGGCAGCCTTTGACGGAGAGCCCGGGAGGGAGGAATCCAGGGAAGCGCGGCTCTGCCGCCTTTATCCTTACTGGATCTCCTTCCTGTCGGCCCCTCCGTCTGCCGGCACGTCCACATGCCAGCCGGACGCTGTCTTTTCGGAAACCACAGAGGCCCTGCGCGGCGGCGGCCTGTGCGCCGAGGCCCATGCTTTTCTGGCCGCCTATTACATCCAGAAAAGAGTGGCGGACCGCGGTCAGAGCTGCCTCGAGGAGGCACGGAGAACGGGCAGCCGAAGCGTCTGGCAAAGATGGGCGGAAGTTCTTTACGCACTCAGGATCGATGAAGACATGGCCCGGGCCGAGGCTCTTCTGGCGGATCTCATGAAGGATTTTCCGGATTTTCTGCTTGGCCGGTACTGTCTGGCCAGAATCCAGATCGAGCGCGAGCAGTATGGGAGCGCACGGGAAACCCTTGCCCCCCTCTCCGAGCCCGGCACCCCTCGGGCAGAACTCGCCAGGATCCGCCGGACCCTGGAAGGCATCGAGGCTTCTTCGTACTACAGCGCCGAGAGAGCAGCCGGTCTGCTCAGCCTGGCCAGATCCTTTGCGGCCCTGGGGGAGACAGAAACGGCCGAGAAGCTTTTCAGGCGGATCCTGGAAGGCATGCCCGGCCGGCTGGCCGCGTCCGAGGAAAAGGCGGCTTTTTTCGAGCTGGGAAGCCTTCAGGAGAAGCGCGGAGACAAAGAGGGGGCGTACAACTCTT
>FWPU01005930.1_pt1 | contig 25410 bp, 17 predicted proteins | sample 2228361 | NCBI WGS metagenome assembly FWPU01 (sample SAMEA103939777, study PRJEB20133) | metagenome | reverse complement strand
CGCGTCATCGTGCTCTCACACGTGATCATGGTCATTCGCGGATTCGTGGCCAGAATTCGTGGACGGCAAGCCTTACGACGCCTCATGCGCGGTCTCCTGACCGCGCCCCTGGCTGGTCAGGAGACCGCGCCGAAACTTCTCGGATCGGTGAAGCTGGTCGAACGAGGCAGAGGGACCGTGCGCACGATCAGCAAACGATGACAAGCTGCAAGGAGGAAACATGGATCACGGACAGATCGCAAAAGCAATCGCAGACGGGGAGACCGCTCTGGGCATCGAGCTAGGCTCGACCCGAATCAAGGCCGTCCTGATTGACAGGGACCATCGCCCCATCGCATCGGGCAGCCATGAGTGGGAAAACCGGTACGAGGACGGCATCTGGACCTACCACCTCGAGGACGTATGGACTGGCCTGCAAGACAGCTACGGCAGTCTCCGTCGTGACGTCTTGGAGAGATACAACGTCCCGCTCCGCACCGTCAGCGCCATCGGCTTCAGCGGCATGATGCACGGCTATCTGCCCTTCGATAAGCACGACAACCTGCTCGCCCCCTTCCGCACCTGGCGCAACACCATCACCGGACAGGCCGCCGAAAATCTCACGGACCTGTTCCAGTTCAACATCCCGCAGCGATGGAGCATCGCCCACCTTTACCAGGCGATCCTGAACAAGGAACCGCACGTGGGCCAGATCAGCCACCTGACCACCCTGGCCGGCTATGTCCATTGGAAGCTGACCGGCCAGAAGGCGCTGGGGGTGGGCGAGGCCTCGGGCATGTTCCCCATCAACAGCGCGACGAACAACTACGACGAGGCCAAACTCGCCCTCTTCAACGAACGGCTCGCCTCGGCAGGCATCCCGTGGCGGCTCCAGGACATCCTGCCCAAAGTCCTGGCGGCCGGGGATGCCGCTGGGGTCTTGACGGCCGAGGGCGCCAGGCTGCTCGACCCCACGGGCGAGCTGCAGGCGGGCATCCCGCTCTGTCCGCCGGAGGGCGATGCTGGCACGGGCATGGTGGCGACCAATAGCATCGCCGAGCGAACCGGCAATGTCTCCGCAGGCACGTCCGTCTTTGCGATGATCGTGCTGGAGAAAGCGCTCGCGAAGGTGCATCCCGAGATCGACATCGTCACGACCCCTGCCGGCAAGCCGGTCGCCATGGTGCACAGCAACAACTGCACGTCCGACCTCAACGCGTGGGTGGACATCTTCCACGAGTTCACCCGGGCGCTCGGCGTGGAGGTGGATGAATCCAGGCTCTACGAGACGTTGTATCGCCAGGCGCTGGCAGGCGACGCCGACGGCGGCGGCCTGCTGGCTTACAACTACGTTGCCGGCGAGCATATCACGCATCTGACGGAGGGGCGCCCGCTGTTCGTCCGTCGGCCCGACAGCCGCTTCACGCTGGCGAATTTCATGCGCGTCAATCTGTTCTCAGCGCTCGGCGCGCTGAAGATCGGCATGGACATCCTTTTTGAGGAAGAGGGCGTCAAGATCGATCAGCTTCTCGGCCATGGCGGCTTCTTCAAGACCAAAGAGGTGGGGCAAAGGATCATGGCGGCGGCGCTGAACGTCCCCGTATCCGTGATGGCCACTGCGGGCGAAGGGGGCGCCTGGGGCATGGCGCTGCTGGCAGCCTATATGCGGCATAAGTCAGCCAACGAGACACTGGAGGCCTACCTCTCCAAGCGAGTGTTTGCCGGGCAAGAGGCCGCGACGATCGCGCCCGATCCGCGGGACGTCGAGGGGTTTGCGGCGTTCATGGAGCGCTACAAGAAGGGGCTGGTCATCGAACGGGCCGCCGTGGAGGCGCTCAAGTAGGAGACGGCGCCATGACAGTGGGCATTGGCGCCCAGAGAACGCTTGGCGACGACAGCGTCGATCATGGCATGCCTGAAGTCAGATCGTCGATGTCCTACACTGTCCGCTTCGAGCCTTGGGGGATCGCTGTCGAGTGCGCGGCGGGGCAATCGTTGCTTGACGTCGCGCGCCTGGCTGCGATCCCGGTCGGCGCAGTCTGCGGCGGACGCGGGACGTGCGGCAAGTGCCAGGTGCGCATCCTGACCGCGCCGACTCCGCCTCCCCTCGCCGCCGACATGGCCGTCGTCGCCGCCGGAGCGCTCGAACAGGGCTACCGGCTGGCGTGTATGCTCAAGGTGGATCGCGACCTCACGGTCGAGATCCTGCCGATCTTCTCATACGGCAAGGACGAAGCGCCGCCGCTGGAACGGCCCTTCGCGCTGGCTCCCGCGGCGCGTCGGCAGATCGTCACACTCGAGCCGCCGAGCCTCACGCGGCCGATCGACGATGCAGGCAATTTGTTGGCTGCGCTGGCGGACGCAGGGCTGAGGCACGTCACGCGCCTGGACTACCCGGCCTGCCAGATGCTGCCAAAGGTCCTTCGCTCAGACGCCAGGAGAGAACACGCTGACAACCTATCCCGTGAGACCGTTCCCAGCTCAACAAGTTGGAGCGTCTCTGTCAGCGTGTACGGCTCCGAGGTCATCGGCGTTCGGCCTGGCTCTTCGACAGATCCTTTGCTCGGCCTGGCGGTGGACCTGGGCACAACCAACATCGCAGTTTACCTTTATAATCTAGACGACGGCAGCCTGCTCGGAGTTTTCGGCGCAGCCAACCCGCTGGCGAGCTACGGGGCCGACATCCTATCGCGACTGATCTACGCGCAGCGGGACCCTGAGCATGGCGTCAGGCTCCAACGCACGCTGATCAAGGCGTTGAATCTGCTGATCGAACACGCTGCCAGGGCGGCTGGCTGCTCGACTTCGGCCATCGAGGAGATGGTGGTCGTCGGCAACACCGGGATGCACCATCTTCTCCTGAACCTGCCGCCGCAACAACTGATTCATGCGCCCTACGTACCAGCCACACGCCAGGCGATGACGCTGAAGGCGCGCGAGCTGGGCCTTGCCATTGCGCCGGGCGGCTACGTCCACGCGCCGCCGCTCATCGGCGGCTTCGTCGGCTCCGATCTGTTGGCGGTGGCGCTGGCGACGCGCCTTGATCGCAAGGCGGGCGTGCGGCTGGCGCTCGATATCGGCACCAACACCGAGCTTTTGTTGTCGGTGGAGGGGCGACTGTTCAGTTGCTCGACCGCCAGCGGTCCGGCGCTGGAAGGCGCCGCGCTGCGCTTCGGCTCGGTGGCGGCCGCTGGCGTGATCGATCGGGTCTGGCTGAACCAGGCGGACGGTCTGTTGGGCTACCGCACCATCCATGGCAAGCCAGCGGTGGGGATCTGCGGCTCAGGCATCGTCGATGCGCTGGCCTGCATGGTGCAGGCAGGCATTGTGAACGCCTCCGGTCGCATTCAGACCGACAAGCGGGGCGTGATCCCGGCGCCGGACGGTGATCATCGTTTCGTGCTGGTGCCCGCGGATATCAACGGGCTGGGACAAGATCTGACGATCTCGCAGCACGATGTCCGGGCGATCCAGCTCGCCAAGGGCGCGATTCGCGGCGGCATGGCCACGCTATTGGCCGAGCATGGGCTGGCGGTGGATGATCTGGACGAGTTGCTGGTAGCCGGGACGTTCGGCAACCATATCGAAGTCGAAAGCGCGCAGGCCATTGGTCTCTACCCGGCCATCCCGCGCGAGCGTATTCGTCAGATCGGCAATGCGGCGGGGGCCGGCGCCGGGCTGATGCTGTTGTCCACAGTCGAGCGACAGGCTGCTGCGGAATTGAGCGAACAGATCAACTATTTGGAGCTGGCCCGGCATAAGCGGTTCCCCCGCTTGTTCGCTGAGGGGCAGCGGTTTCCGGTGCGTTGATGCAGATCAAAAACGACTGGGACATCCGTTTCGATGCGGACCAGTATCTCGCCCAGGTCGGCGGAACCCTGCCGAAGCTGCTGGCGCGGCCAGGGGTCCGGGCAGAGTGGGAAGCTGCGCTGGCCGACGCGCGCGCGCTGGTCCAGCCGGCTGCGGCCTGGGACGCTTTCCCGATCCAGGAATTCCGGCACGAGCGGCTGGTGCTGGCCGACGGGACCCAGATCGGCGGCGGGCCGGTGGCGTCCGTGGTCGCGGGCGCGGCGCATCTGGTCATCGGCGTTTGCACGGTTGGGCCGGAGATCAGCCGACGCGCCTCGGAGCTTCAGCGCCAGGGACACCGGCTGCGCGCTATGTTCCTGGACGACCTTGGCTCGTGGGCGGTTGATCAGGTGCGTCAGCAGCTATGTCGCACGATTGAGGCGGAGGCAGCCGCCCAAGGTTGGCGGGCCAGCGCTTCCCTTTCACCGGGCGAATCGGAATGGTCGGTGGCCGATCAAGCGGCCATCTTCTCGCTGCTGGATACCCGGCCGATCGGCGTTAGCTTGACCGAATCGTTGGTCATGCGGCCCATCAAGTCGCTCTCGCTGATCATAGGCATCGGGCCTGGTCCGTTAGGGGTTGAGGGCGGGGCCAACTGCGATTTCTGCACCATTCGGGAGCGCTGCGCGTATCGCCAGCGACGCTAATTCACCAGACTGGTTGCATAATCGGGTCCTGGGCCATCGCCGCTCCATAACAGGACGCAGAAAAACGTCGATCTCGCAGATTTGCTTCAGTACTCAGCGTCTATCTGCGTGAATCAGCATCCCATTTCCCACGATCCCTATCGCGCAACAACTCTACTCTATCAGGAGCGAGACACAATGAGGGAAAAACTCGTAGAAGCCATCGCTGAGATGCGAGAGGAAGAAGCTTTGGCATTGGCCCGCGCCATGCTCGACGCGGGCGAGGACCCCCAGGCCATCCTCAGCGCCGCCAGCCAGGCGATGGCCATCGTGGGCCAACGGTTCGAGGAGAAAGAATACTTCCTGCCCGAGCTCATCATTGCGGGCGACATGATGCGGGCCATCGGCAACCTGGTCAAACCGAAGCTCAGCGCCCAGGCCGATCAGGCTCCCAAACTGGGCAAGGTCCTGATCGGGACTGTAGCCGGCGACATCCACGACATTGGCAAAGACGTAGTGGCGTTCATGTTGGAAGTCAACGGCTTCGAGGTATACGACCTGGGCGTGGACGTGCCAGCGGCGACCTTTGTCGCCAAGATCCAGGAAGTACAACCCCAGATCGTCGGGATGAGCGGCTTCCTGACGCTGGCGTTCGACCAGATGAAGCGCACCGTGGAGGCCATCGAGAAAGCCGGGCTACGCGACAAGGTCAAGATCATGATCGGCGGCGCGATCATGGACGAGGGGGCCGCGCGCTACACCGGCGCCGATGCCTACGGCGCCGATGCTGCGGCCGCGGTCAGGCTCGCCAAAAGCTGGGTAAGCTAACGCGCTGGCAGAGGAGGAAATCCACTATGTCTGAAAAATCACCCGAAGAACTTTACAAGGAACGTGAGGCGCGCGTGCTGGCCGCGGCGACCTGCCAGCAGCCGGATCGGATTCCGGTGTTCGGGCCGTTCCAGAAATATCCCTACACGTTCGCGGGCGTCACCTTCAAGGATGCGATGAACGATTACGCGCTGGCGCGGGAGGCCTGCCACAAGTTCCTGGACTACTTCCAGCCCGATGTGGACTTCGGCCCGATCTTCGCCTATCCCGCCAAGGCGATGGAGCTTTACGGCTGGAAGGCCTTCAAGTGGCCCGGCCACGGCCTGGCTGACGACGTCATCTACCAGTACGTCGAAGGCGAGTACATGACGGCCGATGAGTACGATGAGTTCATTTTCGACCCGTCCGACTTTATGCTGCGCAAGTGGGCGCCGCGGCAGTTCAAATCCATGGAGGGCTTCGGCCAGACCATCCCCTGGCGCCGCTTCATGTGGTCAGGCTGGATGAACGTGAACTTCTTCTGGCTGACGCCTGAATACCAGGAGACCCTGCGCGCGGTCCAGGCCGGCGCCGAGGAGGCTGCCAGGTGGTGGGACTCACAGTTCCAGTATTGGGGCGAGGCCAGGGCCAAGGGGTTCCCGATGGCGTTCGCTGGCTGGGACTGGCCGCCATTCGATATTATCGGCGACACCCTGCGCGGCACACGCAACATCCTGGCCGACATGCGCCGCCGGCCGGACAAGCTGCACGCTGCGCTGGAGATCGCGACCAGGATCTTCATCGAATACGGTTCCGGGGCTGCCGGCGCGCCGTTGCCCCTTTGCTGGGTGTGGGTGCACAAGTCGACGCGCGAGTTCATGTCCGATGCGCAGTTCAAGGAGTTCTACTGGCCGTACCTGCGCAAGGGGCTGATCGCGTTGATCGAGAAGGGGGTCATCCCCGTGGTGTACTGGGAGGCCGACTGGGAAAGCCGGCTGGAGCACGTCGCCGATATCCCGCACGGCAAGATCATCTACCACCTGTCCAACACCAACTTCGAGCGGGCGTGGGATGTGTTGGGCGGCAAGGTGTGCCTGATGGGCAACGTGCCGAACATCCTGCTGCTGGGCGGCGCGCCGGAGGATGTGAAGGCATACTGCAAGCGGATCATTGACTACACCCAGGGCAAACCTGGCCTGATCATGGACGCTGCGGTCATGCTGGACGAGGCAAAGCCAGAGAACCTGAAGGCGATGTTCGATTTCACGCGCGAGTATGGCGCGTATCGGTAGGCTGGTCCAAGAAAGGAGACATCACAATGGCCATCAAAGTCGGTTGCTTTGCTTTGATAGATCCGTTCTCCACGCTGGAGCACCAACTGGATCGCATTCGGGATTGGGGGTTCAAATACGCCGACGTGACGGACAGCACGGACGGCGGCAGCATGGGAGTCGAGTATGGCTTTGCAGCGGTCGCCAGCCTGGACGCGAACCCGTTTGATATCAAGCGCATGTTCGAAGAACGCGGGCTGACCATCACGTCGTGGTGCGCGCACGCTAACCTGCTGGACCCCACCGCGCCGTGGCGCTTCGGCACGATGCAGATCATCAAGGCGGTGCGCCTGGCCGCGGCTGTCGGGGTTAAGCACGTCATCACCTCAGAAGGCGACCCGAAGACCCCCTTTGGGCACAACCTGACCGAGAAAGAGGCGTTGTTCTTGATTCGGGAGCGGCTGTACGAGCCGTTGCGCGTCGCCGCAGATTACGGCGTGAAGATTTTGCTGGAGCCGCACGGCAAGTACACCGATTCTATTGACTACATGGAGAAGATCCTGGAGCTGTGCAACTCGCCCGCGCTGGGCGTCAACTTCGACTCCGGAAACTCATGGCTTGGCGGCGCTGACCCCGTCGCGATGGTCAAGCGGCTGGGCAACGCGATTGAGCACGTCCACTGGAAGGACTGGCCCGCCGAGATGGAAGCCAGGCGCGGCAAGCAGTTCGGCGCAGGCATGTCAGGCATCCCGCTGGGCGCCGGCGTGGTAGACATCAAAGGTGTGTTCAACGCGCTGGTAGCGGTCGGCTTCGACGGCTACAGCACGCTGGAGGTGGCCGGCGACGCCGCGATCAAGCAGAGCTATGAGTTCTTGAGGTCGCTGGGGGCGGAGTAGGCGGTAAGCTGGCAGAGTGTAATAAGAGCCTATCCGAAACCTTGCCGATGAGGGGCAGGCGAAGAGGGTGGGCGAAGGCAATGCCTTCGCCCACCCCCGACGGGGTTTTCGGATAGGTTCTTGGCGACCACAGCAGCGATCATGACGTGCCCGAAGTTAGATCGTCGCTGTCCTACACTTCATCCCCCCGCCGGATGCGCTCATGCAGCGGCGGCGTCTCCGGCGAGGGGATGGCCTTGAGCCTGGCAGCCAGCAGGTCGGCCAAGCTCGCAGCACTGGCGTAGCGCCCGGCTACGCTCCCCCTATCGCCCCAGACAGCGCATTCCCCCTCGCGCATTCCCCCACGACCGAATGGCCATCATACCACTACCGATGGTCCATTGATCCAGCCAGCCCGACGAGATACGATGGGATCAACACCCTCGCGGCGCCGATGCGCGCCTGGAAGGAGTTCACTATGAACCCGCGATCTCGACAACAGCTTGGCCTGACTCTCCTTGGCCTGATCGTCACCCTGGGACTCGTCTATCCCATGATCGTCGCCGCCCAGGGGGCCATTCGGCTGACTTTCTTCTCCTCTTCGGTCGTCCCTGCACCGCCGCCGCAAGTCACGCGCGTCAGCCCCGATCAGGGTCGCAACGACGAAGACACGACGATCCACATCGAGGGCGCCAACTTCGTCCACCCGCCCCTCGTCAAGCTCGGCGACCTGCCGCTGGCCCAGGCGAACAGGCTCAGCGCCACACGGATCGACGCCGTCGTGCCGGCTGGCCTGCCGTCGGGGACCTACACGCTGTGGGTCTGCAATCCCGACGGCCAGTGCGGCGCCCTGCCCAACGCGTTCACCGTCGTGCACGCCGGCCCCCTCGTGACGAGCATCGTCCCCAGCCAGGGCTACAATGACGCCCCCAACGCCGTCGTCGTCTACGGCGACCGCTTCGCGCAAGGGCTGACGCTTGCCGTGGGTTCGGTTCCCATGCAACAGGTCGAGCGCCTGAGCGAGACCGCCGCGCGCGGGATCGTTCCGGCCGGGCTGCCAGCGGGTCGTTACGATGTGATCGCCGACAATCCCGATCCGTCTCCTCCTGGCGTATTGCCCGACGGTTACCTGTCGCTCGATCCGCTCGACGTTGCCAGCGACGATTTCTCTGTGCGCGATGAGGACCTCTGGACGCTGCCGGCCACGATCTATCAGGGCCAGATCGCGCAACTGGGCGTCAACGTGCGTCGCCAGGGCGGCAAGCAGACGCTCCAGCCGGAGGTGGCGTTCTACGTCGGCGATCCGGCGCAGGGCGGCGTCCTGATCGGGCGGAGCAGCACGCCTCCCATGCCGCCTGGACCGGCCGTGATCGATTCCACCTTCGTCGCCTGGGACACCACAGGGTTGCCGGAGCTGGTGGAGGTGTACGCCGTCGTCGATCCGGACGATCGCATCGTGGAAGCCAGCGAGGCCAACAACGCCGCGCGCCGCACGCTTGCGCTCCTGGGTGCGAATGGGGACATGATCCCGCCCGAGGTCATCAGCCTCTTCATCGATGGCGGCGCGCCGGCCACCACCGACCCGGAGGTTGCCATCACCCCGACGGCCAGCGACCGCGGCGGATCGGGCGTCGCCTCGATGTATCTGGTGGAACGCGAGTTCAACTCGGCGGCGCGCGAGTGGGTGGCGATTCAGCACACGGGATGGATTCCCTTCCGCAGCCCGTTCACGATGACCCTGACGGGTGGGGGCGGCGTGCGCTATATCCAGGCGTGGGTGGCGGATGGGGCTGGCAACATCTCGATCGACAACTGCAAGGCGCGCATCGACTACATCGCGCCGGTCCAGCACATCTATGCGGGGCAGGTTCACCTGTATCGTCGGGATGTGGCGGAAGGGCAGCGGCTGGAGGTCCATCTGCGCACGTTGAGCGGCGATGCGGATCTGTACATCTGGAGCCCGGACGGCGCGCGGCGGTGGGCGAGCGTGCGCGCGGGGACGGCCCCCGACGACCTGGTGATCTTCCCGGCGCCGGTCAGTGGGCGGTATCAGATCGAAGTATACGGGTACGCCGACTCTCAATATCAGGTGAGCTTCGGGCCTGGCCTGACTGAGGCTGAGGGTGTCGAGCCACGCGAGGCTGCCGAGAAGACGCTGCGATCGGAGCCAGCGATCGCGCCCAGCAACGAGCCGCCGGGGCGCAGCGCGGTGCCGCCGGCTCCGGCGCGTCCGGTCTTCCGCACCTACCTGCCGATCACGCTGCGCAACTACGCGCACGGGGCGCGCGCTCGCCTCTATCTGCCCCTGACGGCGCGGTAGGCGGCCCGAGGGGGCGATCAACAACGGCTGAGCGAGTCGGCGGGGGCAGATCGCCGACTCGCTCAGGCTGTACGAAGCCGCTGGGCCGGAGGGGTTGGCAGGCCATCGCCTGGCCCGCCAACCCCCGTGAGGGTCTCCCCTTCGCTCTGGCAAAAAGGCCCAGAGAATCCCAGCAGCCCCCGGCCGGCCGCTGAGCTGGGTGTGTTCCGCCAGGTGGACCGCGCCATGCCGCCCTGGCCGAGCTGACCCAGGATGCGGTAGCGGGAGAGGGGTTGGCGCCCTGGCGCAGAGCTGACGATATTGCTGGGCGAAGTTCTCCAGCGCGGGACCGTGCCGGCCGACCAGCGCGTCCAGCGCGTCCTGGCGGTTGGCGAAGTTGACGACCACATCGGCCAGTATGGCAACCAGATCGCTGCGCAGCTTCTCCACCACATTATATAACCAACCGTAGTGATGGCCCCTGTCGGCCAGCAGATTGGCCACCGCCTGCAGCATCACGTAGAGCGCCATTGGCTTCTCCTGGTCCGGCTTGGGCTTCACCACCTGCTCCGCCAGCTTGACCAGCGCGTTGTAGCCGTAGACCGCATGGCGCGGCTCCAGCACCAGCGACAGGAAGTAGCGGCCGAAGATCTCGGCGAACTCGTCCGCGTTCAGCACGGCCAGCGCCAGATCGCGCGCCTCGGCGCTGCTGCGGTCATTGGCCGGCAGCAGGCCCCGGACATACTGCTGATACCCCGGCGCCGGCTCGTACACCGACTGGCTGCAGAACGACTGCATGGCCCCGCGCACCTGCCGGTCGGCCGGGGCGGCGAAGGCGACGCAACCGGCAACGGTTTGCCGCAGGCCGCACAGAACTTCGCGCCGGCGCGGTTGAACGCGCCGCATCGGGAACAGGTAATGTCCACTCAAGCCTCCTCATCTACGCACCATGCGCCCAACGACATATGCAACCGCACCGGCAAGCGATGCCCCCAAGATCAGGCTAAGAGAGAACGAGCGGACTTGCATGGCCCGCACAGCCACCAGGAGAGCCGCCTCAGCCAGGGCGGATGCCACCGCCAATCGCCAGAAGCCATGAGAACGATACCGGCCGATAAGAAAGACCAGCTCAAAGGCCAGGGCGCCGGCCAGAGAAGGAGTTCCTGCCATCAGCGAACCTGTCGCAGAAAGTCGCAGCAACCATGCGACCGCGCCGGCCAATAGGGCTGCGCCCGGCCGGCGAGCCATGACGAAAGCCAGCGGCAGGGCAAGAACGCCGCGCGCCCCGAAAACCAGAGCCCCCATCGCAGGTTCGGGGTCCAGGCTGCGAATCAGACCAGGGCCCAACCACGCCCAGACGAGCTCGCTGAGCGCAACCGACGCCAGCGCGATAAACGCGACCTGCACATAGTTGAAGTCTCCGCGGCCTGCGCCGGCCGACTTCCACCACCCCGGCGTCAGCAGCGCGGCCAGGGCAAAAGCCACCACGCCTCCCGCGGAGGCCCCGATCACCAGCCTGATCGCATCCTCGTCCACAGCGGCGATCAAACTGGCAAAGTCGAGCGGCATCCCATACCAAACTTGCCCACCGATCCAGCCTGCAGCGCCGCCGGTCGCCGCCGCCAGGACGGTGATCCAAAAGCTGAACTTCCTGGCGCCTGCGACGGCAAACATCAGCTCGATCACAAGTGCTGCCACGGACGTAGTCATCGCGAACTGTGTGAGGGGCGTCGTCGCTCCTGGCAGGTCGGCGCCAGCCCACAACAGCAAGCCCATCAACAAGGCTGACCCAGGCCGTCGGCTTAGCACATACAGCAGGGGACCCAGCGCTATCGCCAGCCCGGCGCGGATCAACTGCCGGACCACGGGGTCTTCTGCCTCGAAGAAGAAGTCGCCCAGCATGTGATACACCGCGTACATGCCCAATGCCAGCGCCAGCCAGGGCAGAAAGCCGGCCCGGTGAGCGCCGATTGCAGGGACCGGCTTCGGTGTGGCGGGCGAGGAAGCTGCAGCAGGGCCGGGCGTTGCTGACGCAACATAGGCCGAGGATGCCCCCGGCGACGAGCCTGAAGAGGGAGTAACCGCTCCAGGCGCCGCGGTCAACGCCCGCTTCATCTCGCCGGCGCTCCCCCAGCGGTTGGCCGGATCTTGCTCCACCGCTTTCATGATCGCCTGTTCCACTGCCGTGGGAACTTTCGGGTTCAAGCTGCGCACGGCGGCAAAGTTGAACGGCTTGTCCGCCGGATCGCGGCCCGTGAGCAGGTGGTGCAGCGTGGCGCCCAGCGCGTAGATGTCCGAGCGCGCATCGGTCTGCCCCTTGCCGTACTGCTCCGGCGGCGCATAGCCGGCCGTGCCGAACGATGCGGTGTCGCTGGCCTTGCCGGGCTTGAAGTGACGGGCGATGCCGAAATCAATCAGCTTGATCTGGCCGCTGCGGTCGAGCATAATGTTGGCCGGCTTCAGATCGCGAAAGATGACGGCCGGTTGCTGGCCGTGCAGGTACTCCAACACGTCGCACAGTTGAACCGCCCAGCCTACAATCTGTTCCACATCGAGCGGACCGCCGCTGGCCGCCAGCGCCTGCTCCAACGTCTGCCCGTCAATGAAATCCATCACCAGGTATTGCTTGCCGCCCTCGTGAAAATAGTCAGTGACGCGCGGCAGGTTAGGGTGGCTCAGTTGCGCCAGCATGCGTGCTTCCTGCTCGAAGGCCTGCCGCGCCTGCTGTCTCTCATTGGGGTCAGTCACCGAGGACGCGCTCAACTCCTTGACGGCCACCACCTTCTGTCCGAGGCGGGTGTCGCTCGCCTTGTAGACGGCGCCCATCCCGCCCTGGCCGATCTTCTGGATGATGAGGTAGCGGTTGTTGAGCAGCGTGTTGGGGAGCAGCAGACCAGCGCCGGGACTGACAATCTGCCCGGCCGCGAGCAGCGCCCTGCCGCACTGAAGGCAAAAACGCGCCGTATCCCGGTTGGCCGCCCCACAATACGGACAGATTTCGGCCATTGGATTGCTCCTCGAACATCACTCTCTTTGCACTCTTGCGTTTTTGGCCGATTTTGAACGCGAGGGAGCCCTATATCTAGTAGTGAGGTCTTCTCCGGCTACAAGATGCGGTCTCTGTTATGTAAGGCGACGATCTCGCCGTCACTTCGGGCTGTCGGGTCACCAGGTCGTGATACCAGCCAACGGCCTCCTGGCTGGCCTGATCCCACAGCCGGCCAGTGCGATCCCGGCCTGCCGGACGTAACGCTTCAGGTCAGCCGAGGAGGGCAGGGCCGGCCGTCCTGCCCCCGACGCGAGGCGCTGGCCGCACCCCGCACAGAATGCAGCGCCGCTGCGATTCGGCCGACCGCAACGAGGACAGGTTGCCGTCATATCGCCTCCCGAACCTAAACGCGGATCACATAACTGCCGGCGGCCTTGTCATGCCAGGTCTGCCGGCCCTTGTCCCACAACATCCACAGAAAGCCGAGGAAGCCCACGAGGATGTAGCACAGCAGGGATACGACAAGGTAAACCAGCGCGCGCCAGAAGGCGCGACCCTGACTGAGCAATGAGCCGTCGGTCGCGATGACCTTGATGCCCATCGCTTTCTTGCCCGGCGTCTGGCCTGAGCGAGAGTAGAAATATACATAATACCAGAAATAGCCGATCAAGCTCACCAACCAGGTAAGCACACCTGCTGTATCCGGATCGAAAACGACGGCGAGGATTACCAGGACAACGGACAGGATGACCGAAAGGACCACGTTGTCAATCACCGACGCAACCAGCCGCCGGCCGAAACCGGCGTAACCATGCAGGGCCGCCGACGTCGGCCTGCGCATCGGCGGCGATACCGACGCGGGCGGCGCAACAACCAGCGGCCCGGCGCTGGCTGCCACAGTCGGCGCGAGGGGCGGTGCGCCGATCACCTGAGGCTTGACGCCGAGTCTATGCCGGAACTCGCGCACCTGTTGTGGCCGGCTGGCCGGGTTGAGCGCCAACGCGGCCAGGATCGCTGCTTCGACGTTGGGAGAGACGCCGGGGTTGATCAGCCGGGGCGGCGCCAGATGATCGCCGGCCAGCCGATCCAGCGCATCGGGCGGCGTCTGTCCGGTCAGCAGGCAATACAGCGTGGCGCCCAGCGCGTAGACGTCCGACCGTGCGTCGGTGCGCGCGCCGCCGTACTGCTCCGGCGGCGAGAAACCAGATGTCACCGCGCGCGCCGCGGCCATGGTCTGCTGGCCGGGCCGGAACTGCTTGGCGATCCCGAAGTCCACCACCATGGCGCGGCCGTCCGGCGTGATCCGGATGTTGGCCGGCTTGATGTCGCGGTGGATGATGGGCGGGTTGCGGCTGTGCAGATACTCCAGCGCGTCGCACACCTGCTCGATCCAGGGCAGCGCCTGCGTCTCGCTCAGCCGGCCCCGTTGGTTGAGCATCTCCTGCAGGTCCTGGCCTTCGACGAAGTCCATCACCAGGTATTGCTTGCCGGAAGGCTCGATGAAGTGGTCGGAGACGCGCGGCAGGTTGGGGTGGTTCAGCGCTGCCAGCGTGGTCGCCTCCAGTTGGAACTGAGCTTGCGCCTCGGCCGAGGCGTCGAAGTTTTCCTTCACCGCCACCGGCCGGTTGCCCAACCGCATGTCCTGGGCCTGGTAGACCGCGCCCATCCCGCCGCGGCCCAGTAAGCGGGTGATGCGGTAGCGGCCCTGGAGGATCTCGCCCGGCGCCAGGAGTTGCGTCAGCCGCTGGCCGCAGGCGTTGCAGAACTTGGCGGCATCCTGGTTGAGCGCGCCGCATGAGGGACAGGATTGCATCGCTATGCTCCCATACATCAAAGGAAGCTGCTGCGCCACATAAGCTAACGATGGACAAATTCCCAGGTATCAGACGCCTCTCGGCAGGTGCCGTTCCCTCCCGTCCATCCACCGAAAAGCAAGACCACATTACGCACCGGATCAAACGCCGACGCAATTACGGAATGCTTTCCGGGGCTGCTGACAGGCAGTTTTCTCCAGTTTCCACCATCCCATGCCCATGTATCCTCATACAGAGTGCTGCAAAAGCCCTTATCTCCACCGAAAAGAAGAATCAGGCCAAGTTGACCATGGTAGATCAGAGCATGCCCTGCACGTGCCGGTGGACGATCTATAGGAATCAATTGACTCCAATTGCCGCCATCCCATTCCCATGTGTCGTCAAAGGAGGTCTCGCGCATGTCTGAGAATCCGCCGAACAAGACGATTTTGTCACGCTGCTCATCAAAAGCGAGACCGCAGAGACGTCGCGCTGTTGGTGAACTCGGCGGCTGCTGAACAGTCCAGGTATTACCGTCAAAGATCCATGTGTCGTCAAAGTCCCTACTTTCGTCATAACCCCCAAACAACACCACAACACGTCTTAGCTCGTCATAAGCAACACAACTTTCGCGCCGGGGGGCTAAGGGACTATTTGCTAAAACTCTCCGCCACGAAGCACCATCATATTCCCACGTATCGTTGAGATGACCAGATGCATCCTTGCCGCCAAACAAGACAATGACGCCTCGTGCTGAGTCATAAACCATAGCGGGATTCTGGCGAGCCGAGGGCGAAGTCGGAGGCGCGCGCTTCATCCACGTCCGACCATCCCACTCCCAGGTCTCACCACGGAGACCACCTCCCCAACCCCCAAAAAGCACAAACACATTTCGCTTGCGATCATATGCTATCCCGTAATTCCCCACATCGGACGGTGCAGAGGATGGACTTCTCTTTACCCAATCATAGTGGGTGACATCCTTGGCTTCAGCAGCGGCTGTCACCCGACTGGCAGTCTCGGCCTGAACGCGCGCCTTAGCACGCGCTTCTGCGAGTCGTGCAGCAGCGTCCCTGTAACCTGGCTCCACTGCAATGACCTTGGCAAACTGCTCAGCTGCTTTGTCCCATTCTTCTGCCGTAGCATAGGCCACGCCCGTGTCATAGGCCCGGCGCAGCTCATTTTCTCTCTCTGTAATTGCTTTGCTGCGTGTATCAGCCAATCGCGCTGCTGCATCCTTATAGACCGGGTCAAGGGCCACAGCTTTGCCGAACTCGTCTGCGGCTCTCGTCCAATCTCCTGCCGCAGCGAAGGCAACGCCGGCAGCATATGCTCGCTCGACCTCGGTCTGCCTGACCTGGGCTGTCGCCGTCGCCTGAGCGCGTTGCGCCTCCGCCTCGCGTTGGCGCTGGAGGTCGGGCAAGAGAACGAAGAATTCATAGAGAAGTGCCCCGGCAAAGACCAGGACCGCCAGCAAACCCAGATATAGACCGAAGGTATTCCGTCCGCTGATGCTCCGTCGCGTGCCCATGGTGCTCCCTCTTTCTGTTTGCTACTCGATGACGATATCGAACAACTGCTCCCCTGTCGAGAACAGCCTACGCGGTCGCGCAGCAGGATCGGCATGGATCTGCACCTCGGCGATCTCACCCGGCAAGCAACTGAAGGCCGGTTGCGGGATGCTGAGCCAGGCCGCGACCGGCTCCAGGCGGCCGTGCAGGCAGCCGCGGCTGCTCTTGTTCAGGATCTTGAACGTCAGCACGTCCGGCTTCTTGCCGAGTTTCGGGAAGAAGCCGTAACCCAGGTCCCCTTCGATGTCCAGGGCGTTGGTGTCGTACTTCTGCGGGGCAGGCGCGCCGCAGGCGCGCAACAACGTCTCCAGCCCGACGTTCCGATCGGCGAGCCCCCGGCAGCGGATCGCTTCCTGGGCCAGCGCGGCCTCGCCGATGAAGCGCAGGCACGCGGCCAACCGGCCATCGGCCAGGCGTTCGACGGCCTCCGGCCAGTGCGCATCGCACCAGCGCCACAGCTCGTCTTTGTCGCGGATTGCGCTCGTCCGGTCGGACGGATCGAGGAGGTAGGGCAGGTCTACGGTCACGACGGCCGGCACGGTCGTAACGGGAGTGCGGGCGTTGGCCGCCTCGACCTGGATAGCGCCGGTATGCTGGCCGCGGGTCGGCAGGCGACTGCTGTCCACGGCCAGGTTAATGGCCGTGCTGTGCCCGCGTTTCAGGACGAACGTGGGCGAGACAGCGCTGCCGGTCGGCTGGCCGGCGGGATCCAGCAGGAGCAGCCAGTCCTCGGTGGCGCGGGCCGCCACGCGCAGCGCGCCGCCCCCCTTGTTGCTGATCTGGAGCGTTTGCCTGGCCTGGGCGCCGAAGGACAGGGCGCCGAAGTCCAACCGAGCCGGAGTCACGGCCACTTCGGGCGGATCCACCACCACCAGCCGCACGGCGACGGTCTGGCTGCCGCGGTTGGATTGGACGATCACGCGGCCGCCGTACTCGGTGCCCAGCTCGTCGCCCGACAGTCCCGCGCTGTTCGCCTCCACCTGGATCGGCTGCTGGACGCCGGCCAGGCAGCCGAAGTTCGCCGGGTGGACGGTCAACCAGCCCGGCGGGTCGGACGCGATCACACCGTGCAGGTAGCCGCGGCCGGTGTTTGCGATGGTCAGCGAGAGCACCTTCGTGTCCCCTTTGTACACGCGGCCGAAGTCCAGCGGGTCTGGGCCGACGGTCAGGATGGGTTTGGAGCGGGTCGGCGCGGCCGTCTCCAGGAACTCCTCCAGCGCGGCGCCGGGGTCGCTGTGGCGCGCGCGGATCGCGCGGCCGGTCTGCGCCAGCGTCTGCTCGCCGATGCTGTCCAGCCACGGCTCGAATTCCCCGCGCCAGAAGAGGTCGCGGCCCTCATCCCAGAAGCTATCGCACAGGTGCACCAGCTGGGGGACCGTCCTGGCCTGCTGTTTGTTCTTAGGAAAGACCAGCGGCTTGACCGGCGCGGTGGGCTTGCCGCAGGCCGGGCAGAAGCGCGCGGTCGAGCGCACCTGCGCGCCGCAGTGCGGGCAGAGTGCGCCGACCATCGTCGTGGGCGCTTTGCCCTGCAGCGCCAGGCGCATGTCGCCGGCCGTACGGAAGCGATCCTGCGGCGCCAGTTGCATGGCGGTAAGGATGATCTGCTCGACGTGCGCCGAGATGCCCGGATTGAGGCTACGTGGAGGCTGCAGGACGGCGCCGGAATGGGCGATGTCCACCGACTCCGGCGGCACGCGGCCGGTCAGCAGGTGGTAGAGGGTCGCGCCCAGTGCGTAGACGTCCGAATACGTGTCGGTGCCGGTGCCGTACTGTTCCGGCGGCGCATAGCCCGGCGAGTAGCCGCGCGCGGCCGCGCGCGTCCTCCCGCCGCCGATCTTGGCGATGCCGAAGTCCACCAGGATCGCCGCGCCGTCGGCCTTGCGGATGCGGATGTTGGCCGGCTTGATGTCGCGATGGATCACCTTTGGGTTATAAGCATGGCAATAGGCGACCGCATCCAGGATCTGATCCATCCAGGCCAGCGCCTGCTTCTCGGGCAGGCCGTTGGCCGCGCGCTTGAGCAGCTCCTCCAGGTCTTCCCCCTCGACGTACTCCATCGCCAGGTACATCTTCTGGCTGGGCTCGACGAAGCTGTCGGTCACGCGCACCAGGTGGGGATGATTGAGGACGGAGAGGGTCGCGGCCTCGACCTCGAACTGCGCGCGGCCGTCGGGCGACTGGTCAAAGCTCTCCTTGAGCACGCACAGCCGGCCTTGCATCACCGTATCCTCGGCCAGGTAGATGGCGCCGAACCCACCCGCGCTGAGGAAGGTTTTGATGAGGTAGCGGTTGTTTTTCAGTCGGGCGCCGGGCGGCAAGGGAATGTGACTGGACATGTGCGTTTCCTCTGGTAACGAAATGAAACAACCGATAACAAGTATTCTTTCTCATACCGAAAGCCTGACCTAACAAGAAACGCTGTTTCTCTACAAACCAGATAGGCTTGGGATCTTGGTGTTAAGGTGCTGTCCCAAATGATACTTGTCCAGCGTATGTAGCATCACTGAAATTCTGTCTAGAGGTATTATAGCCCCCAATCACAAACACCTCCTGACCCACAAAGGTAGATACATGGTCATGAAGCCCCAAAGGAAGTGAAGAAATACGTAACCAGTCACCAGTCAAGCCGTCTGGTTTCAGGATAGAGCAATATATAGCATTCTGCGATATATCCTCCTTGGTAAGGCCCCCAAGCACACAAAGTGCGTGAGCCGTGACAAACACTGTATGATTTGCTAGCGCCACGGGGAGTTGCGAAGTCTCTTGCCAGTTAGACAGCTCTCCGGCATCATCGAAGGCGGCAACAAACACTCGTTCTGTTCTGCCAGTATGCGTGGCGCCTCCAATTACATATAGGCGCTTCCCGACCACTAGCACCTGATGCCAGGAGGTCGGTAAAGGCAGAGAACCACCAGATACCCACGAGCCAAGTGATCCATCAGGCTGGATTTCAGCTCGATACACTATTGATATTGGCTGCGGTCGATAAGTGGGTGATCCCCCTACCAAATAGAGGGAGCCGTTGTACACCACGACACGCAGTCCGGCAAGGCGATGGGGCAATGCGGTAGTGGTAATCCAAGGACCGAGACTACCATCCGGCTCTATGCGCGCCATGTATACCGTGTCCCTGATAATACTGTCCTGCCCTCCGCCAAGAAAGTAAATCCTTCCACCGAATTCAACTGCTGTGCCATAACCGACAGGAGTCGGAAGGGATGTAGTCCTTCGCCAAGGGCCCAGTTTTCCGTTTGAGTCAATGATAGCAAAGTATACATCCTGCGATTGGCCGTCCGGTTTGCGACCGCCTAACACATACAAATAAGAAGCATAGGTAACTATCGAAGAATGCCCAAGCGGAACAGGAAGGCGATCAACCTTTGTCCATTCCTTCAGGATGGGCATTGATGGCGTGGAACTGGGATGCTCTATTGTGGAGGTCGGTGTAGGCCTTAAGGTCGAACTGGCCAAGGGCGTGGAGATAGCTGTTGGAGTCAGTCGGGCAATCTCCGCACTGACCAGGCCCAGCTGTGCTTGCACGTCTTTGTAGTTGGGATCCACATCGAACACGGCGCGCAATTCCGCCTGCGCCTCAACCCACTGCTTCAGGTTGATCAATCCCAAGGCGCGGCGATAGCGCAGGTCCAGCGCCTGTTGCGTGGCCGTGGGCGCCGCTCGAGCCGTAGCAGTGGCCTCGGCCTGAGCGCGTTCTGCCTGAGCGACGGCGGCCGCCGTTGCGGTCGCCGCGATCTCCCTTTGCCTGCCCCTCACCGCCGCAAGCCGTGCCTGCACATCCTTGTAGCCGGCATCCAGCAGGATGGCCTGCCGATATGCTTCTTCGGCAGCGGCCCAGTCTTCCACGTTCTGAAATGCCACGCCAGCCTGGTAGTGGCGCTCGACCTGAATCCGGGGCATCAGGATCAGGGCGCCAACTGCCGCGCCGGCCAGGAGGAGCACGGCGATCAGGATCAGCAGCCACAAGAGGGACGAGCGTGTACCGACAACAGATCTGCGCTGCATGGTCAACCTCTCCTCATGAGGCAAAGCTAGCTTACAAACAGGACGTGATCAGGTGCTGTATTCCGGCAGGCCTACTGCGTCAGAATCGGCTTCTCCCACCACACACCGGCTGCGCCCGGCGCGCGCTGGGTGGGATGAAAGCCCAGGCGCTGCCAGCGTTGTGCGGCATCCGCATCGCCGTCCGGCACCCATCCCTGCAGCCGGGTTGCGCCCCTGGCGCGCGCCTGATCGCTGATCTCGCTCACCAGGGCGTTCTTGACCCCTTCGTTCGCGTACACGAACGGCTGGTTATGGATGGTCGCGTTGTCGCCCGAAACCGAGTAGCGGGCCGTGCCTACGGTATCCACAGAACCATCAGGACGGTAGACTTCGGCCTGCGCTACGGAGTAGATGCCACCGTCTTGCGGAACCGAGGTCCATATTTCGCCGCCCAATGCTGAATCATAGTAACGACGCGTCCCCGGACGCGCGTCTGCGGCCTCCTGGAGACGGTTGTCCAGTGCTCGGCCATCAATTGCCTCCGGCTGGGCCTGTTCGGGTTGTTCCATCCTGGTTTCTGATATCATCGGATCTCCTCCTTGTGTCGTGCCTCCAGCAGATCACTTGCAATGACCGATTTTCTTGCTATCCAACAAGTTGGCCTATTTTCGAATCGTGATTCGTTGCACGCCGCCGTTGCTGCGAACGGTCACATGGCCGATGATGCCCCCGATTCTCGCCCCCGGCGCCTCTTCGACCAGGACGTCAAGACGATTAGTGCGGAAAGACCCGATCGGAGAAACGAGCACATCCCCATCGGTTTCGATCCGCCCTTCCAGAGTCCCGCCGCCGGCATTTCTGATTTCCAATGTCTCGCTCCGGGAGAAGTACTCCAACTGCAGTTCGGTGGCCGACACAACGAGCCGGGGCGGCGTCGCCGGCCCAGAAACCATCGCCGTTGGTGCAGCAGACCTGGCGGGAGAGGACGTTGAAGCCGCAGACATTTGCGGAGACGCAGGTGCACCGGCGCCGGGGGAGCTGGTTGCTGTCCCGGAAATCGCAGGAAAACGGGTGGAAGTCAACAGTTGGTGCAGCATTGCATGGTCCCCTCCTCACAATTTGCTCAATAGCTCCCTGGCCTTCTGGTTCTGCGGATCTAGTGTCAGGGCGCGCTGCACCGCAGCAATGGCATCCGTGCGCCGGTTGAGCAGCGCGTAGCAGATCGCCATTTGGATGTGCGGATCTGGATCGGTCGGTTCCAACGGCGCGGCCTTTTGGAACCAGCGCAGCGCCTCCTGGTAGTCGTTCTGTGCGACATACGCTTCGCCCAGGAAATAGTGCGCCAGGTAATGGTTCCCGGATAGCTTGATGGCCTGCTGCAACGCCTGGATCGCCCGGGCGGCCTGCTTCTTCTGCAGCCGCGTCACCCCCAGGTAATAGTGGTAGTCGGCCTCGCCGGCGTCGAGGCGGATCGCCTCGGCCAGCGCCTTCTCGGCCCGGTCGAACTGATCGGTGAACAGGTACGACTTGCCCAGGAGAAAGTGCGCGAAGGCCTCGTCCTTCTTCAGGCGCACCGCCTGCTCCAGTTCGGCGATGGCCTGTTTGTGCTGGCGCAGATCCTGATAGACCATCCCCAGCATGAGCCGGGTGGCCACATCCTGCGGCTGGATGGACTTCGACTGCTCGAACTCCTGCGCGCTCTCCGTCAGTTTGCCTACCAGCGCATAGGCCCGGCCCAACTGGAAGTGCAGGTCGCCGTCCCTGGGATAGCGGCTGATCCCCTGTTGCAGGACGGGGATCGCCTCGGCCGGCCGTTTGGCCATGATGTACACCAGCCCCAGGTTGTGGTACAGCGCCTGGTCTACAAAGCCGGCCGCCAGCGCCTGCCGATAGGCCTGGATGGCCGCGTCGTGCTGGTTGTTGCGCGCGTAGGCGTTGCCCATCTCGAAGCTCAGCTCCGGAGAGAGGGCCGGCGGCGGCGAGGGCGCGGGCGTCACCGCCGGCGCGACCGGCGCCTGGCCGGCCAGCGGCGTGCCATCACGGTTGCAAAACCTGGCCCCCGGCCGGTTGACGAAGCCGCACCGGGGACACACCGGCCCGGCCGAGACGGCCGGCGCCGCGATCGGCCGGCCGGCCCGACACGCCTGGAGCGCTTGCAGCAGCTCCACCGCCGATGGGTAGCGCCGGTTGGCGTCCATCTCCATCGCCTGCAGGATCACCTGTTCGAGCGCGGGCGATATCTGGGGGTTGATCCGCCGCGGCGGCGTCAGCGGCGCCTGCTTGATCAGCCGCTCGTTGAACGCATCGGGCGGCGCCGTCGCCGTGAGCATGCAATAGAGAGTGGCGCCTAGGGCATACACGTCGGAGCGGGCGTCGGTCCTGCCCGTGTACTGCTCGACCGGCGAGAAGCCCGGCGAGAAGGCTTTGGCGATGCGCGCCGTGCCCTTGTGCGGCTCGTACACCTTGGCGATGCCGAAGTCCACCAGCACCGCCCGGCCGTCCGGCGTGATCTTGATGTTGGGCGGCTTAATATCGCGATGGATGATGGGATGGGGCCGCTGGCTGTGCAGGTAGGCCACCGCCTCGCATATCTGGATCATCCACTGCAGCGCCTGCGCCTCAGACAACGGCGTGCGCCGGTTGATGATCATGTCAGTCAGGTCCTGTCCCTCGATGAAGTCCATCACCAGGTACTGCCGGCCGGTCGGCTCGATGAAGTAGTCGCTGACCCGCGGCAGGTTCGGGTGGCTGAGGGTGGCCAGCAGGTTCGCCTCCAGTTGGAACTGCCGCTGCGCCTCGGCCGAGCTGTCGAAGCTCTCCTTGAGCGCCAGGTTGCGCCCTCCGAGCCGGGTATCCTGCACCAGGTAGACCGCGCCGTAGCCGCCCTCGCCCAGCAGGCGGACAACGCAATAGCGGCCCTGGATGGTTTGGCCACAGACTAAGTGTGCACTCATCAGATCAGCACTCCCATTGGTTACGACGCACCACGGCCTGAACACCGTCTCCCGTCAGGCCTCGCCCCAACTGTCGGCCCGCGGGCCTACCGGAGGGGGCGAGGCCATGGCGATATTTGCCCGAGGCCCCCATAGGCCCCGGCCGGGAACCGACCGCGCCAACTCTCAGACCTCGGCCTCCGGCCGCCAGAGGCGGGCGGACGGCATTTCCGGCTAAGAGGGGCGAGAGTCGTGGGCGACCACCACCCGCAACCCCAGGTTGTCGTTCCTGTTGTTCGGGTTGTTCCTGTTCCACTGGGCAGGTCGGGCGTTCGCTAGTTGATTGTTCCACGCACCGCCCCGCACCACCCGGCAGCCGCCGCCGATCGGCCCCCACAGAACGACGGGTCACCCCGCCGTCGCTGTCCCCTTCTTCTGCCAGGCGCCCAACAGACGCCCGATCTCAGCGACCAGCCCCGCCGCATGCGCATACTGCTCGCCACTCAACAGGGTCAACTCCTGCGCCAGCCGCAGGTGATAACGCAGCTTGGCCAGCGTCACGTCGGCGCGCGTGAGCGCGGCGCGACGGTCATTGCCGTGGCTGAGCGCCGCTTCCAACAGCCGCTCCTGGAGATCCAACGCCGTGTTCTGGAGCCGCTGCGCCAACATGAAGCGGTGTTCTTTCGGAAAGCGCAGGGTGCGCGGGATGAGCCACAAGAGCAGGTCGTGCGTGCGGGCAAAGATGGGCGAGTCGTTCATGTCAGCCTCCTGGGAATGGGGTGCGCCGAGATGAGCGCCCGGCGCAGCCCGTAGGTGTTGCCGTGGCTGGCGTGCGCGACCCAGCCCTGCAACGATGCGTGCAACTCTTCCCGCGTGATCTCACCCGCAGCAAAGGCTTGCAGCAGCGCCCGCCAGCGCCTGGCGAAGGCCACCCCCTTGGCCCGCTTCAAGCGGCGATGGTCGGGATACACGCGAAATCCGAGGAACGGGATGCCCTCCGTCACCGGAAAGACCTGGGCGCGCGCTTCGTGCAGGCGCAACCGCAGTCCGGCCAGACAGTCTATGATGGCCCGACGCCAGGCGTGCAGGGTCGGCTTGTCGTCGGCAAAGAGCAGGAAATCGTCGCAGTAGCGCAGGTAGGCGCCCGCCTTCAACTCGCGCTTGACAAATTGGTCCAGCGGGTTGAGGTAGACGTTGGCCCAGAACTGCGACGTCAGGTTGCCGATTGGGAGACCACGGGGGCGACAGGCCGCCAGCAGGTCATCGCCCGGGAACCACTGCATCTCGTATTCGTCGGTCAGCAGCCCGGCTCCGCTCTCCAGGATGCGGTCAATGAGCCAGAGCACATCATCGTCGGCAATATAGCGCGCCAGGCAGTCGCGCAGGATGGCGTGATCTATGCTGGGAAAGTACTGCTGGACGTCGCACTGCAGCACATAGCGACGCTGGCGCGCGAACTCCTGGCAGCGATCCAGCGCCCGATGCGTGCCTTTCCCCACGCGACAGGCGTAGGAGTCGTGGATGAAACGCGCCTCGAAGATCGGTTCGATGACCCGACACAGGGCATGGTGCACCACGCGATCGCGAAACGGCGCCGCGCTGATCAGCCGCCGCTTGGGATCATGGATGTAGAAGCTCTGATAGGGGCCCGGGCAGTAGTTCTTGTCGCGTAATTCCGCCTGAAGGCCCATCAGCTGCGCCTCCTGGTCAAACTCGAAGGCCGCCACCGACGGCGCCGCGCGTTTGCCCTTGCGCGCCGCGCGATAGGCCAGATACAGGTTCTCGAAGGCCCATACCTGGGGATACAGATGCCGATAAGTCTTCACCGTCCTCTCCCGAAAAATGTCGCGCGGCTGGGGGGCGCACAGCGCCCCCCAGACCCCCCACAGAATCAGAATCCAGGATTCCAGAACCCAGAAATCAAAACCTATTGGGGGGCGACCACCACCCGCAACCCCGGGAGGTCGTACCAGTCGCCCGGGCCGTCCCAGTCCCACAGGGCAGGGCGGGCGAACGCAAGTAGACTGTCCCACGAACCGCCCCGCACCACCCGGCAGCCATCGCCCTCCAGGCCCTCGCGGCCGTCGTCCGCCCGATAGGGATAGCCGTACTTCGGCGGCCAGCCGCACCCGCCCCACTGCGTGCTCGTCCATTCCCCCACGTTCCCCGCCATGTCCAGCGCACCGTAGGGGCTGGCGCCCGCAGGATAAGAACCCACCGGCGCCGTGGTCGCATAGCGGTCGTCTACAGCTGTGTCCTGCCAGGCCGACGAACAGTTCTTGTCGCAGAAGTTGAGCCGGGTCCCGTCGGCCGCCCCCTCCCCCCACGGCCACGTCCGGCCATCGCTCCCCCGCGCCGCCTTCTCCCATTCCGCCGTCGTCGGCAGCCGCACCGCCAGCCCCGTCTCGCGCGCCAGCCA
>FWPU01005928.1_pt1 | contig 25414 bp, 29 predicted proteins | sample 2228361 | NCBI WGS metagenome assembly FWPU01 (sample SAMEA103939777, study PRJEB20133) | metagenome | reverse complement strand
CTTAAAAAATAAAAATATGAAAAAAATTATATTTAAAATAAGTGTTTTAATTTTTTTAATTATAATTTTAGCTGTTTTAACTTTATCTCCCTCTCAAAAAACAGTCAGAGCTTTAGGCGATTTTACTTTTGACTGGGGCGTACCTGAGAATGTGCCGATTTTTCAAATTAACAATATGCTACCTGGTCAGACAGAATCAAGACAAATCACCATTATCAATAATGGTTTTAGTCGCAAACCAATTGGTTTAAGAGGTCTTAAAATAGATGAAAAAGGGGGTTTAAGCAATGTTTTACAATTAACCATTAGTGAAAATAGTCAAGTGCTTTATCAAGAAAATTTAGCTCAATTCTTCAAACAAAGTGAGGAAATTAATGGAGTGTTTTTAACTAATTTAGAACCAGGAGTGGTTAAAAAATTAGTTTTGACAGTAACCTTACCCCTTTCAACTGATAATCATTTTCAAAATACACATCTTATCTTTGATCTCTTATTAGGAATAATGGTTGATTTACCTGAGGGATGCAAACAAATTAAATTTAATAATCAACCAATTTTTGGCACTGACAGCAACGATTATTTACGAGGTACAAATGGTAATGATTTAATTATTGGTTTTGCTGATCATGATTAAATTGAGGGTTTAAATGGTGATGATTGTATTCTTGTTCAAGAAGGTAATGATTTAACCAAAGGAGGAAATGGCAACGATCAAATTTTTGGCCAAAGCGGTGATGATAAATTACAAGGGAACAACGGCAATGATATCTTAATAGGTGGCGAGGGCAAAGACTATACCGATGGTAATTTAGGCCAAAATCGTTGTGAAGCAGAATTTAAGAAAAATTGCCAACTTTAACTTTGATTTACTACCGAGCTAACCATCCTCCATCAACCACCAAAGTTGCGCCAGTGATATAACTTGCTTCATTGGAAGCAAGAAATACAACAGCAGCTGCAATTTCTTCAGGCTTACCTATTCGGCCAACCGGAATCCGAACTAAAAGACTTTTTAACTGTTCCTCATTAGCAGTCACTCCTTTACTCATTTCTGTATCAATTACCCCAGGTGCAATGCAGTTTACCAAAATTCCTTTTTCGGAAAGCTCGCAAGCCAAAGCCTCAGTTAAACCCACCACTCCGCCTTTACTTGCACAATAATGAGCTAAATGAGAAAAACCAACTCCTAAACCACCCATAGCAATTGAGGCGATATTAATAATTCTACCCCAGTTGTTTTTCAACATATAAGGCAAACAAGCCTGAATGGTGGTAAAATAACCTTTGAGATTTGTATCTAAAGTTTTATCAAGAACTTCATCGGTCAAATTTAAAAAAGGACTAAATTCAGCCACTCCGGCATTATTAACCAAAATATCAATGCGGCCAAAAACATTGGCTGCCTGATTAACGGCTTTTTCAATTTCTTCTTTTTTAGTTACATCCATTTGAATTGGCAAAGCTTCACCGCCTTTTTCCTTAATCAAAGCCGCTAAATCATTCAGTTTATCTATTCTTCTGGCAACAACCACCACTTTGGCTCCCTGCTGGGCTAAAGCCAAAGCTGTGGCTTTACCAATACCGCTTGAGGCACCAGTCACTAAAGCAAGTTTATTAGTCAGATTAAACATATTTATTAAACCTCCTTTTAATTTAAACTTAACATCTAAGCTAAACAAAAACAAGCTCCTCAAACGATCAATACATTAAAGCAAGCATTAGCAGAATAAACAACTGAAAAAATAATTGACAAATAATCAAATTCCACTAATTTTTCTGGTTTTTATGTGTTATCCTTAAAATATGAAACCCGTTCAGCTTAAAAACTGGCGTAATTTACCGGAACTTAAAAACCTTAACGATCTGACAAACCCGCCTCAAAGTCTTTTTTATCTTGGTAACTGGTCAGCCTCAATTTTAACTGATTGTGTAGCTATTGTGGGTAGCCGTCAAATTACTGAATACGGCCGCCGGGTCATTGAAAAAATTGTGCCTAAATTAGTCTTTGCCAAAAAAACTGTTGTTTCTGGCTTTATGTACGGAGTGGATCAATATGCTCACCTAATTTGTCTGAAAAATGGCGGTAAAACGATTGCGGTTTTAGGCTGGGGAATAAATTATCCTTTAAGTGGTTATGATGCTAAACTAGCTAATGAAATTATCAAAAATGGTGGTTTGTTGCTTTCAGAATGGGATAAGCAAAAACCTACTCTTTGGACTTTTCCTCAACGCAATCGGCTGGTGGCTGCTTTAGCCAATGAAGTAATTATTATTGAAGCGGCTCAAGTTAGCGGTTCTTTAATTACTGCCCGAATTGCCAGAAAACTCGGCCGAAAAGTCTGGGCTGTACCCGGCCCAATTACCAGCCGAACCTCCTTTGGGACTAATCATTTAATTGCTAAAGGTCTGGCTCAAATGTGGCTGGAGGAAAACCAAAATTTGCCTAAAGTAAAAACCAAAGATCCTTTAATAGATCTTTTGCTTAACGAACCGCTAACCGCTGATGAAATTGCTCGTCGCCTCAATAAACCAATTAATCAAGTTGGTGCCCAGCTTTCTTTGCTTACTTTAACTGGTCAATTAAAAAAAAAAGGGGGGAAATACTATCTAAACGATGCTAGTTAAAATTCAATCAATTGCCAATGTTGGTTTGGAAACAGTACCGGTTGATGTTGAGGTTGATATATCCTCGGTTGGTTTACCTAACTTTACCATTGTTGGTTTGCCCAGTAAAGCAGTTGAGGAGGCAAGAGAAAGAGTTAAAACCGCTATTATTAATTCCGGCTTGAATTTTCCTACTCATAAAATCACGGTTAATCTAGCTCCGGCTGACCTGCCAAAAGACGGAGCCGCTTATGATTTACCAATTGCTGTTGGTATTATTTTGGCCAGCCATCAGGCTAACTTTACCCAAAAAATCAACTTAAATGAAATGTTTTTCTATGGTGAATTATCCCTAGACGGCTCATTGCGCAACACGCGCGGTATTTTACTTTTGGCTTTGTTTGCTAAAAAGAAACCGAATTCAGCTATTTTTGTACCCTCTGTTAATGCTAATGAAGCAGCTGTTGTAACTGGAATTAAAGTTTTACCGGTTAATAATCTCAACCAAGTTATTGCTCATCTTGCCCAAATTAAGTTAATCAACCCGCTCACCCACCCAAAAATCCAAGAAATTTTAACATTTGAAGCTGAATTTGATCTTCAAGAAGTAGCTGGTCAGGAACAAGCCAAACGGGCCTTAATTATTGCCGCAGCCGGCGGTCATAACCTTTTAATGCAAGGACCGCCAGGTACGGGAAAAACGATGTTGGCCCGCGTCTTACCGGGTATTTTACCGCCTTTATCCTATCAGGAAGCACTTGAGGTAACCCGTATTTATTCGGTAGCCGGTCTTTTAGCAACTGGCCAATCTTTAATCAGCAAACGACCTTTTCGTGCTCCCCATCACGGCATATCTCTGGCTGGTATGATTGGCGGAGGTAGTAATCCTTTGCCTGGTGAAGTAAGTTTAGCCCATTTAGGTGTTTTATTTTTAGATGAGACACCAGAATTTCCTCGTTCGGTTTTGGAAAGTTTAAGACAACCAATGGAAAATGGTCAAGTGGAAATTGTTCGGGTAGCTGGTCATGTTCATTATCCAGCCAGCTTTACTTTGGTGGCGGCGGTCAACCCCTGTCCTTGCGGTTATTTAGGCCATCCTACCAAAGAATGTAAATGCACCGAGAAACAAATTATTAAATACCGACAAAGACTTTCTGGTCCAATTCTTGACCGAATAGATCTTGGAGTAACGGTTAATCCTGTTCAAATAGATAAACTCACTCTAACTACTAGTCAAACCGCTAATCGGCTAACCTCCAAACAAGCAAGAACCCAAGTTTTAGAAGCCAGAGAAAGACAAGCTAAACGTTTTAAAAATTTATCAATTTATACTAACTCACAAATGCGCAACCGGGAAGTTAAGCAATATGCTCAATTAACAAGCGAAGCGGAAAATCTTTTAAAAGTGGCGGCTACTCGTTATGATTTTTCGGCTCGCAGTTACTACCGGCTTATTAAAACCAGCCGAACCATTGCTGATCTGGCTGGATCAACCAAAATTGGACCTACCCATATGGCTGAAGCTTTGCAATACAAGCAAATTTTATGAAAGTTTTTAACCGCCAGTTAGGTAAACTAGCTGAAGATCTAGCTTGTTTAACTCTCAAACAAAAAGGTTACCAGATTATTCAAAGGAATTTTTGCACGAAAAACGGTGAAATTGATATTATTGCTAAAGATAAAAAAACTTTAGTTTTTGTTGAGGTTAAAGCCAAAACAGGTATTTTTTTTGGTTCACCAGAAGAAATGGTTAATCGGCGTAAATTAGAAAAAATTAAGTTAATGGCACAAATTTATCTTGAACAGAAAAAAATTCCCTGCCGAATTGATGCTGTTACAATTATCTTTACGCCAGAAAAAAAACCTTTAAAAATAAAGCATTACCAAAATATTTATTGATTGACAATCTCTTTTAATTTAGAAGTAGCCACTCCCGGTACATCCGGTCGTCTTTTATGCTGAATATATTCGTATAGCACAGGAAGAAGAGAAAGAAAAATAATAGCCAAAATAGCATAGTGGAAATTCGTCTGAATAAAAGGGATATTGCCAAAAAAATAGCCGGCAAAACTAAAAAGATTAACCCACAAAACACCACCAACTATATTATAAAAAATAAACTTTTTATAATTCATTGCGCCTACTCCAGCCACAAAAGGAGCAAAGGTGCGGATAATAGGTACAAAACGGGCTAAAATAATTGTTTTCCCCCCGTGTTTTTTGTAGAATTGTTCTGTTTTATCAATATGCTCTTGATTAATCAGAGGAAAACGACGATTATTAATAATTCGACGACCAAAAAAATGACCCAACCAATAATTAACCGTATCGCCTAAAATCGCCGCCAACATTAAAATAATCACTACCACTTCAATCTTTAAAGATCCAACAGCGGCAATGGTACCAGCGGCAAAAAGCAATGAATCCCCAGGTAAAAAAGGTGTTACCACCAAACCTGTTTCGGCAAAAACCACCAGAAATAAGATCAAATAAGTTACAAAACCGTAAGTAGCCACTAGTTCAACTAAATAACTATCTAGATGAAAAACAATATCAAGAAAATGTTTAATAAATTCCATAAAAAATAATCATAACACAAAATAAATTTTTGTGTGGCACATTTTACTTTTTAATTTAACATTTTCTCACCTGCTTTTATTTTTTTAATTTTCTTAATATGGTATAGTTTATGACAATAAAAAAACCATGATTAAACAATCAGAAAAAAGATCAATCCGCACCGGCTTTGGTTTTGGCATTACCTCAGGAGTAATAACTACTTTAGGCTTAATGATTGGTTTAAATGCGGGTACTGGCTCTAAACCTGCTGTTTTAGGTGGTGTTTTAACTATTGCTATGGCTGATGCTTTTTCCGATGCTTTAGGCATTCATATTGCCGAAGAGGCCAAATGTCAACAGAAAACTAAAGATATCTGGCTGGCTACCCTGGCTACTTTTTTGGCTAAATTTATCTTTGCTTTTTCTTTCATTATTCCTATTATTATTTTTCCCTTAGAAAAAGCAGTTCTAATCAGTGTTCTTTTAGGCTTAACTTATTTAGCTATCTTTAGCTTTTATTTGGGCCAAAGACAAAATGAATCACCTTGGCCAATAATTTTGGAACATTTGTTAATTGCTATTTTAGTAATTTTCTTAAGTCAATTTTTAGGCAAATTAATCAAAAATTATTTCTCGTAGTCTCTGCCTTTTTCTTGTCCCGAATAATTTCGCTTTATAGCCGCAAATAGATTATCAGTTAAATTTTGGAAATATATTGAATTTACCCATATAAGATATAACGAAAAAGTTGATTTTCAAATTTATTTTGTAATTTCCATTAACCAAAAATATAAATTTATTTCTTTTCTATAGCCAGCACTGCAATAAAAGTAGTAATTGGCACAGCCAGTATTAAACTAATACTACCCACTAAAGTTCTCACAATTTCATCAGCAATAATTTCATAGTTAATCACTTCTGAAAAGGGATGGGGATTATCTATAAAAAGTAGAAGAAGGGGTAAAGCCGCACCTGTATAAACTAATATCAAGGTATTCACCATGGAAGCTATATGATCTCTACCAACTACCATCGCTCTTTGGTATAGCTCTCCTACTTTTAACTTAACATTTGCTTCTTTTAACTGTTGCACAACCGCTGATTGAGAAACAGTAATATCATCCAAAACTCCCAAAACACCAATAATAATTCCTGCCAGTAAAAGACCTTTAATACTAATCAGCCCTGGTCTATAAGTTTGTAAAAAACCAGCCTCCTCAGAAGCAAAACCTGTCAGCTTGGAAAACTCAACAAAAAAATTAGCTAAAATTCCAGTAATAATAAGGGAAACAAGTGTGCCTATAACGGCAATACCAGTTTTTTTATTGACTCCATGGGACAGAAAAAAAGTTACAGGAATAATAATCAAGGAACCTAAAATAGCATTCTGAACCGGATCGCCACCAGCGTAAATTTTAGGAAGAATAAATCTAAAAATAACCAAAAAAGAAATTCCCATTCCCAGTAAAGAAGTTACTCCCTGCCAACGACCAATTGTTACAGTCATAATTACAAAAAGCAAAAAAAGCCAAAACAAGGCACTGCGCCTGACATAGTCGGTAATATAAAAAGTGTCGTTACCTTCAAAATCCTGGCTATAACTTATCACTAATTCATCACCAACTTGATATTTTGGCAAATTGCTCATAGGCAAATTGCCGTTCTCAACAATTATTTTTTTGTCTTTTAATGATCCTTGAGTAATCAAAATTTCCAATTTTTGGTAAAGCTGAGGTTCTTTTCCGCCTGGAGGGATAATTTGCTTTTCTGTCAAAATTTCAACAACTCTTCCTTCAAGGGTTTCTCCTTTATAATCTTGTTTTTCTGCCGTTAACTGCTTGTTATATTCAGTTTCGTCTGACCACACTTCTTCTTGAGCATAAACGATACAACGAGTAACAAAAGCAATAATAATGAAAAAACAAAAGAGTAAAACAAACAACATAGATTTTTTACCTATCATACTTATTTTGATGCTATACGGATTGCCTTACCTTTAACTAAAGCGTTGGCAATTTTTTTATTCGCACTGTCTAAAATTCGGGCAAAAGTTGGTTGAGAAATCTTCATTTTTTCTGCTGCCGTAGTCTGCTCTAATCCATCAACTTCATACAGTTTCAAAGCTTCCAACTCATCAGGCAGCAAAACTACTTCCTCAAGCATCCTTAAAGGAATACCTTGAGGCTTAAAATAATAAACATTCGGCTTAAACCGCACACAGCGGGGTATTCTTGGTCTTGGCATATTATAATGTTAGTATAATACTTATTCTGACTTTTCCAAATCTGCAAGTTCTTTCTCTACATCTTTCATCTCTTCTTGCAGAGCTTTTTTATAGTCAGCAAGAGCTTTCTTTTGATCCTCAGAAGAAGGCCAGCCCCAGTTAAAATACCTACCCAAACCTCGTCCCATTCCAAACCTTCTTCTTAAACCCAAACCCATTCCACACGGACCAAAACCTCTACCGGTCATCGGCCCCATTCCCATCGGACCTGTTCTGTCAAATCCTGGCATTTTCTCTCACCTCCTTTCCTTGACTTTTATATTGAATGTATATTCATAATACCAAAGAAGTAATTATTTGTCAAATCAGAAAGAATCATGACTGTTTATTTCTATCACCGGCTAAACCTTTGATGGTTTAGCTTCATACCCCAAGAATTTTAGGGTAGAATTATTTAACCATCACAGGAAAAAAGCTACTTTGGGGGAAATAGATGAGGTATTATTGTATGGGTTAAAGCCAAAATTGGCTAGTTTAAACCTAATCTCTGTAAATTTTCTGAAGCTCAAGAAGCAGCTGAATTATGCGCTAAAAGAGGAATAATTTTAGCAATTTTAAGTAAATTTTTGAAACCCTTATAAATTAAAGGTATAGGTATGGCTGTCGATTACGCTAAGGCAAAAGGGGAAAGAATAATTTATATTCATAAAGCTGGAACAGAGTTATCTACTACGGTAGAGGGGATATGTGATATAAGAATTGAATACAAAGATATTTCAGATTTATTAACCCAACTTAAAAAGTTTTTTTAAAAGAAACATTTAGAAAACATTTTATCCGATGAGGTTCCTGAGATGCTCCTCCGGGAGGATTCGAACCTCCAACCTTCTCCTTAACAGGGAGCCGCTCTACCGTTGAGCTACAGAGGAATAAAAATTGAAATAATTATAGCAATTATTTCTTTTAATTTCTAGATTATTATTTGCTCTCAATTTATAATTGCCTAAAGGAGGTTTTTAATTTATGAAAGAACCAAAATACCTAGATGAGGCTTTTGGTCAAATCTGCCAAGAATTAACCAATCTGTTTGTGAAAAAACATCACGACTACGGCAAAGGTAATATCTTGGATACGGGTGAATTAGGCATTGCCTTTCGCATTAGTGATAAACTAAACCGTTTAAAACACCTTTTGATTAACCAAAAAAATCCGGAATTTGAATCAATTGAGGAAACCTGGAAAGATATTGCGGTTTATGCCATAATCGCCGTTTTACTTAAACGAAGCTGGTTTAAAAAATTGGAATTGAAAAAATAAAAACAGAAATTAAATAACTTCTTGTAATCTAATTACTGAAGTCTTACCAGATGTTCCCCAATCCTCACCATAGATCATTATTACTTTATCTCCTTTTTTAACCACGCCTTGTTTTTTCACAATGGCAAGTATTTCTTGAATATGATTTGGTCTTTTTTGTTTATAAGTATTGTTACCAAAATTGTAATAAATTGGTATAACTCCCCAAATTAAACAAAGCTGATCAACAATATGTTTATGTCTAGTTAAAGAATAAATTGGTAGATTTGGACGAAGCCGAGAAAGCATTCTGGCCGTTTTTCCTGTTTCGGTTAAAACCACAAAAGCTTTGATATTTTTTCTCTGACAAAAATCGCTTTGGAGAAGCTGATAAGCACCATAGCTTATCGCTGCTGTTTGATGATTTATCTCATAATCAAAATTTTTTAGCTTTGGTAATTTAGTCTCGGTAAACTGAGCAATTTTCCTCATCATGACTACCGCTTTTTCCGGATATTTACCAATAGCTGATTCAGCTGAAAGCATTAGACAGTCCGATCGATCATAAACAGCATTAGCTACATCAGAGACTTCTGCTCTAGTTGGATTTGGATTAACAATCATACTCTCAAGCATTTGTGTAGCTGTAATTACTGGTTTTCCGATTCTTAAACATTTCTTGATAATTTGTTTTTGTAAAAAAGGCACTTGTTCAACAGGAAATTCAACACCTAAATCACCACGAGCCACCATTATACCATCAGCCGCTTGAATAATTGCATCAAGATTATCAATTGCTTTTTTCGTTTCAATTTTTGCAATAATACTGGCATTGACTTTTTGTTTTTTTAGTTCTGTTCGGAAAGTTTCAATGTCTTTTTTATCCCTAACATATGATAAAGCCACAAAATCAACCTGTTTTCTACTGGCTAAAGTGATATCTTCCAGATCTTTTTTAGCTAAAGTTGGCAAAGGTAATTCAATTCCTGGAATACTAACACTCTTTTGACTAGTTAAAACACCTCCCTCAATTACTTTAGTCAAAACTTTATCTTTTTCGTTTTTAATTACTTCAAAAACAAAAATACCAGCATCAAGAAGAATTTTTTGGCCGGGGGTTAATTTCTGCAGTAATTCAAGATTATTCAAAACGATTTCTTTTTCGGAGGTTTTTCCTTCATCTAACACAAAATAGACTTTATCGTTTGTTTTAAGTTTTAACCCTTTTTTATTTCTTAAAAAACCTGTTCTTATCTCTGGTCCTTGAAAATCAAGAAGAGTTGCTACTGGCTTACCAACTTTTCTTGAAGCCTCTTCCACCCGGGCAATTCTTAAACTGTGCCATTTTTGGGTATTGTGTTTTAAATTAAAACGAAAAACAGAAACTCCTTCTTTGATAAGAAGACTAAGTTTTTCAACACTATCACAACAAGGACCCACCGTGGCAATAATTTTAGTAAAAATCATTTTATTCAAGATAGTCTTTTAATTTTTTGCTGCGGCTGGGATGACGAAGTTTACGAAGGGCTTTTGCTTCAATCTGCCGAATTCGCTCCCGGGTTACGTTAAACTCCCGACCAACTTCCTCCAAAGTTCTGGGTCGACCATCATAAAGACCAAATCGCAAAATAAGCACTCTTTTTTCTCGTTCAGAAAGTGTTCCTAATATCTCTTCAATGTTTTCTTTAAGAAGCTGCCGGCTGGTAGCATCATAAGGTGTTAGCTGAGTGGTGTCTTGAATAAAATCACCCAAATGCGACTCATCATCATCACCAACTGGCGTTTCCAGGGAAGTTGGTTCTTGAGAAACTTTCACAATTTCTCGAGCTTTCTCCACATCAATACCCATATCTTTGGCTACTTCTTCAGGTGTAGGTTCTCTACCTAATTTTTGCATCAATTTTCTTGAAGTTTTAAGAAAACGGTTAATTGTCTCAACCATATGGACAGGAATTCTAATGGTTCGCGCCTGATCAGCAATCGCCCGGGTGATGGCTTGTCTGATCCACCAGGTGGCATAAGTGGAAAATTTAAAACCCTTACGCCAGTCGTATTTTTCCACTGCCCTGATTAAACCTTGATTACCTTCTTGAATTAAATCTAAAAGACTCATACCTCGACCAATATATTTTTTAGCAATGGAAACAACCAGTCTTAAATTTGATTCGGTTAACTTTTTTTTAGCATTCTGATCGCCTTTTTCATATCTTTGTGCCAAATCAACTTCTTGGGAAAAGGTTAAAAGAGGAATTCGGCCAATTTCCTTAAGATACATTCGCACCGGATCAAGTGAGCTTTTAGGAGAAAGTTTGGAAAGAAGCTCTAGTTCTTTTTCCAATTGAGAAACCGACTCAACTGCTTTTTCCTCCTCCTCAAGTGAAGTGGTTTCAAAAACATCAATGGCGTTTTTAATTAATTTATCATAAAGCCTATCCAGCTCTTCAAGATGAAGCTCCGGCCGGGGAAAAACCAAAAGGATATCGTCTTGGGTAATAAACCCTTGCGTTTTGGCCAGCTTAAGCAAACTTTTCACATCGGTGGGCGCTTGAACTTTGGCCAAACGATCAAAATTTTTTTTGCTTGTGTTTAAACTGGTCATTGTTTATTCTCCCTTGATAACTTCTTTAACTCTTCTTTAAGAGAATTAAATTCTTGGTTTAATGCTTCAAGCGTTGCTTCAGTTTGCCCTGTTTTTATCTTAGTCGAAATTGCCTCAATCCTCCTTCTTAAACCGATTTTTAATAACTCAAGTTTAACTTTTTTTAATTCTTCATTAAAGAGTTGATTTTTACTGACTTGACTTAAATCAAAAAGAAAAGCCTTATCAGCTAAATTAATCAACTCCAACGGTAAGGTTTTAATAAATTCAGCTGTTTTTAAAACCGAACCTGTCTGTTTAGTCAACCAAACCTCAAAAGCTTTAAGAATTCGACGCACCGCTGGATTTTCAATAAAAGTTATTATCCTTGCTAATTCTTCATTAGTCAATGCTTGGTTAATTAAAGACAAAGAATTAGCCTGCAGTAAAAGGCTTAAAAAATACTCCTCTAACAATAAACTTCGCCTTTTATTATTAACTTGATCAAAACTAAATTTTTGCCTTACTGAAAATCTGTTTTTTTTAAACTGCTCTAAACCCTCAATTATTTTTTCCTCTGAAATTTCAAGTGTTTTACTTAACCTTCTTAAATAATGCCCCTGCACAATAGCATTACTGATTCGGGCATAAAAAGGCAATACTGCTTCAACAATTTTTTTCTTACCAAAAACCTCATTTGGATTAAAACGCTGTAAAGCTGAATTTAAAAGAAAATCATAAACAGGTATACTTTTACCCACTGCTTTTTTCCATAAAGCGGAATTTTCTCGAATACATTCATCCGGATCTTTACCCAATGGAATAGCCACAACCTTAACATTAAGACCGGCGTTATCAGCTATTTCAATCCCCCGCCAAACAGCGCTATCGCCGGCCAGATCACTATCTAAGGCTAAAGCAATAGTATCAGTAAATCTTTTAATCAAGTTAACCTGTGCTTCAGTTAAAGCTGTTCCTTTGATAGCAACCACATTGGTTATTCCTGCTTGAAAAGAAGCTAAAAAATCAAACTCACCTTCAACTAAAATAGCCTGATTGGCTTTTTTAATTGCTTCTTTGGTAACATCAAGGCCATAAAATAAATTGCCTTTCACATAAACTGGAGTTTCAGCGGTATTAATATACTTAGCTTCTTTATCGTTTTGCTTTTCTAAAATTTTTCTACCGGAAAAACCGACCACTTCACCTCGGTGATTTTTTAAAGTAAAAATCAGTCGGCCGCGAAAACGATCATAAAATCGGCTTTTGGTACCACTCACCAGACCAGCTTTAGTTAAAACAAAATCTGAAAAGCCTTTTTTGCGCAAAAAACGATAAAGACTATCCCAAGCATTAGGCGCATAACCTAAAGCAAAAGTATCGGCAATTTTTTGACTAATTTTTCTTTGTTCAAGATAAAGCCGCGCCTTTTTACCAAGAGAATGACTAGTTAAAAGATAATGATAAAAATTACTCGCATACACATTGGCTTTTAAAATTTCTTCTTTTAGTTTCTGCTCTTTGGTTACCCGATAGCTTTTAGTTAACTTAACGCCGGCTTTTTGGGCTAAAATTTCCAAAGCCTCCGGAAATTCCAAATTCTCAATTTTCATCAGAAAAGTAAAAATATCTCCACCCTCACCACATGCGCCAAAACAATGCCAAATCTGCCTTTCGGGTGAAACAATAAAAGAAGGTGTTTTCTCCTCATGAAAAGGACAAAGAGCACTAAAATTGCGACCGCTTTTTTTTAACGGTACATATTCATTAATTAGGGAAACAATATCGATTTTTTGCTTGATTTGCTCAAGATCAGACATAAATTTAAGCTAATTTTGCTTTCATTATACTCTATAATAAAAATAATGATAAAACGAAAACAGCAACCTAATTTATCAATCAATTTGCTTTTTGCTTTGTTTTTATTTGTTCGTTTGGTTAACCTTACCGCTCTACCTATTTTCAACGATGAAGCAATCTATGTTAACTGGGGTCAGATTATGGTTAATAAACCGGGTTTTGCTTTTTATTCTCTTTTTGATGGTAAACAGCCATTATTAATGTGGTATTAATGTGGTTATTTGGTTTGGCTAACAAAATAATTGCTGATCCTTTTTTAGCTGGCAGATTAGTTTCAGTTTTTATTTCTCTAACTACTTTCTGGGGATTATATTTTTTGGCCAAAAAATTACTCCCTTATCCGTTTTACTTCTTACCTTCTTTTCTTTATACGCTGACTCCTTTTTTTGTTTTTTTTGATCGGCAAGCATTAATGGAAACCAGTTTAACAGCTGCGGGCATTTTATCATTCTTGTTTTTTGAGGCTTATTGGAGCAAAAAACAAATTTGGCTGCTGATCTTTTTAAGTGTCACTCTTGGTTTAGCTTTATTAATTAAATCAAGCGCTTTTTTTTTTCTTCTGCTTAGCTTAAGCGGTTTCCTCTTTCAACTGTTTAGAGTTAAAAAAACTGCGGAAAAATTATCAGTTCTTTGGTCTTTAATTGGTTTAATTGTGATTGTTTTTTTAATTCTCTTGCCCTTAATTATCCAGCCTGATTTTAAAATCATTTTCACCAGAGCCGACCGTTTTAATCTAACCCTTCAGGAGTTAAAGAAACTACCCTTTAATCATTGGTTTAATAATTTTTTCAACTTAACCGCGATTAGTTTTTGGCAACTGACGCCACCGGTTTTTTTGCTTAGTGTTTTTGGCTGTTGGTTAGCTTTTAAAAAAAGGTTAAATTATTTACTTTTTTGGTTTTTCGGCGGACTTTTTTTAATTGTGATCAGTGCGCGGGGATTAACTCCTCGCTATGTGGTGGCTTTTTTGCCTTTAATTTGTCTTTTGAGTAGTTTTACCCTCTTTGCTTTTTTTACCAAAAATCGCTGGCTTTGTTTTATAACCACCAGCTTTCTTCTAATCCCTTTTTTACTAACTTGCCTGCTTTTATTTCAACCGCTTAATTATTTTAAGCTAATGCATTTTTTTACTGCCAATTATTCGCAAAAATCTGATTATGTCACCGGCGAAACAGCTGGCTATGGCTTAAATTCTGTTTTTGCATATCTGGAAGAAAAAGCCAAAAAAGGACCTATCTTGGTAGGCGTACGACTTGATGCCGGTAACCCAGAAAACGCTGTTATGGCTTATTTTTTCCAACACCCAAAAATTAAAACTTTCTTTCTTGATCGTCAGCTCTTAAAGCCTGATTTTGATTTAGCTTCTTTTCGGTGGCCGCTACCAGTTTATTTTGTTTCCCGCAGTCAGCATCAGGCAGGTTTGGAAAGTTATTTAAAAGAAGAAATAAAATTTTACAAACCAGAAGGAAAAACTTATTTTGGTATTTACCACCTGAAAGGTTCAATAACGGAAAAACTGACTAGGTTTTTGTTCAAATTAAATAGTTACAAACGGTGAAGGAGTAATTGATTGGTTTTTTATCACCTCTTCATAGGAACTCTTGATATTTTGAATTTCTTTTTGCAAAATTTGGTTATCAGCTATGGCATTAGTTATTTTTAACAGCAATAAAAAATTAAAAAACAGTATTAAAATAAGACTCAACAGCAAAAGCCAAAATCGGTTTTTTCTCTGATAAACTACATAAGATCCGGTTAATTGATCATGCCAACCCTGCTTTTGCCGGTCTTTAATTATCCAGAAAAAACCCAACCCAAAAAGCAAGGCAGCTGCTTTATAACCTACTAAATAGCGAAAGAAGGTTTTAAACAAGCTTAACTTTTGTCCATTTGCATCAATAACATAAAGACCAGCGATTAACTTACCTAAACTACCTCCCCAAAAACTCGTAGTCAACGAAAGATAAAGACAATCCAAAAAATCAATAAAAAATAAAAAAATAATCACAAAACTACCACTGATAAACAAATCCCTAATCCCTTTATGACCTAAATCCAGAAAAAAAACAATTAAAACTAAGATGGTAAACCAAAGTGAAAGATCAAACAACCGAGCCAACAGTCGGATAAAAAAACCGGCGTAAGAAAACTGATTATTAGCAAATGACTGTTTATTCATTAACTTTTCCCTCTTTAATTTGTCGATACAAAATGTTCCAAGTGGCATAATTAAATATCTTATAAATTCCAAAAATCAAACTACTCAACAAAATCAACGATAAAATTGCCAAAATCGCAAATCCACCAAAAACCAAACCCAGTTGTTTGTTTAAGAAAAACAAGAAAAAACCTCCTCCCAAAGAAACACCCACTATACCCAGCCAGAAAATCATAGACAAACAGCTTAAAAAACAATTAGCTGTACCTAAAAAAAGCATACTGAAAAAATGTTTTTTAACCAATTGCCAACCTGCTTTAAAAGAATCCCAACCGTTTTTATTCTCAATCACCGCAATTCTTTTTGCCCAGATTTGAATCATGACCATTGCCAAACCAGCCAAAAAACCGAGCAAAAACAAAACAACCATTAAAAGTACCACAAAATAGCGCAAAAAAGTATCAATCAAAACAACATAACTAACAAACAACAAACCTCCCACCAATACCAAAATTAAAAAATATAAAAACCAAGGAACCAGCCTAAGCCAAAGTATGTGTTGCCAACTGCGTAAACCATAAAAGGCCGCTTTTTGTAGATTAATTTTTTTCTGATCATAAACAGCATTAAGAGCACCAATAGTTGCTCCATAAGCCCAACTGCCAATAATAAAATTAAGCACCAGACTCAAAAAAAGAGCCAAAATAACAAATCCGCCCCAAATTAGATATAAAGAGGGAGGAATGGAAAAAAACAGACTTTTAACATAATCAAGCACAGGATTGTAATTAGCTTGATAAAAATCAACAGGTGGAGTTTTGACCGGTAAAAAATCCTCAAGTTGAAAAAAATAAGTAAAATTAAAACCGCCGCCAGTAAAACTAACCAGTATTAGGCCCAAAACCCAAAGCCAACGGTTATTTTTAACTAAACTTAAAGCTTGCTGATAAATTTTAAACAAGTTCATTTTCCTTTTATTATATAACTTTGTTTCTTATTTAGATAAGAAAAATTCAGTTTTTTTTCAGTTTTCAGCGTATAATTAAAAACAATGAGAATTCTAGTTATTGAAGACGAACATCGAATTGCTACTACCATTAAAAAAGGCCTAGAACAGGAAAATTACGCTGTTGATGTTTGTTTTGACGGTGAAAGCGGTTTTGATCTGGCGGCCACCGAAGATTATGATTTAATTATCTTGGATCTGCTTCTACCTAAACTTAATGGTTTAGTGCTTTGTCAGCGGTTGCGTCAGCAAAAAATCCACACTCCAATTTTAATTTTAACGGCTAAAGATCAAATAGAAGATAAAATTAATGGTTTGGATAGCGGAGCTGATGATTATTTAACTAAACCTTTTGCTTTTACTGAACTGTTGGCTAGAATCAGAGCTTTAATCAGACGACCAAAAACTCTCCTTAATAATATCTTGACTGTTCATGATCTTCAGCTTAACCGTCAGACTTTTACAGTTCAAAGAGCTGGTAGAAAAATAAAATTAACTAGTAAGGAATTTGCTTTATTGGAATACTTGATGCGGCATCCTCATCAGATATTAACCAAAGAACAAATCATCAACCATGTTTGGGATTATGATGCTGATATTCTGCCTAATACTGTTGAGGTTTATATTAAAAATTTAAGAAATAAAATCGATAAACCTTTTAAAAACCAACCGTCACTTATTAAAACTGTTCACGGTTTTGGTTATCAGATTGGTGATTAAACTATGTTTCTTAAAGCCCGCTTAAAATTAACTGCTTGGTATTTGTTAATTATTATGCTGGTCAGTTTAATTTTCAGCGCCATTATTTATCGTGGTCTGATTAATGAAGTGGAAAGATTTGAACGTATGCAACGAACGCGTTTTGAACGCAGGTTAGAAATACGAGGACCGTTTAAACCTTTACCTGTTAACGCCGAACTAATTGAAGAGGTTAAAAAAAGAATTTTAATAAGACTTTTTCTTATCAACAGCGGTATTTTAATTCTGGCTGGTACTTTGGGTTATTTTTTAGCTGGTCAAACTTTACAACCCATTAAACAAATGGTGGAAGAACAAAATCGCTTCATCAGTGATGCCTCACATGAACTGCGAACTCCTTTAACCGCCTTAAAAAGCGCTTTTGAAGTTTTTTTAAGAGACAAAAGAGTTAATGTTAGTCAAGCAAGAAATCTGATTAAAGAAAGTCTAACGGATATTAATAAACTTCAGGCTCTCACGGATTCTTTACTTAAATTAGCCCAATACCAAAAACCCCAAAATCACCTTAAATTAACAAAAGTCAATCTGAACCAAGTAATCAATCAAGCCATTCGTAAAGTTAAACCGCTAACTATCCGCAAAGCTATTAAAATTAAAGCTACACTGCAACCAGTTACTGTTATGGGCAATAATTTTAGTTTACTTGATCTTTTGGTGATTCTTCTTGATAATGCCATTAAATACAGCTTTAAAAACAGCCAAATAACCATTAATCTCACCACCACTAACAAACATGCTTTGGTTTCAATCACTAATGTGGGGCCGGGTATTGCGCCAAAAGATCTACCTTATATTTTCAATCGTTTTTATCAAGCAGATACAGCTCGCTCCAAACAAAATGGTAATGGTTATGGTTTAGGTTTAGCTATAGCTAAAGAAATTGTGGATCTTCACCGCGGTTCAATTGAGGTTAAAAGCACACCAGGTGAACAGACCACTTTTGTGGTCAAACTGCCTTGTTAATTCAGTTTTTTTTCAGTTTCATATTTTAAAAGTAATCTAGCCGTATGCTATCAAAACTTATAAATAAATTAAGCCGACTACAAAGATGGTTTTTTAAAAAGCCTTTATCTTTTAAACTGCTTGTTATTGTCTTTGTTATAATAGCTGGTTGGCTTACTATATCAAAAAATATCATCCGTAAAAATCCGCCAATTCAATATCAAACAGCAACCGTAGAAAGAGGGACTTTAATTGTATCTGTTACTGCTTCAGGCAAAGTGGCTAGTTTTAATAACATACCAATAACTACTAAAGCAACTGGTGTTGTTAAAAAAATTTATGTGTTAAATGGCCAAGAAGTCAAAGCTGGTGATAAAATTGCCGAGATTGATTTGGATAGAATGGCCCAACAGCAATATCTATCTTCTTTAGCTTCCTATCAAAATGCCAAGAATAATCTTGAGACTGCCAAGACCAAACAATATAGTTTACAAGCAAACATGTTTAACAAATGGAAAAATTTTAAAACATTGGCTGAAAGTAGCACTTACACCAATAATGATGGTTCACCCAATGAAACTAACCGTGCTTTAGCCGAATTTCATATTGCGGAAAAAGAATGGTTAGCGGCAGAGGCTGAGTTTAAAAATCAGCAAAATGTGATTAACCAAGCCCAAATCGCCCTTTCCTCTGCTTGGCTTTCTGTTGAACAATTATCACCCACTATTTATGCACCTATTGGAGGAACAATTGTTGGTTTGTCTTTACAAGAAGGTTCAGTTATTACCTCAACAAATACCGATACAACTAACAGTAGTCAAAAAATAGGCAGTATTATAACAGCAACAAACCCCTTGGTCTTGCTTAATCTAACCGAAATTGATGTAACAAAAGTTAAAGTTGGCAACAAAGCAACCATTACTTTTGACGCTTTAGCAGAAAAAACCTATACCGGCACAGTGATTAGTGTTGATAAGGTTGGTTCAACCACTTCTGGTGTAACCAGTTATCCAGCAATAATCAGGTTAGAAACTGTAAACCCGGAAATCCTACCCAACATGAATGCTTCAGCTAGTATTATTACTCAAACTAAAGATAATGTGCTTTTGATACCAACTAGCGCTGTTTTAAGGCAAAACAGTCAATCGTTTGTAAGAGTAATAAGAAATGGAACAGTCACCCAAATATCCGTAGAAATTGGTCTTTCTTCTGATAGTCAAACTGAAGTTGTGGCTGGTTTAAACGAAGGAGACACGATTGTAACCAGTATTACAACTTCTTCAACTAGTCGCAATAGTCAAAATCAGTCGCCTTTTGGCCTTTTTGGTGGTAATCGCAGTTTTGGAGGCGGTACTTTCCGAATTCAACGCTAAAAATCACAATGATTAAAGTTTCTCATATTTACAAAATTTACAAAACTGACTCTGTGGAAACAGTGGCTTTAGCCGATGTTTCTTTTACTGTTAGGAAAGGCGAATTTGTAGCAATCATGGGTCCATCAGGTAGCGGTAAATCAACTCTTATGCATATTTTGGGGGCCTTGGATCTACCAACTCAAGGAGAGTATATTTTAGACGGCCAAAATATCAGTCAACTTAACGATAATGAGTTGGCTGACATCAGAAACAAAAAAATCGGTTTTGTTTTTCAATCTTTTAATCTTTTACCCAGAGTTACTGCTTTAAAAAATGTTATGTTACCAATGATTTATGCTGATGTTCCCCAAAACCAACGGCTAATAAAAGCCAAGAAATATCTTGGCATGGTTGGTTTGTCAGATTATCTTTATCACCGATCTAATCAATTATCCGGCGGCCAACAGCAAAGAGTGGCTATTGCCCGTGCTTTGGTGATGAACCCTTCCATTATTTTGGCTGATGAACCAACAGGTAATCTTGCTTCAAGTCAAGCTCACGAAATTATGGCTATCTTCCAAAAATTAAACCAACAAGGTCATACTATCATTCTTATTACCCATGAACATGATATTGCCCAATACGCCAAAAGGATAATTCATTTAAAAGATGGAAAAATTATTAAAACAAATCAGGTTTAAATAAAAAGTTAAACCAAAACATCACCTAAACAGCAAGTAAAGCCAATTTTTAATTTAAAATGCCATACAAAGAAATTATTATTGAAGCAATTTCAACCTTAACCGTAAATAAAATGCGCTCTTGGCTGGCCATTTTGGGTATTATTATTGGTATTGGCAGTGTTATTGCTCTTATTTCTTTGGGTCAGGGCAGTCAAAAATCAATTGAAAATCAGATTCAGTCGCTTGGAGCTAATTTATTAACGGTGATACCCGGCAGTCAAAACACTGGTCCTGTCAGAGGGGCTTTAGGAGGCAGTACTACTCTGACTCTGGATGATGCTAAAGCCTTAGAAAGATCTTTACAAATTACCACTATTAAAAATATCTCGCCTGAGTTTGCCAGAAGAAGCCAAGTAACTGCTGGTAGAAATAATACAAACACTCAAATAATCGGCGTGTATCCCCAATATGCTGAAATTCGCAAAATCAGCTTATCCTCAGGCGTTTTTATCACTGATTTGGATTTACAAACAATGAATAAGGTGGCTGTCTTAGGACCTCAGGTAGCTGCTGCTCTTTTTGGTGAAGAAACCAATCCAATTGGTCAAAACATTCGAGTCAACAACCAAACCTTGCGAGTTGTTGGTATTACAGAAGCCAAAGGCGGCACTGGTTTTAATAATCCTGATGATGCTATCTATGTTCCTTTATCAACCGCCCAAAAACAACTGTTTGGTGTTGATTATTTAACCAGTATTGTGATTGAAGCCAAAAGCCGTGACTTAATGACTAAAGCGCAAAATGAAATCGGTTATTTTCTTTTAGAAAGACATAAATTAAACGATCCAAGTCAGGCTGATTTTGTCATTTTCTCACAAAATGATATTTTAAATACCGCTTCTCAAGTTACAGGAACCTTTACCACTTTGCTTGGCGGAATTGCCGCTATTTCCCTTTTGGTAGGCGGCATTGGCATTATGAATATTATGTTAGTTACTGTTACTGAACGAACCAGGGAAATAGGTTTAAGAAAAGCTTTGGGAGCCAAAAAGAAAATGATTGTTACGCAGTTTTTACTGGAAGCAATTTTATTAACGGTTATTGGCGGTTTTATCGGAATAATTTTAGGTATTGCCCTTTCTTATTTTCTTTCTGTGTTAATTAACATTCCCTTTAGTCCTTCTTTGTTTTCTGTTATGTTAGCTTTTGGCGTTTCGGCTATGACTGGGATTATTTTTGGCTGGTATCCAGCACAAAAAGCAGCTAATTTACAGCCAATTGAAGCCTTACGTTATGAGTAAAAGGAGGTGAGTTAAAACAATGAAAAATAAACCGGTTGTTATTATTTTGGTTGCTTTGCTTTTTGCAGGAGCAGGTTTTTGGGCGGGTATGAAATATCAACAAAATAAACAACCTACCTTTAGACAATTTTTGAATGGACAAGGAGGCAGAAATGCTCAGTTTCCTAACGCGGCAAACAGAGTTGGTTTTCGACCGGTTGCCGGAGAAATTATTGCTTATGATGGTCAATCAATAACCGTTAAGTTAAATGATAACAGTAGTAAGCTTGTTATTCTTTCGGATAAAACTGCCATCAACAAAGCAAACCAAGCCACCAAAGAAGATCTTAAAGTTGGTGAAAAAGTGGCTGTTTTTGGCCAGGAAAACCCAGATGGTAGTATAACAGCCCAAAATATCCAGCTTAATCCAACATTGAATCACCCCGCATTTTAAGCTTTTTTTCAGGTTTAGTTGATAAATTAAAAAGCATGAAAGGAGGTGATAATAAATGAAAATGAAATTAGTTGTCTTTTCTACTTTATTAATTGCTGGCTTTACTTTAATTTATTCAGGCAAAACGCTGGCTTACAATCCAATGGGTCAAACTACAATCGCACAAAGAATTGCCCAACGTTTTAACCTAAAACAAGAAGATGTTCAGGCAGTTTTTGATCAGGTAAGACAAGAAAGACAACAGCTAATGCAACAAAAATACCAAAGCTGGTTAGACCAATTAGTCAAAGAGGGTAAAATAACTGAACAACAAAAACAACTGCTCTTAAACAAACATCAGGAAATTCAAGCCAACAGATTAAAAACACGAGAAGATTGGCAAAATAAAACTTTTCAGGAAAGAAAAAACTTAAGAGAGCAAGAACGGCAAGAACTGGAAAACTGGGCTAAACAAAACGGAATTGATCCGCAATATCTGTTTGGTTTTGGTCAAAAAAATTTTGGTATGGGAAGAGGTCATCGGCCGTGGTAAATTAATTTAATTTTAAGTGGTTCTCAACCGTTTCCGACCCAAAGCGGAAGCGGTTGTTTTTTGATAAAAGAAAACTAAACAAAGCTTTTCTTTACCAATTTTATTTTCTATGAATTAAACTGCAGGTTATTATTTTACCTTTCTAAAACAAATTATTGGTAGAATCAGTCTACAAGAACTTTGACAAAGATTGTTTGATAATAAATTTGGCTTTTTATTTGTTCTTGCTTCTATTAACTCATCTAACCAATGATTTGGGTCAATTTCAACAGGAGGAAACACAACCCAGTCAGTTTTTGCTTCATTTCCAACTCCAACAGTGACGATAAGACCTGTCTTGACTATTTCTAAACCATTTTTTTTTGCAGTTTCTTGAACAAATTGATAATACCGTTTAGCTACTTCTTGCTGAAAGTCAAAAGAAATTCTCTTCTTATTGTCACTATAAAAATCAGTTAAGTTACTAATAAAATTATCAAGATCGCTTCTTTTTAATCCAATTAAATTTGCTAAATAATCACAGTAATCTTGTGGCGAAAATTCTTTTTTTTCAAAATAATCTTTTATTCTTCTCAATTTTTCCTGTCCTATAATTGCAGAAGCTGTCCTCGGATCTACTAAACAGCTTAAAACAATATCTGTTTGCCAAATAGAAAAACCGGGGTCTGCCGCTACTATAATCCCTCCTTTTTTAGTTACTCTACTTGCCTCTTGTAAAGCGTGACCCGGATTGGTGATATTATTAAGAGCGAAAATAAAAACAACTCCCTCTAAACTTGCATTTGGAAAAGGCAAGCGACAGCAATCAGCTTGCAACACCTTATCGGCTCCACTTGTCTTCAATTCCCTCACAAAGTTAGTGCAAATATCACTACCGATCCATTGATATCCTCTTTGTAAAGCAGCTTCATAACTACCTCTAGGTCCTGCGCAAAGATCAAGCAAAATAGATCCTGCAGGAAGCAAATAACTGATAAAATCAATTACACTGTTATTCAAATAGTTTTGTCTGGCTAAGACACCCATATAAGTTTCTCCATTACGCTCCAGCGCTTTTTGACGAAAAAATTGCTCTAAATTCATATTTTTATCTTTGTTATTTTTAAATTTAAATAAATTTTTTTTAGGCTGTCTTTTTTAGAGAAAGTAGAAAGTAATTTTACTATAGGTTATGCATTTTTCAAGGTTAAAGAAAAGAAAGATATGTGTTTTACGCTTTCCTCCGGGCTAAACCCAGTTTAGCGGAAAATTCTTTTAACTCAGCAAGCTAAGCTTCAATAGACAAAACTTGTCTTTCTTCCGAATCCGTCGATTTTCTGCAATAGATAAAGTATTTTCATAGTTTCAAATTTAATTCAGAAAAGCCTGCTTCTGGCGTCCCGCTCTTTCGCAGAAAGGGCGGGACAAAGACAAAAAATTAAATTTCTGCTTCAAAATCGGCTGGCGAGCCTTAGCCTTGGGCGAGCCAGCAACCTCTTTCACCAACTGGCGGTGGGGGCGGGATTCGAACCCGCGGTAACCTCACGGCTACACACGCTCTCCAGGCGTGCCGATTAAACCACTCTCGCACCCCACCAGAAGTTAAGTTAATAATCTCTTCCTCAAAACTCGTCTTCCTTGTCCTGTTTTGTAAAATAACTCTTGTTTTCTAGCCTTAAGCTCATCTTGATAAGCTTCGTAATAAACTAATTCTAAGGGTCGTCTATTTTTAGTTGAGTGAACCAAACCTTGATTGTGTTCTTCTAGTCTTCTTTTAATATCATGACTATAACCAATATAAAATCGTTTATCCTTTAGACTTTTTAAGACATAAACATAAAACATATCTTACAGTCAAACACACGCTCTCCCCGCTCAAGACACCTTGTCTCTGAGCGGGTGCCGATTAAACCACTCTCGCACCCCACCAAAATTAAGCTGATAATTTTTAAATCTTTCAAGATTACTTAATTATACTGTAACTCCTAAAATTTTCAGGTCTTCTTTAAGCTGACTGGCATTTTGAAAAACTAAAGCATGCAGACCTAATTTTAAAGCTGCATTAACATGAATCTCTTTATCATCAATATAAACTGCTTTGTTTGTATTCTTTATTTTCAATCTTTTTATGATTAACTCAAATGCTTGTTTTTCTGGTTTTAAAACATGATCTTGATAAGAAAGCACCATTGCAGAAAAATAAAAAGAAAGTTTGGCTTGTTTATCAAGATAAGCAAATCTATCCTCAACTATATTGGATAAAATTCCCAACCGATAACCTTTCTGATAAAGTTGCTGAACAATTTGATAAACCTCCGGCTTTAGCTGATAACTCTTTAACCAAAGCTTATTTAGTTTTTGCCAGTCATAATTCTTATGCCAATAGGCAAGTGCTTTCTGCCAAAAAACCTCTCTGGTTATTTCACCTTTTCGATAAGCAGCGCCTAATGAGCTTGATTCTGATAAACAAGCTTTTATCTTTTGCTTATCTAAACTTAAAAGCGAGGTCAACTGATCATAAACTAAAGTGGCTCCACTAGTGAAAAGAACACCATCCAAATCAAAAATAAGATATTTAATCATCAAGTGCCCTTGACCAGAATCGAACTGGTACCACTGGTTCCGGAAACCAGTACTCTATCCATTAAGCTACAAGGGCTACAAATTTCTCTTATCTGTGTAAGCTTAACCTTCTTAATTTTGCCAAATTAGCGGATTTTCTGCAAATCACCATGAAGAATGATAGGTTGCATTACTTTAATTTCTACTTGATAAGGAATGAGAAAACCTTTTATAGTTGCCAAACCACCCATAATACTTTCCATAAAAGAATTACTCAGCAAAAAAATAATTACCGTAAGCGGTACCTTTTAAAAAGGGTTTAAATTTTTTGTCAAGAAACTGCGATACCTTTTGGATAAAATCCGAACCTTTTTTGACGAAAACCCAGATTGCGACTTTTAATTGTCGCCCTACGGGCGACAATCCCGCCCAGCGTTTCCACACGGCGTTCGCTTTGCTTCCGCCGAGCAAAACAGAAAAATTTTCTAAACATTTCTTTAATCGTGCACTCGTCAAAATTTTTTCAATTAAGGAAACGAAAATTTTTCTGTTTTGATATTCTGCTAACGCAGAATTGCAGAAA
>FWPU01005927.1_pt1 | contig 25415 bp, 23 predicted proteins | sample 2228361 | NCBI WGS metagenome assembly FWPU01 (sample SAMEA103939777, study PRJEB20133) | metagenome | reverse complement strand
CCTGCCCCCTCGGCTGTGCTCGGGGCAGGCTCCGAGCCTGCCGAGGGGGCAGGATACCCAGCGGAAATGCAAAAGTCCATATCAACTGCGGCTCCCTGCTTAGACGTAGCAGGTGTTTGCAGGACCGCTCACGGGGCTTTAGCGAAGGTTTCGTGGTGGGCCTAAGCGGACGGTGCCAAGGACTTTCGGTGTCTCCTTTCAACTTGAAACAGACTAATGGTCTGGGGATTTGTGCGAGTTCACCAGGACGCCGGCCAGCACCAGCGACTCCACGGCCTGTGCCCACCAACGGGGCTTCCTGGTGCCGTGCGCCATCTCGGCTGTCGGAGATGGGCTTTCGGCGCGGAATAAGAAAGTGAGCTAGAACCAGTAGCCGCACTTGTCGTAGAATTCAGCAGCAGAAATTGTGGGCAAGCCCCCTTCTGTAGCTACCCTGCCTGTCATGTAATGCCACCAGGGTACACTGGCGCGGGTGCACGGAGGTCAAGGCCGATAAGTCCTGGACAGGTGGCCTGCTCAATATTTCGGGCGGTCTGACGGTGCAACCCGCTCCTCGCTGTCCATCATCGCGCTGGAGGTGACCGTGGCAACACTCAAGGGCCGCAAGAACGCGGGTAACGCAACAGGCGCCAGCCTTGGGTACGAAGCCGAGCTGTGGCGTATGGCCGACGCCCTGCGCGGCTCCATGGACGCCGCCGAGTACAAGCACGTTGTCCTGGGCCTCATCTTCCTCAAGTACGTCTCCGATGCCTTCGAGGAGTACCATGCCCGGCTTGAGGCCGAGCGCGACCAGGGCGCCGATCCGGAGGACCCCGACGAGTACCGCGCCGTCAACATCTTCTGGGTGCCGCCCGAGGCCCGCTGGTCGCGCCTTCAGGAGCATGCCCGGCTGCCCACCATCGGCGAGGTGGTGGATAAGGCTATGGCGGCTGTGGAACGTGACAACCCTTCCCTCAAGGGCGTGCTACCCATGGACTACGCTCGCCCCGCCCTGGACAAGCAGCGCCTGGGCCAGCTTATTGACCTGGTCTCCAATATCCGGGTGGGCGACGCCGACGCCCGGTCCAAGGATGTGCTGGGCCGCGTCTACGAGTACTTCCTGGGCCAGTTCGCCAGCGCCGAGGGCAAGAAGGGCGGCGAGTTCTACACCCCACGCTGCGTTGTCCGATTGCTGGTGGAGATGCTGGAGCCTTTCAAGGGCCGTGTCTACGACCCCTGCTGCGGCTCCTCGGGTATGTTTGTCCAGTCGGTGGAGTTCATCGAGGCCCACGCCACGGGCAACGGCAACGGAGGCCGGGCGCGCGCCCAGATCAGCATCTATGGTCAGGAACTCAACTATACCACCTGGCGATTGGCCAGGATGAACCTGGCCATCCGGGGCATCGAGGGCCAGGTCCTCCAGGGCGACACCTTCCACAACGACCGCTTCCCGGACCTGAAGGCTGACTTCATCCTGGCCAATCCTCCCTTCAACATGAAGGAATGGGGCGGCGAGCGTCTGCAGGACGACAAGCGCTGGAAGTTCGGCGTGCCACCTGTGCGCAACGCCAACTTCGCCTGGGTCCAGCACATCATCCATCACCTGGCGCCCGGTGGCCTGGCCGGGTTCGTCCTGGCCAACGGCTCCATGTCCTCCAACCAGTCAGGCGAGGGAGACATCCGCAGGAACATCATTGAGGCAGACCTGGTGGACTGCATGGTGGCGCTGCCGGGCCAGCTCTTCTACTCTACCCAGATCCCCGCCTGCCTCTGGTTCCTGGCGCGGAACAAGAGGGACGGGCGCTTCCGCGACCGCTCAGGCCAGGTGCTCTTCGTGGACGCCCGCAAGCTGGGCCGCATGGTGGACCGCACCCACCGGGAGCTTACAGACGAGGATATACAGAAGATCGCCGGCGCCTACCACGCCTGGCGAGGCGAGAAGGACGCCGGCGCTTACCAGGACGTGCCGGGCTTCTGCAAGAGCGCCACGCTGGACGAGGTCCGCCAGCACGGCTATGTCCTCACCCCGGGCCGCTACGTGGGCGCCGAGGTGCAGGAGGAGGACGACGGACCCTTCGACGAGAAGATGCAGCGGCTCACCGCTCAACTGAGGGAGCAGATGGCCGAGGCGCGCCGGCTGGAGGAGGCCATCTGGAAAAACCTCAAAGACATGGGACTTGGAGGTTGAGCAAGATGAACGGTGCCAGCTTCGACAGCACCAAGTTGTTCCTGCATGGCGTGCTTGAAGATATACATAAGGGCAAGCTGCAATTGCCAGACTTCCAGCGCAGTTGGGTCTGGGACGATGACCGGGTCCGCGCACTGCTGGCCAGTGTGAGTGCTTCATTCCCCATTGGCGCGCTGATGCTGCTCATGGTAGGAGGGGAGCACGTCCGCTTCAAACCGCGGCCCCTCACAGGCACGCCTGAAGGCCTGCAGAATGTCTCTCCAGATACTCTGGTCCTTGACGGGCAACAACGCCTGACTGCCCTGTACCAATCACTCCTGGGCCGCACAGCGGTCCAGACCAGGGACGCCAAAGGCAAACTGATCCGCCGCTGGTACTACTTTGATATGAAAAGGATGGTAGAAGTCAACGGGGACCGTGAAGAGGCCGTTCTGAGCGTACCGGAGGACAGGTTGGTCAAGGCCTTTGGCCGCGAGACCACACTGGATGTGACCACGCCCGAAAAAGCGTACGAACAGCACCTGTTCCCCGCCAACCAGGTGTTCAGGAGCACCGAATGGCGGCAAGCTTACAACAGGTACTGGGACTACAACCCTGAAAAAATCCAGTTGTACGATGCCTTTGAGCGGGAGGTCATCAAGCGTTTCGAACAGTACCAGGTCCCAGTGATCACACTGGGGAGGGAGACATCAAAAGAGGCTGTCTGCCTTGTCTTTGAGCGGGTGAATACGGGCGGCGTGGCCCTCACGGTATTTGAGCTTCTCACTGCGTCTTTCGCAGCCGACGACTTCCGACTACGCGAAGACTGGAGCGCCCGTGAGAAGCGGCTCAAGCAGAAACATCCCGTGCTGCGCAGCCTGCAGAGCGACGATTTCTTGCAGGCTATCGCGCTTCTGGTCACACAGGAGCGCCGGCGCAGGGCCCTCTCCCAGGATAACCAGACAGGCGAGCCGCCCGGCATTAGCTGCAAACGGAAAGAGATCCTGTCCCTGGAGGTCTCGGACTGGCGCCAGTGGGCTGACCGGGTAGAAGAGGGGTTCGCGCGGGCTGCTCGCTTTCTCCATAGTCAGAAGGTCTTCAGGGCCGAGGACCTGCCGTACCGTACCCAGCTTGTACCTCTTGCGGCGGTGCTGGTTGACCTGAACAGGGTTGGGGACTCTGAGGGCGCGCGCACGAAGATTGCCCGCTGGTACTGGTGCGGAGTCCTGGGTGAACTCTATGGCGGTGCAGTCGAGACCCGCTTTGCACGCGACCTGCCGGAGGTGGTTGCGTGGGTGCGCGGTCAGGGGAACGAGCCAACCACGGTCAAGGAAGCGAATTTTCAGTCTAACCGTCTCCTCACGCTGCGGACCCGGAACAGCGCCGCCTATAAGGGCATATATGCACTGCTCATGCGAGATGGCGCGCGGGACTTCCGGACCGGCGAGCCTATCGAGGCCCAGGTCTTCTTCGATGACCAGGTTGACATTCACCACATCTTCCCTGAAAAGTGGTGCAAGAACATGGGGATACAGCCAGACCTGTTTAATAGCATCATCAACAAGACTGCCATTTCTGCCCGCACCAACCGGCAGATTGGTGGCCGCGCTCCCTCCGAGTACCTGCCTGCCATCGAGAAGGCAGCGGGGATTACTCCGGCACAGATGGACGAAATCCTGCGCACCCACTGCATTACACCCGGCTATTTACGCAAGGACGACTTCCAGAAGTCCTTTGCGTACCGCGCCGAGGAACTGCTGACACGCATCGAGGCTGCCACCGGCAAGAGCATTCCCCGTGAGTCTAGGCTACCTGGCCTCACAGTGGAAGGGGACGACTACGATGAAGGCGTTGTTGAGTGGGGCACCGAGGCACTCGATGAGGTGGAGGCATGACCTATATCCAGAGCCTAGAGGTGGTATGTAGTAGCCTGATGGAGCGCTGCTATGGAGCGTCAATGGACATCCTTCCGTTTAGGGGACGTTTGCCTAAAGATTGGTAGCGGTGCAACACCTCGTGGTGGTAGCAATGTGTATCTAGACACTGGTAAGGTCGCTTTGATCCGCAGCCAGAATGTTCATAACAGCGGCTTCCTCTACGACGGCTTGGTCTTCATTACTTCCAATCACGCTAAGGAGCTAGGTCACGCCGAAGTCATGCCTGGCGATGTATTGTTGAACATCACAGGAGATTCTGTTGCACGTTGCTGTCAGGTGGACAATTCCGTTCTACCCGCCAGAGTTAATCAGCATGTCGCGATCATTCGACCCGATTCTAGGAAACTAGACCCCCGCTTTCTACGGTACTTCCTTATCTCTCCAGACATGCAAGCGCGAATGTTGTCATGGGCAAGGTCGGGCGGCACACGTAATGCGCTCACCAAAACTATGATTGAATCTTTTGAGATCGTCGCTCCAGCAGATCTAGACGAACAGCGGGCCATCGCCTACATCCTCGGCACGCTGGACGACAAGATCGAGCTGGACCGCCGGATGAGCGAGACGCTAGAGCAGATGGCCCGGGCCATCTTCAAGGCATGGTTCGTGGACTTCGAGCCTGTCCGCGCCAAGATGGAGGGCCGCTGGCGCAGAGGCCAGTCCCTCCCTGGCCTCCCCGCCCACCTCTACGACCTCTTCCCCGACCGCTTGGTGCCCTCGGAGCTGGGGGAGATCCCGGAGGGGTGGGAGGTAGGCGAGCTGGGCCACGTCGCGGAGCACCCCCGCCGCGCTGTTCAGCCGGGACAGATAGCAGTGGATACGCCCTACATCGCTCTTGAACACATGCCCAGGCGGCGCATTGCCCTTTCCGAGTGGGGCATGGCAGGCGGACTCGAGAGCAACAAATTCAGGTTCAAGAAAGGCGAGATCCTGTTTGGGAAGCTCCGGCCTTACTTCCACAAGGTCGGAGTGGCGCCGATTGATGGGGTTTGCTCTACCGACATCGTCGTAGTAGCACCCCGATCCAGAGAGTGGTTCGGCTTCGTTCTCGGCCATGTTTCGAGCGTCGCGTTCGTCGAGTACACAAATGCTGGATCGACCGGAACGAAAATGCCGCGGACAAGTTGGGGTGACATGGCGCGCTACGAGGTTGTGTTGCCGCCGGAGCCCATAGTGGCAGCATTAACGGATCTGGTTCAGCCATTGGTCGAGCGGGCCATTGCCGCTATCCACGAATCCCGCACCCTGGCCGCATTGCGCGATGCACTGCTGCCCAAGCTCATCAGCGGGGAGATACGGGTGAAGGATGCGGAACCATTTTTGAAAGAACACGGACTATGAAAGACAGCCGTAAGGGCGGGTTCACAAGCCGCCGCAACCGCCGTAGCATCCGTCTGAAGGGTTACGATTATTCCCAGGCCGGGGCGTATTGTGTCACCATCGTTACCCGGGATCGAGCGTGTCTGTTCGGCCAGGTGGTGGATGGGGAAATGCGATTGAATGAATTGGGTGGAATTGCTGCCTGGACGTGGTGCGATTTGCCCAACCACGTCCCTAACGTGGAATTGGACGCATTCGTCGTGATGCCTAACCATGTGCATGGCATCATTGCCATCACCGATGCACCTAAACGGATGAATGCTGTGGAGATGTCGCCGGGTTCCGTCGTTGTCATGGTAGGGGCGGGTTCCGAACCCGCCCCTACCGGTACCATTACAAAACGGTACGCGTTGCCCGAAATCGTGCGTCAATTCAAAACATTTTCTGCGAGACGCATCAACGAACGACGTGGCACACCTGGACTGCCCGTCTGGCAACGCAACTACTACGAACACATCATCCGCAATGAGGAATCCTTGAACCGCATCCGGCAATACATTGCGGATAACCCGCTGCGGTGGGCGTGCGATCGTGAGAACCTGGCAGCCACGAAGCCGGAACCGGAGGACGCATGGCGCACCTGACCGAATCTGCCGTCGAATCTGCCGCCCTCGCCTGGCTAGAGTCCCTGGGCTGGGCGGTGAGGCATGGCGCCGATGTAGCGCCCCACGGCGCGGAGGCAGAGCGTCGGGAATACCGCGAGGTAGTCCTGGCCCAACGCCTGAGGGATGCCCTGGCCCGGCTCAACCCGGACCTCCCCTCGGAAGCCCTGGAGGACGCCTTCCGCCGCCTCGCCAGTCCCGAGGGCGCCACACTGGAGGCCCGCAACCGGGCTTTCCACCGCATGCTGGCGGACGGTGTCACGGTGGAGTACCGGCGCCCCGATGGCTCCATCGCCGGCGCCCAGGCCCGCGTCCTGGACTTGGAGCACCCGGAGGACAACGACTGGCTGGCGGTGGAGCAGTTCACAGTCAGCGAAAACCGCCACACCCGACGGCTGGACATCGTGCTCTTCGTCAACGGCCTGCCCCTGGCCCTCCTGGAGTTGAAGAACCCCGCCAGCGAAGAGGTCACCATCTGGACAGCCTATCAGCAGCTCCAGACCTATAAATCAGAGCTGCCGTCCCTTTTTGTCTTCAACGAAGTGCTGGTAGTCTCCGATGGGCTGGAAGCGCGCATCGGCACCCTCACGGCCGGCCGGGAGTGGTTCAAGCCCTGGCGTACCATCTCGGGGGAGCAGGTGGAGGACGTGGGCGCCTCGCAACTGGAGGTGCTGCTCAAGGGAGTCTTCCACAAGGAGCGCTTTCTGGACCTCCTGCGTTACTTCATCGTCTTCGAGGACGACGGCAGCGGGCGGCTGGACAAGAAGATGGCAGGTTACCACCAGTTCCACGCGGTACGCGTGGCGGCGGAAGAGACACTGCGGGCCGCCGCGCTCCAGGCGGAGGGGGTCGCCGAAAGCGGCGAAGGCTACGTGGCGGGGGGGCAGTCTGGAGGCAGGCGGGGCGACCGAAGGATCGGCGTCATCTGGCACACCCAGGGCTCGGGCAAGAGCCTGACCATGGCCTTCTATGCCGGCCGCATCATCCGTGAGCCGGCCATGCAGAACCCCACCATCGTAGTCCTGACCGACCGCAACGACCTGGACGACCAGCTCTTCGGCACCTTTGCCCGCTGCCAGGACCTGCTGCGCCAGCCGCCGGTGCAGGCCGAGAGCCGGACCGACCTGCGCCACAAGCTGGCGGTGCAGGCTGGCGGCGTCATCTTCACCACCATCCAGAAGTTCCTCCCCGAGGAGAAGGGCGACCATCACCCCACACTGTCACAGCGGCGCAACATCGTGGTAATCGCCGACGAGGCCCACCGCAGCCAGTACGACTTCATTGATGGCTTCGCACGCCATATGCGGGACGCCCTGCCCAACGCCTCCTTCATCGGCTTCACCGGAACACCCCTGGAGCTGGACGACCGCAACACCCGGGCAGTCTTCGGCGACTACATCTCCATCTATGACATCCAGCGGGCCGTGGAAGATGGCGCAACAGTCCCCATCTACTACGAGAGCCGCCTGGCGAAGCTGGCCCTGGACCCCCAGGAGCGGCCCAGGATTGACCCGGACTTCGAGGAGGTAACCGAGGGAGAAGAGATAGAGCGGAAGGAGCGGCTGAAGACCAGGTGGGCACAGCTTGAGGCCATCGTTGGCTCCGAGAAGCGGCTGCGGCTGGTGGCACAGGACATCGTGGAGCACTTCGAGCGGCGCCTGGAGGCCCTGGACGGCAAGGCCCTGGTAGTGTGCATGAGCCGCCGCATCTGCGTGGACCTGTACAACGAAATCGTTCGCCTGCGCCCCCACTGGCACCACGAGGATGATGACAAAGGCCACGTCAAAATCGTCATGACGGGGTCGGCCTCGGACCCGGTCGAGTGGCAGCGCCACATACGCAACAAGCAGCGGCGAGAGTCCCTGGCCAAGCGGTTCCGGGACCCCACCGATACCTTCAAGGTGGTCATCGTGCGCGACATGTGGCTTACAGGCTTCGACGCGCCGTGCCTGCACACCATGTACCTGGACAAGCCCATGCGGGGCCACGGGCTGATGCAGGCCATCGCCCGGGTGAACCGGGTGTTCCGGGACAAGCCCGGCGGGCTGGTGGTGGACTACCTGGGCCTGGCCCATGAGCTGAAGCAGGCGCTGGCGGCCTACACAGAAAGCGGCGGCACCGGCCAGCCGGCCTTCGACCAGTCGGAGGCTGTGGCGGTCATGAAGGAGAAGTACGAGGTCTGCTGTGGCCTCTTCCATGGCTTCGACTGGAGGCCGTGGCGCACCGGCACGCCCCAGGAGCGCGTGGGCCTCTTGCCCGCGGCGCTGGAGCACATCTTAAAGCAGAAAGGCGGCAGGGAGCGGCTGCTCCAGGCGGTGCGGGACCTGTCCAGGGCCTTTGCCCTGGCCGTGCCCCACGAAGACGCCCTGAAGGTCCGGGACGACGTGGCTTTCTTCCAGGCGGTGCAGGCCGCACTGGCCAAGCGCACCAGGGGCCAGGCGAGGAGCGAGGAGGAGCTGGACCAGGCCGTCCGGCAGATCGTCTCTCGCGCTGTGGTCTCCCAGCAGGTGCTGGACATCTTCGCCCTGGCTGGGCTCGACAAGCCGGACATCTCCATTCTCTCGGACGAGTTCCTGGCCGAGGTGCGAGGTCTACAGCACAAGAACCTGGCAGTAGAGGCGTTGCGGCGCCTGCTGGAAGGCGAAATTCGGGTGCGCCGCCGGAAGAATATAGTGCAGGCCCGCTCCTTTGCAGAGATGCTGGAGCAGGCCATCCGTCGCTACCAGAACCGCGCCATTGAGGCGGCCGAAGTCATCGAGGAGCTGATCAGCCTGGCCAGGGAGATGCGTGAGGCCGACCGTCGCGGCGAGGCCCTGGGTCTGAGCGAGGAGGAGCTTGCTTTCTACGACGCCCTGGAGACCAGCAATAGCGCGGTCAAGGTCCTGGGGGAGCCGACACTGAAGCTCATCGCTCGCGAGCTGGTGGCTGCCGTGCGCGGCAACGTGTCCATAGACTGGACAGTGCGTGAGAACGTCCGGGCACAACTGCGGGTCGTGGTCAAACGCATCCTGCGCAGGCATGGGTACCCTCCCCAGAAGCAGGAGAAGGCCACGCAAACGGTGCTGGAACAAGCCGAGGTGCTGTCGGAGGCCTGGGCCATGAGGATAAAGGCGACGGTTTGTCTCAGTCCCCCTCAAGACGGGGGGCGCGTGCAAATCGGTACCCTGGAGGCATGTGTACATGACCACATCTGAAGGGCAAGGGACAGGCAGAAAGCGTCGCCCAATTTCACACTGCCGATAGTGTGGTGCCCCGGTGAGGGCAGACAGGATGGGACGCCACATTCGCAAGGTCCATCAGGTGTACCTGCAAGGAGAAGAGGACGGGGCTGAGGGCAGTTATCCGCCCAGTGCCAGGCTCCTTCAGGAATATGACGTCAGCGATGGTAGCAAAGGCCTCGGGCACATGGTCCGGGACTGGGATGGCACATTCGGTTCCTTTCCTCTCCACGACGACTATGGGGATGAATCGTGGGCAGACTAGTTGCACCTGCAAGTGGACTGTCTCGGGGACAGTGTAGCCCGTCTCCTGGGCTGTCCATATGGTGGATGATTGGTGGGTATCTCCGGCCTGCGGCCTGAGGGCCATTGGCCTGTGTTTACCCAAGGATCAAGTCCGTACTGGCTGATGTAGCCTAGCTATGACCCACCTTTACAGTATATTCATATTAGCTGTAGCAGTAGTTATTTCCCTTGCGTGTAGAAACGGGCCAGCTCCGGACATAGAGGCGACAGTGCAAGCCGCGGTGAGAGCAGCAATACCCTCACCGACGTTCACATCCCAGCCTACACCAACTCCGGTGCCGACTTCCTCTCCCACGGCGACGCCAACACCTTCACCAACTCATACTCCCACGCCGACGGCTTCGCCTACCTATACTCCAACCCGTACATTTACTCCAAGGCCTACTTCTACATCCACCCGGACACCAACACCCAGGCCCTCTCCCACGCCTTCGCGTACACCCACGCCGACACCAAGCCTTGCTCAAATTATTTCGAAAGCACAGACAGCAACAGTCAGAATCGTCTCCTCCAGCACAACCGGGTCCGGCGTCATCTTCGACCCGGCCGGTTGGGTACTAACCAATGCTCATGTCGTCGACAACAATACGGCAGTCATTGTCGTAGTATCAGAAAGGTTTGAATTCCCAGGTACTGTTGTCGGCCTCGACGAAGAAGTAGACCTGGCAGTTATAAGACTGGATACGGCCTCAAAACTCCCTGTTTTACCCTTCGGAGACTCGGACGGTCTCGCTGTAGGCGATGATGTAATAGCTATCGGATTTCCTCTCGGAGCTATGCTCGGCAACGCTCCTAGTGTGACCAAGGGTGTCCTATCTTCCAAACGGCGCTCCGGGGACATTCTCTACTTGCAAACTGACGCAGCAATAAATCCGGGGAACAGCGGGGGGCCACTACTGAATGTTAGAGGGGAAGTAGTCGGTATAAACACAGTCAAATTCGAGAGTGTTCTCGGCAGGAATATCGAAGGCATAGGCCTGGCAATAGCATCCAACAGCATAATTCCCCTTCTTCCTTTTCTTAAAGCCGGGGGCATAGCCCGTGCACAGGCGACAGAGACACCCACGGCTATCATCACTCGCACACCTGCACCTTCTCCCACTGTTGCCAGGCCCGCGACCGTAACTCCTGTACCCGGTGGGGTCTTCTCTATTTATAGCAACGACCAGTACTGGTATACCATCGAAGTGCCATCAGGGTGGCACATTGATTCTAGCGACCCTGACTCCGTATCCATATGGGAGGCGAGCACAAAGAGCGTAGTCTGGATATCAGTATGGGACATAGACCCGGACCGTTATCCAACGCTTGACAAATACATCGCGTCCGGCGTCAAACCTGCTCCAGCAGAAGACTGGAGAAACTGGAAAATACTTACCAGTCGCAGAATCAGGACCGATCTGCCACTGCAAGCACAGGAGTTCGTCTACAGTTATGAAAGAGAAGGAATTTCCTTAAAAGGTAGAACACATTGGTACTTGAGTGGGCGATTCCTGTTTGGCATTGACGCGGTAGCAAATACAGATATATGGGAACAGTCTTCTAACACTCTCGACACTCTTCTAAGGATTCAAGAATCCTTTAAACCAGAAGCGTATACCAGTACTGCATTGGGATATTCCGTATTTCATCCGCCAGGCTGGAGGAGAGAAACCAACGACTCTTTCGACTACTTCGCCTATGAGCCGTTACAAGAGACGCCATTAGTCTTTATCCGGGTACAATCTGATGAAGGTTACGCGAACGTGTTTGACTATGGCACATCAATTGTCCTCCAGGCTGACGTCATATCACGCAAGCAGGTCTTTTCAAATCGTCCTAATCCTAGCTATCGGATCGACTACACCTTCGAGTTAGAACCTGGAACTCGCCACCGGGTAGCGCTTCTGGTCACATTGACCAGAGATAAAGCTATCTGGCTGTATGTGTTAGTGGGCGAGGACGAATGGCAGTCTTTCGAACCTATCGTCGAAGATATCCTCCTGAGGTTTGCCGTAAAACGCTAAAAGTAGGCGCTATGACCTGAGTAGAGGGCGCGAACTCAAGCTTTTTCATCAAGGGCATCATTCACGTCCCCATTAGCCTGGTGCATGAGAGGGACCAACCAACGAAGGCATAGCTCCCCCAAGCTTGAAAGCGCTCCCAGGCTGAGCTTTACCCCGAAGAGGTCCTCCAGAAGCCTCTGGGCCTCTTTTCGGCTAAGCTTGTAGCTGCCAGCAAGCATGGCAGCTGTGGCCTGAAGCCTGGGGCCGAAGAGCTGGCTGGGGACTTCAGGGGACAAGGGGGCCTGGCTCTTCCAGCCACAATGCTGAGGACACTTCCTGCGGTGAAGCCTGTAATCCGCGGATGAAGCTCTCTACTACTTCAGCCACTTGGGCCCCAGGGTACTTGGAGTAGCTGGTGGCCTGGATTTCTCTTCTGGCCTCCTTGCCTGCACTCCAATGGGCGCCTTAGGGGACATTGGGCGCCTGGAGGGTCAGAAGAAGACCAAGCGCTGTTCTGGGAGTTCTGCTCTGCCGTGCCTCAAGCTGCTGGATGTAGGCCAGCATGGCGGTGAACAGTTCCTGGGCAGCCTGGGAGGCTGGTCCCAGACAGCTTGAGGCACGGGCAAAGTCTGGTCGTTTGTTCAGGCCTAGCATTAAGACTATCCTGAGCTTTTCAGCAAGCCCCGAAGGGGGAGGTGAGCAGTTACCAAAACTTTCGTCACCCTCTTAAGGGTCCTGGCCTGGAGGCCCAACATCCAGCCCCTCCTGAGGCAGCCTCGGCAGCATCAGCTTCATGACCTTGTAAAGCCCCTCGGCCGACCTCAATTCCTCCTCGTAGCGCGCCACGAACTCCCTGAGCACCTCTTCTCCGTGGATTTCCCACAGCCGTGCTGCTAACCGTTCAGCGAGCCTGTCCACCAGCATCTGGTAAGTCCTCTGGAATACATGGGCATCGGCCATGACGAAGGGCCAGCTATCCAGGACAGGCCCCTCCGTATCCAGTCGCCGACGGGCCTCCAGGTCCCTGCTCTGCCTGGATGAGGGAGTACCGCTGCCATGGGCCAGCCGCAGGTGGCCTGCTAGCCCCTGGGAAGTCCTTGCCTCATATCCACACTCAGGACATCTCGGCGCCATGCTATCCTCCTGTATCAGTCTCTCTAGTGCTGGAGCACTTGCTACTGCCAGGCCCAGCACTGATCCAGCCCTTGCGCTCAGTGCTCATACTTTTCATGTCACTACCTGCATTCCTGGCTTCCCATGCCAGGTGCTTCAGTAACACTCCAGCGGTCAGTGCTGAGCACTGACTGGTTCTACAGCCCCCCAGGGCGATACTCAGCGCTGACAATTGCTGACCACACCCCCCAAGACATGGAGTTACTGGACTCGGGGCCTTGGTTCGCCAGCACTTTCATCCCTGCTGGCTCCATCCGAGTGGGATTCCCGGGCAGCATGAGGGCCATCATCCCCGGGTGGAGGCATGCTTTTAGCTTGCCTTTCGGCCAGATACCTTCTGGCAATGAGCCTTGCCAGCAGTAACGTGGTCTCCATCAGCGAGCCTGTGGACGAAAGCCCCACAGGGAGGATGCTGGAGGGGATTATCGAGGTGCTGGACGAGTTCTACAGCGCCAATCTGGCCCAGGAGGTGACCCGTGGGATGAGGGAAGCAGCCTCCAGGGGCTACTGGGTGGCATCCAGGGTCCCCTATGGCTACAGGCCAGTCAAAGTACAGGACGGCGACAAACACAGGGTGAAGCTTGAGCCTGAACCGGACACCGCCAAGGTAGTGCGGCAGGTATTTGGACTGGCCTTGTCTGGGAAGGGTGTCAAGGAGATAGTGAAGGAGTTAAATCTGGAGGACATCCCGTCTCCCAGGGGGAAGCGCTGGGGCAAGAGCCAGGTGTACAGCATTCTGGTGAACGAAGTTTACAGGGGGACGCTGGTATGGGGAGTCCAGGGCAACTACCACGGGAATAGCAGGTTGCAGCCCGTGAGGGTAGAAGGAACCTTCCCCGCCATCATAGATGCCACCACCTTCCAACGTGTTCAGGCGGCCCTCAGGTCTCGAGCTCCCAGCAAGATGCCTCCCAGACGGGCAGGAAGCCCCTATTTGCTGAGCGGACTGCTCAGGTGCGGCAAGTGTGGGGCAGCCATGTTTGGAGTGGGGGCCAAGTCGGGGAGGTTTCATTACTACGTCTGTGCCACGGCCTACAGGACCGGGAAGGAAAGCTGTCCCGAAAAGGCCGTATCCCAGCAACTGGTGGAGGGCCAGGTGGTCGGGAAGGTTGGGGGACTCATCCTGAAGGAAGAGCACCTGGCGGAGCTTGTGAGGCTGACCAACGAGGAGCTAGAGCGGTCGCTATTGCAGCTGAGGGAGAGGGTAGAGCGGGTGGATGCCCAGATAACGGAGACGGAGGGGCGTCTGGAGCGGCTGTACGATGCCCTGGAGACCGGGAAAATTGACCTGGATGACCTGGCACCCAGGATCAAGGAGCTGAAGGAGAAGCGAGACCTGCTTCAAAGGGCCAGGGCCGAGGCCCGGGAAACGCTGAGTGCCGGGAGGGTGGAGTTGATAAGCAGGGAACTGGTGCTGGAATACCTGAAGGACCTGAGGGGCGTGCTGGAGTACGGCTCGGTGTCTGAGAAGAGGGCCTTCCTGCGGTCCTTCATACAAGCCATAGAAAAGGACGGCTCCCAGGTGACCATGTATTACACCCTGCCCCTGCCAGCGGAGCAGGTGCCCTTGGACCCCGTGGGAGTTCTTGGTACTGTCCACGATGGTGGAGCTGGGGGGACTCGAACCCCCTACCTCTTCAATGCCATTGAAGCGCTCTCCCAGCTGAGCTACAGCCCCACACTACTGGGCGTGGCTATGGTGTGCCGGGGTGGCACCAACAAAATATACCAAATCCTCACAGGCGCTGCAAGGCAGCCAGGGCCTCGGGGGTATGGCCCGGCGGGCCTTCACGGCTCTCTGGCCAGCACCAGGCCCCAGGCCGCCGCCGCCCCCGCGTCCTTGAGCGCCCGGGCGCAGGCCGATAGCGTGCTGCCGGTGGTGCAGACGTCGTCCACCAGCAGCACCCGCAGGCCCGAGGCGTCGCCAGGGCACTGGAAGGCCCCCTGGACGTTGCGCGCACGCTCCTCCTGGCTGGCCATGGACACCTGCGGCGGCGTGGGCCTGGTGCGGCGCAGCAGGCCGGGCGCCACCGGCAGGCCCAGCCTCCTCCCCACCTCCCGCGCCAGCAACTCCGACTGGTTGTAGCCGCGCTCTCGCAGCCGCCGGCCGTGGAGGGGCACCGGCACCAGCACGTCGGCCGGCATGGCGGCGGCCTCGGCGAACTCGGCCAGCAGCCGCCCCATGTGCGGCGCCGTGGCCCTCAGGTTGCGGTACTTCAGGTCGTGGACCATCTCCCTCACGGCGCCATCCATCAGGTACGGCGCGCGGATGCCGTCGAAGGCGGGCGGCGATGCCTGGCACCGAAGGCATACTGGCCGCTGGCCCGGCGCGGCGCACAGGCTGCAATAGGGCTGCTGGAGCCTGGGGAGCCGCGCCTGGCAGCCCGGGCAGAGGTACTGGCCCTCCCTTCGGCAGACCACGCAGCTCATGGGCAACAGCAGGTCCAGCGCCAGGCCGCCGGCCCGCGCTATGGCCTTGCGTATTGTCCTGGCTGCCGACATGGCATGAGGGCTCTGGGGTTGGTGGCCTGGTGACGTGGCCTGCTGCCAGGCCGCGCTACCAGCGGAATGCCCCGTTACACCTTCTGGAACTTGGTCACCCGGTTGCCCTGGCCGATCTCGGTGACGTAGATGTTGCCGTCCAGGTCCACGCAGATGCCGTGGGGGCCGATGAGGGTGCCCTTGCCTGGGCCTTCGTTGCCACGCCAGCGGGTGATAAGCTCACCCTCCAGGGTCCAGATGCTCACGCCGCACTCGCGCCCCTGCTCGCACACGTACATGATGTCGTTGTGGACCCAGATGTCACCAGGGGCCTTGAGGTCGGTCCACTGCTCCAGGAACTCGCCATTGGCGTCGAAGACCTGGATGCGGTTGTTCTCGCGGTCGCAGATGAACACGCGGTTGTTCCTGTCCACCCAGATGTTGTGGAGCAGGGCGAACTCGCCGGGGCCGGTGCCCTCCTTGCCCCAGGACAGGAGTAGCTTACCGTCGGGGCTGAACTTGTGGACGCGGTGGCCGCCGTAGCCGTCGGACACGAAGATGTTGCCATCGGGGGCGATGGCCAGGCCCGAGGGCATGTTGAAGGGCAGGCCCTGGAAGGACGGCGATGGCGCCAGCTTCTTGCCCAGGGTGCGCAGGGGCTTGCCGCCGGGCGTGTACTCGGTGGCGATGTGGTAGTCGCGGTCCACCAGCCACACGTTGTCGTTGGGCGCGATGAATATGCCGTGGGGGTTGGCCGAGAAGGTGCCCTCACCCCAGGAGGAGATGAAGTTGCCTTCCGGGTCCCAGATGGTCACCGGATGGTCGCCTCGGCTGAAGACGTAGATCTCGTTATGGGAGTTGACCGCGGCATCCGACGCCGCTCCAAAGGCCCAGTACCTGGGCATCTTGGGCCAGGATGGCACTCGCTCGTACTTGAAGTCTCCCGTTCCAACTACTGCCACTGGTCTTCTACCTCCTGACTGAATCACGGGCAACGTGATTGTACGTTTGCACTGGTGCGGAGACGCTGGTGACCGTGCTCAGCCGCATCCTGACTGAATCACGGGCAACGTGATTGTACGTTTGCACGTCCAGGGCGTCAACATGCGTCGTGGCCCCGGTTAGTCATCAGGGGCGCGGATTCCCTATAATAGGTGCGGATGCTACAGACGGCGGCGATGTAGCCGCGGCACCGAGGGTCAGATGAAGCCAGGGGAGATATTGGTAGCCAGGGTCAGCGGGGGCGCCAGCATTGTGCGCTGCCTGGAGGGGGAGACCGCGTCCTCCGGGGCCAGGGACAACCGGGTGCGCGTTGCCCTGGGCCGCAACCGCGAGGCGCGCCTTCCGGTGGAGCGCGTCCTCCTGGCCACTGGCCTTGTGGCTTCCCGCGAGGAGGAGGTGGAGGCATTCCGCCAGAAATGCGAGGAGCTGGCCTCCGCCGTAGACATGGCCGAGGTCTGGGAGGTCGCCAGGGATGAGGCGCAGCGCTTCAGCCCCGATGACCTGGCCGAGCTGTACTGGGGGCCTTCGCCCGACGCAGCCCAGCGCGCGGCCTGCGTGCTCCACCTGGAGCGGGACTCCACCTACTTCGTGGCCGACAGGGAGGGCTACGCGCCCCGCTCCAGGGAGGCTGTCGAGGAGATACACGAGCGGCGCAGGCGGGAGGCCGAGAACGCCCAGGCCGCCGACTCCCTGGTGGCCTCACTGGCCAGTGGCAGGCTGCCTGCCGAGCTGACCCGCCCCCAGGCTGCCTTGCTGGAGCACCTGCGGGGCTACGTCATCCATGGCGAGGACTACCCCAGGAGCGCCGTCGCCAGGGGCCTGCTGGAGAGGCTGAACGGCGGTACGCGGGACCTCCAGCGCCTGGGCTTCGAGCTGCTGGTGTCGGCAGGCATGCTCTCCCTGGACGAGCCTCTGGAGCTGGAGCGGGCCAGCATACCCCGGCAGTTCTCCTCCGAGGCGCTGGCCGAGGCCCAGGCGGTGGACCTGGCCCACCTGCTGGCACAGCCCCATCGCCGGGACCTGAGCGATATCCCCACCTTTACCATTGACGACGCGGACACCCAGGACAGGGACGACGCCCTGTCCCTGGAGGTGCTGCCCGGCCCGGCCTTCAGAGTAGGCATACACATCGCCGATGCGGGGGCGCTGGTCTCTCACGGCGGCGCGCTGGACCAGGAGGCGGACCGCCGCATGTCCACCCTCTACATTCCCGATGGCAAGGTGCCGATGCTGCCGCCGTCCCTGTCCAACCAGATGGGCAGTCTGACGCCCGGTGAGAGGCGCATAGCCCTCAGCCTGCTGGTGCCCATGAGCGAGGACGGCGAGGTGCTGGGTTGGGAGGTAGTGCCGTCGGTGGTGCGCAGCCAGGCGGCGCTGAGCTATGAGGAGGCCGACCGCGCCCTTGCCGAGGCCAGCCATCCCTGGCACCAGGCGCTGGCGACGCTGGAGCGCATGGCCCTGGGCCTGCGGCGCCGGCGCGAGGCCGCGGGCGCCGTGGTGCTGGAGCGGCCCGAGATGGTCCTCAAGGCGCTGCCTTCGGGCGAGGTCGAGGTGAGGGTGCTGCGCCGCGCCTCGCCGGCCCGTCAGCTTGTCGCCGAGTTCATGATCCTGTGCAACGCCCTGCTGGCCGAGTTCTGCGCCCGCCAGGACCTGCCAGCGGCCTACCGCTCCCAGGCGGTGCCCGACCTGAGCGGCATCGCCCAGGAGCCGGCCGGCACCATGGTCCGCGAGGCGGCGCTGGGCGAGACTCCGCTGCGCTGGCACCTGGTCATGAAGCGCCTGCCGCCGGCCAGCCTGGACACCGTCCCCCAGCCTCACGGCGGGCTGGGCGTGCCGGCCTATATCCAGGCCACGTCCCCTCTGCGGCGCTATCCCGACCTGGTAATGCAGCGCCAGATAAGCCACTTCCTGGGCACCAGCAAGCCGCTGTACTCCTTTGAGGCCATAGCTTCCGTGGCGCAGCGGGCCGAGGTACAGCTCCGCGAGTTGGCCCGCATAGAGGACGAGCGGGAGCGCTACTGGTTCCTGAAGTACCTCAAGCAGGCCCACCTGGGGTCTCCAGGAGGCGGACGGGAGATGTTCCAGGCTATGGTGCTGGAGAACGCGGCCGGACGCACCGGGCTGCTGGAGCTGCTGGACTACCCCTTCCGCGTGAGGGCGGAGCTTCCTGGCAACCATATCCCCGGCGAGGTGGTAATGCTCCGGCTGCACGGCGTGGACCTGTGGCGGCGCACGGCGTACTTTACCTACACCCGCTCTGGTACGCCGGCCTGAGCAGGTTGCCTGACAGGTGCTAGCGCCAGCCCCCTCTCTGGCTCTCCCCCAAGGGGGGAGAGGACATCCCTGCCCCCTGTGGGGGAAGGTTAGAAAGGGGGCCATGTCCCTTCCCCCTGTGGGGGAAGGTCAGGAAGGGGGCCATGTCCCTTCCCCCTGTGGGGGAAGGTTAGAGCCTGCCGAGGGGAGGGGGCATGATAGCCCGTGCAGCGACTACCCGCCCCTACGCACTGCCATGTAGATGCAACTCAAGAGTGCTATAAGCTGGCGCTGCGCTGGCTGTAAGGCCGGTCCTGCTTGAAGACGCTACGAACGAAGCCCGGGCAGGCTTTGGGCGACCACAAGGTTGCCCCTGTGGTCTTTCAGCCTCGTCACAGATTGTTATAAGGTAGGTCTGTAGCGGTGGTGCGCGGGCAGTGTGTGCCTGCGCACCGCTTTTCATGGAACGAACATGGCGGCCATCCTCGACCAGCTAAGGGAGTTCTCGCTGGTGTTCCTGCCACTCCTGGTGGCCATGGACCCGCTGGGCATTCTGCCCTTCTGGGTGCCCTTCATCGGCTCCATTCCAGAAGCTCGGCGCGGGAAGGTGCTCTATACGGCGCTGGCTACTGGCATGGCTGTGGGCCTGCTGTTCCTGGCCCTGGGCAGGGGTATCTTCATCGTGCTGGGCATCACCGTCTCCGATTTCCTGGTAGCGGGTGGCATTGTGTTGCTGGCGCTGTCGCTGCGGGAGCTGCTGTCCTCTGGGACCACGGCCCCGGTAGCGCCCAACGAGCTGATGGCCGTGGTGCCCATAGGGACGCCGCTGCTGGTCGGCCCGGCCACCATATCCATGCTCATCCTGCTGAGCGGCCTGTATAGCCTGTGGCTGGTGGTGCTGGCCTTCCTGGCCAACATGGTGGTGGCGTGGCTGGTCTTCTGGCAATCGGGGCGCATCGTCCGCTTCCTGGGCCAGGGAGGCCTCCAGGCCTTCGCCAAAGTGGCCTACCTGCTGCTGGCGGCCATTGCTATACAGCTCATCCGCAGGGGCGTGAGTGAGATAGCCCAGGGCTTTTAGAGCCTGTCCGACAACTCCGCCGATGGTCCGACAGGCCCACCACTAACGGAGTATATAGTCAATAGCAAAGCTGTCGTGGCCTGGACAATGGCCGGGACACATCGGGGCGAGTGGATGGGAGTGCCCGCCACAGGGGACCGTGTGACTGTAACTGGCGTCTGCATCTGCTACATCAGCGACGCAAGGGTTATCTCCACCAGGGTGCACGCAGACCTGTGGGGCTTACTGCAACAACTGGGCGATTTCCCCCTGCTGGAGCAGCTAGAGTCCTGAGCCACCCTGAAGGCTGCCCCACGTAGTGTGCTGGCCTTCTCCGAAATGGGCTTTGACAGCATACCAGGGTAATGACGTAACCACCCCCACTCCCTCGGCAGGCCCGGGGCCTGCCGAAGGAGCGGGGTGAAACGCTGGCCAGGTATCAAGGCTTGCCAGCAGCCCTGGAAGGACTTGCCCGCCGCGTTCAAGCAAAAATGGCATTAGCCTGGTGGTTACCCTACGGTCAGGGCTACTTCAAGAGTCCTGTGATTGTTCTCAATGCCCCAGCGCTTCAGGGAGGGGCCGAGCCACCGCAGCCGCGGGCACGCCGGCAGGAGTGGCCCGCGGGGCTGACCGACCGAGAAGTAGAGGTCCTCCGCCTCATGGCCAGGGGCCTGAGCAGGCGACAGGCGGCGGAGGCCCTTTTTGTCAGCGAAGGCACCATCCGTTCCCATCTGGAGCATATCTACGGCAAAATCGGAGTTTCCAACCGGTCTGCTGCCACCCTGTTTGCCATAGAACACAGGCTCCTCCCTTGAAAAATCTGACGAACGTCAGATGTGCAGGCCAGGTGCATGCTCCACAATGAAGTCAACTTCAAAAGGAGGTGCACAGATGGCAACGGCAACAATCGTCAACGGATTAAGCGTCCAGGGAATCCAGGGCATGGTGGAGCTGGTGAAGGCGCAGCCCCAGGTTGCCAGGGCAGTCTTCTACGCCACCACCATCTGGAAGAGCGGGTTCCACAACGAAGCCACCGTCAAGACCTTCTCCCTGGGCGGCGCCAGGGACGATGCCTTACGGAGCAGGCCAGCGTCCGGCCCTGGACTTCATAGCTCAGTCAGCCCATCCAGGGGAGAAGGGACATGAACACCATCTTTATGGAGGGCCGGTACCAGCCATAGCGAAAAGCACTTCGGCGGAATATACTTGCTCATTATGGACTGCTCGTAGCCGGCCAGCAGCCAGTACCTGCCTGGGGAGAACATGTCCCAGCGCCTGGGGACATGGAGGACTACCAGGCCCACGGAAGGCAGGTGGAAGCGTGGCGCGCGCGTTCCGGGACAGGACTGAAGCAGGCCAGGTGCTGGCCAGCAGGCTCACCGCCTATGCCAGGCGCCCAGGCGTGATAGTGCTGGGGTTGCCGCGCGGTGGCGTCCCGGTCGCCTTTCAGGTCGCCACTGCCCTCCAGGCCCCCCTTGACGTGTTCATGGTGCGGAAGCTGGGCGTGCCCGGCCAGGAAGAGCTGGCCATGGGCGCCATCGCGTCGGGCGGCGTGCGGGTCCTCAACGAGGACATCCTGCAGCAACTGGACATCTCTCCGGAAGCCGTGGACAGCGTGACCCGGCACGAACAGAGGGAGCTTGAACGGCGCGAGGCCAGGTACCGCAATGGCCGGCCCCCGCCGGACTTGAAAGGCCGGACCGTCATCCTGGTGGACGACGGCCTTGCTACAGGCTCCACCATGCGGGTGGCCGCGGTGGCCCTGCGGCAGCAGAAGCCGGCCAGGATAGTCATCGCCGTCCCGGTGGCGGCCCGCGAGACCTGCGCCGAGCTCAGCAGCTACGCAGACGAGATTGTGTGCGTCATCACTCCAGAAGACTTCTACGCCGTCGGCATGTGGTACGAGGACTTTTCGCCCGTAAGCGACGAAGAGGTACTCGAACTGATGGAAGCAGCCATGAGGCGGCCAGGCCAGATGATTTGACGTCCAACCTCCTCCGAATGGGCGACTTCTGACTCCCTGCATTGAAGGCCAGGAAGGGGGCCAGACCTCCGCTCCGATGATGCCCGTGGCCCCATGCTCAGCACCCTCCAGTCAGCCTCCAGAGAGCATGCGGGCTTCCAGCGGCCCCTGGGGACTACCACTGGAGGCTATCCCCCAGGACAGACTGGGGCCACAGCCGCTCCAGCGCTGCAAATCGCGCCAACACCCTGGGTACTGGCATCCAGGCGTTTAATTCGAGGCGCCCGCGTCCATATCCGTTACTGAGTCGTTGATGGTGCTGCACTCCCCGTGCCACCGGCCATCTGACCCACCCAGGTACACGACGCCAACGTGAAAGACGAGGAAGCAGCCGGCGTTATGATTACCCTGCAAGCATGCCCCAGGTGTGGCGGCGCCGTACTGGACTACGGTTCCCCTTTCGCAGACAGTCCGCTATGCCTCACATGCGGATGGCGTCGCCCGGAAATCTCTCCCGAGATCCAGGCCGAGGTGGAAGCCCACCTGGGCAAGCCTTTCCTGGAAGACCGCTACGTGCACAGACATATAGGCACCGGGAAGCCGCCGTTAAGCGGTTGGGAGAGGGAGAAGCGACGCAGGGAGCGAGAGGCCACGCGTCAGCAGTCCATGAACCGCAGACTGGCAGCGGGCTAGTCCCCGGAGGCGTGGTGACGGCTGGACGGCCAACCTACGGCGTCCAGTTCACGCCGGCTGCGCAACATCCCATCCCAGACCCCTTTGACCGCGTTGTCCTGTCGGCAATAGCAGGACTTTTTGCCTCCTCCCGTTAGAGTCAAAACCCCCTGGCTGCGGTATAATTGTTAGTTGACCACATATGTGGAGGGAGCATTCCGCAAGCACGCGTTCTGTTGGTAGACCGACTGAGCTTGGCCGTGTCCGCCGACGGGAGTGATGCTGGTCAGACTCCCCGGGTCTAGTCAGGGACAGAGTAAAAGAAAGGAGACGACCTCCAATGGTACAGGCGAACCACGGCGACACGGTCAAGGTGCACTATGTAGGAAAGCTGGAGGACGGGACGGTCTTCGACTCCTCCTACGATCGGGAGCCTCTGGAGTTCACCATCGGGCAGCGGCAGCTCATCCCAGGCTTCGAGCAGGGCGTAATCGGCATGGAGCCAGGCGAGTCCAGGACCATCACCATCACGGCAGACCAGGCCTACGGCCCGTACCGCCCGGAGAAGGTCATTGACGTGGACCGGAGGCAGTTGCCTGAGGACATGGAGCCAGAGGTAGGCATGCGCCTCCGGGGCATTGAGCCCAGCGGCCGCGTCATAGATTTCACCATCATCGGCGTCACCGACTCGGAGGTGACCCTGGACGGCAACCACCCGCTGGCTGGCAAGAACCTCAGCTTCGATATAGAGCTGCTGGAAATCAGCTAGTCCACGGCAACCCTGAGACAAAGAAATGGGGAGGCCAGCTCTGGCCTCCCCATGCGGTTGATAGAGCAGGCCGCCCTGCTTCAGCCAGCACGGATATGGAAGTTGTCTCTTGTCCCTGGGCCTGGGTTGATGCGCATTTCGCCCCCTCTCTAGCTCTCCCCCAAAGGGGGCGAGAATAGCCCCCGCCCCTTGGGCAAGCTCAGGGCAGGCCCCGGGCCTGTCGAGGGGAAGGGGGCAGGATGCCGCGCCCGGATGTGCGCCGGGCCGTCGTACTCCAGGGGCTAGCGAATGGTGGCCCTTCTGTCGGCCAGGTACACGGCGCCATCCTTCTCCACGTGCCCCTCAAAGAGGATAGCCTCCTTGCCAGCATCCAGGTCCTCGTACCTGCGGACGGCGCCATTGCCCAGCAGCGTCGGGTCGAAGACGCGCACGTGGCGGACCGCCCTCCCCGCGTAGTGCCCACCCTTCTCCACGCCTCGCAGGCGGCTGATGACTTCGAAGGGGAGGCAGACCCGGTCAAGGTCTACATCAACTACCTCAGGCGCAAGCTCAACGGCCCGGGGGACGCCGACCTGATCCAGGCGCTCCGGGGCTTCGGCTACGTCCTCAAGGAGGCAGTGTGAGACTCAGCCTGCATGGCCGACTGGCCATATGGTACGCCATCGCCATCCCGGCCCTCATCTTCATCCTGGCCTTCACGGCGCAGCAGGTCATGGTCCTGAACCTGGACTCGGGCCTGGACAACGCGCTCAAGGAGCAGGCCGAGGCGGTGGGCAAGACCATCACCTCGGGCCTCAACGAGAGCGACAGCACCGACGTCATCGCCGAGCTTATCTCCCAGGAATCGCCGTCCATTCCCCTGCTGCTGCGCATCGCCGACCCCCAGGGCCGGGTGCTGGTCACCTTCGGCAACACCCCTGAGGCCATCGTGCCCGCCCTGGACAGGCAGGTCCGCATCATCGAGGACCACGACGCCATATTTGATACCATCCAGATACGGGGCATCGAGACCCTGCGGGTGTACACCTCCAGGGTCAGGGACCCTCAGACGCAGCAGACGGTGGCCATCGTCCAGACCGGCGAGAGCCTGTCCCAGATCGCCGTGGCCAAGGACCGGCTGTGGCTGTACACCATCATCGAGGGCGCGGTGGGCAGCCTGGTGACGCTGGCCGTGGGCATGTTCATCCTGCACAAGGGGTTCCGGCCCCTGCGCAGCATCCTCAAGCGCGTGCAGGAGATCGAGAGCAGCAACCTGCGCTCGGGGCTGCCTTATGAGTCTCGCCCACCGGAGCTGCAGCAGCTCGCCGACAGCCTCAACACCATGTGGCACAGGCTGGACATCGCCTTCCGGACCCGGCAGATGTTCATTGCCAACGTCTCCCACGAGATACGCACGCCCCTGACGGCCATCGAGGGCCAGATCGAGGTCATGCTCATGCAGCCGTCGCTGGACCCGGAAGTGCGGGAGAGCCTGGAGCGCATGGGCCGGGAGGTGCGCCGGCTGGTGCGCATGACCAACAAGCTGCTCCTGAACGCCCAGTTGCAGGCCAACCCCACGCTGGCCATCGAGCAGGTCAACCTGCGGGCGCTGCTGGAGGACGTCATCGCCGCCGTCTGGGTGCTGGCCGAGGACCTGGAGCTGGAGCTTGCCGCCTCCGAGGACGTGACGGCCTATGGCGACTACGACATGCTCAAGCAACTGGTGCTGAACCTGGTGGAGAACGCCATCAAGTTCACGCCCAGGGGAGGACGCATCGAGCTGGCGCTGTCCACCGAAGGGGAGGGCCAGTGGGCCGTGGTGCAGGTCTCGGACACCGGCGAGGGCATCCCCGCCGAGCACCTGCTGCGGGTGACCGACGCCTTCTACAAGGCCCACAGCCGGCGCGGCTCCATCGAGAACGGCGCCGGGCTGGGACTGGCCATCGTCAAGCAGATCGTGGAGCTGCACCGCGGCCAGCTCGAGATCCGCAGCCAGGAAGGGCAGGGGACCACTGTCAGGGTGCGCCTGCCTACCACGCCCCCGCCTCCTGACGCCCGCAAGCAACTGGCCGACTCCGGCCTGGACCGGGTCGTGAGCCTGCCGGTGTAGGGGCCAGCCCATGCAGCCACGGAGCATACACCCTGGCCTGTGCGCCGACTGCCGCTGGGCCAGGGCCATCACCAGCGGCAAGGGTTCCACACATAGTCCCTGAATTCCCAGGGTGTTATTGAAGCCACACCATATGTTAGAGCTGTCTCTCTAGCTAGTGGTCTGTCACTCGTGAATTGAAGGAATGTTCCCCCTCATCCCCTCGGCAAGCTCGGGGCAGGCTCTGACCTTCTCCCGCCAGGGGAGAAGGGACTTCCTCGCTCTGGACAGGAGAAGACTGACTTTATCAAATCACAGGTGACACACCACTAGAGCCTCTTGCAAAAGTCTAATATAAGGGTTAGTTTTTGGCTGAAGAATGCAGAGGAGACTTCAGCCATGG
>FWPU01002555.1_pt1 | contig 25416 bp, 25 predicted proteins | sample 2228361 | NCBI WGS metagenome assembly FWPU01 (sample SAMEA103939777, study PRJEB20133) | metagenome | reverse complement strand
TGAACTAAAGTGGGGCCGTAGCTCAGTTGGGAGAGCGCTTGAATGGCATTCAAGAGGTCGAGGGTTCAAATCCCTTCGGCTCCACCAGTAAGATCAGCAAAGATCATCCTTTTATGTTTGCTATGCAAGCGCTATCCTAACCCTATTTGTTGAAATAGCTTTTTAACCATACTCACCCTTCGCCTCCGCTCCAGGGTGAAGGGCATGGTGTTGCTTGGAGTTTATATCTGCCTTCATGGTGAGCGCTTCGGCAAGCTCAGCATAAACTCCGTCGAACCATGGACCCTTCGTAAATATCCACCAGGATAAACTCCCCTGCAAGGGGGGAGGAGAGAGAAGGGAATTGCTTCTTCTTTGTCCGTCATTAGAAACTCTTTGATTAGAATCGGGCGAATTCCGACAATTAATCTCTTATTTTGGACAAGTTTGGCTTCCGATAACACTCCACCGAGTGTGTTATTGCAATATTTAAGAGTATAAATTAGGATAGTGAGGTTTTATCCTGCGTGATTGCCTCTTAGGACATTCCATACCTATATCGTTAAGTTGAGGTGGAGGTTGTAATCCAATGAAAACAAGGGAACAGTGGAAGAGCCAGCTTGGTTTTATAATGGCCACTATAGGCTCTGCCGTCGGGCTGGGAAATATATGGCGCTTTTCCTATATGACCTATGATAACGGAGGGGGAGCATTTTTAATCCCCTATGTTATCGCCCTCCTTACTGCCGGAATACCTCTTATGATATTAGAGTTTGGAATAGGACATAAAAAGGCGGGAAGCGCCCCCTATGCCTACGCAAAGATAGTTAAAAGGGGGGAATGGCTCGGCTGGTGGGCGGTAACATTCGTCATGTTTGGAATAGTCCTCTACTATTCTGTGATCATATCCTGGTGCCTGAATTACTTTTTCTTCTCTTTCACAAAAGCCTGGGGCACAGATCTAGACGGGTTTTTCTTCAAAAATTTCCTCGGTACAACTTCTGGGCCCTGGGAGATCGGCGGGGTTAGGACTCCGATAATCCTCGGGCTTTTCTTTATCTGGGTGGTTAACTGGTTGATAGTTTACCGGGGTATAGGAAAGGGGATTGAGCTGGCGAACAAAATATTCATGCCCCTTCTTTTTGTACTGGTTGGAATACTGGTATTTTGGAGTCTGACTCTTGAGGGCGCTAGGGAAGGAATAATTGCCTACCTGAAGCCTGACTTTTCTGAACTGGCCAAGCCCAAGGTGTGGATAGATGCCTACAGCCAGACATTTTTCTCGTTAAGCCTTGGGTTTGGGATTCTTATAGCCTATGCCAGCTACCTTCCCGAAAAAAGCAATCTCACCGGCTATGCGATTATCACATCGGTAGCAGACTCTTTTTTTGCAATTTTTGCCGGATTTGCCGTTTTTGCCATTCTCGGATACATGGCGCTTGAGACGGGGCGTCCGGTGGAATCCGTAGTATCAGAGGGAATAGGTCTCGCCTTTGTAGCCTATCCCCAGGCAATGAACCTGCTTCCTACCGGCGGGAATATTTTCGGTGCGATTTTCTTCTTAGCTCTGGTAATAGCTGGAATCACCTCGGCGATATCCATAATCGAGGCTTTTGTATCGGCAACCATTGATAAATTCGAGTTAAGCAGGGCTAAAGTAATAACGGTTCTGTCCCTGCTCGGTTTCGTGGGAGGGGCAATATTTACCACAGGCGGAGGGCTTTTCTGGCTGGACATTGTGGATAGGTTCCTCAGCCACTATGGGCTTGTTGTTGTGGGGATTCTGGAATGCGTCCTGGTAGGTTGGCTCTTTCGCACTGAGCTAATAAGAAATCACATAAACAAAGTATCTAATCTCAAAATTGGGTTATGGTGGGATTTTCTAATAAAGTTTTTCCTGCCCGTCGTGCTCACGGTCATTCTTGTCGGTGATGTGATAAATGAGGTCAAGAAACCATACGGGAATTACGGCTGGAGCGCTATATTGGGTATCGGGGTAAATTGGCTTTTTATAACGCTACTCGTAGCCCTTGTTCTTACCTGGCTTCCCTGGAGGAAAAACAAAGGCATAGCTGGTAAATCAACGTGAACCTCGATTCCCCAACGCATTAAGACCTTTCCCCTTTACTCCCTGCTCAGCTTCCCTCTTGCCCTGCTTAATCATTTCTACCCATTTAGGGTTGGAGAGTATCTCAAGGGTTTCCTTATGTCTTTCTATATAATCATCTATAAGTTCTGACAAGATGTCTTTCATGTCCCGTTTTTCCAAGGTTGCAATTATCTTTAACTTATCTCTTAATTCTTCGGGAATCCTGACATCTACAGTTCTCATGGTTAAACCTACACTAGTAGATTGATATATCGGCATACTACTATAACATGAAGTCGTAATACAATGATTTTGCTTAATTTGATAATTCGTGTAGCTTGCTACGTGATTATTGCTGATTTTGGTTGCGAATCCTTCGTTACACTCAGGGTGTGCAATCTATTTAGATTCCTCACGTTCGTTCGGAATGACAAAAGTGGTTTCACGGTATCGGAAACACAAAGAGAGTGCTGTCATTTCGACCCTGAGCTCGTCGAAGGGGAGAAATCTTATTTTCCTTCTTCCTTGCGGGAAATTCAATCCCCTCTTGAGACCTGTCCTGAGCGCAATCGAAGGAGGGGTGTCCCACAGGGACGGGGTGTGTCCCATCTTTAGAGGGGATTCAGGGATGTGTAACTAATGCCCGACAAAATCGTAGAAATCATCGCCAACACCAAATAAAAAATTACTCTATCGATTCCCGTTTGGTCAGAATTTATATAAACAACGATCAATATTTTGAAGGTGTAAGAAAAGAGGTTTGGGAATACCAAATCGGAGGCTATCAGGTTTGCGAAAAGTGGTTAAAGGACAGAAAGGGTAGAAGGTTATCACTTGACGATATAAAGCACTATTGCAAGGTCGTCACCGCCATTCAAAGGACAATCGAAGTTCAAAAAGATATTGATGAATTTTACCCGGAAGTTGAGAAAGAGATCATAGAATTTACGAAAGAGTAAACTGAGTTTTAAAACCGGAATCACTCACTGAATTAGAAAATTGAAATAACTACTGAAAAACTGTAAAAATCTAAATTTGACCAAACAGACATTGTCTTAGCGGGTTGCATCTGACAAAACAATTCCCTTTGTCTAATTGTCACTCTGAAGCGAAGAGTCTCTGTTTTCTTAAGATTCTTCGCCTCCGGCTCAGAATGACAGTCATAGGAATTTTTCTGAAAATGTAACCCATCCTGGCGCTGTCCGACAGAAGAAATCTTGATTACCACAACACACACTTCTACTATTACTACTAATCTACTACACGGAATATCTCCCACCTGGATGTGCCCGAGACAATATAAGGCTCAAGATCCTTGCCCCACTGCTTGTGGGCTTCAATTGTCGCCAGTTTCTCCCAAGAGGCGTTAAGCTCGCTAAGGTCCTTAAGCAGTATCTCTACCTGGATGGATGATTCCGGCGCACCGACTGAGCCAGTGAGCACTCTAACCTTGTCCTTTTTCCATCCGATTTTGACTCCAATTTCTTTATTCCATTTCTTAATAAGGTCTATTGCGGTTTGTTTATGACCGAAACGCGCTTCGATGTTCCAGCGTGCCACTATCATGACTTTACCCCCCCCTTATTTTAAAATTATTTCTTTTAACTCTGCTCTCCGGACAGATATGAAGTTAGGTATGGGTATGAGCTTATAATTTTGATCCATACTATTACACACAGTATAAGAGAATCGGATTCGGGTCAAGAGATATGAATAATGACCTGGGGAAATCCGGATAGAGGAAGGCAAAGTTACGGATCAATAAAGGATAAAAGAACTAGACTAGATATTGGACGGAGATATCTCTGGATTGATGATTGCTTTTATACTTTCGTATACTACAGTCTGCATGTATTAGCAATTTGATTTATAGGGACGATTGGTTTATGTTCTTGACAATATGACGTTAATCAACCTAGAGGAGGGGATAAGAATGGGCAAAGTTATCTATTGTAACAAAGTCAATCCCAGATCCGATTGCAACCACGTAATCCGGGGTAAAGACGTCGAGGAGGTTCTCCAAAAAGCAGGGGTACATGCCAAGGAGCACGGCCTCGAACCGACGCCGGAGTTGCTGGAAATGGTGAAGGCCAACATTGAAGACGAATAAACTGTATGTACTCCCGTGTGAAAGTCTGTCTTTGATCAGAAGAACGATGTCCTCCTTCGCCAAGGCTCAGATCTCATCCTGAGCACACTTCATGAACTCAGTGTAAACTCTGCGATGAAATAGACTCCACGGGATGTCTGCCCAAGTTTCTTCTGTCATCTTGGAGTGGCAGCGAAGGATCTAGATTCTTCGCCGCTTCGCGGCTCAGAATGACAGACTGGGGATTGCCGTTGTCTACAAGTAGAGGCGAAATACACACCTGATGTCTTCTTCTCTCTAACGGTAGAAGGACTGCATCATCTTAAGGTGACGATCTTGAAGTTTCTTATGGGGAGGATCAAATGAGACATATAAAAGACCTGAGAGAATACTTACGTTTATTAGCCGATATCGGGGAGCTCCAGGAGATAGATGTAGAGGTCGATTGGAATCTTGAGATTGGCGCAATTATCAGAAGATGCTACGACCTGAGGGCGCCGGCCCCACTCTTCAACAAAATCAAGGGTATCGAGGATGGCTTCAGGGTGCTGGGAGGCTCAGCCGGGGTTAGCAGGCAAAAGGGTCTTTACCTATCCCGCATCGCCCTCTCCCTGGGATTATCGCCGCATTCAACCGCCCACGAAATCATAAACACGTTGGCAAGTTCAATTGGTAAAGAAGGGATACGACCTAAAACGGTTAGCTCTGGTGTCTGCCAGGAGAATATCATGACCGGGCCGGATGTGGACCTGCTGAGATTTCCGAGCCCTTTTCTCCACCAGAGGGACGGCGGCCGTTACATCAACACCTGGGGAACGATTATCGTAGAGACACCCGACCGTTCCTGGACAAACTGGTCCATTACCCGAATCATGCTCCTTGACAAAAACCGCATGACCGGCCTCGTTGTCCCCATGCAGCATATCGGCATGATTCACCAGATGTGGAAAGAAGAGAATAAGCCGATGCCCTTTGCTTTAGCCGTGGGATGCGAGCCGGCGGTTCCTTTTTTCTCGTCCATGCACCTACCGGCTTTTGTTGATGAGGCGGATGTCCTGGGCGCCCACTTTGGTGAACCCATCGAGGTCGTCCCCTGTAAAACGGTGGACCTCAAGGTTCCGGCAACCTGCGAGATTGTGCTTGAAGGAACCGTTTCCCACACCGACACAGTGAGCGAGGGCCCTATGGGGGAATTTGCCGGTTACACCGGGGATTCCCGGCCCCAGCCTGTTTTTAACGTCTCTGCAATCACCTATCGAAGCAATCCCATTCTACCAGTGGTTGTAGCCGGGGTTCCGGTCGAGGATACCCATACCTGCTGCGGGACGGTTATGGCGGCCATGGTGCTGGCTGAGCTCTGGAAGCACAACTTTCCGGCGGCCAGTTGCTTTTGTTTATTTGAAAGCGCCCTCCACTGGCTGGTCGTTACCGTGAACAGGCCCGGTCATTCGGAGGAGGGCACCAAGAAACTGGCCCACATGGCCAAAGAAATAATCTTCAAGAGCAAAGCCGGTCTCGATATCCCCAAGGTTATTCTTCTCGATGATGATATCGACCCCAGCAACGTGAGTGAAGTGGTCTGGGCCTTCGCCACCCGCTGCCATCCGGATACCGATTCCCATTTTTATAAACATGAAAGCACGCTTCCACTCATACATTATCTGACCATGGCTGAAAAGAAAGATGCCAGCAGCACCAAGGTCGTGTATAACGGACTATTGCCCTCCTTTGACCGGTCTGAAATTTCTAGTTTTAAATATGGCTACCCTACTGATATCCAGGAAAAAGTGGTAAGCAACTGGAAAAGGTACGGTTTTAGCGATTAGAGCGCCAGGTCAAAACTTAGCTTAGAATGACAGTTCGGGAATTGTTGCTTCTATGATTTTTTGCGCTTTAAGTAATTCTCTAGGTGTTGCTGAGTATATACAAGAGTTTTCTGATCATCGTATAGCTCCATTTTTTGTTTTTCACTTTTAATTCCCAACTATGCTATAATCCTGCGAGTCACTTAGCCAATTTTGTTGAATCCGTACAGGGGTTCGAGCTAATCACCAATGCTTTGAAGGAGACGATCCGATGCGATTGAAAACTATAACCCCACACCAGAAGAAGACCCTGGTTGCCGGTTCCGTAGGAAACGTCTTGGAGTGGTACGATTTTGCCCTGTACGGTTCCTTTGCCCCTATCATTGCAAAGCTCTTTTTCCCGGCAAAGGACGAGCTGGCCTCGCTACTCTCTACATTTGGGGTCTTTGCGCTAGGTTTTCTCATGCGTCCACTGGGAGCTGCTATCTTTGGCTTTGTCGGAGATAGGGCCGGGCGGAAAAAGGCGTTGATGCTGTCAGTGATCCTGATGGCCATCCCAACGACACTTCTTGGTGTTCTACCCACCTACGTTCAGATTGGCGTCGCCGCTCCGGTTTTGTTGACCCTGCTTCGGCTCATCCAGGGTATTTCTGTAGGCGGGGAATTTACTTGCTCCATCTCGTTTGTCGTGGAGCATGCCCCTCCATCACGCCGAGGGTTCTTTGGCAGTTGGACAGTTTTTAGCTTGCTTTGTGGAGTCCTCCTCGGGTCTGCGGTTAGCACATTTATAACTTCCACCCTCTCTCAAGATGCGGTAGCCAGTTGGGGTTGGCGTGTTCCGTTCCTCTTAGGAGCCCTGATCGGAGGCGCCGCCCTTTTTCTGAGGACCGGTATAGAGGAATCTCCAATCTTTAAATCACTGGAAAGCTCGGGGGATGTTTCAAAAGCCCCGATCCGCGAGGCACTCACTCATTACCGTAGAGAAACACTCACCACCGTGGGTGCGACCTGCGTAGGCTCTGTTACTTTTTATATGATTTTCGTTTACTTGATAACCTTTCTTTCAACTGAGACCAAGGTGCCATATTCCTCAGCCCTGGAGATTAACACGGCGAGCATGATTGTCTTGATGGTGGTAACCCCTTTCATGGGAGCCATTTCCGACCGCATTGGGAGGAAATCAGTGCTGATCGCCGGTTCCTTAATGATTGCAATCCTGTCCTATCCCCTGTTTCTTCTAATCTCACAAGACAAGGTTCTGTATGACCTGGCTGGACAGGTGGTCTTTGCCCTTGGTCTGGCGATGGTTTTTGGTCCTTTTGGGGCAATGCTTGTGGAGCTTTTTCCAACGCGGGTGCGCATGAGTGCCATGTCTCTGGGATATAACATTGGGTTTGCCGTTTTTGGAGGCACGGCGCCTCTTATCGCAACTTATCTGATTAAAGAGACTGGCAGTAAAACGGCGCCTAGTATTTGCCTTATCGTGAGCGCTTTGATTTCACTGCTTATATTTCTAAAACTCCGAGAGACCTTTCAGAGGCCGCTGAGTTAGGTGTTGAGTAAGTTCCTTGCCTTAAGGTAGTCTAATACAATTAGTGCATAAAGTCGAAGCTACCTATGCATCTGAAATTTGATATAAAATCAGGCATTCTGTCACTACTTGTTTTTATTTTTCGCGGGGATGGGATAAAGGGTTCGTGCTTCCGTTTAGGTTACACAATCTGTCTCTTGTTGTAATAATAGTAGTATTGAATAGCCCACCTGATGTCCTCTTCTCTGGCATATACCGGCTCTATGCAATGCCCGGACAAGAAGGTAAGGTTGTCGATTGCTTCCAGGTTGGAGGGGTTGGTCATAGCCACTATTAGTTTTTTTACCTTGTCATTGGTAAAAGCTATCGGAATAGCCTGGTATTTTTCGGCTATGTTCTTAGGAATTGTATTAACAGCTTCCTCGTTAACTAATGCCTTTAGCAGGTTTATTCCCCTGGCGTTATGTTGTCTTGCTAAAAACTCAATCAAGGTATCCTCGCCGATGTAATTGAGATGGACGAGGATTCGCCCTAATTTTTCCAGATGAAACTTTTGTGTCTTCAAGGTCAGGGCATGGTTAAGCTGTTCGGCATTAATGAGTCCGGCTTCGAGTAGTGATTCTCCCAGGCGTTTTCTGGTCATCATGACTCCTCAACAGGGGATTTGGTATTCAATCCAAATATGGTCACGACTGGTCCGGGATCAAATAGGACTTCGGTATTATCTTAGTTGGACTAAATTTACTAAGCAGTAGCCCTAATTAATACCAAAAGCTACTGCTGAACAGGCTAAGGCTAGTGATGCTTTCCAATTATTGAGAATTGCTTCTATTCTGTCATTGCAATGACCACAACTGACTTGCTCCCTTTTTGTCCGTCCTTGGACTTTTGTACTATCAGGCGGACTCTGATAATTAATCTTTTCTTTGGACAAGCATGTTAGGTTTTGCATTCTGAACTAGCAGCGGATTAATACTTTAATTAGCTACTTCCTCCTCTTTGCCGTCCACACAATTACGCCCAGGACGATTAATGCACCGACAATCCAGTACCACTGGTTTTTGACCAGTCTCGATGAAGAGTAAACAGGGTTGTATTTCACGCTTATCGCCCTTACATAGAGCGGGTAAGCCTTTTCTTCTTCAGCCTGGTTGTTCACGCCTATTCTGACGGTGGCGGTGAGCAGTAGTGAGTGCAACCCGCTCTTCTCCGGAGTAACCTGCCAATCCCACTTCGCTCCGTCACCCCCGGATGGCTGCTGAGCTTGGCTAAGTGATTCGACTTTGAAGTTATGTCCGCTTAATTGAAGTGACATAGCCTGCCCCAGTCTAATCTTTTCCACTTCGGGCAGTCCGTCTTTCTCCAATCCAGCCTGTAGGTTCTCTATCAAGCTGCCGGAAATGCGGGCATTTACCCTCTCGCTCCGTCCTACTTTCATTTCCCTGGGGGGATTAAACAAGATCTGTCCCGGGGCTAACTCCTTCAGTTTCCTCTCGATGATTCTGGATAACTCATTGGAGATGGGGAGTGTTTCTTCGGCCGATTGCCGCTGGTGTGGAGAAGAAGACGTAGATTCGGCTCGTTCCGCTGTCTCTCGAGATTGTTGCACAAAGTGGGCTCTTCTATTTAGTTGAAAGTCTTCTTCTGAACTGCCCGTGGAAAATTTCGTACTGGCACCCATAGCCAGTGTGCTTATCCTTTTGGGGTCAATTCCGAGCCTGACTAGGTATTCTTTGGCCGCATCGGCTCTCCTCGCTGCGAGCCTTAGATTATACTGCTCTTCACCCCTTATGTCCGCATATCCCTCTATCAGTACGTTGATGTTAGGGGATTCCTTCAAGACCTGGGCTGTCTCCCTGAGCACCGGTTCGGCATCCGGGCGGATGTTGTACTTGTTGGGGTCGAATAGAACGTCCTTCAGGGGTAATTCGTCTACTGCGGGCAGGGGAGGTAGGGGTGCCGTATCCGGGGATGGAGACGTTTCCACCGCCATTGCCCGTAGGGCGAACTCCATGGGCTTTAAGCAAACCGGTAACGACGCCACCGATAAAACGCTTATTATCCGAACGAGACATGCACCTCTCATGATTTAACCCTTAGCCGCTAGGGTTTTCACCATTGATAGACCGGGTGTTACCGAAAACCTCTTGGGGGTGTTTTAGGTGTCTCCGATTTGGGGCGAAAGAGCTCCTTCTTATTGTAGTGATAAGCTATTATCCAGCTTAGGTCTTCTTCTCTGGCTAGCAGTGGCTCGATGCTGTAACCGGTTATGAAGGAGATGGTATCTACGACCTCCAGATTAGTCGGGTCGGGCATAGCCACCATCAGTTTTTTTCTATTAGCGTCTGTTTTAAACCCGACTGATATGACCTTGTACCTCCTGGCAATCTCCTTTGGGATTAGGTGAACGGCCTCTTCGTCGATAATTTCCTTACGCAGGTTTATGGTAGGACTGCCGTATTGCCTGCCCAGAAACTTTATCAGTGTATCCTGGTCGATATAATTGAGATACAGCATTACCTGGCCTATTTTATCCTTGGCGAACCTTTGTTGTTTCAAAGTTAAGGCGTAATTGAGTTGCTCGGTGTTTATTACGCCTGCCTCCAGGAGCAGTTCCCCGAGCGGTTTTCTGTTCAAAGCCCACCACCTCCTTCTTACCACCCTCTGAGAGATTCTAACAAATTTACCAGTCAAAATGCAAGCTTGGTTTTTTGCCGGGTAAAGTGGTCGCATCATCCCTTTCTGCTGGTATAGCAATCTTCTGCCGAATTCCAGGTTTGAGCAACTCTTTGTATAGGAATTAACCATACTCGAAGGTAGCACCGGAAAGATTTTCCCTTGCGAACTTTTATTCTTTGTGAGACAATAGTAACGGGAAAAACTTTTTATGTAAGTCGGGATGATGTTTAATGAAAAATGCACCGGTAATCCGATACCTGGAGGTATAGATGGGAGTTTTTCCTCCGCCTTACTATCGCTGGCGGCCTCACCCCTGGCACGGTCTTGACGTAGGTCCCAACCCGCCCAGAATCGTCCACGCCTACATAGAGATAACCCCTTTCGACGGGATTAAGTACGAAGTAGACAAGGTTACCGGCTACATGCGCGTAGACCGGCCGCAAAAAACATCTTCTCAACCACCCGCTCTTTACGGGTTTGTCCCCCGTACCTACTGCGGTAGGAGGGTGGGAAAGCTGACAGAGGGCATTCAGCTAGGCGACGGCGACCCCCTGGATATATGTGTCTTCAGCGAAAGGGCCATAACTCGTTCCGAGGTGATACTAAACGCCCGGGTCGTCGGCGGTTTTCAGGGAATAGACAAGGGGCTGGCGGACGATAAGATAATTGCTGTTTTGGATAAGGACAATGTTTGGGGAGAGATAGAAGATATCTCCGAGCTTCCGCCGAATTTGGTAGAACGCCTGCGCCATTACTTTCTTACCTATAAGCTGGAGTTTGGGACTCAATCACAAATGACTATCGAGAGGATCTACAACCGTGAACACGCCATAATGGTGGTGGAAGCGGCTATGGAAGATTATAATGAGGAGTACGGGGCTTGAATGGTCTTGGACCTATTAAAATGCCTCTTTTATCCCGTCTTATATCTGATTAGGTGGAAAGCTCAGGAATTACGGAAAGCTTGAGGTTCCCAATTAGGCGAACACCAGCAACCCGCCGAATTTTTCCACGATCCTGAGGTTCTCTCTGTAGTCCACCGGGCAATCTATGACTGCCGGCTTGTTCACGGAAAAAGCCTCCTCCAGGACCGGCTTTAGCTCATCGGCGCCCTGGATTCTGTATCCGATCGCCCCGAAGCTCTCGGCGAATTTGACGAAGTCCGGGTTTCCAAAGTTGACATGGGACTTTCTTCCGAAATGGATGTGTTGTTTAATCTCGATCAGGCTATAGGATTTATCGTGGAAGATCAGGCTTACAAACGGTATTCCTTCCCTTACCGCTGTCTCCAGCTCCTGGGCATTCATCAGGAACCCGCCGTCCCCGGTCACGGTTACCACCTTTCTCTCCGGATGGAGCAGCTTTGCCCCAATGGCGCCGGGCACTCCGATTCCCATCGTGGCAAAACCGTTTGAGATAATGCAGGTATTGGGCTTATAGCACGGATAAACACGGGCAACCCAGAGCTTATGCGCTCCCACATCGGAGATCACTATATCCTCCTCTCCCATTATCTCTCTCAGGTCGTAAAGAATTTTTTGCGGCTTGGGAGGGAAGGAGCGATCTTCCCTGTATGCTTCCATTTCTCTCAATATCTGCTCTCGGAGTGACTTGGAATAGTTGGCATCGTTGGGCGACGCCTTCTCCGCAATTTCCCGGAGTGATATGGAGATATCACCCACGACGCCGACGCTCACTATGTAATGAGCATCCACCTCGGCCGGGGTCATGTCAACGTGGACAATCTTTTTATTGGCATGGGGGTTCCATCTGTCCGGTGAGTATTCGACGATGTCGTAGCCGACGGTGATTACCACATCTGCCTTGGCCAAGCCGGAGGAGATATAATCGCCGGCTTGAAGGCCCACCGTGAAGAGCGATAGCTCGTTGCTGTCGGAAAGGGCGCCTTTTCCCATGAAGGTGTGGGCCACCGGTATATTCAACTTTTGGGCGAAGTAGGCGAGTGCATCCGAGGCGTTTTCTCGGATAACGCCGTTGCCCGCCAAGATAATAGGGTATTTAGACTCGGAGATTATCTTTGCCGCTCTTTCCACCTGGGCGGCCAAAGGTTCCGGCCTGAACGGAAACTGCACCAGAAGTGGTTTTGCGCTTACTTCCAAACCGGCTACATCCTCGGGAAAGTCTATATGGGTAGCTCCCGGCTTCTCGGTCTGGGCGACCTTGAACGCCTTTCTCACCGCCTCGGGAATGATCCCCGGTAATTTAACCTGGGTGTTCCACTTGGTGATGGGGCGAAAAATCTCCACGATGTCGATGTACTGGTGAGACTCTTTGTGCATCCTGTCCAGTGAAGCCTGTCCGGTGATGGCAACGAGGGGGGCTCGGTCCATGTTTGCGTCGGCTACCCCGGTCATAAGGTTTGTGGCGCCGGGTCCGAGCGTGGAGAGGCAAACGCCGGCCTTTCCGCTGAGCCTTCCGTATACGTCGGCCATGAAGGCTGCGCCCTGCTCATGGCGGGTCAGTATAAACCGGATTTTCGAGTCGTTAAGTGCGTCCATGATGTCCAGGTTTTCCTCCCCGGGTAGGCCGAATATATAATTCACGCCCTCATTCTCAAGACACCTGACCAGGAGTTCTCCTGCTTTCACTTTACTATCCTCGTCTAATCTCTATTCTATTTAATACCGATAATTACCATAACTCATCGCATACTAATTGCAAGAAGGATTAACCGCTATGATCATCTAAAAAATGTAATAATGCACCACTGTCCACAATAATCAGAAATCAAAAAGTCCATCCCTGTGGAATAAGGCCTGTAGAGAGAAAAAAGGCTAATTTCCAATGGGTTACCTTGCCTTATATGGATAAGCTAGGCTATAGTATTTTACGAGTGGGCTTCTCATTATCTGCGGGTTGTCGGCCTAATATAATATGCACTGCTCTTTAAGCACATTCGCCTGGGCTATTTATAGTATGCCCTATCTCGGAACGGGGTTGAGAAAATGGAGCTAAAGAGTGTGTACGGCGATTCGAGTCGGGAGAACGAGGATTTAGCAATATTGGTTAGCCTTATTCAGGCGGTGCATAAATCCTCTGACCTGGAGGAGATATACCAGGTGGCTTTAAGCTCGGCGGTGAGGCTAGAAAACGTGGACATGGCGTCCATTTACTTGATAGACGAGGAAAAGCGTGAGGCGGTGCTAACGGCCCACCGGAATCTCCCTTATTTTTTTGTCGAGAGAGCCGGCAGAATCCCCTATCCCAGGGGGATAACCTGGAAGGCAATAAACAGCAGGAAGATACTTAATATAGAGGATGTGCAGAAAGACCCGGATATAGGGCCAGCGGGCAGAGAACTGGGACCGCACAGTGCGCTGGTTATACCTATTACCCTCGAAGAAAAGAGTATAGGCGTTATCTGGTTTATCAGTTATAGGGAGCATCGGTTTAATGAAAGGGAAATAAGCTTGCTTTCCACATTAGGAAACCAGATTGCCATCGCCCTGGCTAGGGCAAAGATGTTAGAGGAAATGAAAAAGAGAGAGGAGGATCTCAAACAAACCCTCACCCAGTTGTCCAAAAAGAACCGATACGAATCTATTATTAGCGCCGTAACGCAACATGTTCATAAAACAATCAATCTCCAGGATGTACTGGAAAACGCGGTTGATGCTATGAGTAAGAATATAGATAACGTGAACAACGTCTCAATCTACCTAGTTGAAGAAGCCGAAGGGAATTCGACTTCCTTCGGCAAAGCTCAGGACAGGCCCACCTCAGCTCAGGCGGTTCTAAAGTCGTACCGAGGTTATCCGGATTGGTGGGCCAAGCAAGTAAGAAGAATACCTTATCCTAGTGGTTCTACCTGGAAGACGATAATAGAGGGTAAGCCGACCTATTGCGCCGATGTGGACAGGGACACGGTTATCGGGCCCGCCGGAAGAAAGATGGGTACAAAGAGCTACGCTTCCATGCCCATTAATTTCGAGGGAAAGACCGTTGGGGTTATAAACATAAACTCCTTGAAGAAAGACGCTTTTGACGATGAAGAGCTAAGGCTGCTGGAGATTGTGGCTCGGCAAATTGAGGTAGCGATTAACAATGCCAAGCAGGCTGAAGCACTCCGGCAATCTGAGGAAGCCCTAAGAAAAGCTAAAAACGAGCTTGAAATAAAGGTGGAGGAACGAACCACCGAGTTGAGAAAGACAAACCGGAATTTACTGGCCGAGGTCGCTGAGCGCAAGCGTGCGGAGGAGGGTCTGAGAAATTCCCATGAACAACTGCGCGCGCTAGCTGCACGTCTTCAATCCATAAGAGAAGAGGAAAGAAAGTTAATTGCCAGGGAGGTTCACGACGAGCTTGGGCAGGCGTTGACCGGGTTAAAACTGGACCTTTCCCGTTTGTCAAGCAGGCTATCCGGGGTTGCTACCAAGAGAAATGAGGCAGCTCAAAGAATTGAGTCCATGTCTACTTTGATTGACGAGACCATAAAAACGGTGCGGAGAATCGCAACCCAGTTGAGACCGGGAGTGCTCGATGACCTGGGCCTGGTGGCGGCTATCGAATGGCAGTTGCAGGACTTCCGTGAAAGAACAGGGGTTGAATGCGAGTTCAAATCTAGTGTTAAGCATCTGAACCTAGACCAAAACCTCTCCACCGCTTTGTTCCGTATACTTCAGGAGACCTTGACCAATATTGCTCGCCATGCCAACGCCAGCAGGGTTAAGATACGTTTGAAGAAGGACAAAGATAACATCGTGCTCAGGGTGGAGGATAATGGCAGGGGAATTACGGAATGGGAGATTTCTGGCTCCAAGTCTCTAGGATTATTGGGAATCAAAGAACGTGCCCTGCTTTTCGGTGGAAGTGTTGACATCACCGGGCGACAGAATAAAGGGACAGTAGTCGCTGTGCATATTCCTCTCCGGGGGCATAGGCCATGATTAAGATTCTAATCATAGACGATCATCCGATCGTGCGGCGCGGTTTGAAAGAAATAGTGTCGGAGGAGCCGGATATTGTAGTTGCGGGCGAAGCACAAAATTCTAGAGAAGCACTTGAGCTTATCCGTAAACAAAAATGGGATGTGGTTGTTCTGGATATTACCATGCCCGACAGTAACGGGCTGGAAATCCTTAAGCAACTAAGAAAGGAACGACCGAAACTGCCCGTGCTTGTCCTGAGCATCCACTCTGAGGAGCAGTATGCGGTGAGGGTTCTCAAATCAGGGGGGGCCGGGTTTATGAATAAGGAGGCCGCTCCAGCGGAGTTGGTTAAAGCCATCCGAAAGGTAGTTACTGGCGGTAAATATGTTAGTCCTACCCTAGCGGAAAGGTTGGCATTCGATTTAGAAAGCGGGGAGAAGCAGCTTCATGAGAATCTATCCAATCGGGAGTTTCAGGTGTTGTGCATGATCGCTTCGGGGAAAACGGTAAAAGAGATTGCCAATAAGTTATTTTTAAGCGTAAAAACAGTCAGCACGTATCGAACGCGTATTCTAAAGAAGATGAAAATGAGAACAAACGCGGAATTAACCTATTATGCGGTAAGAAATAGACTGGTAGATTGAAAAGGCTAAATTCTTGGTGTCGAGCAATTATTCGAGTTATGCTTTTTCCCCGGTTGTTTCGGTTTAATATAAATGTAAGATAAAAACCGTTAGTTCAGTTGGCCAAAGTCTTATAGAAAAATCGGCGTTCGTCTGATTGACTTTAATCCGGTGAAAGTCTAAGGTGTGGACGAATGATCGATTAATTTCTCCTTAAGCATATTTCATCCGGGTTGATTGATCATGATAATCATGCCTAACCGGAGCGAAATGAAAAAGACCGTAGGCCAAGTTCATATTAGCGCGCTAGTTTTGCAATATTAGGATAGAACAGACGGAGTTTCTGAGGAGGGGGGCTTAGGAATGAATGAGTTGAAGGGGCTTATTCACGACGACGAGAGTAGCTTCGCCTCACTAGAGATTGAAGATAGCCCATTGCTCGACAAGGTGGAGGCTCAATTGGATTTTGAGCATGAGGAACTCTCATCCTCCCCGAAGGGCGATGGGGACTTTAGTTCTTCGGATGACAGTTTTAAACTATTCCGTGCTTACTCAAAGGACCTGGCAAGTGAAAGCTCACTGCTCACGCCGGAAGAGGAGCTCGAGATCTCTAGAGAGTTGGCGAAATATAAGGCGAAGATAATAGACTTTAAAGCGCGTCTTAATCAGATTTCTCATCCGGGAAAACACAAGGCCAGAAGGCTTAACTATCTTTTGAGGGCCTATACCGAAAAAGAGAAGCAGCTAAAAGACCGGTTCGTAAAATCAAATTTAAAACTGGTGGTAAAAATAGCCGGCAAGTACATCGGCCGGGGGCTGGATTACCTTGACCTCATCCAGGAGGGGAACATGGGATTGATGAGGGCGGTGGAGAGATTCGACCATACCAGGGGTTATCGGTTTTCGACCTATGCGTCATGGTGGATATATCAGGCTATATCCAGAGCGGTGTGGGACCAGAGCAGGACGGTCAAAATTCCTACCTACCTTTATGAACAATCGGGCAAAGTACACAGGACGAGTTTGAGGCTTCATCAGGAAAGCGGGGATAAACCCTTGCCCGAGGAGATCGCCAGGGAGGTTAGGATTTCTGTCGAAACGGTGAAACGAATCATGGAAGCGGCAAATAGTGTTATCTCCCTCGACTCGCCGGTCGTGGATGGGGATAAAGCTACCTTCCTAGATTACATTGCCGACACGAAACTGCCCGCACCGGACAATGCCATAGCAAAGAGGGCGATTAAACAAAAGATAGGAGAGGCCCTATCCATACTGGACTCCAAGGAAGAGGACATCGTCAGGATGAGGTTTGGAATAGATCGGGATACCAAGTATACACTCGAGGAGATTGGAAAGAGATACGGCGTTACCCGGGAGCGGATAAGGCAGATTGAAAAGGAGGCCCTTAAAAAGCTGGCGTCCTCGGAGATCGGAGAATTCCTCAGTTACTATCTTTAGAGGGAGAAATGGGTTTGACTGAAATTTCCGCATTCCTTGGCCGTGGTCAGTTCGTATTGTTTATGGGTGATGATACGATGGCAAAGATAATAAAGGCTACGAATAGAATATTTTAGTATAGGAGGTCAACATGGCAGTAGCTAGAGTAACAGAAGTAATCGGGTCATCGGAAAAATCCTGGGAGGATGCGGTTAATAACGCCCTGAAGAGAGCTAACAAGACCCTTCGCGGTCTTACCGGCCTGGAGGTCACCAAGATGAATGCGCATATAGAGAAGGGGAAAATCGTTGAGTATAGAGCCCATGTCAGAATCACTTTCATCCTGGAAGGCTAATAATCGTGGTTCGTTGTATCCGATTTTACGGAAAAAGGTAATATTCCTGCGGAGCAAGGCACGTTATATCGGCGATTAGTTAATACTACGAAGGCGATTTGTCGGCACATTCCTTAGGGCAGTTTGGCGTCTGATTGCCCGGGATGGCTTCTGGAGGCTGTATACAAAATTTACGCATGATTCAGGAAAGATGGGTAGAGCAAGTCAAGAAAGCTAAAGAGACATTAGAAGGTTTTAAAAAAATACAATCGGAAGAATTTATTAGTCCTTAGAACAACTCCCATTTTCATGGAGCTGAGGGAGTGGGCACCGGCCTGAGGTTATTCTTCGTGAGGCAAAAATTAGAGAGGTTTCTGAATAGAAAGGGATGATGATTTTTTTACAGGAGGCACCGGTATGATAAAAGAGCTATACGAACTAAGCGGAAAGGTTGCCCTTGTTACCGGGGGTTCGAGAGGTATTGGCAGGGCGATAGCGCTGGCCTTGGCAGAAGCCGGGGCGGATATTCTGCTTAACTACGCAAGGAGCGACAAGCAGGCGGACGAGGTAAAAAGACAGGTCGAAAAGATGGGGAGAAAGTGTGTCACCGTAAGAGCCGACGTGAGCAAGTTTGAGCAGGCCCAGAACCTCGGCAAAGCTGTTGTAAACCATTTTGGGAAGCTCGATATTTTGATAAATAACGCCGGGGTAAACAGAGACAGGACGCTCCGCAGAATGACCCCCGAGCAGTGGAATGAGGTTATTCAGACCAACTTGAACAGTGTATTTAATTGCACCAAGGCAGTGATTGAGCTCATGATTGCTCAAAATAGCGGCGTAATCGTTTCGATTTCATCGGTCATAGGAGAGATGGGAAACATCGGCCAGGCCAATTACGCCTCTACTAAAGCGGGAATAATTGGGTTTACAAAGAGTCTGGCCAGGGAGCTTGCGGGCAACAACATCCGGGTAAATGCCGTAGCTCCCGGGTTCATAGAGACCGATATGCTGGGCACGGTGCCGGAAGACATAAGGGGGCAAATACTCGCCCAGATACCCCTGGGAAGATTCGGGACGGCAGAAGAAATCGCTCTTTCTGTTCTTTACCTTTGTTCTCCCGCGGCAAGCTGGATTACCGGGATTACGCTTAGAATAAATGGGGGGAATTATATATAACATCGTGGTTAACCAGGATTAAATTAGGATAAGCTTAGGGCTATGGACTTGAATCCTTAACCCTAGCCCTAGCGACAATCAAAACAAGAAAATGGGAGGTTAAGCACATGTCAAAAGTTGTAATATGTGAACCGCTTAGAACGGCCATAGGAAGCTTTGGGGGGACGCTACAGGATATTCCTGCCCCGGATATAGGAGCCATCGTGGTAAAGGAGATTCTCAAACGTACTAAGATAGACCCAAAGCAGGTCGATGACTGCATCATGGGTAATGTGCTTCAAGCCGGTCAGGGTATGGGCCCGGCAAGACAGGTAGCACTCAAGGCTGGGCTTGATGTCAGTGTCCCGGCTGTGACCATAAACAGGTTGTGCGCCTCGGGTTGTCAGTCTATAGTCTCTGCCGCACAGGAGATAAGGTCTGGTGATGCCGAGCTTGTTATCGCCGGCGGGATTGAGAACATGAACCAGGCTCCTTTTTATCTCAAGAAGGCCCGTTATGGATATAGAATGGCCATGCCCAAAGAGGATTTGTTTGATGGAATGGTCTCCGACGGTCTCTGGGATGTATTCAATGACTATCACATGGGAATTACCGCAGAAAACATAGCCGAAAAATATAAAATCTCGAAGGAAGAACAGGATGAGTTTGCCTACAAGAGTCAGTCGAAAACAAAAGAAGCGATGGAATCCGATAGGTTTCAGAGCGAAATTGTCCCTATAGAGATTCAGCAGAGAAAAGGGACCGTTGTGTTCAAAAAAGACGAGCATCCTAGACCCGATACCACGCTAGAGACGCTATCAAAACTGAGGCCCGTATTTAAACCGAACGGTACAGTTACGGCCGGAAACGCCTCCGGCATCAACGACGGCGCTGCGGCTATGATTGTAACGACCGAGGAGAGGGCAAAGGAACTCGGGCTCAAGATTTGGGGTGCTATTAAATCCTACGCCCTTTCTGGCGTAGACCCCTCTATCATGGGAATGGGGCCTGTAACCGCTATGCAGAAGGCTCTTGAGAAGGCCGGGCTTACAATTGATGATATAGACCTTGTTGAGCTAAATGAGGCGTTTGCCGCTCAATCTTTAGGGGTCTTAAGAGAGTTTCCCATACCTGACGACAAGCTTAACGTAAACGGTGGGGCGATTGCACTGGGGCATCCTATAGGGGCTTCGGGCGCCATTCTTACAGTTAAGATCCTTCACGAGCTGGAAAGAAGAAACGCCTCTCTAGGCCTTGTTTCCCTATGCGTTGGCGGGGGGATGGGAATCGCCATGGTGGTTGAGAGAGAGAAAGAGCAAAGAGCAAAAAAGTAAGATAAACCCGAGGGGCGAGGCATGATTCGGTTCTAAGGAATAGCTCTTGCATAAAATAAATTCAATTTGGAGTTCAGCCGGTGAACTTGTCGAACCAAAGGAGGTAGTAAAATGGCTAAAAAAATACTGTTTTGTAAGGAACTCGACATCAACACGGAGTGTAAGAAGAAATTCAGCGGCTATAACGAGGGCGAGGTCTTGATGAAGGCAATACAGCATATAATGTGGGACCATAAGGTAGACAAGGTCACGCCGGAGTTAAAAGACAAGATCCGCTCCTTGATCTCGGAGGAGTCTTAGAGGGTTGGTGAGACGAATTTTACCCTCATACCTGGTTCGACACCGTTTGCTGCTTCCGGGTTTACTTCCAGTACGTATTTCGCTGGACTACGGGGTACATATATCTCGCATTCGGCATAGGGATTTTTTTTGCCGATACATGGTTCTGCATTTTTGACGACGTGCACTATTTTGCCATCCTTGTCTATCCAGAGCATGGCCAGATTAATGAGGGTGTCCTTCATCCAGAACCGGTGATGGCCTTCTTTATCGTATATAAAAATCATGCCACAGGTGCGGCAAAGACCCTCCCTTCCCTGAAGTCCTCTCTCTTTATTTTTGGCTACCTCCGCATCTATATTTAACCCGTTGGGTAGAGTTATCTTATAAGAGTCTACGGCAAAACTTGAAGGAACCAGGAATAAAAAAACGAAAGATAGCTTGATCATAATTTCGCCATTCCTGAATACCGGCCTAATGAAAAGGCTTCCTTGATTTGCTCCTAATTCATCTGGGCATTAGTCATGCCATGTCGCCCGGAAAGGTAGGGGTTCAACATGTTGAACCCCTACTTCAAGCGTGTTTCTTAAAATGCCTTTCCGCCAGCGGGTCGTCGTCCAGTTCGGAGATTAGATAGCCTACTTCGTATTGGTCCCCCGGATGCCAGTAGAGCCTTATCCCATGCGGGGTGATTAAGTATATGCCTTCCTTCCTGGTGCCATCCGGGAGTTCCACCTCATAAACCGGATACCCCACCGTACCGCTCCCTATGTTCACTATCTTCCTCTGCTCTCTTAGCTTTTTGACGTTTCTGGCGATATCCCAGACCTTCGGAAATACATGTCCTTTCACTTCTAGCTTCATCGTAGCTTCCTTTCGACGTAGGGATGAGGCATGCCTCGCCCCTAATATCTATTTATCGAATAACCTCTATCCTAGAAATCATACCGACGCAAGTTAGAAGTAAATCCAGTTTTTTATTCCGCTCGTAGATGAACTTCTCTTCTAGCTTGCCTCCGCAGGTCGAACAATTCTCATACTCCTCGACCCATTCTTTGCACTTATGGCAGTACATACCCTTGTTCTCATACCAGGCAAATAGGGAATAGACCAATTCGTTGAGCCCTCTCTTCCCCAAGGAGTCTGCCCAGTCGGCGAAGGCTTCTCTTATCCCGGCCCGGAATTTTTCCGGAACCTCGTTTAAATCGCCGGCGTATATCTCCTCTTTGTCTACGTAGATTCTACAGTAAAATTCCACCATGGTTAATTTCGGATTGCTGATTGCGGATTTCGGAATAAGAGATTTTAATTCCGCAATCCGAATTCGGCAATCCGCAATCGTTTAGTCTCCGCACCCTTCCTGGTATCCGCAGTGTTTACATATTGCATGGCAGCCTACTCTAATTATCGGTTTCCCACAATTTGGACAGCGATACAGAATGTCTTCCATCTTCTCTTCGGCCGGGTCTTTCCTGGACAATTTTCGCTCGTTCGTTTAGCCCCTGCTTGAATATACCTGCAAAACCGGGTCTATCTGGTCCCAAAGCTACTTATAGTTTTAGCCAGAGCCGCCGGGTCGTCGGTGGGCTCGGCACAGGATATGCCCGCGCATAGGCAAGCGCATGGGGGCTTTAACTTTGCTATCTCCCGGATTGTCGGAGATAAAATTTCAACTTTGCTTTTAGCCGGGTCTATTTGAATTACCAGCTTGTGCGGCCGGTAATGAGACCACGAGGCTCTCAAAAGCTCCCTTACCCTGGGGTCATGGCTATCGCCGAGGACTACGACCTGTGGTGGATGTTTCAGGTGATGATGTAGGGCTAAAAAGTAACTGGCCGCGTATAACCCGTATTTCTCGGCTACCCGGGCAAAATACTTGAGTGTTCCCCGAGCATATTTTCTATAGCCGTGGTCATCGGTTAGGTAGAAGAGCTTATCAAAGAGTAATATGGCGTTCGAGTTTGATGAGGGAATAGGGTCGTCCTGGATCGGCTTGATGCGACTTTTAAGGGTAAGCACAGAGCCTGTTCCTTCTTCTATGTCGAAAAAGCCGCCCCTCTTTCGGTCCCAGAATCTCTCTGCCATTATCGTTGCTACCCTCATAGCCGTTTCTAGGTAATCGGTTCTTCCGCTAACCTCATAGGCATCGAGACATGCCAGTCCCATCTTTACCTGGTCGTCAAGTAAACCATTTAATTTTGCGTCTCCGTTAACTTGGGCATGACAAAAACCGGATTCATACCGAAAGCAATCCTGGAGTAAAAGGTCAAGCGCCCTGAGTGCTGAATCCCTGACCTTCTCATCCCCCAGAATCTTGTAGGCCTGTAAGAATGAGGAGATCATCATACCGTTCCAGTTTGTGTATATGGTTTTATCTACATAGGGAGCGGGTCTTCTCTTTCGGGCTTCGATTAGTTTTTTCCGGCCGGATTCGATGAGCTCCCTGACTTTATCGGAAGGCATATATAACCTTTCGGCGATTTTTTCCGGATACATATCTATGAATAAAACGTTTTTAGCGGGGTTATGTCTCATCTCCCCGCGAGAGTAGACGTTGTAGTAAAGAGAGATAACCCTGGCCTCGTCCGGGCTAAGGGCTTCCTTCACCTCTTCCTTTGTCCAGGTGAAGTAATCTCCGTCATCTTGAGGGTCGATGTCGGCGTCCTGGCTTCCATAAAATCCGCCTCTACTGTCGTCGGAGAGTACGTCAGTCACAAAGCGGATAATTCCCTCGGCGGTCCGTCGATAAAATTCGTTTCCGGTAGCCTGATAGGTGAGAAGATAGTTCTTAAGATGCTCGGAATTATCGTAAGACATCTTCTCGAAGTGAGGGACAATCCACTGGGCGTCGACGGAATAACGGTGGAATCCTCCTCCTATCTGGTCGTATATCCCTCCCTCGGCCATCTCGGTCAGGGTTTTCTCCACTACGTTCAAAAGCTCCTCATCCTTGTTCTCGAAGTGACGGGCCAGGAAAAGTTCGATGATTCCATAATGGGGGAACTTGGGGGCGCCCCCGAATCCCCCGTTTACCGGGTCGAATAGGCCGATCATGGAATCAATGGCCTTCTCCACGGAGAGTATACTCGGCTCTTCTGCGGATGGCTCAAGCTCGTTTATCTGGGATAGCGCCTCGAATATCCGGCTTGATTCATCTATAACCTTCTCCCGGTTGTTTTTGTAGTAATCGGCCACCCTCTTCAGAATGGTGCGGAAGGATGGAAGGTTCTGCGTGTCTTTTGGAGGGAAATAGGTGCCGCCAAAAAACACCTTGCCCTCCGGGGTCAGGAAAGCGGTGAGTGGCCACCCTCCCTGGCCGGCAATGGCACTGACCGCCTGCTGATACCTTCTGTCGATGTCCGGGCGCTCGTCCCGGTCCACTTTAATGGCTATAAAGTTCTCGTTGATGATCCGGGCAATCTCTTCGTCCTCGTAACTCTCCCGGTCGATGACGTGACACCAGTGGCACCATACCGCTCCGACGTCGAGTAGGACAGGACGGTCCAGTTCCTTGGCCTTCTTGAATGCCTCTTCACACCAGGGATACCAATCCACCGGCTGGCGGGATGCACTTCTAAGATATGGGCTGGTTTCGTTTGTCAAACGGTTTGATCTTTCCAGGGACACGGTCTTCTCCGATTTTGTAAATAAAAAAGGTTAAATAATTATCGCACGATGTTCAAATATAATAAATTTGTGTTCAGGCAATAATCATTGCGAGCTGGTTTGCCCTATTTGGTGTAAACTCCGTGAAACAATCCATTTAGATTCCTTGCAAGGCTCCTCAGTTTAGTTCGGGACAGGGTTTGGAACGACAAATTGGACTGCCATTTCAAAAATTCCCCAGCCATTTCGACTTTCTTCTTGTCATTTCGACCCCTTCGCTCTAGTCAGGATAAACTCATGGAGAAATCTTAACGAAGTAGTGGTAAGTGGATAGTGTTTAGTTTTTAGGTAATACCCCAAGGTTCTTAAGATTCCTCACATTCGTTCGGAATGACAAAATTGGCTTCCCACGCATCCGCTCGGGGCAGGATTCGGATTGACAAGAGGGGGAAAAACCTGGAACAAACAAGATTCCTGTTACTTCTGCGTCCGAGTTTATTACTACGTTTCGCTCAGGATAAGCTCTGGTCTAAGCCGAACTGACCATCAACGGTATGCGTTCCTTGCATGAATTATGCGTAGACTAAGAATTTGGCGAGGAGGGTTAGCAGCGTGACCCTGCTGGTTATCGAACTTGCAATTGGGCTTATTGGATCAAACGCTCCGTCTAAGCTACCCGGCCCCTAAGATTCGTGCCACCGTATTCTGAATCTGATGAACTGTGAATGGCTTGCTTATGAAAGAAGATGCACCCTTGGCTAAAACTTCTTCCGATATATTCTCTTCAGCCCGGCCGCTTATTACCACCACTGCGGAGCTGGTGTCGATGAGCTTCATCTCCGTGATCATGTCGAGACCGTCCTTTCCGGGCATTCCCAGGTTGAGAAAAATGATGTCGAAGTGGTTTTTATTCAAGAGATCCATGGCTGTTTCCCCGTCCTTTGCCACCACGATATTATGGCCTAGGCTGGAGAGAGACTCCTCGATGATATCGCAGACGAATTCTTCATCGTCGGCAATGAGTATGCTTCCCTTCCTTTTCGTCTGCAAGACCTTATTTCCGTCTTGCTTTTTTTCCGATGTGGTGCTGGCCACGTTGGAGAGACGCTGGATGTTGGGAAGCCAGATGGTGAAGGTGGTTCCCTTTCCCACTTCGCTGCTCAGCTCAATCCTCCCTCCGTGCCTTTCTATAATGGCATATACCACGGAGAGCCCCAGCCCGGTGCCCGTTTTCAGACTGTCTTTACCCTTTGTGGTAAAAAAAGGCTCAAAAATCCGGGGCAGGTTTTCCTTGGGGATGCCAATACCGGTATCGGAAAAATCAATCTTTACATAATCCCCCTTTAGTTCTGTGCTTATGGCGATCACCCCGCCCTCGGGCATGGCGTGCTTCGAATTTATGGCCATGTTGAGGATTATCTGTTGTATCTCCCCCACGTTCATCCTGATCGGGGGAATTTTCCCATAGTGGCGGAGAATCTTTATTTTGTCCGATTGAAAAGTATGCTCGATGAGAGCAAGTGTATCTTCGATCACTTCATCCAACGAGGCCAGTTGAAATTTTTCCTCTTTCTGTCTGGAGAATGA
>FWPU01005926.1_pt1 | contig 25417 bp, 11 predicted proteins | sample 2228361 | NCBI WGS metagenome assembly FWPU01 (sample SAMEA103939777, study PRJEB20133) | metagenome | reverse complement strand
GCAAGGCATGTCTGTGGAGAAGGTTGCCCTCATTACTGGCCTGAGCGAAGACGAAGTGCGCGCGCTTCGGGAGCAGTAGTTTGTTGATGTGTTGATGTGGGCAGGCTCTGGCCAAGCGCGGCGATGCGAGGCTGTTGCTGCGCCATTATTAAGGCCCCAAAGCGGGCTGGGAACGCGCCCGGCCAAACAGATGCCGCGCCACGCGGATGGGAGCCGTGAAGATGTGGGCGTGATAGCAGCCCGTTTTTTCCCAAAAAACTGGAGGGCAGAAAAGGACGGCCGACATGTAACTGCAGCCCTGCGCCAAGGCTTATTCTACCTCGACTACAGCCCGGGCAGGCACATCATTATTTCTATCAATGCGCTTGAAGAAAGTGTCGAGGTACTGGGTCATTTCGTAGGAGAGGTCGCGCGACAGGTGGCGAGAGTTGCAGATGTTGTAGATGTCCTGCTTCTTTTGCTTATGTTGTTCTACGGCGCGGCGTAGGGCTTCGCGCGGAATGCCGTTGGCCATGAGGAAGCGGTCGCGCACGGTGCGCAGGCCGCTTTCGGAGGAGGGGGAAGCATAAGGAGCGCTGACGAGGCCGGAGAAATCGAAGTCGTAGGGGATAGCGGCTATTTTTCCATCGGGTAGGCGCACCATGCGGACGTTTCGCATCATGGCGATGTCCCAGTCGGTATTGCCAATCATGTACTGAAATACGGCAACCAAGGCGGCATGCTCGATGTCGAGACTATCTACGGGTAGGCCGTACTGTTCTACCAAGGTGCCGCCCAGGCGGGAGGCAGTCTCTTCGTTATCCTCCAAGAGGAGGCCGTACATTTTCTTAGAGGACTTCTCCACGTGGTTATCGCGCAGGGTTACGCGCACCAAGCGGGCACGCACGCATTTATCGGTCATCTGCTCGAACATGCGGTAGATGAGGTACTCCTTGATGAGCAGTTGGTCGCCTCGGTAGTCGTCGTAGCAGGGCAATATGAGGCGCATTTCGGTGATGGTGTCTAAGCCGTGCTCGCGGAGTTCTTTCTTGGTTACTTTGATTTTAAGCGGCGGCACTTCGGCGATTTTGCGGCGGAATTTGCCTTTGGGCTGAATTCTCACGGTAAAAGTTTCGCCATTGGCGAGGGCGAGCTTGCCGGGGAGGTACTCTTCAGAATAGCGGTTGGCCAGGATAGTCGTCAGGTCTGTTTCCAAGGTAATAGCTGCGCCCTCCTGCCGCCCTACGTACTCGAAGAAGGTCATGGGCTTGCTGCTGCCGGGTTGGGCATCGGTCAGGGGTATTTGAAAGAAGAAAGCGCTAATAAGGGGTGCGAATATTCCGGTAGTCATGGCTTTTCTTATGTTTGAGAGGCTGCTAAATATAGGTATAAGAGGATGTTTTGCGCCTTTCGGCGGTAAAGGTCTTGCGGAATAATCTTTCAATGCAAATGCAAAAACTGCGCCCATTTAGAATTATTGCAATTTTAACAATCCTATTCAGGATTATGTTCCAAGATGAGTTGTTTTGATGTCAAAGTGTCAGGCGCGTTTTGGCATCTTGTGAAGTAGCTGTTGTTTTAAAGATGGCCAGCGTGGTGAAGTGTTGCAGCAGGTGCAGTTTTTATTGAGACAAAAGCCCTGCTCTTTGAAGAGCGCATTTTGTTTGTCAAAAACCTTTAGGCAAAGGTGGAGTTAATGCTTAACATTGCGCTAACCTACCGATTGCAGCCTTTCGTTTGGCGCGCCCGCGCTCACTGTTCAAGCAACGAAGGAAGGCATTTCCCCGTAATCACGAAGTGAGTGCTGTTTATCTCTTTGCAAACTCAGATACGCTACTCGCATAACACGCTCTTTACTGCTATGGGTAATCGCTCTACATTACTGCTGCTCTTTCTGCTGTGGGCAGGAGCACAATCGCTTTTGGGTCAGAACCACACTTTTGTTCAGCTGGACAAGCAACGCCAGCGCATTCCGATAGAGGTGGGCTACGGTGAAAACCTCATTGAGTTGTGCGGATTAGTTCCGGGCACGACCTACTCGGTGGTGGCTGTTCCGCGCGCGTTGGGAGACCGAACACCGTTAGTGTTGAGCATGGCCGACCCGGGCTTAGAGAAGGAAGCCTATCGGATGTCGCGCCGTGATAGGCCACAACATCGCCAGTTTGTGGCGGTATCTGAATGCGCCACTTTCCGCCTGCAGGTGGGTGAAGATGGGCAGAGTGGGCCGTTTTCCATAAACCTGTCGGTAGGCTGCGTGGACTGCCCAGAGGCGACGGCCTTTTTGGAGAACTTTCTCAGACAAATGGGCGGGCCGGAGGCTAACCTATCCGTAACCAGCGGCACAACACCTACCAACATGGTGAATACGCTCATCGGGGGGAACTGCTTCCAAGTGTCGAACATCACCGCGCAAGGGCCAGCCGCATCTCGGGGCACCTTCAGCAATGGAGCCACGAACATTGGCCTGCCGAATGGCATCGTGATGGCCACGGGCAATGTAGCCAGCTTGCCTGGCCCGAATAATGCTAGTAATACTTCAGCTAACACGCAGGGATTCAACGCCAACTCGCCAGATGACCCCGACCTGGCGACGCTTTCCAACGGGAACCAGTTCGACGTCATCAAACTGGAGTTCGACTTTGTGCCGACGGCGGAAACGGTAACCTTTGAGTACGTCTTTGGCTCTGAAGAATATTGCGAGTACGCAAATAGTCAATACAACGATGTGTTTGGTTTTTTTATCAGCGGGCCGGGCATCAACGGCACGCAAAACATTGCGTTGCTGCCAGTGAGTGGTAACCCGCCCGTAACCATCAACAACGTGAACCACACCACCAATACGGCGTACTATGTAAACAACAACAACTTTAGCCCCTGCCAAAACGTGGGCGCCTGCTGCACTCCCGAATGCGCCCTGGATGGCTGGACAACAGTGCTGACAGCTACAGCGGAAGGGTTAATACCGTGCTCGACCTACCACATCAAGCTGGCCCTATGCGACATCGCCGACGGGCTGTTGTTTTCGGCGGTTTTTTTGAAGGCCAACTCGTTCAATGCGGGCGGCGTGGTGAAGTCGGTGCCCATTTATCCGCAAGGCTTCCAGTACGCTATTGAGGGCTGTTCGGGCGGCTTCATCCGCTTCATCCGCGGCAGCGGCAGCAACGATGAGCCGCTGACGGTCAACTTCACGGTGGGCGGCACTGCCACACCCGGCGACGACTACGAGCCGCTACCCAACTCGGTAACTATACCGGCAGGTTCGAACTACGTGGAGATTCCCATTGACGTATTTATTGATAACATCGCAGAAGGCCAGGAGACCATCGTCATCACACTGAGCAACCCCTGCTCTTGCGACCAAATAGAGATGACATTCTACATCAACGACAAGGATCCGCTGGAGGTCGAACTGGACGATGTGTCGCTCTGTGGCGCTTCGAGCACGACGCTATCGCCCAATTTCATCGAGGCAGGTCAGCCGCCATACACTTATGAATGGAGCACAGGCGCGACGACGCCGTCCATCACCGTAAATACGCCGGGCACGAACACCTACACGGTTACGGTTACCGACCTGTGCGGCGACACCTCCACGGCAGAAGCTACCGTTACTTTGGAACCGGCACCCACGGCCAACCTGAGCGGGAGCGGGGTTTTCTGCGCCAATCAGACGCCGTCCGTTGACCTGACGCTGACCTTTACGGGCTTTGGCCCCTGGACGGTGGAAATCAACCACAATGGCAGTACAGAGACGTACACTTTTACCCAAACGCCAGCGACGTTTACAGCCGCTGAACCGGGCACATATTCGCTGGTGAGCGTAACAACGCAAAGCGGATGTACCGGGACGGCCACAGGTACAGTTACCCTCGAAGAGGTGGAAGTGTCGCTAACGCTGACGCCCACAAACCCTACTTGCAATGGTGCCAACAACGGTTCCATTCAGGCCTCGGCATCGGGCGGCAGCGGGCCGTTCACCTATACCTGGGACAACGGATTCAACGGCAGCAATCCCACCAACCTGGGGCCGGGCACATATTTCGTTACCGTAACCAACGGACAAGGCTGTACCCAAACGGAAAGCGTGGAACTGACCGAACCTCCCGCACTAACCGCCTTCGCGGAAAACACGGGCAACATAGACTGTAACCACCCCACTGGCAGCGCTGAAGTAACGGTGGAAGGCGGTACGCCGGGCTATAACTACACCTGGAGCGGCGGCTCGGGCGGCCCTAACCCGACCTTCACTGCTGGCGGCACCTATACCGTAACCGTCAGCGACGCTAACAACTGCACCATCACAGCCTCGGTAACCATCACCGCCGACCTGACACCGCCCACAGCAGTGGCATCTGCTCCTGGGCCTATCACCTGCAACGACCCAGAGATTACCCTCAATGGCAACGGCTCTTCTACCGGACCGAACTTCTCCTACGAGTGGAGCGGCCCAGGGATAACCTGCTGTGAGACCACGCTAGAGCCAGTGGTCAACGCGCCGGGCACCTACGTGCTGACCGTTACCAACAGCGATAACGGCTGCACCTCTACGGCCGCCGTAACGATACAGCAAAACACCACACCGCCCACGGTAGTCATTGCACCGCCGCAAAACATCAGTTGCACTACGCCCAACGTAACGCTCAACGCGGGCGGCTCCTCGCAAGGGCCAAACTTCACTTTCGAATGGAGCACAGGCGATGGCAACTTCACCGGCGGCACCAACACCTACACGCCCACCGTGAACCAGGCCGGCACCTATACCCTGGTGATTACTAACACCACTAATGGCTGCACCAACGAGGCTAGCGTTACCGTCAGTGGCAACACCGAAGTGCCTACGGCCACTATTGAGCCGCCTGGCACCGTGAACTGCTACACACCAGAGATTGAGTTAGACGCCAGCGGCTCGTCGCAAGGTGGCAACTTCACCTACCAATGGAGCGCCGGCGGCGGCGGCAACTTCACCGGCGGCACCAACACTACCAACCCTACCGTCAATGCCGGGGGCACATACACCATAACCGTAACTAACACGGACAACAATTGCACAGCTACAGCCAGTATTACCGTTACGGCCAACTTGACCTTGCCCACAGCAGTAGCTGCTCCGCCTCCCGTGCTGACCTGCCAAGACCCGGAAATAACCCTCAATGGCAACGGCTCCTCTGCAGGGCCGGAATTCACCTACGAGTGGACGGCCAACCCAGGCAGCATCGTCAGCGGTGAGAACACGCTCAACCCTGTAGTGAATGAAGCCGGCACTTACACGCTCGTCGTTACAAACAACGACAACGGTTGTACCGCCTCTGTCACGGTGAATGTCTCGAGCAACCAGAATTATCCCGACGCCAATGCCGGCCCAGAACTGACACTCAACTGCACTAACCCGACCATTTCGCTGCAAGGCTCGGGCAGCACGGGCAATGGCATTACCATCCAATGGACGCCCAACCCAGGCAACATCGTCAGCGGAGGTAACACCTATACGCCAGTGGTCAATCAGGCCGGCACTTATATCCTGACCGTTACGAACACCAACAACGGCTGCTCCTCCACAGCAGAGGTTACCGTTTCGGAAAACTTCGACACGCCCACCGCCATCATTGCGCCGCCGGGCGTGGTCAATTGCTACACGCCAGAGATTGAAATTGACGCCAGTGGCTCATCTCAAGGGCCAGAATATACCTATAACTGGTCGGCCGGCCCGGGTGGGTTCACCGGCGGCACCAATTCGCCAAACCCCACAGTGAACCAAGCCGGTACCTACACCGTAACTATCACGAATACGGAGAGCGGCTGCACAGCCACAGCCAGTGTTACCGTTACGGCTGACCAGACCCAGCCCACAGCAGTGGTGGCGCCGCCGCCTGTACTCACCTGTGCCCAGCCAGAAATCACGCTCAACGGCAACGGCTCCTCTACCGGGCCAGAATTCACCTACGAATGGACGGCCAACCCGGGCAACATCGTCAGCGGTGAGAACACGCTCAACCCTGTAGTGAATGAGGCCGGCACCTACATCCTGACCGTTACGAACAACGACAACGGCTGTACGCGCGCTGTAACGGTGAACGTCTCGAGCAACCAGAACTACCCCAACGCCGATGCCGGGCCTGACCGGGTGCTCAACTGCACCAACCCGACCATTTCGCTGCAAGGCTCGGGCAGCACGGGCAGCGGTATCACCATCCAATGGACGCCCAACCCAGGCAACATCGTCAGCGGAGGTAACACCTATACGCCAGTGGTCAATCAGGCCGGCACTTATATCCTGACCGTTACGAACACCACTAATGGCTGCTCTTCCACGGCAGAGGTAACGGTTTCTGAAGATTTCAACCTGCCCACAGCGGTCATTGCGCCGCCGGGTGTCATCAATTGTTACAACCCTACCATTGAGCTGGACGGCAGCGGATCGTCGCAAGGGCCGGAATTCACTTACAGCTGGTCGGCCAATCCGGGCGGCTTTTCCGGCGGCACCAACTCGCCCACGCCAACGGTGAACCAGGCTGGCACTTACACCGTTACAGTAACGAATACGGATAATGGTTGTACGGCTACAGCCAGTGTTACGGTAACCTCCGACCTAGCCCAACCGACAGCTACGGTGGCTCCACCGCCGGTGCTGACGTGCCAAAACCCACAGATTACACTCGACGGTAGCGGTTCCTCCCAAGGGCCAGAATTCACCTACGAGTGGACGACACCCAATGGTAACATCGTCAGTGGCGAGAATACCCTCAACCCAGTCATTGACCAACCCGGGCAATACACGCTGGTTGTTACTAACCAAAACAACGGCTGCACGCGAGCAGTAACAGTGAATGTAACGAGTAACCAAAACTTCCCTAATGCCAACGCCGGGCCTGAGCGAACGTTGAACTGCATCCATCCAACTATCTCGCTGCAAGGCTCGGGCAGCACAGGGCCTAATTTCACCATCCAGTGGACGCCCAACCCGGGCAACATCGTCAGCGGAGGCAACACCTACACGCCGGTGGTCAATCAGGCCGGCACCTACATCCTGACCGTTACAAACACCACTAACGGCTGCTCCTCTACAGCAGAGGTAACGGTTAATGCCAACTTCGACACACCAGTGGCGGTCATTCAGCCGCCAGGCGTCATCAATTGCTACACGCCCGTGGTGGAAATTGACGCCGGCGGCTCTTCACAAGGCCCAGAATACACCTTTAACTGGACAGCCAACCCGGGCAACATCGTGGCCGGCGCTAACACGCCCTACCCCAACGTGAACCAACCCGGCACCTATTTCCTCACCATTACGAACACCGAAAGCGGTTGCACTACCACCGCCTCCGTAACCGTTACGGCCAACACCACACAGCCCACGGCGGTAGTAGCCCCACCGCCGATACTGACATGCCAAAACCCGCAGATTACGCTTAATGGCAACGGCTCTTCCCAAGGGCCGGAATTTACCTACGAGTGGACGACGCCTAACGGCAACATCGTCAGCGGCGAGAACACGCTCAACCCAATCATTGATGCCCCCGGCCAGTACACGCTGCTGGTAAAGAATGTGGAAAACGGTTGTACGCGAAGCGTAACCGTGAACGTAACGAGCAACCAGAACTTCCCTGCAGCTAATGCTGGACCTTCGTTCTTGCTCAACTGCGTCAACCCAACCCTGCAACTGCAAGGCTCGGGCAGCACAGGGCCAAACATCATCATCCAGTGGACAGCGAACCCGGGCAACATCGTTAGTGGCGCCAACACTTACACGCCCACTATCAACCAGCCCGGGGTCTATTACTTGACCGTAACCAACACCGCCAACGGCTGCAGCTCTTCGGATTTTGTAGAGGTAGAGGCCAATTTTGATCAGCCCGAAGCCATCATCGCACCACCAGGCATCATCAACTGCTACACGCCGGAAATCGAACTCGACGGCAGCGCCTCCACCGATGGGCCAGGCATTACCTATACCTGGACGACTGTAGGCGGCAACTTCGTGGGCGGTCAAAACAGCCCGACACCCACTATCAATCAGGGAGGTACCTACACCCTATTGGTCAACAACACCCTCAGCGGCTGTACGGCCACGGCTACGGTAGTAGTACAGCAGAACTTAACGCAGCCCAATGCCAACGCCGGGCCGACGGCGACGCTCAGCTGCACCATCGCGCAGCTCACCCTCCAAGGCACCGGCTCCACAGGGCCTAACTTCACCTACGAATGGTGGACGCCTAACGGTAACATCATCAGCGGAGAGAACACCCTCAACCCGGTTATTGACGCTCCCGGGCAATATTTCCTCATCGTTACGAACGTCGTCAATGGCTGCACGCGCCAAAGCAGCGTCAACATCCTGGCCGACCAGAATGCCCCTGTCGCCTTTGGCGGCGGCGACCGCGAACTGACCTGCACTAACCCCAGCGTACAACTCAACGGCTTCGGCTCTTCCACCGGCCCCAATATCACTTATCAATGGATTGCCAACCCGGGCAACATCGTTAGCGGTGCCAATACCCTGACGCCTATGGTCAACGCCTTCGGCTATTACACCCTCATCGTTACCAATACCCAAAACGGCTGCACCGATACAGATGAGGTCTATGTGGAGGACAACATCATTTACCCGACAGTCAACATTTTCCCACCACAAACCCTCAACTGCACTTTCAGCACCGTAGAGCTAGATGGCAGCGGCTCATCAGGCGATAACTTGGCCTACAATTGGTCGCCAGCCAATCGCATCCTCAGTGGCCAAGGTACGCCCGTGGCAGAAGTGGGGCAGCCCGGTGTGTACACGCTGGTCATCACCAATGCGGCTAATGGCTGCTCGGCCAGCACGACAGCCACCGTGGATATAGACACGGTGCCACCCATAGCCACGGCAGTACCCCAGGCCAGCATTACCTGTCAAAACCCACAGACAACACTCGACGGCACCGGCTCATCATCGGGTTATCCGTTCTTCTACGAGTGGACGACGACCAATGGCAACATCGTCAGCGGGCACCTCACCTTGACGCCCGTCGTCAACCAGGTGGGCACTTACTTGCTGACGGTGTTCAACATTGAAAACGGCTGCTCCTCGACGGCCACCGTCCAGGTCGCGAGCCAACAGACCTTCCCCACCGCAGACGCTGGCCCCGCGCAGACACTCACCTGCACAGCACAACAGCTGAGCCTCGACGGTACAGCTTCCTCGCAAGGACAACAGTTCAACTACTTATGGGCGACCCAAAACGGCAACATCGTCTCGGGGGCCAATACCCTGACGCCCGTCGTGAATGCGCCAGGCACCTACACGCTCACCGTCATCAACACCCAAACAGGCTGCACCTCTACGGCCTCTGTGGTGGTGGGGCAAAATACTACGGCACCCACGGCGGCCATCGCTCCACCAGAAGTACTCAGCTGCACCACCACTTTCCTGACTTTGAACGGCACAGCCTCCAGTGCCGGTGGCAACTTCACCTACCAATGGAACACGTCCAACGGCAACATCGTCTCGGGGGCCAACACCCTGACGCCCGTGGTCAATGCCACGGGCACTTATAACCTCCTCGTTACCAACACAGTCAACGGCTGTACAGCCTCAGCTAGCACCACCGTAAGCGCCGACAACAGCCTGCCCACCGCCAACGCCGGCTCCGTGCAGACGCTCACTTGCGCCGTGCAGCAGATTACCCTCGACGGCTCGGCGTCGAGCCAAGGCAGCGAGTACACCTACACCTGGACTGGCCCAGGTATCGTCTCGGGCGCCAACACCCTGACGCCCGTAGTCAATCAGCCTGGCGCCTACACGCTCCAGGTGCTGAATACGACCAACGGCTGCTCAGCCACCTCAAACGTGGTCATTCCAGCTGATGTGGTGTACCCCGTAGCTGCAGCCGGCCCAGATGGCGTGCTCAATTGCCTGCAATCCGTCCTCACCCTAAACGCTACCGCTTCGAGCAATGGACCTGACTTCTCCTACACTTGGACGACCAGCCCAGGCGGCAATATCCTTTCAGGAGCCACCACGCTAACGCCTGTCGTTGACCAGCCGGGCACCTATACGCTGCTCATTACCAACACGGCCAATGGCTGCACCGCCACCGACTCCGTAGAGATAATACAAAACATTGCCACCCCAACGGCTGAGGCAGGCAGCGCTAAACTACTGACGTGCACCGCCGCCATAGCCACCCTCGATGGCAGCGGCAGCACAGGGCCTGAATTCGCCTACGCCTGGACGACGCCCAACGGAAGCATAGTCTCGGGGGCCAATACGCTGAAACCCACGGTGGACGCTCCGGGCCTCTACATCCTGCTCGTTACTAATGCCACTAACGGCTGCACCGCCACCGACAGCGTCTTGGTAACCAAGGACGACAACGTACCGACGGCCACAGCGTCCGTGCCTGGCCCACTAACCTGCGCCGTCAAGCAGGTGCAAATCAACGCCACGGCCTCTAGCACCGGCCCAGACATGCAGTACAACTGGACCACCACAGGGGGCAGTATTGTCTCAGGGGCCAACACCCTGACCCCTATTGTCAACCGTCCCGGCCTGTACACCCTTCGCGTGCTGAACACGGCCAACAACTGCGAGGCGCAGTTCACCATCGCCGTCAATGAAGACATCGCACCGCCCACGGCTAACGCCGGCACGCCCGCCATCATCTCGTGCGCCAACCCGGTACTTACGCTCAACGGCAGCGCCTCCAGCCAAGGGAACAACTTCACCTACCAATGGACGACGGCCAATGGCTACATCCTCTCGGGCGCCAACACGCTTAACCCGCAGGTGGACCGCTCTGGTACCTATGTGCTCGTGGTAACCAATACCCAAAACGGCTGCACCGCCTCTGCTTCAGTGCAAATTCTCCTCGACCAGAACTCGCCCCAAGCAGAGGCCGGCCCAGAAAGACAGCTGACTTGCACCGCCAATACCGTAGCCCTCAACGGCGCTGGCAGCAGCGTAGGGGCCAACTTCATCTACGAATGGACGGCCAAAGACGGGGGCAACATCGTCAGTGGTGCCAATACGCTCAGCCCAGTGGTGGATGCCGCAGGCACCTACCTGCTCACCGTAACTAACCCGGATAACGGATGCTCTTCGGTGGACTCAGTGCAGGTGGTCATCAACCGCACGCCGCCCACGGCCCTCATTGCCCCGCCACCGGTGCTCAACTGCCAGATCCTGCAGACGCCGCTCTCTACTGCCGGCAGTAGCAGCGGTAGCAACTTCGCCTACGCCTGGACGACCGTTGGTGGCAGCTTCGTCTCGGGAGCCAATACGCCCAGCCCGGTGGTTAACCGCCCGGGCACGTACAACTTGGTCATTACCAACCTGACCAACGGCTGCACTGCCACGGCTTCGGTGGTGGTTACCCAAAACGTCGTTACTCCGGTGGTGGACGCAGGGCCTAATGCCGAACTCAACTGTGCCATCACCTCGCTGACGCTTAGCGGAACGGCGACCAACTTAGGCGGCAGTCCGGCCCAAATCAGCTGGACGACTCAAAACGGCAACATCGTCAGCGGAGCCAACACCCTAAGCCCGGTCATCAATGCACCAGGCACCTACACGCTTGTAGTAATAAACGCCGATAACTTCTGCTCCGCCACCGACCAGGTGCTCATTACCCAAAACACCACGCCGCCCATAGCCGTGGCCGCCGCACCGCCCACACTGACGTGCGCCTCGCCCACTGTTCAGCTCAACGGCAATGGCTCGAGTAGCGGCCCGCTGTTCAGCTACCAATGGACGCCGCTCGATGGCGGCAACATCCTCTCTGGGGCCAACACGCTGGTGCCCACGGTGAACGCCCCGGGCACGTATCGGCTCATCGTTACGAACACCAACAACAAGTGCGCTGACACCACCGAAGTCGTTGTGCTGCGCGACATCACCCAGCCCACAGCCGTGGCAGGCAATACGGTGGTGCTCACCTGCACCTCTCCTACCCTACAGCTCGACGGCGCAGGCAGCAGCACTGGCGCCCAATTCCAGTACGAGTGGACGACGCTCAATGGCCAAATCATCAGCGGCGCCCAAACCCTGCAGCCTCTCGTGGGGGCGCCGGGTACCTATACGCTCGTGGTTACCAACACGCAGAACGGCTGCACTAGCGAGGCCTCCGTTGTCGTGTTGCAAGATGCCACTGCGCCCAACGCCGTGGTGGCAGCGCCTGCAGAGCTCACCTGCCTCGTCCGGGAGACCGTGCTCAACGGCTCGGCCAGCAGCAGCGGCGCCGCCTTTGCCTACGAATGGACGACGCCCAACGGCAACATCACCGCAGGTGCCAACACGCCGCAGGCTACTGTCAGTGCGCCCGGCACCTATACGCTTCGCGTTACGAACACCCAGAACGGTTGCACCGCCGAGCGCACCGTGGCAGTAACGCAAAACATTGAGCCGCCCACTGTGCTGGCTAATGCAGCCGACACCCTCACCTGTGCGCGCATGAGTATCAGCCTTAGCGCCTTCGGCAGCGGCAGCGGTCAGGGTGTGCGTTACGCTTGGAGCACTCTCAACGGCAACATCGTCAGTGGTGCCAACACCGCTGCTCCCGTGGTCAATGCCGGCGGAACATATCTGCTCATAGTTACCGACAACTACAACGGCTGCACCGCCTCGGCCCAGGTCAGCGTGCCCACCGACACCCAGAAGCCCCCTATCGCCATAGCCACGCCGGGCCTGCTCACCTGTGTGGTCAAGCAGGTTACCCTCGACGCTTCCAATAGCGCCCAAGGCACTCAATACGCCTACACCTGGAGCGGCCCTGGCATCGTGTCTGGTGGTCAAACGCTAAGCCCAGTGGTGAATCAGGCCGGCAACTACACGCTGCTCATTACCAACGAGCAAAATGGCTGTACTGCCACCGCCATCGCACAGGTAGCCCAGGATGTGATACCGCCCGCCGCTCAGGCTGGGGGCGACTTTGAGCTCACCTGCTCTGTGGAGCAGGGCTTCCTCAACGCCAACGGCTCCGCCACTGGCCCGAACATTACCTACCAATGGACTACAGCCAACGGCAACATCGTCTCGGGGGCTAACGCCACCAACCCATTGGTGAACGCGCCGGGCACCTACACCCTGCTGGTAACCAACACAACCAACGGCTGCACCGCCACCGACGCCGCCCTCGTTACGGAAAACACCAACTACCCAGCCGGGCTGAAGCTCTTCACCCTACCACCCAGCTGCGACGGCCGCAAGGGCACCATCCGCTTCGAGGAAGTTACAGGAGGCGTCGGGCCTTACCTGTATTCCATTGACGGCGGCAACACCTTCTTGTCGGCCAATCAGTTCGTCAACCTCGAACCCGGCCAGTATCAGCTGGTGGTGCAGGATGCTAATGGCTGCGAATACGAAGAGTGGCTCACCTTCGCCGTGCCGGTTGAGCCGGTGGTCAACCTTGGCCCAGAGGTGCGCCTCAACTTCGGAGAATCGCACACGCTGCGCGCAATCGTCAACATTCCTTACTACCAGATTGATACCATCATCTGGTCGCCCACAGAGAGCATCACCTTCACCAACCGGCCCGATGTGGTCATCGTGCGGCCCTTTGCCGACACCGAGTACAAGGTACGCGTCATCAATAAGGAAGGCTGCGAGGCCGTTGCCCGCGTGTTGGTGCGCGTCAGCGACCCCAACCTCTGGGCGCCCAACGCCATCAGCCCCACCAAAGGCGAGGGCCGCAACGACGTCTTCCTCATCTTCGCCGCTCCTAATACCGTCAACAAGATCAACTCCTTGCAGATCTACGACCGCTGGGGTAACCTCGTCTTCCGACAGCAGAACATCGAGCCAAACAACCCCAGGTACGGCTGGGACGGCCGCTTCAGAGGGCAGCCCATGAACCCAGCCGTATTCGTCTGGTGGGCCGAAATCGAACTGACCAGCGGTCAGGTCATCCTGATGAAAGGCGATCTGACGATTGTGGATTAAGGACGCAAGTGCCGGCATGAGTCGAAAGCACGCTGGCACTTGCCACCTATGACTTAAGTGTCGGCGCAACTAAGTGTCGGCGTGACTTCGAGTCCAATGTCGTCAACTTAAGGGTTCGTGTTGTTGCGCAGTTCTTTGAAATCTGAATCTATTTTTTGAATTTTAGGCTAAAAATCCGCCATGAAGAAAAAATTCAAACACATCAGCAAGGCTGTAATAAGCCGTTTGCGAAGCCCCCTGTTCAAAGAGCTTTATCGCATTCAGAGTAATTTTTTGTCGTCAGCGCACCTTTCATTTCGAAGTGATTTTGGTGATGACCTTAAATAACATCACCAAAAGTCTGAGCGTTGAGATCACACGGTTTCTGCAAAGGATTTTAGGGCGTTTTAAAGACGGAAGTAAGCAAGCCTTCAGCAAAGCGCGGTATAAAATCAAAGCCGAAGCCTTCATAGACCTGAACGACACGTCTGTCAAAGCGTATTACGAATCGGGTAATTATCAGTTGTACCAAGGCAAATACCTGCTTTTGGCCACAGATGGGTCGTGTTATGAATTGTCGTGGGAAGAAGAATTGCGCATGGCGTTTGGGGTGGCGGACAACGGAGGTAAAAAACCGATGTGCATGGCCAAGGGTGTGAAAGTCTGGGATGTGCTCAACCAAATAACGGTAGCGTCCTTACTGGATCGATACGATAAAACTGAGATACGCATCTTTGATGAACTTTGGAAAAAGAGCTCGGAATTGCTCCGGGGAGCGCAAAAACACCCTGTGTTGTTGCTTGGAGACATGCATTATCCTTCGTTTGCCCTGATGCAGGATCTGCAGGATGGACAAACCCACTTTCTTTTTCGCTGTTGCCGCAATTTTTGTCGTGAAGTAGTGGAGTTCCTCAAAAGTGAAAAACAGGATGCTGTGCTGCATATCCCCTTGGCGAGAGACTTCGATGGAAACCACAAGATGCGCTATGTGCATAAACGCAAACACGACCCCACACACCTGAGTGTCAGGGCGGTGCGTGTCACGCTGCCCACAGAAGAGGATTGTTTATTGACCTCTCTGCCCTCTACAGAAGCAGATTCGGCCTCCATCAGGGCACTTTATCCCTTGCGCTGGTCGGAAGAGGCGTCCTTTAATTTCGATTTGAAAAGGGTACATTTTCCAAAGTGTCCGCAACACCGCCATCGCCTTTCTCACCTCCGTTTTTTGGGGTGAAAAAACGGCTGCCGGCTTCGGAGCAGCTGCCGTGGGCGTAGTAGCTGAGCGCACGGCTCCTGCTGGGCCCCGAGCGTGTTTCCGTCCCGCTTTCGGGCCTTAATAATGGCGAAACAGCAGCCTACCGCCTCCGCGCCTGCAAGCACGGCGCCTCTGTGGTGCTGCTCGCGCCGTTATTAAGCCCCCAGGGCGAGACGGGCACATTCCAGGCCCAAGCCGGAGCTCCGCGGGTGCAGATGCGCCAAAAAGCTAGGCCGAAGCGCCGAGGCCGTTTTTCCCAAAAAAACGGCCTCGGTGAGGGCGGTACAGATGGCGGCAGACACAGCGCGAGTGGTTTGGGAAACAGCCCTCGCAGAAAAATGTGTACCCTTTCAAAATTTCGATAAAAACAGAACGGAAATCGAAAACTTCTCCGCCAAAATGCCCGAGGGCATCCGGCAGGAATACTATGCCAATACCCTGTATTCCAACTTTGTTCAATTGCTTGTGGAAGATGCTCAGGAATTGATCGATGAAGAACAACAGGAAAGAGAAAACAAATACAAATACAAGGTCAACCGATCCGTGGCAGCAGGTATCGTCAAAGATGAGATCCCAAAAATGCTCTTTGGAAAAGAATCCATCGATGCATTCTATGAACGGATGCTTAGACTCATTGCCAAACATCGGCAACCCTATCGCCCCGGAAGAACATTCCCCAGAGAACGAAAACATAGACTCAGATTTTCAATGAACATGAGGCGACCCTTTTGATCGCTAAAACCCTTAAGTTGACGACATTGGACTTCGAGTCACGCCGACACTGACACGCCACCGTCCTTACCGAGGCTGTTTTTTTGGGAAAAACGGCCTCGGCACTTCGGCTTAGCTTTTTCGCGCACCCGCACCCGCGGAGCTCCGGCTTGGGCCTGGAATGTGCCCGTCTCGCCCTGGGTGGCTTAATAACGGCGTGGGCGGCATCGGAGGGTCGCCGTGCTTGCAGGCGCGGGGGCGAGAGGCCGCTGTTTCGCCATTATTAAGGCCCGAAAGCGGGACGAAAACACGCACGGGGCCAAACAGGAGCCGCCCCCAGCCACCACACCCACAGCAGCCGCTCCGAAGCCGGCAGCCGTTTTTTCACCCCAAAAAATGGAGGTGAGAAAGGCGACGGCGGTAGAAAGTGGCCGGTTCTACCTTTCACTTCAAAATGGCAGATCCTGCAGGCGCTTTGGAAAATATCATTCATCATTCATCATTCATCATTCATCATTCACCATTCATCATTGTCGTAGCGGTGAGTGGATGTTGGTGCGGCGACGGCAGGGCCATGGAGGCTTATTGGCTTACTTCCTCCAGCAGTTGGAGATAGGCCCTTGCGATGTTGTCAGCCCGAAAAGGTTCTATCCGCTGCATTCGCTCGGCTGCCGGCACAGGGGATGGTGTTTTTTCCAAAAAAGCCAGCCAACGCTCTAAGTCGGCATCGCTCACCCGCCCTGACGACACGCGCAACACCAACAGGCCTGGATGCTCGCCCCAAAATCGCACAAAAGCATCGGCCTGCGTGTAAGACAGGTGAACAACTGGTCGCCCTGCTGCTAAATAGCTGACTGCCTTAGAGGGCAACTGCCAGGGCGTGGTGTTGCCCACGCTCACCAAGACGCGCATGTGCTGCATGCAGGTCTGTGCGTGGGCGGGCAGCTGCAGCCCATGCAAGGTTGTGTTTGGCAAGCGTTGGAGGGCGTGCCAGAACTCGGGAAAAACCTCTCCGTAGAAGTGGAAGAACAGGCGCTCCTGCAGGTCAGGGCGGCGGGCGAAGGTGCGCCGAATGAGGTCGGCCAGCGCTTCAGGGGTGCGAATGGGCGCATAGAAAGCGCCGAAATAGCCCACATGCCAGCCTTTCGCTTTGGGCATGAGTGGTGCTTCCGTCGCAGGGGTCTCCTCGGCCCACAGCGGCGGGATGACGGCCAAGCGCTCTGCAGTCAGCCCCATCTGCTGCTGGTAGAGGTCGGCGGCGGCGGGGTTAGTGAGCGCTACGGCATCGGCCTCGGTCAAAGTGGCGCGCTCTAGCCGGCGTCCCCAAGGCCGATACAGCGGGTTTTCCAGTGGGCCAGGGCACACGCTGTAGGGGTCGCCGACGTCGGCCAGCCAACGCACCTGCGGATGCCGGCGCTTGAAGGCGCGCCCCGCCAAGTGCGTGCTAAAAGGCAATGACACAGACACCACTGCATCGAAGGGGCGCTCTCGATGCAACTTCTCAGCGGCGCGCCAAGCCGGCATGTACCACAGCCATGCATCATCAGGAAAGCACACGCGTTTCCAAAAGTGCCGATAGACTGCCGACAGCACGCGCAAGCGCCTACTAGGCGCCGCCAAGCCGGCGCCTATGCGCCCACGCGCCCATGCTCCGGAAACATGCTGGAAAAAAAACTCCTTCAGCGAGTCATAACCTACCCGATGCACCCACACGCCCTCGTGCTGCTGGCAGCGTCCCCAGCCGCTGTGGCGCGCACACACTACATGCACGTCGTGTCCGCACGCCGCCCACCGGGCAGCAATGTTGCTCCACCGATAGGCTCGCGGGTGCACAGAAGGATAGTACCACGGCGTAAGGATGAGGATGCGCATATCGCCCGACATTAACCCGGCTTAAAGCCAGGCAAATGTCGCATCTTTGGACAGCGATTCCCCCCTCACCACATCCCGCACCCATTTGCTTATGCCATTATTACTGCCCGGTATCACCACCGTCGAGGCTCATACCCTAACCCCCGACCGCACCGACAGGCACCTCGAAGTGTTGGTCGTTGAGGAGCCGCTCGAAATCCGCATTGCTTACGGCCACCCAACGCGCCGAAAGCAACTGTCCATAGCCGTCGCCATGCGCACCCCCGGCAACGACGAAGACTTAGCCCTGGGGTTCCTCTTCACAGAGGGCATTCTCCAGCGCGCCGAGCAGGCCACGGCCTTTCGGCGCCTGTCGGAAAACACCCTGCTGGTAGAGCTAGACCCCGCGCTAAGGGTGGACACAGAGCGCCTGACGCGCCACTTATTCACCTCCTCCAGCTGCGGCGTATGCAGCAAAGCCTCCTTGGATGCCGTGCAGACCGTCAGCTGCTACTACCCTACGCGTGGCTATCCGACGTTTTCCAGGGCCAGTATATTCCAGTTGCCCCAACAACTTCGGCAGGCACAAGCGACTTTCGAAGTTACGGGCGGCCTCCACGCCTCAGCCCTCTTCGACGCCCAAGGACAGCTCGCGCTGATGCGCGAAGACATCGGACGCCACAACGCCACCGACAAGGTCATAGGTGCGGCTCTCAGACAAGGCGAGACCCTGCCACTGCGGCACTACCTAATGCTCGTCAGCGGGCGCGCTGGGTTCGAATTGGTACAAAAAGCCGCTATGGCCGGGCTGCCTTGTCTGGCCGCCGTAGGCGCACCCTCGCATTTGGCCGTAGAAATGGCCCACGGCAGCGGCATGACCCTCATCGGCTTCTTGCGCGGAGAACGCTTCAACGTGTACACCCACGCAGAGCGCATCCTCTGACGCCCGCCCCGGCCTCAAGCGCAACACCCTATTTTTGCCCATCAAAAATCGCACGACGCCCATGCTCCGATTTCTCACGGCCCTGCTTACCCTTCTCTCCTTCGCCCTGACCAACTGCGAGCCTCCCGTGCGCGTGCGCGCCGTGAACAAAAATACCGTGCGCGACTCAGTGCACTACGTGGGCATCGCCGAAGTCAAGGCTGACGCTGACCTGCGCAAAGCCCTGCTGCTGGGCACCGTCAAAGTGGGCGACCGAGGCGCTACCCTCGACTGCCGCTACCCAGACGTGCTCGAACTCGCCTGCCGCCATGCCGGCCGTCTCGGCGGAAACCTCTTGGTCATCGTCCAGCATCGGCGCAACGAAGTCAAGTCCAACTGCCACGTCATCCGCGCAGAAGTGTATAGCGTCTCCAAACTAGATGGCATGGAAAGCCGCATGTACTGGCACCCCGAGCGGCGCCTCACCCCAGCCGACCTCCGCGCTAGCCCCACCCCCTCAATAGACACCCTGCCCCCCCTACACACGCTCATCACCTGCCGATTGGGTGGCGACTTCTTCAAGGAAGCCTTCATCCGCACAGAGACGCTCTTTTGGCCCGACAGCGCCAGCCTCCCAGAAGCCCCAAACCTGCGCACCACCCTCCTACGCCGCGCCCAACTCCACTTTGACTTGGCAGAAGTGCACGCCCGCCAACTCAAAGCCAGCCTCCTCAACATCGGCCCCGACCTGGAGCAGCTCGTCAGCCAATACCGAACCCGCACCGAAGAACAAATGCGCCAACTCCGCGCCGAACAAGAAGCCCTCGATGCTGCCCTCCGCCGCACCCCAGACCAAAGCGAAAACACCCTGACCCAATGGGAAAACAACATCCGCCAACGCCTCGAAACCCTCGGAGCCTACGCCGGACACCAACGCATTGACCTGCGAAAGCGCAAAGGATAGCAGCAGCACCTCCGCACAAAGCCCAAATTGCCAGTTTGACTTGCACCACCCCCAACCATATTGCCCCATTGCTCCAGACCTTTCTCCCCTTCATTTTTTTTGGGAAAAAACGGGCTGCCGCACAGCCCACACCCATGCGGCCCTACCCCACCTGCGCGTCTCCTGTTTAGCCCCTGGCGCGTTTCCGTCCCGCCCTTAGCCCTTAATAATGGCGCGAAAGCAGCCCTCCCTCGCCGCGCAACGACGGGCCTGTGCCCCGCCAGATTTTCCACAAAAAGCCGTCATGAGCCGCGTCCCACCTCCAGCACTCACAAAAAAATCGCCCCGCGCAATTCATCCACACGCCCCAGTGTGTGCACATGGATGGGGAACTTGCCGAGGTCGAGGCCCTTGGCGTTGAATCGGGCGATGTACATGTGCTGAAAGCCCAAGCGCGCAGCCTCCGCAATGCGCTGCTCAATGCGGCCAACGGCGCGTATTTCGCCACTGAGGCCCACCTCACCAGCAAAACACACATCCGAGGGGATGCTCACATCGAGAAGCGAAGAGATGAGCGCTGCCACCACCGCCAGGTCGAGCGCCGGGTCTTCGACGCGGATACCCCCAGCGAGGTTCAGGAAGACATCATTAGTGCTAAACAGATAGCCACAGCGCTTTTCAAGCACAGCCAACAGCATCTGTAAGCGGCGCATGTCGAAGCCTGTGGCAGAGCGCTGCGGCGTCCCATAAACAGCCCTGCTGACAAGGGCCTGCGTCTCGATGAGCATAGGGCGCAACCCCTCCATTGTGGCCCCAATGGCACAACCGCTGAGGTCTTCATCGCGCTGGCTGATGAGCAGCTCCGACGGATTGCTCACTTGGCGCAGACCATCGCCGCGCATTTCATAGATGCCCAGCTCGTCGGTGCTACCGAAGCGGTTCTTGAGCGTGCGCAGCAGCCGATAGGTGTAGTGGCGGTCGCCTTCAAATTGCAAGACGCAATCCACAATGTGCTCGAGCAGTTTGGGGCCGGCGATGTCCCCCTCCTTGTTGATATGACCGATGAGAAAAACAGCAACGTTAGTCTCTTTAGCAAAGCGCAGGAATTCGGCCGCACACTCGCGCACCTGCGAAACACCCCCCGGAGCGCTTTCTATGTGCGGGCTGCTCATGGTTTGGATAGAGTCCACAATGAGCAGCTGGGGGTTTAGTTGGTGCGCCTGCTGGAGGATTTTAGCCGTGTTGGTTTCCGTCAGGATGTAGCACTCTGCACGCCCGTTAGGTAGGCGATCGGCGCGCATCTTGATCTGCTCTTCGCTCTCTTCACCGCTGACATAAAGCACTTTGGCCGGTGTTTGCACGGCAATCTGGAGCAAGAGCGTGCTTTTGCCAATGCCGGGCTGGCCGCCGATGAGTACCAAGGAGCCAGGCACGATGCCACCGCCGAGCACGCGATTGAGCTCCGCGTCAGGCGTAACGAGCCGAGCGACCTTGCCCGTCTGGATGGCCTTTAGCGGCGTGGCCCGCGCAGACGAGGCAGTGGTGCTGCTCCAGGCGCGGCGCTTCTCCTCAGGCGCCGTTTCGCGCACGACGACCTCCTCTTGGTAACTATTCCACGCCCCACACTGCGGGCATTTGCCCATCCACTTGGGCGACTCGGCGCCGCAATTGGTGCAAAAAAAGACGGTCTTGCTTTTAGCCATAGTCAGCACAAAGAGCAGCGTCGAGCAAATACTCAGTACCGATGCGGCATGAGTGGGTAGCCGAGCCAGTGGTTGAGGGCTTCCTGATAGCGATCGAAGGTGGGCAGGTTGTGGTGTGTTCCGCCCGGAATGACGACGAACTCGTCGCCGGGTTTGAGGCATTCGCGCAAGCGCTCGGCGCAGCGCATCGGCACCACCAAGTCATCTGTACCGTGCAGGAGAAGCACCGGCAGAGGGCAGTGGCGCAAGTGGTGGTTGTTGGGCAAAGTATAGTGCGTGCGCAGGGGTAAATACTCTCGCCCTAAATAAGCAGCCAACAGCCCTGGAAGACTATCGAAAGGCGTCTCGAGAATGAGCCGATGCGCCCGCACATGAGCGCCCAAAAAGCACGCCGGCGCAGAGCCCAAGGATCGGCCATAAAGCTCTATCTGGATACTCGGATAACGCTCCACTACCCAGTCGTACACCAAACGCGCATCTTCGTACAGGCTGCGCTCGCTCAGGTGGCCGCTGCTTTTGCCATAGCCCCGATAGTCCGAAATCACAAAATCATAGCCGCGCACGGTGAAGTCGCGGTGCATGAAGCCCCAGCGCTGTAGATTGCCGCGATTGCCGTGAAAATAGAGCACTACCCCGCGACATTGTGGCCAAGAAGTCGGAAAGCGCAACACATTGAGATGGGCTCCGTCCGGGGTATTCAGGAAATGCTCCTCGAAGACAGCACCATCGAAACCAAAACGGTGAGCAGCTGGTAGCACAGAGGGCCTGAACAGTGCTTTGCGCTGCAAAAACTCGGCAACAGGCTCAAACAACGAAGGCATAAGCAACAGAGAGGGTTTATTCAGCGCGAAGCTTAGGGTTTTCAGCATGACGCTGAGCGTCGCGAGAGGTTTTCTTTTCTAGGCTTCTTTGCAAAGCCACAGACAAATCCACACCTGTCTGGTTGGCTAAACAGATAAGGACAAACAATACATCGGCCATCTCATCAGCTAAGTCTTGCCGGGCACTGGCGGCTTGTTCGGGGGTCTTGAACGATTGCTCACCGTAAAGGCGCGCCATGAGCCGTGCTACTTCGCCCACCTCTTCCATGAGTATGGCGGTGTTGGTCAATTCGGAGAAGTAACGCACCCCAATAGTGCGTATCCACTCGTCCACGCGTTGCTGGGCTTGTTCGATGGTCATGACGGGCAAATTTTGGTATTATTCTTGACTTCGAGGCCGCTGTATTTCCACCGATTGACTTACTCTGCTGAAAATCAAGTTTTATGTTTAATCGCTTTACATTTGCCCGAAACCGAAACACCGCTATGGGCATGCCCTTGACATCGCGCTGGTTGGCGTTGCTGATGTTTTCTTTCATTGTCTGCATGGCTCGCGGCCAAACGACAGTAGGCCAGGACCTAGCTCCGTTGTTAGTTCAGTTTTCCGCACCAGGCGGCTTCTACAGCGCACCCATTGAGGTGGCCCTGTCGGCTCCCGAAGGCGCGGTGATTTACTACACTACCGATGGCTCCTACCCGACGGTGCGCTCGGCGCGCTATGTAAAGCCGTTGGTGGTCTCGCGCACTATGGTGGTACGCGCTTTGGCGCGGCGCGGCCAAGTCGTGGGGCGAGCTACCGCGCAAACGTACTTCGTCGGAGAGCCGCCTACGCGCTTGCCAGTGGTGTCGGTAGCCATTAACCCGGCCATCCTCTTTGACCCAGAGCGAGGTATCTTTCAAGAAGGTCCGCAGGCAGATACCAGTGCTGAGCACCGACCGGGGGCCAATTTCTGGACGCGCCGCGAGTTCGCATGCCATGTCGAGATTTACGAGAATGACGGCTCCTGTGTGCACAACAGCGGCGCAGGATTTCGCCTTTTTGGCGGCTACAGCCGCATTTTTCCGCAAAAAAGCATTGTGCTCGTCGCGCGCGACCGCTATGGCAAGAAATTCTTCCGCCATCGCATCTTCGGCGCCGGCCAGCCTAAAAAATTCAAGTATCTTGTACTGCGCAATGGCGGTAGCGACTTTGCCGGTGCTCACTTCCGCGATGAATTGATGAACCGCCTCACCGACGGATGGGGGCTGGAAAAACAAGCTTTCCGCCCGGCATTGCTCTACCTCAACGGCCAATATTGGGGTATCTACCACATCCGCGAAAAGGTCAACGCCCGCTTTTTGGAAGACCACGCCGACGTTGACCGCGACTCGCTAGACCTGATAGAGCATCAGCGCCAAGTGCGACATGGGTCTGCAGAGCACTATCAGCAGCTGCTGGACTATATCCGTACGCACGACTTGGCCGAGCCTGCCCATTACCAATGGGTGCGCGAACACATGGACGTGGAAAACTACATGGACTACCAGATTGCCCAGATTTACTGCTTCAACACCGACGCGGGAGGTAATATCCGCTACTGGCGCCCTCATCGCCCAGGCGGACGCTGGCGCTGGATACTATTTGATACAGACTGGGGATTTGGCCTGCACAATCCTAACGCCTGGCAGGAAGACGCCATCGCCTTTTTCACCGAACCCAATGGGCCGCGGTGGCCTAACCCACCCTGGAGTACGTTCTTGTTTCGGAGTCTGCTGCGTAACCGCGAGTTTCGCCACCAGTTCGTCAATCGCTTCTGCGACCGCCTGAACACCTCGCTGCGCTCCGACAGCGTGCTACGGCAGGTGGACTGGTTCGAAGATCTCTTAGGGCCGGAGATGCCACGCCACTTGCAGCGCTGGCGGCGCTCGGAGATGCACTGGCGCCGACATGTGGGAATCATTAGGCAGTTTGCCGAAAAACGCCCGGCAGTCCTATACGAGCACTTAGCCCGTCATTTCCAGACTGGCGCACCTGCTCGCCTGGAATTGCATGTGGACGCTGGCGGCTCGGTCATCATCAACCAGTGCATCTCGGCCAATAGCGGCACCTTTGAAGGCACGTATTTCGAGCGTATTCCCATCACTTTGCAAGCCGTGCCCATGACGGGCTATCGCTTCGCTGGTTGGGAAGGCATCAACCGGCAAGGGCACTTCATCGAGACTTATTTGCCCGCCCATGAAGTGCTTGTCCTGCACGCCCGCTTTGTGCCTGACCTACACCCACTCAATGACATCGTCTTTTTTAATGAAATCGCTCCAGCAGGCAGCAAAACGGGCGACTGGGTCGAGTTGCACAATGCCGGGACGCAGCCCGTGCGGCTCAAGGGCTGGGCCTTCAGCGATGCACACCACCGTTGGACGCTCCCTGACGTAACTATTGCACCAAGCGGCTACTTGGTGCTCTGCCAGGATAGTTCGGCTTTTCGCAAACATTTTCCCTTCGCTCAATCCATCGCAGGTGATTTCCGCTTTGGTCTTAGCAAGCAAGCGGAAAGCCTACTCCTCTACACAGCTGATGGGCGCGTAGTGGATAGCATTGGCTACGCCGTTGAAGGCCCTGAGGGCGAGTTCACGCTTGACTTGCTCTTGCCCAACCTCGACAATTCGAAGCCTGAGAACTGGGGAGTACACCTCGGCCCGGGTTCTCCGGGCGCTCCGAACCCACTGTACCAGGCAGCCAGCATTGCCGAACAAAAGGAGCGGGCCACGCGCATCGGGTTGGCCATTGGGGTCCTCATTCTCATTTTGGGGTTTGCCTTCCTGCGCCGCGTCCATGCTTATGCTACAGGGAGGGTGCGAAGCCTGCTCTGAGTGGCTGTTTTTTTACTGGTATCCTGCCCTTTGCAAAATGGTCTGCACCTCCTCCACCGAGAGCTCTGCAGCGCGCGCGAGGGTCTCCACATCAAAGCCCATGGCATGGAGCCGAAGCACTGAAGCCTCTTTTTCCTGGAGGCGCCCTTCAAGGATACCCTCCTGCTTGCCTTCCTGCTTGCCTTCCTCCTTGCCCTTCTCGTAGCCTTCCTCCTTGCCCTTCTCGTAAGAAGTGTCCACCACGTTCTTCAGGTCGCGGTAGTACTTGAGGCTCTCCTCGTAGCGCTGGCGCTCCTCCGGCGTGAAGCGCGCTATCTCCGCCGCCTCAAACAGCCGCTGAAATACCCGCTCCTGCAAGGCTCGCGGCCGACCCTCTAAGTTGGGCAGGTGCTTGAGCACGTACAGCCACTTGTCAAAGGTGGTCTCCAACTCTTCTTCGCGCTTGTGAAACTTGGGCAACTCGATGTAGATGAGCGTCAACTTGTCGTAGA
>FWPU01005925.1_pt1 | contig 25432 bp, 16 predicted proteins | sample 2228361 | NCBI WGS metagenome assembly FWPU01 (sample SAMEA103939777, study PRJEB20133) | metagenome | reverse complement strand
TGAATTTTACATTTTATCATTGTCTTTTTCCCCTCTAAAGCAGGAGGAAAATAGGTGGGATTTTTATAATTTTTTGCAAGTCCTTCCTCTGTTTTTATTTTATAAAAAATTTTCAAAAAACTTATTCTTTTTTCACTCCCCTCATTAATTTTTTTATATTCTTTACATTTTCATCCTTTGGACAAAGATGAATAAATTTATCCCACATTTTAAAAGCCAGTTCCTTTTGATTTTTATCATAATATATTTTTCCCAAGCTTAAGTAAGAATAAGGAAAATCCTCATCCAGTTCTATAACTTTTTTATATGTTTCTTCTGCTTTTTCAATTTCATTTCTTAAATAATATAAGTTACCCAAATTGTGCCAGCCCTCTATTAATTCTGGATCATTCTCTAAGGTATACAGCATCCACTTCAAAGCACTTTCCAAATCCTTATATTTAAAATAAGCCATTCCTAATTCCAAACTAATAAAAGCAGCTCCTGGAAATTGTTCAAGAAACTTTTGATATGATTCAAAGGGAAATTTAGAAATTCCTTTTAAGTAATTTTCTCTATCTTTTAAAATCTTCTTATATAAATTGAATGCTTTTTTGGGGGAAATATTTCTTATTTCTTGAGGTTTTCCTCTTGATAAATAGCCCAAAGACTTTAATACCTTTAGAGCTTCTCTATCTGCTATTTCTATTTTTGGATTTTCTATAATTTTTTTAACCAAATCTTTTGCTTTTTCTGCCAAATCCTTTTTTTCTTCAAAAATGTTTACAACTTCTACCATATCCTTTCTTAAATCATAAATTTCTAAAGGCTCAGGAAATATTATTTTAAAATTATCTATAAAAACACCGTAAATTGGCAAGGTTCCAAAATTTATTGCAGAATAATAAGATTCAAATAATAAATTTCTTTTACGCAAATTTTCTCCTTTAATTAATGGAAACAAGGAAATTCCATCACAATTTTCTTTTTCTTGAAAGATATCCAATATTGTTGGAAATATATCAATCAAAGAAACCCTTTGATCTACCTTTATAGGTTTAAAAAGGGTTGGGGAATAAAACATTAAAAGCACATTTAAAGTTGTGTTGTAAGTTAAAAAGCCATGGGTATGTTCATTATGTTCTCCAAATGCCTCACCATGGTCAGAAAAGATAATCCATAAGGTATTTGAATCTTCAATTTTTTCAAATAAGGATTTAATTGCCTTGTCAACATATAAAATTTCTTCTTCATATTCACTGAAATCTTTTAAATTATAATGTCTTAAGTAAGGTGCATGAACATCAAAAAAATGGATAAATAAAAAAAAGGGTTTACTTTTATCAAAACTATTATATATTTTCAAACTATTTTCTTTTACAACACTTGCATCCCTTTCTTGAAAGGAAAAAATAATTTTTTCTTTTCCATCTTTATAGACAAGGTCATCGTATATATCAAAACCTTTTGAAAGTCCAAACCTTGAAGAAAGAACATAGGAACCTATAACTGCACCTGTCTGATAACCTTTACTTTTAAGAAATGTGGCTATTGTCTTCATCCCATTCTCTAATATTCCCCTTCCGTTATCCCTAATCCTATGGTTATTGGGATAAAGCCCAGTAAATACTGAGCAGTGGGCAGGTAATGTCAAAGGAACAGGGGTTATTGCATTATTAAAGACCACAGATTTTTTTGATAAAATGTCCAAAAAAGGTGAAGGGGAAGGATTTTTCCCCATAAAACCTAAAAAAGCTGGTCTTAAAGTATCAATTGAAATTAATACAATATTGATATTTTCCTTAGCATTAATTTTAAAGGAAATTAAAAAAAATAATACAAACAAAAAAAAGCAGCTCCTCTTTTGGGGGAGCTGCTTAAAAACTATTGCCATCTAAAAATTAGTTACACTGAGTAAGATTAAGTGTTGCCTTGCAACTGGCAGTGGATTGTGGTCTTTCTTGATTATTGGAATCTTTTCCATAGGAGCCTTCTTCAGTTACTGAAATTGGGACAATTAAGAAATAAACATTACCTGCAGGTATGGAAAATGTTTCAATATTATCTCCACCAACATCTGAACAAGTAATGGCAGTATTATGTGAATACCAGCTTCCAATGGTTCCTCTGTATATAGCATAATCTGTTGGTGCACAAGTTCCACCTGGGGCAGACCAGGTTGCTTCAATATTAGTACCTGATTTTGTAAACCTGGCAGAAGAAGTATTATAAAGAGATCCAGGAGGAGCTCCTCCGCATTGCAAATCTATATCTGTCTCATATTTATATTTATTTCCATCAAAGACCAAGCCTGCAGAATTTACTGCTTCCACTTCGTATTTATAAAGAACACCATTTGTGCCAGTATTATCTGTATAGCTTGTCCCTGTTAAACCTGATGCAATTATTGTTCCATCCCTTTTTACCCTATATGTTCCAGAATTTGGACAGGAACCACTATTCCATGCAAGAACGGGATCCCAGGTAATCTGAACACCAGTATCTGCACATTCATCTAAATCAGTAGCAGATTTTACACCATTAAAATCTGGAGATAAAGCTCCTGTGCAAGAACAACTAGGAAGACTTGGATTAAAAGAGGTTTGGCAAACATTTAATAAGACATTAGTTAAACTTACATTATCTATCCACCAACCACCTGCTTCCTGCACTGATACATCAGAAGCAAACCACCATCTAAATTTTATCACATCCCCTGCTGTAGCATAGGCGTCAACATTTGAGGTAGTAGTTGTAAAGTTCGTACAATTTCCTACAGTATACCAAACAGCTTCTGCTCCAAGCTGTGAACAATATCCACCATTTATATTACCATTATATGCCGTTGAAGCATTTGTAACTTTTGTCCAAGCTCCACCATTTTTAGAATATTGTAATATGCCACCATCCCAACCATCTTCGCTATCTTCGTATTGAGCAAAACTTAAAGTATGGATACCTGTGTTTAATTTCAAAGCAGGTGTCTCTAAAGCAGCACTTACTTGAGCATCATAATTTCCTGTTTGGGGGAAGCCATATGCATATGTTCCACCTGCTCTGCATCTCGTATTCCAGCCCCAAGGATCTGGTGGAAGAGCACAACTTGAGTCATCTCCATATAAAGAATAATGGGACCAGCCCTCTCCATTTGTTGCTGGATCTGAACCTTCAAAGTCCTCTGAAAATGTTCCTGCTTGCCAGTCGCGAGATAGTTGTAATGTATTAATAACATTGACACAAGTTGAAGAAAAATTATCACCAGTTATGTTAAAGTATAATGTAGCAGTATCTGTGCAGGAGGCAGTTGATGCTATATGGAAGACAATTGGGTCTAATGAAACTGATTTTGAAGTTTGAGGATCTATGTCTCCAAAAGAAATTGTAGAATCTGTAAAACAATCTATAAATTGAGAATCACTCCAAACTTGGACTTGAACATTTTTTGCAACAATTGTTGCATCATTATTTAACAAAGTTACAGTTGCAGTTACTGTTTCATAAGCATCAGCAAAACCATCATTATCTCCATTATCAGTCATTGAAAAACCACTTAGTTGGATATCCATGCAATTGTAGTTACAATCAACCCAAGCATGGTCTTCAACTGTTCCAGAGGGATTTGTATCTGTATATCTAACCCACATAGAATCACTATTTGAAACAAATAAAACACCTGATTTATTATAAACATTATTTATTGGGATACCTCCCTTAAAAATTCCCGTATTTGAACCTGTTTCTACTAAATTAACTGTCTCACCTGGAAGGGGTTCTGCACCAGAAAACACTGTTACACTATAGGATTCAATTTGGGAAGGATTTGTATTGGCATTTTGATCTGTCAATGTAATTGTGGCAACATCGTTTGCACAATTTTGATAAGAATAGAGATCAAATTTTACTTGTCCCAATTGGTTGCTTGGTGTACAAGTTGTTTGTTGATTTACAAAATGTAATTCATCCCATCTAAAAAATACCCTATCAAGTCCCCAACCATATGTATCATTTGTACCACAATATGTTGAATTGCAGGTAATATAACCAAAAGAATGGGAATAATTATCTGCTAAGATACCCCATTCTGACTCTTCAGGATAATCATATTCAATTTCACCTGTTGGAGATTCTCCCCTAAACCAGCCCAAACTAATATATGTCTTATTACCATCCATACAATATATATTACCATCTGAACCATCGCATTCAGGATCTACACCACTGGGCCAATCGTATACTCCATCTGCACTTCCCCAATTAACAGCTGCTTCATTTACAGCCCATGCCCAATAGCCCCACCAATCTGAATTTGCTTCATTTGTACATAAATTATTAGAAGGATTACTTGCCATATTTGGAGAAAATATCCATAAGCCATCATAATCCACATTTGTATATGTCCACCTATTATAATATTGAATTGAACGAGGGGTAGACCACCATCCATTGTTATAATTATTTGTCATTGTAAAGGTTGAGGAGACAATATTGGAAATATTATAAACTTCAGAGTAGGTAGTACACCCAGTAGGAGGACAAGAAGGATCTTGTGTTGGTTGACTGCAATTTGCGGCACCTATATTGCCAGTGTGCCACAATCCTGGGTTTTCATAGCCACAAGAAGATCTTGTTGCATGACAACTCCAACCAACAGAATCTGTTGAGCCAAGTCCAAAGCCCCATATATCAAAGGGAATACAGTGAGTAAAAGTTGTGCAACTTGAAAAATTGTCTTCTGTTCCATGGGGTGAACCAGCATCTTTTGCTTCATCTACATTGCAGTAAAAGGACTCCAAATCACCCTGCCCATGATTTGGATTAGAACCCCTAAAGTTCCCATACATCGTGAAAGGAGTTGAAGAAGTTGTCATGCCATCTTCAGGGGAGGAAACTACCACTTGGACATCAGCTCTATACATATAGGGCATAGAAGAACTTGCCCTCAAGGTGAAAGCAACCCCTATAACAGACATCCCTGGCATTATACCAACATAAACGGGTTGATTTTCTAAAACAGTTATATAGGAACTTGGATTGTTTGTTCCTGCATCATATACATAAATTTGGGCTCTTACATCGTTATAATCCACAGGGCTTTCATTATAAATACCTACAGTTAAAACATAATCTTCTCCTGCGTCTATGTACTGATCTCCATCACATCCACCACTCCATAAATAACCTCCATCTTGAACTTCTAATTGACAATCAACTAAAGCAGTATCTGTGGAGGTATTGCTTGCTTGATCTGTATATGAAACAGTTATTGTATCACCCTCAGCATATTCTAATTTTCCATTATTTTGGGTAAAAGAAGCAGAAGATACAATTGGCATATAAACTGAATTATAGGTATTTCCGTTTTTTGTCCAAGTGGATATTTTTTCTGAATCCCCAAGGGTAGTAGTAATTGTATGGTTATCTGCTACATAAGTTGTAGTTGGTTCTGCACCATCAACTACTTTTAAGGAAAGGTAACCATTGCAACCATAATATTCTTTATCTAAAGCAATAAAGGAGCCTCCTACAACTGCTCCAGTTGCAACTACAGCAAAGGGTTGGCCCCCATAAGTTGGATGGTTCTGTATAACGGTTCCAGAAACTTCAATTGTGTAATCTCCTGTTATAACGGAACCTGCAGGTATCCAAACACCTTCTGTGGGGTTTTGATTATCTACAGTTGTACCATTGTTAGTCCATGCACCAGTAAAATTGTTCCCATACCACCAAACATAGTTTGGATCTCTTACTCTTAAATTTAAATTGTTCACCAAATTTGCTCCCGGATAATCAATCCATGTAAGCATTACAATTACGGGACGGGTGCCATCATATTGTGCTTTAAAAGTTGATGTAAAGGGAAGTGCAGGGGGAGTTGTAAGACCATAATCCCAAATTTTCATCCCAGCAGAAACATTATTATTTCCTTGCAAAGGCAAGGCATTTTTTAAATTAATTCTTCCATAACCTTGATTATTATCAAAACGGTTTGTAGACCCAGTATTTCCTGGCATAAAATCAGCTGAGGCAAGTAAGGTTGCTTTAATCAATGCTCCTGAGGGAGTAAAAGAATTTGAAGCATTTGGTGCACCTGTTGGATACCATCCATCGTTATAGTACTGCCTAATAAGAAGCATTGCACCCATGGCTTCAGGAGCTGAAAAAGAAGTTCCACACCAACCTGTAAAGGAAGCATTTGTACAAGTTACTGGAGTATTTTGATCTGTATCTTGATTGTAAACAATAAATGGATAATTGTATGCTTCCCCTCCATATGATCCAGAATCACAAGCAGGTGCCATAATTTGAGGACCTTTCCTTCCTCCTGCAACTTCTGGACCATCTGTGGAATCACTATAAAAAACATTAATATCAGGCCAAGATTCTGTACCACCTACAGTTACATCGTTTTTACAAGTTGCTGGGGGCTGCATATTTGGACCATTTGTATTTCCTGCTGAGATTGTAACCATAAAATCTTGATTTGTCCACATAAATTGATCTAAAGCTTGTGCATAAGATGTATATTGTTGAACAGTTCCTCCACCCCAAGAGTTGTTTTGGAAAAATGCACCTGCTGTCCTTGCAGATGTTAAAGAAGAAGTTGGATCGGTAGGGGGACTTAAAGTATTATTAGCACAATCTGTTGCACCTGCTACATCTTGAAATACAACCTTAGATAAATATGCAATCCCATCAGCATCGGGCCATCCATCCGCTTCTGCATCTGTTGTATAACAATTTATTGGAGATGGGGAACCAAGAGCTACATTCGCAGTGAAATCACCATGTGTTGGAATTCCACTTCCAGAACAAGTTGCAGAATCTCCCCCACCATAGGCAGCATAAGAATATACCTTTCTATGGCTTGCTCCTGGGCTGCCAGGAGTAGATAAGTCATGAGAAAAGGCACCACAATCTAAATCAAGTCCATCATCCATTATAGCCCCCATTTGTCCTTGTCCTTTTAAATTTGCCTGCCAATAGGGTCTACTTTGAACTCCATTGGGATTTAAAAAAGTGCCCGTTTGCAAAACCGATGGAGTAGTATCATTATGTTTTAAAATTGGAAGTATTTCATAAATTGTCCTAATGCCCTCTTCTTGGGTAAGAGAAACCAATAATGAATAATGTAAATCAATTATGTAATTATTAGCATAATCTGTAACCACAGCTTCTTTAATCTTTGCTCCATAACTTTTTAGGATATCTACCCACTTTAAAGCATTTTGGTTTGGAAATACTTGGACTTCTAATTGCCAAATTTCAGAAGTAGCAGCACTTCCTGGAAGAGGATTTAACCCTGTCTTTGGATGGATTTTAAAGCCAGGCAAGTACCTTCCAACAAAAGAAACTTCTGGCAATCCAGCTAAACTTTCAATAGTCCCTGCTAAACCGTAAAGGATGAATCCATTGTTTGGAACGGGTTCAATTATTTCAATGTCAAGCTTTTTGAATTCATCTAAAAATTGCGCAACTTCATATTGATTTGTTAAACCAAAATGAATTATATAATAACCTTGTCCTGGCTTAGAAATTTCTTCCAGTTCTTGAGGGAATTGAGGCAAACCCTTTCTTACATCAAAGGAGTGGGGAAAAAGCGTTATAGTGTAAGGATCTTCAGGATTTGCATAAATTTCATTCATCCAAGGCAAATTAGACCAAGGCCTTGGATTGAAAATCAATTTTCCCTTATCATCTAATTCAAAGTCATGGGGCATCTCATAAGCAGGTCTTTCCCCAGTAAAACCAATCTCCTTTAATTGTTCAATTTCTATCTCTTTATTATTGAGTAAAGTACTCCTAAACCCATACATAGAAAACTGTTCCATAGCTCTATTTTCAATATATGCTCTATTGAAGGTAACAGGTGCTTTTTCTGCACCAGGGGTTTTTGATTTACTTTCTCCAACTTGCGCTAAGTATTTTGCCTTTAGATAATCTGGTAAAATCCTTAGGATTTTTTCCTGAAGCTTTTTCTTGGTCAGGAATAATTCCTTTGATTTAGCACTAATCTCTTTACTATTCTGGGAGAAAAGGCTTAATGCAAAAAAGATTAATAAAAACGATAAGAACTTCTTCATACAAACCTCCTATAGTTTTTCATTGATATTTTATCAGTACAATATGCCCTTGTCAAGTGATTTTGCATCATTTTAAAATATGCAATTATTATGCCTAAAAAGGCAATTTTTAAAACCTTTGAATTTTCCATAATTTAGAATTTTTGAAAAAAAATTCTTATTTTTCACCTGTGTAATATTGATACAATTTTATAACTATTTAGGAATACTCTTTCCCTCTTTATATCTTTATCTCCTTTATTGGCTTAAAATGAGCAGTAAAATGTCTTAAGTGCTTTGGTTCATAGGTAATTTTAAAACCAGAAATTTTTTCTTTTTTCCTCACAACTTCACCTATGACTTCTGCAACATAAGCTAAATGGTCCGAGGTGTAAACCCTCCTTGGTATAGCAAGGCGCACAAGTTCCATTGGGGGATATTTGACCCTTCCCCTTTTATCTTTTTTTGCAAACATTACAGAGCCAATTTCCACTGCCCTTACACCTCCTTCTAAATATAAATAAACTGTCAATGCCTGTGCAGGTAGATATTTTTGTGGAATATTTGGGAGAATTGAAAGGGCATCCAGATAAACAGCATGGCCCCCAACTGGTTCTAAGATTGATGCACCCTGTGCTTTTACCATTTCTCCAAAAAGTTTTACCTGGTCTATTCTATACCTTAAATATTCTTCATCTTGGGCTTCTCTTAAGCCAATTGCTATTGCTTCCAAATCCCTACCTGCAAGTCCTCCATAAGTTAAAAAACCTTCTTTTAATATTAATTGACTCTTTACCTCTTCATAAATTTTTTCATCCCTTAAAGCAATAAATCCCCCAATATTTGCAAGTCCATCCTTTTTTGCAGACATTATGCAACCATCAGCATAGGAAAACATCTCCTTTGCAATTTTTGAAATTGGAACATCTCCATAACTTTCTCCCCTTAACTTTATAAAATAAGCATTTTCTGCATATCTACAGGCATCTAAAAATAATGGTCTTTTGTATTTTTTACAAATTGCAGAGACTTGAAAGAGGTTTTCCATGGAAACGGGTTGACCACCACCTGCATTATTTGTCACAGTTAACATACAAAAGGGGACATTTTTTGTCTCTTTTTTTAATAAATTTTCCAATTTATCTAAATCCATATTTCCTTTAAAGGGATGGATATAGTGGGGATCTTTTCCTTCTTCTATTACCAAATCAAGGGCAATCCCACCAAGGGCTTCTATATTTGCCCTTGTAGTATCAAAGTGGTTGTTTGATGGAACAATTTGACCCTTCTTTAGTAAAACAGAAAAGAGTAAATGTTCTGCTGCTCTTCCTTGATGGGTGGGAATTACATACCGATAACCCGTTATCTCTTTAATAATACTTTCAAACTTTTCAAAGGACTTTGCACAGGCATAGGCCTCATCTCCAACCATAATTCCAGCCCATTGTTCATCAGACATTGCAGAGGTTCCAGAATCCGTTAAAAGATCTATAAAAATTGCCTTTGAAGGAATGAAAAAAACATTATAATTTGCCTTTTTTAGAACCTCTAACCTTTCTGATTTTGGCAAAAGATAAATCTTTTCTATAACTTTTATCTTCCAAGGTTCTGGAAATAATCTTTCATAAATCATTTTACCCCCTTAAATTTTATTTTAATACATTTTTTAAATAAAATCCAGTGTAAGAATTTTTGCATTTTGCAATTTCTTCTGGTGGACCTTCTGCTACAATATATCCCCCTCCATCCCCCCCTTCAGGTCCTAAATCAATAACCCAATCCGCTGTCTTAATTACATCTAAGTTGTGTTCAATTACAATTACTGTGTTCCCCTTATCTACAAGTTGATGTAAAACCAATAGGAGTTTTTTTACATCATCGGAATGGAGTCCTACAGTTGGTTCATCAAGTAAATACAATGTATTTCCCCTTGATGTCTTTGAAAGTTCCCTTGAAAGTTTTATCCTTTGGGCTTCCCCTCCAGATAGGGTAGGAGCTGGTTGTCCTAATTTTATATATCCCAAGCCCACTGCCTTTAAAGTATTTAAAATCCTTATAATAGATGGAATATTTTTAAAGACCTCATATGCCTTATCTACTGTTAAATTTAAAATATCCCAAATGGACAAGCCCTTAAATTTTACTTCTAAGGTTTCCCTGTTATATCTTTTTCCTCCACAAACATCGCAATTTACATAAACATCGGGCAAAAAATGCATTTCAATTTTTACAGAGCCATCCCCTCCACATGCCTCACACCTTCCCCCTTTTACATTAAAAGAAAACCTTCCTGGCTTGTATCCCCTAATCCTTGCTTCTTCCGTTTTAGACATAATTTCCCTAATGGGTGTAAATAAACCCGTATATGTTGCAGGGTTAGACCTGGGAGTTCTTCCAATGGGACTTTGGTCAATATCTATAATTCTTAAAACATATTCAAGCCCTAAGATTTCATCACACTCCCCTCCCCTTTGCCCTCCCCTATAATTTTTCCATAAAATATTTTTATAAAGTACTTCTTCAATTAATGTGGATTTTCCTGATCCAGAAACCCCAGTTATACAGATGAAAGTTCCCAGGGGAAAGGAAACATTTATATTTTTTAAATTATTTGCCCTTGCCCCAATTATCCTTAAAAATCTCCCATTTCCACCTCTCCTTTCTACTCTTTCAAGGGGTTTTAATCTTTTTGAAAGATAAGCACCTGTTATGGATTTTTCATTGGAAATAATTTCCATTGGATTTCCCATAGATATTACAAAACCCCCATTTTCTCCTGCACCTGGTCCTAAATCAATAATAAGATCAGCATTTCTTATGGTATCTTCATCATGTTCTACCACAATTACAGTATTTCCTAAATCCCTTAAGGTCTTTAAAGTTTCAAGGAGTTTTTTATTATCCCTTGGATGTAAGCCAATGGATGGTTCATCTAAGACATATAAAACACCTGTAAGTTTTGAACCAATTTGGGTAGCCAACCTTATCCTTTGGGATTCTCCTCCAGATAGGGTATGGGAGGGTCTATCAAGGGTCAAATATCCCAGCCCCACATTTTTTAAAAACCCCAACCTTTCATTAATTTCTTTTAAAATTTTTTCAGAAATCTTTATTTCCTTTGGACTCAATTTTAAATTTTTAAAAAATTCCAAGAGTTTTTCCACTGTATAAGAAGAAATTTCAGAGATGGACAAATTATTTAAATAAATGGAAAGGGCTTCTTTTTTAAGGCGCTTTCCTCCACATTCGGGACAAGAAACAAATGCCATAAATTGTTCAATTTCTTGTCTTATGGATGGGGAATTGGATTCAAGGTACCTTCTTTCTAAATTGGGAATAATTCCTTCAAAGGTTCCCTGATAGGAATAAGTCCCCTTTTCTGCAACCCATAAAAAGGGATATTCTTCAGAAGAACCATAAAGAACAATTTTTTTGAAAAATTCTGGAAGGTCTTTCCAAGGTTTCTTTGTGGAAACCTTTAAATGGGAAGCAAGTTGTTTTATTTGTTTTAGCTTCCATGCCTCTGAATCGGGACCATATAGGGAAATACACCCCTCATCTATGGATAAATTTTTATCGGGTATTAACCTTTCTTCAGAAACTTTTCTTAAAAAACCAAGCCCTGAACATTTTGGACAAGCCCCATAGGGAGAGTTAAAAGAAAAAAGTCGGGGAGATATTTCCCCAAAGGAAAAATTACACAAGGGACAAGAGTGTTTTTCTGATAAAATTTCCCTTTTGCCTTCTGAAAAAATTAATATCTTACCTCTCCCAGTCCTTAAAGCAACTTCTATGGAATCAAATAGTCGCCTCTCAATTCCTTCCTTTAAAACAACCTTATCAATAAATATTTCGATTTCATGTTTTTTATATCTTTCAAGGGAAGGAACTTCTTCTAAATCATATAAAACCCCATTTACTCTAACCTTTGAAAAACCCTCTTTAGAAATTTGTTCAAAGAGTTTTAAATATTCCCCCTTCCTGCCTTCCACAATTGGGGCATAAATTTCAACTTCAGAACCCACCTTTTTATTTTTAATATAGTCCACAATTTGCTGAAGGGAAAGGGCTTCAATGGGAATATTACAATTGGGGCAGAAGGGCTTCCCTATGGTTGCATAAAGCAAACGAAAATAATCATAAATTTCCGTTGTAGTTCCTACTGTAGACCTTGGATTATGGGAAGAGGATTTTTGCTCAATAGCAATTGAAGGGGAAAGCCCTTCTATGGATTCCACATCGGGTTTATCCATAAGTTCCAAAAACTGCCTTGCATAAGTTGAAAGGGATTCCACATATCTCCTCTGTCCTTCGGCAAAAATAGTATCAAAGGCAAGGGAGGACTTCCCTGAACCAGAAACCCCTGTAATTACAATAAAATTATTCCTTGGGATGTCCAAGTCAATGTTCTTTAAATTATGCTCTCTGGCACCTCTTATCTTTATAAAATCCATAAACTTTTATTTTACCATAAGAGAAATTTTATATCCCCTATATTTGAAAATATCCTTTTTTTAAAAATTTTCCCCATTATTAATTCTTTTCTTTTTATCTTGTAAAACTGTCCAAAAAGATTTTATAAAAAATCCTTCCCCCAAAAAAATTTTTTAAATTTTAAAATTGATTTAAAAGAAAACTATAAAATTTTTCATAAAGAAGATGCCTACAATATTTATGATATAAAGGGTTTAAAAGAAATCCAAGGAAAAGCAATAAGCTATTTTAAAAATTTACCCTTAATGGAGCTAAAAAAATCTTATCTTATGTTCCCTTTATCCTGATATTTCTTTTGAAGTAAAACTTTATAATTTGAATAAGGAAATGGCTTTTCAAAAGGAATATTGGTTTCTTGAAAGAAAAAAGTTTTTTGGATTTTCCCTTAAGAAAAAATTAATAAGGGAACTAATTATAATTTTATTTGAAATATCTAAGGATTTAAAATCTTATATTTGTTCCTAATAATTTTTTCAGGAATTTTTTCCTAATTTTACTTTTTTATTGATAAATCAAATTGGATCAACAGGAATAAAAATGGGCCTTTCTGTGGCATTATCTACCCTAATTTTTTCTAAAATTTAAATTTGAGAAATTCCTAAAGCTTAAGACCCCAAAAAAAAGTTGGAGCAGGTTTTGATAGCAATTATCTTATAAAATTGATTTTTTTGGATATTTTGAAGAACCCTTAAATTTTAACATCCAACCTTCAGTTGATACCAGTTGGGATAATCCCTTTGGGCTCAACTTTTCATCTTTCACGCTCAAAAGCTAAGCACTGTATTCTGTATGCTGGCTTTAAATTATGTTATATTATTAAAAAACTTTAGGAGGTATTTATGTCAGATTTTCCTGAAAGGTATTTTAAAAGAAGTTATTCTTATCCAAAATTTTTAGTTATCCCTTTAATTGCTTTTATACTTTTCATTTTATTCCTCATTGCAAATCCAGTTGTAATAGTTCCTGCAGGGCATGTAGGGGTTAAAGACTTTTTTGGAATTGTTTCAAAAAATGTTTTATCCCCTGGTTTGAGAATTGTAATTCCTTTTACAAAGGTAATCAAAATGTCCATAAGAACAAGGGAAATTCTTGAAATGGCAGAAGTTCCTTCAAAGGAGGGCTTAATAATGACTTTGGATGTCTCTTTACTTTTTAGCTTATCTCCAGATAAGGCATCTGAGATGTACAAAAGTGTAGGAAAAGAGTACCATAAAATTGTAGTGGAACCTCAATTTAGATCTGCCATAAGAGAAATAACTGCCTCATATGAAGCAAAGGCATTGTATTCTGCAGAAAGGGATAAGGTAGCTAAGGAAATTTTTGAATTGGTGAAAAAATTAACTCAAGAAAGGGGAATTATTATTGAGCAAGTTTTATTAAGAAAAATTGGACTTCCCACTGTTGTAGCAAATGCAATACAAGAAAAATTAAGGAGGGAACAAGAAGCAGAGCAAATGAAATTTATTTTGCAAAAGGAACAACAAGAAGCGGAAAGGAAAAGAATTGAAGCCCAAGGAATTGCTGATTTTCAAAGGATAGTTGCTCAAGGTATCTCCCCCCAACTTTTGGAATGGAAAGGAATAGAAGCTACGGAAAAACTGGCAAATAGCCAAAATACAAAGATTGTCTTAATTGGAAACCCAAAGACAGGACTTCCCGTAATTTTAAGTACAGAAAGATGAAGTGAATTATTTTATCCTCTTTGGTTTTAAATAAAAAGAAAGGGTTTCAAGACGAATTTTTAAATCTACATTTATGATGTGAAACCCCTTTTTTTCCTTTATTTGAATTGGAGCAAAGTTTAAAATACCTTTTACCTTTGATTTTACTAATCTATCATAAACTTCTTGGGCAGAAGAAGGGTGAACTGCAATAACTCCAATCTTTATCTTTTCTTTTTTTATGAATTCCTCCAAACTGTCTATTGAAAGGATGGGAATTCCTTTTTTTGTTTTCTGCCCTATTTTTTCAGGATCCTTATCAAAAAGGGCTAAGGTTTTAAATCCCTTGGAATTAAAACCTTGAAAATCAGCCAAAGCTTTTCCTAAATGTCCTGCACCAATAATTATTACATTTTTTACCTTATTTAAATCCAAAATTTTTATTATCCAGTTAATTAAGTTTACAACATTATATCCCTTTCCCCTTCTCCCAAAATCTCCAAAATATGCTAAATCCTTCCTCATTTGAGCAGAAGAAATTTGAAATTTTTCTTCTAAATCCTTAGAAGATACAAATTCTATTCCTTCTTTTTCCAAGGATTGAAGACATCTCAAATAAACACTTAACCTATAAATTGTGGGTTCAGGTATATCCTTTGAAGACCTATAGTCCTTCAAATAAAACCCTCACACTCTCTATGGCTCTTTCAAAGATATAATTGGGGAAAACCCCAAAATAGATTAAACTTATTAAAATAATTAAAAGTCCCAACCCAGAATATATATTTATAAAAGATGGGGTAGGTTCGTCTTCTGGCTCTTTCATATAAAGGTAGTAGATAACCCTAACATAATAAAATATTGAAATTATGCTGTTTATAATGGCAATTATGGCAAGGGTGTAAAGTTTTGCTTCTATTAAGGAATAAAATAAAAAGAATTTAGCAGAAAAACCTTGAAAGGGAGGGATTCCTGCTAAGGAAGCCATACAAAAGGTTAAAACAATTGAAGGAAAAGGATGGATAAAACCAATTCCCTTGAAATCATTTAAATAGGATGGCTCACCCTCTTTTCTTGAAAAAATTCCAATAACTGCAAAGGAACCCATTGTCATAATTATATATGCAAAACCATAAAACAAAACACTTTTTAAACTTAATTCTGTAAAAGCAATTATTCCTGCAAAGAGATAACCCATATGGGCTATACCTGAAAAAGCAAGCATCCTTTTCAAATCCCTTTGAACAAGGGCTATTAAATTTCCTAAGGTCATAGAAAGGATTGAAATTACTCCCAGTATTTCTATGGCACCTTCTTTATTTTCTGGATAAAGGAAAGGCAAAAAGGTAAAAGATATCCTTATCAAAACATATATGGTTGCAAATTTTGGAACTGTTGAAAGGAATAAGGTAACATAAGAAGGGCTTCCTTGATAAACATCTGGTGCCCAACTATGAAAGGGAACTAAAGATAATTTTAAAAGGAAGCCACAAGACATTAAAACAATTGAAAAGATTAAAAGTAATGTGGGTTTTTGAAAAGATAACTCAATTGTTCCTGTGGTTCCATAATAAAATGCCATTCCAAAAAGGGATATGGATGAAGCAAAAGAAGAAAGTAAAAAATATTTAAGTCCTGCCTCTTGAGCTGTTGTGGTCTCTTTATAAAAAGAGGTTAAAATATAAAGGGATAGGGATAAAAGTTCAAAGGAAACAAAAATTAAAATTAAATTTTTTGTGGAAACCATTAAAAGCATCCCCAAACCAGACCAAATCAAAAAAGCATAGGGCTCACCCCTTTCAAACCCATCCCTTTTTAACATGCCTTGAGCTAAAAGAATTGTAATAATTAAGGAAAATATTATTCCAACCTGGAAAAACAAAGATAGGGAATCCAAAATATAAATATTTTCTAAGAGATTACCTTTAGGTTTATATATAGTTAAGTAAAAAGCAAATAAAAGAGAAAGGGAAATAAGGGGCACATATATTTTTTTTAAACTTGGGAAAAAGCTTTGAATTAAAATTAATAAAAAACCCAAAAAACATAAAAGGATTTCCGTTGAAAAACCATTTATGCTAAAACTCATTGCAAATACCCCTTTATCATATTTAAATAACCATCAAGGGTTGGATAAATTTTCAAAAGGAAATATTTTGGATAAATTCCAATCCATATAATTGGTATAGCAAAAGAGATGCATAATATCCATTCCCTAAAATTTAAGTCCTTAAACTTTTCATTTTCTTCATACCTAACTTCTCCAAAGAATACCCTTTTTATTGCAGTTAAAAGATAAACAGCAGAGAGCACAACCCCTGTAGCACCTAAGATTGCAAAAGTCCTCTTAAATTGAAAGGTACCCAAAAGGACCAAAAATTCACCCCAAAATCCATTAAGCCCTGGAAGTCCCATGGAAGATAAGGAGACAAAGATAAAAAAGGCAGTAAAGGTAGGAATTACCTTTGCAATTCCCCCAAAATCTTCCATCATTCTTGTATGCTTTCTTTCATAAAGCATTCCAGCCATTAAAAATAGGGCACCTGTAGAAAGTCCATGGTTTATCATTTGGAGAAGAGCACCATTTAAAGCATAAATATTCAAAGTAAAAATCCCTAAGGTTATAAATCCCATATGGGAGACAGAAGAATAGGCAATCAATTTTTTAAAATCCTCTTGGGCAAAACTTAAAAAACCTCCATAAATAATGGCTACTACGGAAAGGATTAAAAGTAAAGGTAAAAAATCATAAGTTATCTTTGGAAAAATTGGCAAGAGAAACCTTAAAAAACCATAAGTTCCTAATTTTAATAATATTCCAGCCAATATAATTGACCCTCCTGCTGGGGCTTCTGTATGGGCATCGGGAAGCCATGTATGAACTGGAACCATAGGAACTTTTATTCCAAAACCTAAAAGAAAACCTAAAAAACAAAGAGTTCCCCCTAACTTTGGAAGAGCAATATTGTAATAAGCAAGAATTGTAAAATCTAAAACTCCTTTTTGGGTATATAAAGAAATCACAAGATAAATTATGGATAAAAACATTAAAAAGGAACCTGCTGCTGTAAAAAGCAAAAATTTTATAGCTGCTTCAATTTTTCTCTTCCCCCCCCATATACCAATTATAAAATACATAGGCAAGAGCATAAGTTCCCAAAAAACATAAAATAAAAACATATCAAGGGATAAAAAGGAACCCACAACACCCGTTTGTAAGACAAAAAAGGAAATGTAGTACATTTTTAAATTTTCTTTTATATATTTAAAGGAGGATAAAAATACGAGGGGAATTAAAAAATTTGTAAGTAAAACCAGTAGGATTGAAATTCCATCTACCCCAAGGTAGTAATTAATATTAAAAGGAGAAATCCAAATTTGTTTTTCAATAAACTGAAAATCCTTTGAAGGATCAAATTCAGAAAAGATTTGAACTGTATAATAAAAGGGTATTAGGGAAAAAATAAAGGAAAACCAATGTATTCCCCTCTTCTTTAAAGGTAAAACTAAGAGCAATAAAGCCCCTATCAAAGGCAAGAAGATTAAATGAGACAGGGTTGGATTTATTACAAGATTAACCATATTAATACCACAACTCCTAAGATTATATGGATTGCATAGGTCTTTGCATTTCCTGTTTGAAAAAACCTTAATATTTCACCAACCATTTGTAAAACATAACTTATAAATAAGAGAAAACCATCAATTAATACTTCATCTAAAAACTTATAGGAAAATTTACCCAAAGAAATAAAGGGCTTTACAATACTTAAATTATAAAATTCATCTACATAATACTTATTAAATAATATCCTATATAAATTGGAAAATTTCTCCTGAAATTTATTTGCTAAGGAAAAATCGCTATCCCTTTTATAAAATATATATGCAATTCTCCAACCCAAAAGGGCAACACCAATGGAAATTAAAATCAATAAAATTTCTAAGGTGTGGGAAAGATGGGTCTCTGTCAATTCTTTATAAAAGGGATGGAAATAATTATTTAAGAGGTTTACCTTCTCCATAGGCATTCCAATTAAACCAGAAACAAGAGAACCAATGGCAAGGATGACTAAAGGAAATGTCATAACCTTTTCTTCATGGTGTGGTTCCTTTTCTCCCCTAAATTCACCATGGAAAGCAATATAATATAACCTAAACATATAAAAGGCAGTTAAAAAGGCAGTTACCAAACCTAAACCAAAAAAGAAATAAACCCAACTGCTTTCTTGGGCTTTTATAAAAAGAGAAGATAAAATGGCATCCTTTGAAAAAAATCCAGAAAAGATTGGAATACCTGAAATGGCTAAAGTTGCAAAAAGAAAAGTCCAATGGGTTGTCTTCATTTTATCCTTTAATCCACCCATTTGGAAAATATCGTTTGTATGTAAACTATGGATTAAAACACCAGAACCCAAAAAGAGACATGCCTTAAAAAAACTATGGGTAAAAACATGGAATAAAGCATAGTGATACTTTAAAGCCCCTTGAGCCATAAACATATAACCAAGCTGGGATATTGTAGAATAAGCTAAGATTTTTTTAATATCCCTTTGGGTCAAAGCCATAGTAGCTGCAAAAAATGCTGTCAATCCTCCAATTATAATAATTACATTACTTGCATCAGGAGAGGCTAAAAATATGGGGTGGGCTCGGGCTACCATATAAACCCCAGCAGTAACCATTGTAGCTGCATGGATTAAAGCAGAAACGGGTGTAGGACCTGCCATAGCATCGGGAAGCCATACATAAAGGGGAATTTGAGCTGATTTTCCTGTAGCCCCCATAAAAAGCAAAAGGGCAATTGGGGTTGCATATTTTAATGAAATTTCTCCCCCTGAAAATAAACTTTGAAAATCAAAGGTTTTTGTTTCTGAAAACAATAAAAATAAGCCTAAAAGAAAACCAAAGTCCCCAACTCTATTTACAATAAATGCCTTTCTTCCTGCATTTGAAGGCCATTCTTCTTTAAAATAAAAACCAATTAAAAGATAACTACATAACCCAACCCCTTCCCATCCAAAAAACATTAATACAAAATTATTGCTTAAAGACAAAAGGAGCATAAAAAACATAAAGAGATTTAAGTATGAAAAATACCTTGCATACCCCTCATCTTTTCCCATATATCCAATAGAATAAAGATGGATCCAAAAACCCACAAAATTTACAAAAAATAACATAAAAACTGATAAACTATCTATCAAAAGCCCAAAAGAAATCTTTAACTCAGGAAAAGGTGTAAAGAAAAAATAGTCAAAATTTAAGGGTTTTGGATGGATGTTTAAAAGATAATTAATTATCAAATAAAGAGAAAAAACCAAAGAAATCCCCACAGAACCAACACCTACAAGGGATACATATTTTTTCTTTAAAAACCTTCCAAAAAAACTATTTATTAAAAATCCAAGCAAAGGTAAAAGGGGGATTGCTAAAATTATCTCTTTCACTTTAAAACCTCAATATTTTAAATTGGTCAATATAGGCAGATTTAAAATTTCTAAAGACAGAAATAAAGATTGCCAAGCCCACAGCTGCCTCTGCTGCTGCAATTGCTATTGAAAATAAAACAAAAAGATAACCTTCCATAGATTGATTTTTTTGGGAAAAGACCACAAAAGCTAAGTTTGCTGAATTTAAGATTAATTCAATCCCTAAAAACATTAAAACCACATTTCTCCTTAAAAGAAAAGTAATAACTCCCAATCCAAATAAAAAAATACTTAAAAGCAAACCTTCAAAAATCATAACTTTCTCCTTGAAATGATAAAAGCACCAATTGCAGAAGCCAAAAGCAAAAGAGTAATTGCTTCAAAGGGAAGTCCATAACTTTTAAAAAGTTTTAAGGCAAAATCTTTTAAAGGGAGGTGGTATTTTTCTTCAGGAACAGGGATCTTTTGAACAAGCAAAATTCCCACACCCCCTAAAACAAAAGATATAAACAAAAGGGGAGCAATAAATTTAAAGGCAGGATGTTCCCCTCCCTTATCTTCTGGGCTTAATCTCATAATCATAATTACAAACAAAAACAAAACAAGTATCCCACCCCCATAAACAATCAATTGAACCAATGCTAAAAAACCTGCCCCATAAAAATAAAATAAAACAGAGAGAGAGCAAATCACCCCTAAAAGGGATAAAAGAGAAAAGAGAGGTGAACGGGAAAAAGCAACCATCATTCCAAATATTAAAGTTAAAATTAAAAATCCATAAAATAAGACCTGTTCCATTAAAACCTCATTTATAAATTATAATAGTTAATATGAAGTTTAATAAACTTAAAGGAAGTAAAAACTTCCAACCTAAAGACATAAGCTGATCGTACCTAAATCTTGGAAGAGTCCACCTTACCCAGACAAAAAGCCAGAGGAAAAAACCCGTTTTTACGCAAAAAGATAAGAGAGATAAAACAAAACCCATAAAACCAGAAGGATTTATAAAGGGAATTGTAAAACCTCCAAAATATAAGATTGTAATTAGGGCAGAAGCTGAAATCATATGGGCATATTCTCCTAAGAAGAAAAGGGCAAACTTCATAGAACCATATTCTGTATGGTATCCAGCTACAAGTTCTGCCTCTGCTTCAGGAAGATCAAAGGGGATTCTATTTGTTTCAGCAAACATAGTTATTAGAAATACTAAAAAACCAAGGGGTTGGGCAAAGACAAACCACTTAGGAATAAAACCAAAAAAGGTTCCACTTTGAAAAAAAGTTATTTCTTTCAATGAAAAACTACTTGAAGCGTACAAAACAGATAGGACTGCTAAGGACATAGGAATTTCATAGGATATAAGTTGGGCAGAAGATCTCAATGCTCCAATTAGGGGATATTTAGAGCCGGAAGAATAGCCTGCCAATACAATCCCATAAACGGAAAGCCCCGAGAGAGCAATTACATAAAGGATTCCCAAGCTTACATCAGATATAATTGGATCAAATTCAATTCCAAAAATCCTTACAGGAATTCCAAAGGGAATTACAGCAAAAATTGCTAAGGCAGGAACAAAAACCAAAAGGGGAGATAAAAGATAGGCAATTTTATTTGCTTCCAAAGGAATTATCTCTTCTTTAAATAAAAATTTTAAACCATCTGCTACGGGTTGGAGTAAACCAAAGGGACCTACCCTGTTGGGACCTAATCTATCTTGAATTAGTGCAGAACCCCTCCTTTCAACCCAAGTCATAAAGGCAACTACTGTTAAAACCCCCCCAATTACTATTCCAATCTTTACAAAAAGAACTATAAAGGAGACAATCAAACTCATATTTCCACCTTTAAAGGTAAATCCTTATAACCTCTTCCCTTTGAAATGCCAATTTTCAAAAAACATTCCTCCAAGCTCTCAAAATCAAAGGGCTCAATTTCCTTAAAAAAATCTAAAAGATAATCAAAAGTAGAAGGTAAATTTAAAGGATTTTTATATGCCTTATAAAAATGTTGTAAATATCCCCCTTCAGAAAAATATGTGCCTTCTTTTTCATAAAACAGCGAAGAAGGTAACAACAGTTCTACATTCTCATCAAAGGGTGTTTTATGCCTTGTATCACAAATTAAAACCTTTCCCTTAATTTCAGGTATTTTAATTAAGGGATGGGCAATCAAAAAGATCCCATCTAAGCTTTCCCCATTGTAATAAGGTAAATTTAAATACTCCACTCCCTTACAATTGGGAGCTAAATTTTCTGATTTAATCCATCCGTTCTTTGATTTTATCTTTCTTTCTTCTCTTTCTGGCTTTAATATATAAATTGAAGGAAATTTTAACTTTAATAAATATAATTCCTCTAAAGTCAAAAAGGGGTTTGCTAAAACTGAAATTTTCTCTTCTTTATAAATCTTTGAGAATTCTTCCTTTGCCATATCATAATTGCTAATCTTTCCTTTCACAACAAAATCAAAATATTCTACCTCATTTAACCATTTATATCCAAACTTTCCCTTATCACAAAGCCAAAAATGGTTTATATCATCAAACCTCTTAGGACGAAATCTATAAACAATTCCACTTCTATGTTCTAAAAATATGTTACAACCAATACCACAATGGGGACAAATTGAGGGATGGGATTCCAAATTCCAAACCCTTTCTTTAAACCTGAAATCAATGGAAGTCAAAGCTCCTACAGGACATATATCTACAGTGCAAGTGGACCAATCATTATCCAGTGCCATAGAAGGATGTAAATCTACAAGCATTTTATGTCCCCTCTTTGAAAAAGTTAGTTCAAAGGTTTCAGAAATTTCATTACAAAATCTAATACAACGAGAACAATGGATACACCTATTTTGATTTTGGAAGACATAGGGTCCTAAAGCTCTTCTTTCTTCTTTCTTATAAACCCTTTTTTCTTCAATATACCTGCTTTTTGGAAAAGAATATTCTTCACAAAAGTCCTGTAAATCACACTCCCCTGCTTGATCACATATGGGACAATCCAGGGGATGGTTTATAAGCAAAAATTCCATAACTTGTGCCCTTACTTTTTTAACCTTTTCTGTATTTGTCTTTACCACCATTCCATCCTTTACAAAAGTAGCACAAGCAGGTTGCAATTTTGGCAAACCTTCCACTTCCACAAGACAAATTCTACATTGTCCCACAATAGATAATGCAGGATGGTAACAAAAAGTAGGTATTTTTATCCCCACAAGAGCAGCTGCTTCAACTAAATTTAAATTATCTGGTGCTAAAACCTCAATTCCATCTATTATAAGCTTTGGCATCTTCCTTCTCCTATATGGTTTTCAAACTCCTCTGGAAACTTTTCAAGAAAAGAGAGCAAAGATAGGGCACATCCATCGGACAACACACAAATTGTTGTTCCAATCATACCTTCACAAATATCCTTCATTAAGGGAATATCTTCCTCTCTCCCTCTGCCTGCACTAATCCTTTCTAAAATTTTTTCAAGCCAATGGGTTCCTTCTCTACAAGGAGAACACTGGCCACAGGACTCCTCTGCAAAGAAGGAAGTAATCCTTAAAGAAACCTTTAAAAGACACCTTTTTTCATTAATTACAATAATTGCTCCAGAACCAAGCATTGTCTTGGCTTCTGCCAAATTATCAAAATCTAAGGGGATATTTATATTTTCCTTTGTAATTACAGGTGCTGAAACCCCACCTGGAATAACTGCCTTTGGTTCTCCATCAAAACCACCTGCATATTTTTCTATAAGTTCCTTTAAAGGAATTCCCAGAGGTGCTTCATAAACCCCTGGCTTTTTTATATCTCCAGAAATAGCAAAGAGTTTTGGACCAGAATTTTTAGCGTTACTTCCAATGGAAGAAAACCATTTAGCTCCATTCTTTATAATATGGGGAACACAACTTAAGGTCTCTACATTATTTACAATTGTTGGCTTTCCTAAAAAGCCCTTGGAAGCTGGGAAAGGGGGCCTCAATCTTGGATGCCCTCTTTTTCCTTCAAGGGATTCTATAAGCCCTGTTTCTTCCCCACAAATATATGCCCCCGCCCCCCTCGTAATCCTCACCTTTAAATTTTTACCACTTTTTAAATAATTTCTTCCTAAATAGCCACCCTCTTCTGCTTCTTCTATTGCCCTCTCCAAAATTTTTGCCCCTTCCACAAACTCACCTCTTATATATATAAATGCCTCTTCTGCGCCAATTGCTAAGGCAGAAATTGCAATGCCTTCCAAAAGCATAAAGGGTTCCCTTTCAATAATTACCTTATCTTTAAAAGTTCCAGGTTCACCTTCATCTGCATTTACAACAACATACTTAGGTCCTTTAAAGTCCCTGGGAACAAAGCCCCACTTTAAACCCGTAGGAAATCCAGCCCCTCCCCTCCCCCTTAAACCAGATGCCTTTACTTCTTCAATAATCTCTTCTGGCTTCATATGAATTGCTTTAAGAAGTCCAGCAAATCCCCAATTTTTCAAATACCCCTTTAGGGTATTTGATTCCTTTTCCTTAACATATTTAGTCAATATGGGTTCCATATCATTCACTTATAATTTTTTCCACCCATTCTAAATCTACAGGACCTACATAGTCATCATTTATCATCACAAGAGGAGCCCTATCACAAGCCCCAAGACACTCAACCTTTTCTAAGGAAAACTTTCCATCTTTTGTGGTTTCCCCTTCCTTTATCCCAAGTTTTTCCTCCAATTTTTTCAAAATTTCTTCCGCTCCTTTAATTTGACAACTTACATTTGTACAAACCCTTATATGTATTTTCCCTTTCTTTTCAAAATGGTACATTGTATAAAAGGAAGCCACCCCATAAACTATAGAAGGGGTTAAATTTAAAGTATTACATAAAAGTTCAATTACATTATCATCAATACATCCCCAAAACTCTTGGGATAAATGGAGTAAAGGTAAAAGAGAAGCATTTTTTTCAGGGTATCCTTTAATAATCTTTTCAGCTCTTTCTTTCCATTCATCCAACCTTTCTAATCTTCCCATTTAAACCCCTTTTCTTTTAAAAGATAGATATAAGTAAAAAAAACCATTCCTAAAAATAGGAGCAGTTCAATTCCAATAAATAAATCAATGGAGCCCCTTAATTTAACAAGGGGGTATAAAAATACAACTTCTACATCAAAAATTAAAAACAAAAGACTTACTATAAAATACTTAACAGAAAATCTTTTCTTTGACTCATCTAAGAGAGGCATTCCACTTTCATAGGGCAGAAGCTTTTCTTTTTTTGGTTTCTTTATGCCAAAGATATAAGAAAAGACAATTATTGCAATCCCTAATAAAAGGGAAGATAAAAGCATAATAAATAAAGCAACCCCTTCAAATGTGATATTTTTCACAAGAAATAATACTACAAAAATTTTTAAAACTTGTCAAATGAAACTTTTAAAATAAATAGGTACCCACATTTGAATCTTAAATTTAAAAAAAGTTTAAAACCCTTTAAAGAAAAAACTTAATTGCCAAGGACTTTCTTCCAAAATCTTATAAACTTCTGTCCTTCCTCAGATTAAATAATACAAAAGAAAGATTTAAATTTAACTAATGTAAAGATAAAATTTGGAAAAAATAAGAGAATTTTTAGGGCTAAAAAAGGGGCTAAGAATTTTTTCAAAAGTCCAATTTTTCCCTTTAATGCCTACTACTAAATGCCATTCACTGCTTTTTTGGCATTTGGGACATTAGAATCGCAGTAGCGCAAGAGGTGTACCGTGAAGCGTGTCCGTCGTCCGTGTCCGTGGGGCAATTCACCTAAGGGTGATTTTAATTTAAAAATGCAAAA
>FWPU01005924.1_pt1 | contig 25445 bp, 23 predicted proteins | sample 2228361 | NCBI WGS metagenome assembly FWPU01 (sample SAMEA103939777, study PRJEB20133) | metagenome | reverse complement strand
AGACCGGAGGCCCCATGAATGGGTAAGTTTCCTCTTCTTTCTTGCTTTTGCGCTTAGACACGTCGTACAGCCTGTGGATATTGGTCAGATAGAGAACACCGCCCGTTGCGGCGCCGCTTGCCTCATCTTGGAGCACCACACTCATGTTCCAATCCCCAATCCACTCAGGCGGAATCAAAGGATCGGTGCGAAAGATTTTTTCGTCTGCAAAATCCTCTTTAAGCCGCTCGTAAACGGTGAGATTCGGCGCTATGACCACAAAGTGACGGGCCATCGGAGAATCCGATTCTCTGAGCGCATGGAAATAGCTCCACACTATTGCAAGGCTCATAACCTTTGTCTTGCCCGTTCCGGTGGCAAGCTTGAAAGCGTATCGGCTCCATGTGTCTTCTTCCTCCGTGATACCCAAAGCGGCGATCTCTGCTCCTTCACCCCCGAAGTCGTTAACTATTTGAGAAAGGCAATCTATACGGCGGACTTCTTTCAGAAAAATCAAAGTTTCAATAGCTTCTCGCTGACAAAAGTAATACCTGAATTCGAATTCTTCGCCCCCGGAGGATTTTGCACGATGGGGTCTTTCAAACCAATGTGTCAGCAGTACTCTTGTAGTATCACTCGCCCCAACATAAAATGCCTCTCTCCAATCACGAACAGCGCTTCGCAGGTTGTTGGCGATGGTGATGGGAGAGGGTCTCCTGCCCTTGACTACCTTTGCTGCTTCTCCAGGATGGTCTGCCCTCACCCGGTGTGCGTTCGGCTCTTCCCATGGTGCAAAAAGAGGCTCAAGAGCTTGCAGGTTTATGACGGGACTTTCTTTAGCACTCATGCTAAACCCATTGATCAGTTTTACCACATTATATCAAGAAGAAGGCGTTAAAAATAGCCATTCACTCCGGGCCTGGAATGAGCAAATGCTTATCCGCTAAATCCCAATAAAGTCCGTTCGAAGAACGAACACATTAAAACTCATCCTTCGACCCTGCACAGGATGATGCTTCGACAGGCTCAGCATGAGCGGATTCGCATCCGCTGAAAATGATTAATGAAATAAAAGACCCGTTCATTCTGAGCACAGTCGAGGAATGAACACCTTAAAAAAACCAATCCTCAGAAAGCATTAACCTGAATTCCCAATCACACCTCCACCTCCACCGTAATGCTCGTATCGCACCCGAAGGTATCCACAACCTTAACACAAACAGTATGTTTTCCTGGCTTGTCATACTGGTAACCGGCATCGCTTATAGTCTTAAGGCTGCGGTCTTTTCGAGTCCTGTAGTCCTGCCAATGGTGGTTAAATGGTTTTCCCGGCTCCCAGTCAAAATCAATTGCCCAAAAATCAATGAAGTCAAAACCGCTTCTAATAGCACGCTCTTTGAGAGCTTCGAGTTCCTTGGTCGGAACCTCGGCAAGAGACGGCATAAACTTGGTGAGTTTAATATCTACTGTGCGGTTCTTGCCGTTCCTGCGATAAACAGGCTCTGCCTCAAGAACCGCCATTTCCAGGAAAGGCGGAGGGCTCTTTCGATTCTTTTCCATGATTTCACGGGGAATCTGAATCAGCATGAGCTTGACCCCGAACTCCTTTTCCAAAGCGGCGGTAGTCAGGCGCAAATCCATCTCAAACTCCCAAGCCAAACAATAGCACTCTCTTCCGCCAGCTTGAGCTACTGCTTTGGCAACCTTTATCGCTTCATCTCGTGTAAAGATAGAATCAATACCATCTACATGACAAAAAGCACCAGCTTTGCGACCGTGAATCAGAGGAGAAGGCGCACCATTTAAAACTTCCGCCCTGAAAAATTCAAGCACTACACGGCGATGTTCTTCATCGGCTCCCTTAAGGCTTTCTTTCTGCCACCACTGCCTTTCATAGCGGCCAAGGTTATAAACGTCAAATGCCCGATACGGCTTGCCCTCGCTGTGAAGTTTTCGCTGAAGCTCAATCAAACGCTTTCGACTGGTATGGATGGCAAAGCGACCTAAATCCGCCATAATCCACCGCCGCCCAAGCCGCTCCGCCACCGCTCCGGTTGTTCCAGAGCCGCAGAAGAAATCTGCAACAAGATCACCTTCGTTTGAGGATGCTTTTATAATGCGTTCAAGCAGAGCTTCTGGTTTCTGGGTAGCATATCCCAATAATTCAGGTGATATCGGATTCACTGGTTGAACGTCGTCCCAAATCGTTTGTACAACTGTTCCTTGGGTTTCGTCAAGATATTGCTTTACATTTGGCTGACCAGTGGAAGCAAATACAATCTTTCCCGTTCGCATTCCCTCATCAATGCGTTCTTGGGACCAAGCCCAGTGTCTACCAGGAGGTGGTGCAATGAGGCGATCTCCAAAACGTCGTGCTGGACCAGCTCCAGCCGCTGACAATGTCACGAGTCTGAAGGGTTTTCCATGTTCATCTATTTGTCCATAATGTGATTTAATATACTCGGCAGAATGAGGACGAAACTGTTTGTTGAAAATATATTTGGATGATTTGGAATAGAAAAGAACTGTATCGTCAACGATTCCGTATCGGTTTGCATCACTATGAGAATATATACGCCTCCAGGTAATTTGGTTAAGAGCATTTTCAGATCCAAATACCTCATCCAAAATTAATCTTAGAAAGCTATTCATGCGCCAATCACAATGCACATAAATACTTCCCATTTCACTAAGTAACTCTTTCATAAGTGCAAGTCGCTCATACATCATGTGAAGGTAAGAGTCAGTGCCTTTACCCCACATATCACGATAAGCAACCATTTCCAAGGTAGACTGGTCTTTTCCGACACTTTCTTTTTCGTCACCAATAGGAACATCCATAGTGAAATCTGCACCGACATCAAACGGGGGGTCTATGTAGATAAGGTCAATCTTGCCTTTGAAATCTTTGAGCAGGCTTGCCATCACGAGTTTGTTATCACCCCAAATAAGCATGTTGCGGAAATCATCGAGCCGCTTGCTGGTCTTATCGAATAATGCAATTTGTCCTTTAGCTGCCGCCTCACTCCGGGGCTGGTCAATCGTTTCTATCTTCTGCATGGGCATTGCACATCCTGCAATATCTACCTCCCGCCGGTTGCCGAACTCGTCGTACTTACCTTCCCATACCAACTCCGTTTTCATCTGTGAAAGAGGATGCGGATTCTGCGGACTCCATTTTGGGTTTTGGGACATTGGTTTTTCTCCTTTCGAGAAAAATGACAAATCCTAATCTAAAATTATCCTTAATTCTAAATTATCCATATCTTAATATAGAACGTCCAAATAACAAAATTGTTGAGTCTAGGAAAGCAGTTGTATAAATATTTTCATTTAATTACGTACTGCACATAAAAGCTAACATAGATTTTTAATCCATAATCTTAAAGGCTATGTGTTATATTTTTATTAACTACTTGATAATATATTAACTATTGGTTAACTTTAATTTTGTTGTTTAAAAGGAGGTGCTGGCTATGGTTAAGGAGATAGCAGGGAGAAAACTCAAAAATATCAGAGAAATTTCAGGGATGACCCAAGAAGATATAGCCAAAAAAGCTAATGTCACTAAAGAATATGTATCAATGATCGAGTCAGGGAAAAGACTTCCCAGTGTTGATGTCCTGGCTAAGTTAGCTGATATTTTTCACCTTAATATTAGTTATTTCATAGAAGATAAAGATTATGGTTTCTCTATGCTTTTCCGAGCGGAAGGGCTCAACGAACAAGATAAAAAAGAGTTACTCAAATTCATAAGACTGTCTGAAGAGTATGCATTCTTAGAAGAGATTACTGAGGATCGTCCCGCTCTTGCTCCGATTTATCAAGACCCACCTCCTAAAGCTCTGAATAGCTATAGTACCCTATACGAGTTTGCCGAAAAAATGGCTAACGAGGAAAGAAGAAGACTTGGATTAGGCGAAGAGCCTATAAGAGACATATTTAATCTTATAGAAGCCCAGGGAGCACATATTATAAGAAAAGAGCTGAAAGAATGTAATATCGATGGAACTTTTGTTTTTAACGAAGCAAAAGGAGCCTACATACTGATTAACTCGTCCAGCACCAAAGGGCGACAGGTATTTACCGCGGCTCACGAATATTGTCATTACTTGAAGGATAGAAATAAGGGACCTCAAATAGATAGGACTCATCAAATAGAAATGAGATTAAATGAGAAAACTCAAACCTGGAATCCTCTTGAGATAGTAGCAAATGCCTTTGCTTCTATTTTTTTAATGCCCGGCAGCGCCGTTAATAGACTAATTCATACTCTGCCTAGTAACCATCTTGGACCAGAAGAAGTGATTTACCTTAAAAGATATTTTGGTGTCAGCTTTGAAGCCATGTTGTACCGTTTAAAGAGATTGGATTATCTGAGAGAAAAAGATATTGAAGAGTTAAAAAAAATAAAGCCTCTGGCCATGGAAATGGCGTTATATGGTTCTTCCGAAGACCAAGTAGAAAAAGAGTACATCCCAGAGCGTTTTTTTAGGCTATCTCTGGATGCATACCTCTCCGGGAAAATTTCCATAGGGAAGCTAACGGAGCTCTGGGGGAATTTTCTCAATATTGATGTTGTCACCGTAAAGGACATTCTTTTTGAGTCCGGTTTATTAAGAAGGAGGAAGGAGATTATTGAGGAAGGTTCTCTTTGACACTTCTACCTACTCAAATTTTGCAAGGACTAAAAATTTTTGGATTCTCGAGAAACTCTATGGCGGCCGGATGGTGATAACTCATCTTGTAAGACTGGAGATAGAGAAAGGAATAAAAAGGCATAGGACCTTAAAAGAAATCTTCGAGGCTATTGATATTAGAAATACAGTCGAGGAAATAAGAGATGTGACAGAGAAGGAGTTTGAGTTTATGACAGGTTTTCACAGTGGATTAAGTGAGACCGATAAGTTGTGTGTGGCCATCGCAGTACATAGAGGCTATACATTAGCGAGTGATGATTACGACGTTGTGAAAGAGGCAAGAAGCAACATGGTTCATATTATTGGAACTATAGACATTTTGGAGGAATCGGTAGAACATAGTCTGATCCTGTGTGATGAGGCCAAAAGGATATTGAAGGAGATGCAAAAAAGGGCCAGATTTCTGGCACCAAGGCTGATTGATTGTTAAAAAAGGGAAAATGCATAAATAAAAACTAAAAATATAGGGGGTAATAAAAATGGCAAGAAAAAACTACCACGTCGTGCCTCTTAAGGATGAGGGTAAATGGGCTGTTATTGGTGAAAATAAGGACAAAGCTGACTCGCTCCATAATACTCAAAGAGAAGCAATCGAAAGAGGAAGAGGTACGAGAATCAAAATATATTACAGTATAGATCGAAAGAGGAAAAGAATTAGCAGTAAACAATCAGAGCGAACTCGTAATACACGGAAGAGACGGGAGAATTAGAGATAAGGATAGTTACGGCAACGATCCATTTCCACCAAAGGATAAAAAACATTAGTTATAATGTGAGGCAATAATTTCGTTCTTGGGTTAATTCCCATTTCGTCTTCACCTTGACATCTCCACAGTTATCCAAATAAAATAATGCCCATGTTAAAAACCGGCTTCGTAATCTTGTTGTTTCTGGTTATTGGGTGCTATGCCTGCGGCGGGAAAAGAATCGAAGGAACTGAAAGTGCTGAGGAGCTTTACCAGGATGCTATGGAGGAGCTGGCCAAGGAGGGGGGATTTCCTTACCTCTTCAGGGGTACGGATTATGAGCAGGTTTTCAAGCTCTTGAAGGAGATTCAGCTCAGATATACGTACAGTCCCTACGCTACCCTCGCTCAACTAAGGACTGCAGACGCCTATTTTAAGAGAGGTGAATACGAGCAGGCGGCGGTCGATTATGAGGAGTTTATAAAAAACCATCCTAGTCACCCGGAGGCGCCTTACGCGACGTTTCGATTGGCGCTCTCTCATTACAAGCAAAGACGAAGCCCGGACAGGGACCCTACTAATACCCGGGAAGCCCTCCGTTGGTTCAACCTGTTTGTCGATAATTACCCAAGCTCTCCGTTAGTCCCCGAAGCTCAAAAAAAGATAGCCAAGTGCCACAAAATACTCGCGGAAAGGGAAATATATATAGGAAAGTTCTACGCCAAGCGTAAAAACTATAAGGCCGCTGCAGAGAGGTACAAGCATGTAGTAGTTCAGTATAGCGGCACTAAAAAGCTGGAAGAGGCCCTTTTTCTCATGGGAGAATCGTACTTTAAGGCTGGTGATACGGAGCAGGCCAAAGAGGCCCTAAGGCGGGTCGTGGAGGAGTTTCCGGATGCGAAATACCACCACAAGGCCTCAGAGCTTCTTTCCGAGATTGATAGAAAGGAAAAGAAACAGGCTAAGAAAATATGATATGAAGAAAAGGCCCACATTCTCCTCTTTTGCCGCTTTTTTTCTCTTAATACTTCTTTTCTCCTGCGGCGGCTCCGATAAGAAGCAGATCGAAGAGTTGCTTTCCAAGAGAAAAGAGGCTTTTGAGACAAAAAACACCGAGCTTTATCTCTCCTGTATATCCCCAAGCTACAGCGAGGAAAAAAACAGCCAGAATATCGGTATCGAGGAGATAACGAATAGGTTCGTGCAGAACGTCACCCCGTTTGACCGGATTGAAATCTCCTATTCTGACAGGAGCGTATATCAAAGGGGTAATAAGGCGGAAGTGGCACAGAAAGCGGCGGTGGAGGTTAGCATAGAGAAGGATAAAGGCCGGTTTCTAATAGACGAGCGGTTGGTGCTGGAAAAGGTGGGGGACAAATGGTTAATAGTTAAAGAGTCCGAGGCCGATTTTCTTACCGGTTTTGTGTTTGGTGGAAAGGTAAAGAGCTTATAACCCGAACTGTTTTTCGATTTTCTCTTCTTCTTCCTTACAGTTTATGCAAAGGGTGGCTTCAGGTCTTACCGTTAACCGGCTGTCGGAGATTTCATCACCGCATTCTTCGCATATACCGTAGGTTCCATCATTAATTTTCTGGATGGCTTTTAAAATCTTTTGCAGAAGCTTTCTCTCCCGGTCCCGTGTCCGGAGCTCTATGCTCCTGTTAGATTCAGACATGGCCCGGTCTATAGGGTCGGGAAAGGTTCCGTCACCCTGGCTCATCTGGCTCATTGTCTGCTCTGCGGTGCCCAGGAGCTTGTTCTTTTTTTCCTCTAAAATTTCCCGGAAGTACTCAAGTCTCTGGGGGTCCATAATCATGAAATTATATCATTCAGCATCCTAACTGTAAACGAAAAGTTAGCTTTTAAAGCATGGGAAATATCCGGGAAATGGCATCTTGCTTACAGTTTTGAGTGTGTTTCTCTATTGGTTAGGGTAAACTAGAACCACTCCATCAGGTTCAGGTCCTTTATGTCATATATTTCCTGAAGGAATAGGCGATGTTTATTTGTCGAAAACTGACTTTTAAGATTTCGGAGGACGCAAAATCCCTCGTATCCGATTTTCTCCTGGGGTCTGATTCTATGGGTGTGGCTGAAGATATTGTGGAAGATAGAGGCATGGTGGAGATTTCTGCCTATTTCCCGGTGGAGGCCGACCTGAACATGGTCAAAGAAAGCTTGAGAAATTATTGCAGATTCTTGGGGAAGTATTTGCCTGCTTTTAGCCTGGGTGATATCGACGAGGAGGAGATAGACCGTTCCGGTTGGGAAGGATGGAGGCAATTCTTAAAAACGGTGAGGGTCAGTGAAAGGGTTGTAGTAAGACCTCCTTGGGAGGAGTACCTGCCTCACCGGGATGAAATCGTTATCGTAATCAATCCATCCATGGCATTCGGGACGGGGCATCATGAAACTACCAGACTCTGTATACGGGCAATGGAAGAGATGATGCATAGTAAGAAGCTGGGGAGTGTTCTTGATGTGGGTTGCGGTAGCGGAATCCTGGCTATCTCCGCCGTAAAACTGGGGGCGGACTGGGCACTTGGTTTGGATGACGATCCTATAGCAGTGAAAGAGGCAAAGGAAAACCTAAGAAGAAACTCCGTTTCGGACAGGGTAGGGCTTTTCTGTGGACAAATAGAAAACGTAAATGGTAAATTTGACTTAATAGTGATGAATATTTCAGCGGAGGCGGCACTTCATCACGGGGCGTCCATTAAGTCTAGACTGAATAGCAAAGGCATACTAATAGCATCCGGAATTACTAGCGCGAGAAGCGATGAAGTGGTTTCCGCACTGGAGGGTATGGGATTTAATCTCGACGGCAAGATGGCCGATGGCGAGTGGGTGGCCCTGGTATTCGGTGTTGATAAAAGCGACGTGTAAAGTACACTTTAGATGAATTTCAGGCATGCAAGGGGGGAAAGAAATGTCATCTTTTAAAACTATAGAATGGAAAGATGATAGGGTTTTAATGATAGACCAAAGAAAGCTACCGAATGAAGAGGTCTATTTTGAGTGTTTTTCTTTCGAGGATGTGGCCTGGGCCATAAAAAATATGGTTATTCGCGGGGCACCGGCGATCGGCGTGGCAGCGGCTATGGGTATAGCCCTTGGAGCGGTTAAAAGCAAAAGAAAGGAAAGGGTGGAGTTTCTAGCCGAGCTAAAAGAGGTCTCCACGATACTCTCTAAAGCCAGGCCTACGGCGGTGAACCTTTTTTGGGCGGCAAGGAGGATGATGGAAGTAGTGGACCGGAATAAGGATATGGACGTTGACTGGATCAGAGACAGGCTGGTTGACGAAGCAAAGAAAATTTACGAGCAGGATATCGAGACCTGTCGGCGAATTGGAAAGGTGGGGGCCCAATTGATAAGGGATGGGGCCTCGATCCTCACCCACTGTAATGCTGGTGCGCTGGCCACAGCCGGTTTCGGCACTGCGCTTGGAGTAATCCGGGCCGCATTCCAGGAAGGAAAGAGCATAAGCGTTATTGCCACTGAAACCAGGCCGTTCTTGCAAGGGGCCAGGCTTACCGCCTGGGAGTTGGATAAAGATGGAATTCCGGTCACGCTTATAACCGACAACATGGCCGGGTATGTGATGAGTAGGGGAATGGTTGACCTGGTGATCGTCGGTGCGGATAGGATTGCTTCGAATGGAGATGTGGCCAATAAGATTGGAACCTATTCATAATCCGTCCTGGCAAAGCATCATAACATCCCCTTTTATGTTGCCGCTCCTGTTTCCACTATCGACTATGAATGCCCATCCGGGGAATCAATACCCATAGAAGAAAGGGATGCCAGCGAGGTAACTCATATCCTGGGAATGAAGATAGCACCGGAGGTTAAGGTTTTAAATCCGGCATTTGATATAACACCAAACTCCCACGTAACTTCTATCATTACCGAGAATGGAATCGCCAGAGAACCCTTTAAGGAGGGTTTGAGGGCATTCCTCGATTAGAGATTTCCCTGTCTTTCCAGGTCAATCTTGCAGGAAAGGCAAAGTTTGGCAAAGGGCATGGCTTTTAACCGGTCTTGGTCTATCTCATCCCCGCAACTCTCACATATCCCGTAGGAGCCGTCTTCGATATTCTTGAGAGCCTCGTCTATTTGTACCAGTTTATCCCTTTCCCTATCGGTTATCATCAGAGCCAGCTCTCTGTCTCTATCGCTTGAAGCGTGGTCATAGAAGTCACCTACATCAAACTTGAGATGGTCTGACTCGGTTTTGAAAGTCCTGGAGACATCTCTCAGGAGTTCCTTTCTCATCTGGGTCAACATCCCGCGTATCTCGTCTTTCCAGTCCGTTTTATGGGCCGTGGGTTTTTTTTCGGCTTTCTCCATCAGATCTCTTTTTTTACCCTGTGTTTTCAACGAGCTTTCTCCTTTTTTCTTCTTCTTGTCTGAAGCCTTCTTAGGATAAGTTTTGGGTGCTTTAGTCTTGGCCTGTTTAACCTGTTTCGGTTTTTCCTTCTTCTGAACCTTTTTGTTCTTTTTCTCTGGCTTTTTGACTTTTGCTCTTGCCACTAGGTTGTCCTCAGCCTTAATGTTGGAGGATATTTAAGATAAGGATATTGAATAGTTTGTCAAGAGTGAATTTCCTCTGTGAATTTCCTCTGTTTATTTTTTACACATTCGCTCCGTAAAGTGCATTGGATTTTGAGGCAGTATAATATCAAAAAGGGGGAGGGGCCGGCCAAAGAGAAATAAGGTGGCGGAATTAGGTCTTCTTTTAGCTATAACCTCTCATTATCCTCTCTTGTAGAACTTTTTTTCCCATTTCTCGTGTCTTTCCTGGGCCTCTCGAATAGCTGGTGTGAAGATAGCGGCGTTGAGTATGAATTGATTCAATAGATTAAACGGAAACTTGACCGGCCTCACAAAATCTACGAATAGGACAGCCCTGAACCCGGAGGTATCATTCCAAACCTCGTGCTCATAGGTATCGTCGAAGATGAGGCTTTCGCCCTCATCCCAGTGCTTTATCTCATTTCCAACCCGAATACGGCATTTCTCCCTCGGTTCGGGCACGATCAAGCCTAGATGATAGCGAAGTACTCCGTTGTAAGGGCCGCGGTGAGGAGGGATGTACTTCCCCGGTGATAAAATGGAAAAGAAGGCGGTTTTCATGCCGGGGATCTTTTTCAATATCCGTGTGGTCTCAGGACATCTTCTGGAGTTTTCCTCGGCTTCTACCCCGTAACCGGCCAGGAAAAAGGTTTTCCAATTTTCATCCTTGGTGATTGTCTTTACTTCGCTCATTATCTCATGAAAGCTCGGCAGCTCCTCTCTTCTTTCCATGACCTGTTCCAGTTCAGCCCGAATCGTGGTCCACTCTTTTTCCACCTCTCTGACCCAGGGAAAAAGCCCGTTATCATAGACCGGCGGGTTACCTACAGCGGAGTGCCTGGCAATTTGTGTTTCCGCCCAGTTGATGAAAGCGGAGATGGGTTTGGCTACATATTCCTTTGGCGGAATCTGGCGATTTACTTCGTCTGGCATCTTAGTTCAACCTTCCCCTTTAACTTTGAATGATGTTTGATTCCACGCTTACTTTGGGTCAAAGATTTAACTAAGCTGGCTTATCGGTGGCCTCAGTTTTCTTAATTTTATTATATCCTCAATCTGGTGTATTAGAAAAAGGACCAAGGCTAGACTGGTAATTCCTAATACCCAAGGATATCCGCCGATTATGGCTAAGATTAGAAAGCCCAGAGAATAAAAATTCCTCCTGGACATCGGACGAACTATTCCTATTAGCTTGTGCACGAATGACCTATTCTTATCCCCTATCATTTTATCGACGTTAAAATATGATACTAAACTCCCGGAATTAGTGTATCTAATCAGGAAATAAAAGGACCAGGCCAAAAAGAATAAAAAGATTCCTATGTTTAAACCTCCCAGTGCTATGGCCATGGGGTTTTTAGTAATTGAATAATAGCCTAGGGGAACACCGATTAGGAAAGATAGAACGGTTACCTGGTCGGAAATCGTGTCCACCCATTGCCCCCGCTTGGTTTCCATAAGCTTGACCCGGGCCACTTCTCCGTCGCAACGGTCAAGCACTGTGGCAATCTGAAGAAAGAGAGCGCCTAGGACCGGATGCCCCGCAGCGTAGAAGGGGCCCGAAAGCATGCCGATGATGTTTATCATAACGCTTATCATGTTGGGAGTAAGGGGGGTACGCACTAGAAGCCTGCTGGTGGGTAGAGATATCTTGCTGTTGATATTCCTGGAGATCCATCCGGTTTGCGTTTTCCCCACATGGGAGAAGAGTAGATCCTCCGCTTTCTTGACCGAATCTTCACTCGATGATAGGCGGGTCCAATATCCATCAGAAAATTTAACGAATTTTACACTCTCTCTTCCCACTAGTTCTTTAGTCCAGCTCTTCAGGGACATGGAGTTCATGATCGATTTTTCGAGTAGGCTGCCATATGCCACAAATGCTCCTACTGCTTTTCCGCCCTCGGAGAATAGGTCCTCGATAATTTCCCCGTCTATTTTTACCCAGGCGTCCTTACTTCCATCCACCAGTACGGCTATTTCATCCTCGGTGACGTCACAATTCATCAAGCAGGAAAGACCAGTTGGATTTATTACCAGATTGGATTGAAGAATAAGGGAGGGACTGGGCTCGAAGTTTATGGGAGAGCCAATGGTGTGCCAGGTGATCTGGCTCTTTATGCGCTTGTCATTCTTTAACAGGTTTTTGAGAGGGGAATCGTCTTTCTCTATGATGACGGTGAATTTCTTTATTCCCGCCCTTTCCGCCGTTATTATCAGCCGATTAAGCTGTGGAATTCCACCAAAGACGGCATTTCCATGAGAATCCAGCCTTTCTCCATCTATTCCAGTGCCAGCTGCTACCAGTATTGCATGATCCATTTTAACGGCTTGTTTCTACTACGCGCAGGATCCTTTCTTCTTCATACGGTCTCTTGACAAGCTTGTCGGCGTTAATCCTGGCTCGAAAAAGGTCGCTCGGATAGTCCACGTCCATCCAGAACAGGTCCTTTATGTCTAGGGACTTTACCTTGTATCCCTTTTTTATAAGCCGGTGGATTGCGGAAACGTACCATTTTTTCTCCGCCCCTTCTGTCCTCATTTCCTCTTCAATCGCCCTCTTTATCAGTTCAACCCCAGTGTCCCTGAACACCCTTATCCCGACTGATTCGGCAAAAGGGCGGTTGGTCAGGGTTTTTCCAATCTCTACGATCTTGCCATATTGAGTGACTACCTTCATATCCTCTTCTTCATAACTGGATTTTCTCTTTATAGGAAGGCATATCTTTTCATCGCGATTACGTAGTATCAGTTCGAGCACGTCATTCTCGAATACGTCATCCCCGTTCATGACGACTATATCGCTATCCATCTCACCCCGGGCTATCCATAGAGAAATCAGACTGTTGGTCGTCTGATAAAAAGGATTATAAAGGGTTTTTATCTTCATTCCTAACCCATCGTAGTTTCGCAGGAAATTCTCTACTTTCTCAAAACCAAATCCCACTACTATTACCACCTCGTCAATTCCACAGTCCCTGATGTGGTTGATTTGGTGTTCGAGTATTGTTTCTCCGCCTATATCCAGGAGACACTTGGGGATGTATTTAGTGTATGGATAAAGTCTTTTCCCTCTACCCGCTGCGAGTATCACTGCTTTCATATCGTTTTCTACTCCATTTTTTAAGGGTTATAATAAACCCCTTTGCGATAATACAAGATTTTGGTGGCTTTTAAGAAGGCAATAAACCTAGGCCTACCTTCTCATCCTGCCTCCTCCTTAGCAATAGCTAACATTTATAACCTCCCAGAATGATTCTGTCAATATTTTTGACGTATTTTGTTTCATTTATTATGCAAATAAAGTAGTCACGAAATAATGTTTCCCCTTCCGGAGGGAAATATTGTATAAAATCATCCAAGGCATAATGGCTCTGGTTAAATTTTTGCAGTATACAGATAGGCTTCAATTCATCCACGAACTCAACTTTTTCTAATTCCTGTTCCCAGGGCCTATGTCTTTGCGATGCCTAGTTTCTTCCGCTCTGGTTTAATTTTGGTTATTTTATTGTCTTCATCGACGTAAACCAGCCGGGGCTCGTGCCCGCTGACCTCGCTCTGGTCATAGCTAGAGAAGCTGGCGATTATCAGGGTGTCTCCTTCTCTTGCCAGATGGGCGGCGGCCCCGTTTATGCAAATTACCCCGGAGCCGCGTTTACCCTCGATCGCATAGGTATAGAACCTATGGCCATTAGTCACATTGAATATATGTACCTGCTCGTAGGGGATTAAGTCGGCGGCCTCCATCAATTCCTTGTCTATGGTGATGCTACCCTCGTAATCTACATTGGCTCGTGTAACAGTGGCCCGGTGTATTTTAGACTTAAGAAGCGTTCTCTCCATAGTTCTCTCCTTTGGTGCCTTAAAGTCTGGCATTGTCGATAAGCCTTGCCCCTCCCAGCCTTACCGCTACCGCCACTAGGTCTCCAACCTCTGCGGAAGCTTTGGGTTCAAGGGTTTCTGGGTCGCAAATTTCCAAGTAGTCAATATCAGTTATACCTACTTCCTTCAATATCTTCTCGCCGGTTTCGGTTATTTTCTTTGAGTCTCTGACGCCCATTTGGAATTCCCTTCTTATTTCAAGGAGGGCTCTGTGGAGGGAAAGCGCTCTTCTTCTTTCCCCGGGTGAAAGATACGAATTTCTAGAACTCAGTGCCAGCCCGTCCTTATCTCTCACCGTCGGAAATCCCACTATTTTAACCTCCAGGTTTAGGTCCTCTACCATTTTCCTGATGATTTTTAGCTGTTGATAGTCCTTCTCGCCAAAAAGAGCGAAATCAGGTTTTACTATGTTGAACAGTTTTAGGACGACCGTGGCCACGCCCCTGAAGTGTCCGGGACGAAATCGCCCGCAGAGCTGTCCTTCCAGCTCTTCGACTTCTACATAGGTCTGAAAACCAGCGGGATAAATTTCCTCTACCCTTGGATTGAATACTATGTCCACTCCTATAGGTGTCATCTTTTCTAAATCACGTTCCAGGTCTCTCGGGTACTTATTCAAATCTTCGTTAGGCCCAAACTGGGCGGGATTAACGAAAATACTGACAACTAGGAAGTCCGCCATTTTTCTGCCCTCGGAGATTAACTTAAGGTGTCCATCGTGAAGCGCTCCCATGGTGGGGACAAAAGAGATTGTCCTTCCTCGTTCTCGAACCTCGTTGGCCAGTGTCTGCATTTCTTTTACCGTATTTATAACCTTCAATTGTTCTCCCTCAGTTGAATGAATGCTCGGTGTCTGGAAATTCACCTTCTTTCACCTCGACTATAAAATCTCTGACTGCTTTTGTCATTATCTCTCTTATTCTTGCGTATCTTTTTACGAATCTGGGGATTGGCTCAGGCGATAGTCCAACCAGGTCATTTATGACCAGCACCTGGCCGTCGCAAAACGGCCCGGCGCCGATGCCTATGGTGGGTATATTTATGGATTCTGTAATTTTGTTTGCCAGGTCTTGAGGAATACTCTCCAAGACCAAAGAAAAGGCACCGGCTTCCTCGGTAGCCTTGGCCAACTGTAAAAGCCTCTCCGCTCCGTCAAAGTCCCGGCCCTGGATTTTGTATCCACCTAGTAAATGGATTGACTGAGGACATAGGCCAATATGACCCATGACCGGTATGCCCGCCCTGGAAATAGCGTATATTGTATCTAGATAGCTTTCACTCGTTTCCAGTTTCACCGACTCCGCTCCCGCCTCCTTGACGAATCTTCCGGCGTTTCTTAAGGCTTCATCTTTGGATGCCTGGTAAGACATGAAGGGCATGTCCCCGCATAGGTGTGCATTTTTGACACCCCGGGAGACGATCCTGGTATGGTAAATCATCTCATCCATAGTTACTGGAAGCGTATTGGGGAGACCTTGAACCACGTTTCCCAGTGAATCGCCCACGAGCACGATATCCACGCCGGCTTCGTCGATTATGTTGGCTATTGTGGCATCATAGGCAGTTACCATGGCGATTTTCTCACCCTGCCTTTTCATTCCTCGTAGCTTTGGAACTGTGATTTTTTTCATAACTATTGCCCATAAAATAAAAAAACCAGCCAAGAGGCGAACCCTCTTGCTGGGCTTTTATCACACTTAAGCTTGCAGGTACGGCTCTGGTTCCGTCCCCATGTTATGCTCAAATCAACCTCCGTCTCGGTCTCATTATAGAGATCCAAGCGGTATAATCGCCCTCAAGAATCCTAGGTGCTCAAAAACGTTTATTAAAATAAAGAAAGCTGTCTAAAATGTCAAATTGAGTTGATTAGAGGGTTTTTATACAAGGCAGAATCAATTTCTTATCTTCGGCTAATAACTAAAATCGTGTGTAGTAATTTGGTTAGATAATGACTATTATAGACTTATGCTAAGATCCTTGTATCCATTCTTCTCCGCCTTCCCAAACCTCTTTCTTCCATATAGGAACCGTCTTTTTCAGTTCCTCGATGATGTACCTGGAGGCTTGGTAGGCATCCTCCCTGTGCGGGGCGGAGACGGCAATGACTAGAGTCACCTCTCCGGGTTCTAATTTGCCGATGCGGTGGGCTATGCCCACTCTGGTAATACTCCACTTTTCTTTTACTTCATCTGCTATCTTGGTAAATTCCCGAAGAGCCATCTCTTCATAGGCTTCGTATTCCAGGTTTTCTATTTCTCTTCCCCTGGACAGTTTTCTAACCGTACCTATAAACACTACCGATGCCCCGCTTTCGATACTTAAGACCTTTCGAATTATGGGTTGAACCTTTATTTTTTTGGCGGTTATTTTGAAGAAGGTGTTTTCGGATTTATACCTATTTTTGGTCATGGAGGGTTTATTCCAGTATGACATTTCCTCTATAGCCGAATCTTTCACGGAGTTTTGAGGCGACTTTTTCCGCTTCGCCTCTATTGGGAAAGCGGCCGACCCTCACCCGGTAGTAAGTCCCATAGTCCAGCTCGATGGGTTCAACTCTCACATCATCTAAATTTCTGCTGAGCTCATCTTTCAAGCTGAATGCGTTTTGCCGATCGTTGAATGAGGCGACCTGAACGGTGTAAACGGCGTCGAAATAATTGTTCTTTCTTCCCGGCGCAGAAATCACCTCCACCTTTACCCTCGCCGTGCCCTTGGCTATCATATCGATTGATTTAGCCGCGGTGTAAGAAAGGTCTATAATGCGTCCTCCTACGAACGGTCCCCGGTCATTTATTCTGACTATTACGTCCTTACCGTTTTCCAGGTTGGTAACTCTGGCCATGGTGCCTAGGGGGAGGCTTTTATGAGCGGCCGTATAATCGTACATGCTGAAACGTTCACCGCTTGCCGCTTTTTTACCGTGTTCCTCGACGCCGTACCATGAGGCAATCCCGGTTTGGATATAACCCTCGGCTGGGTAGATTATAGCCTCAGTGCTTCTTTTTGAGGTGTAAGAACAGGAGAATATGAATGGCATCATAAGTAAGCTTATTAATGTTCCAGTTCTCATATGGTGTCGCGACTTATTTATTATGAATGATTCTAATTTTAGTATAAGGTGTTAGTCTTTGCTCAATGTTCCGAGATCACTTCCAGCTTGACTTTAGCTACCCCGCTTGTGATCAAACCTATGGCTTTGGCTGCGGCACGGGAAAGGTCGATAATCCTCCTCCGGTTAAAGGGTCCCCGGTCATTTATCCTGACTATGACGTGCTTACCGTTTTTTAAGTTTATGATCCTGACCATCGCTCCAATGGGCAGGCTCCTGTGGGCGGCTGTGTAGCCATTCATATCGAAACGCTCGCCACTCGCTGTTTTTCCACCATGGAGTTTGGAGCCGTACCAAGAGGCGAGACCAACTTGAGAGTGCGCATTGGAAGCGTGGCTTTTAACACTGAGAAAAAGGAATGGGATAAACCAGATAAACAAAACCAACTTTATTCTCATAGTCCATCCGCATTTTACCATAAAATGCCTACTTCTTTCCAGGACTGCTTGAGATTGCCGACGTTTGGAATAAAATTATAAAACGCTTTGGTTGCCTGGAGATAAAGGAAAATGCAAAATTTTTTAGAAGAGTTCTCGCTCATAAAAAGGCTCCCTCCATACATCTTTGCCATAGTGAACGACCTCAAGACAAAGGCCCGGGCGAGGGGAGAGGACATCATAGATTTGGGAATGGGTAACCCGGACCTGCCCACTCCAAAACATATCGTGGATAAACTGGTGGAAGCGGCGAGGAACCCTAGGAATCACCGGTACTCCGCTTCAGCGGGGATTCCCAAGCTGAGGCTGGCGGTCTGCGATTGGTATAAGAGAAATTATGGGGTAGAACTAGACCCGGATACCGAAGCTATAGTTACGATCGGTTCTAAAGAGGGAATTTCCCATCTCATGCTATCCATTCTCGCTCCGGGCGATGTAGTTATAGTCCCGAATCCGACTTATCCCATACATAGCTACTCGGTGATTATTGCCCGGGCAGACGTGAAAAGCGTGCCCCTTACCAAGGATGTAAATTTCATAGAGGCTGTGGAAAAGGCGGTGAAAGAGATATGGCCTAGGCCGAAGGTGTTGATAATTTCTTTCCCCCACAACCCTACCACCAGCGTCGTGGACCTGAATTTCTTCAACGAGATTTACGAGCTGGCCAGGAATTACGGACTGGTCGTAGTGCACGATTTTGCTTATGCCGACCTCTGCTTTGATGGATACAAAGCCCCCAGCTTTTTAGAGGTTCCGGGGGCTAAGGAATTGGGGGTTGAATTTTTCACCCTCTCCAAAAGTTACAATATGCCCGGATGGCGTGTCGGTTTCATGGTCGGAAACGCCAAGATTATAAATGCGCTAAAAAGAATTAAGAGCTATCTCGATTATGGGATATTCCAACCGGTACAAATAGCGGCCATATTGGCTCTAAACGGCCCTCAGGATTGCCTCACGGATATAAGGGACAAGTATTGTTTGCGAAGGGACAAGCTCGTGGACGGGCTTTCTCGCGCCGGCTGGAAGATTACCAAGCCGAAGGGGACCATGTTTGTGTGGGCGGAAATACCGGAGGGTTTAAGGGAAATGGGTTCTCTCGAATTTTCGAAGATGCTGATCGAGAAAGCAAAAGTGGCGGTATCTCCGGGGGTAGGGTTTGGAAACCACGGCGAAGGCTATGTAAGGTTTGCGCTCGTCGAGAACGAGAAGAGAATTATGCAGGCGGTAAGAGGCATCAGAAGGGCTTTAAACAGCTACTAGAAGGGAAGTTAAGAATTAAGAGATAAGAGTGGAGAGTCATGAATAGTCATGAATGATAACTCTAAACTTTTATTCGTCAATCTTACCTCTTTGAAAAAGGGGGCAGGAGTAATCGAATTGAAAGAATACATCGCCTCCTGCCTGTTCTCCACCAACCTCGCTACTCAGGGTTAAAAAATCAAAAACTCTATATTCGACAAGAACACTATTTGTGGGAACAGGCGCAGCAGTGGAAGCTTGTGAAGTACCTCGCTCGTAGGCCACATAAAGGTTATCGGTAAGGTATTTTCCGACTTCGAGCTCGGGCCCGCTTTCTCCCCCCCTCACGCTAATAACATCCAATGCGAACTTATCTCCCACTATCCCTTTAAGTTCACCTGCGGCTATTCCCCCTAATACCTCCCCGGCTTGCTGCTGAAGCGATATTCTTTGTCCAGCCCCCAGCCTATCCGAAGACGTTCCGAATACCAGATAAGAAATGATATCCGTTTCCTCCATAGTTGGATTGCTGGATAGCTTTATTTCCGGCTTCTTTGCCGTACCCCCTATGTTCACGAATATGTCTACGTCGGAGACTCTATAGTGTGCCTTAATGTTAAGGAACGGGTTAATTTCCGGCGTGCCCTGGAAGCTCACCAGGCCTTCATCGATCCTGAAGAGTTTACCCAGGACTTCATAAGTTCCCCTTACCGTGTTTATGTTGCCGGTGAGTATGAGCGGGTCGCCGTATCTCTTGATGATTCCGACATTCCCCCTAAGCTCCACGTTTGCACCTCTACCACGTACCCAGACATTACCGCGCATCGATGCTTTTATATCCATTGCCACGTTATCCCGGAAATAGTCAGTCGGTTTGGAGGTTTCTATGGTGAATTCCTCCTCCTCTTCGTCCACGAATTTTATATCCTCTACCTCTTTATCCGGTAGATCGGGTATGCGGATACGGGCCCTCCGGACCCTGGCGTTTCCAGTGATGTTGAGCCTTCCTTCGCTGCCCTCGACGTTAACGTTGCCGTCCAATCTGGCGCTGATACCCTGGGGCTCTATACGGAAGTTATCCATCTTGCCGTTCAAATTATAGGACAATTCTTGGAAATCGAAATCTCCGTGCAATGTTGCTTTTCCCTCACCGGTTTTAATCTCCAGAGTTCTGAGGAATCCCCTCTGTCCCTGCATCTCGATAATACCGGTTGTTATTCTTAGTTCGTTCCTCAGTAGTGCGAGCTTCAAGGAAACCTCTTGTAGCCTCAACTGACCGTTTATAATCGGGCTCCTCGGGTTTCCGGAAGCCCTCAAGTCGATGACGCCTATCCCCTTTATCTCTTTTATCTCATTGCTGACCATAGAGATCGGGCTCAAATCTACGCCGCTTGATTTTAGTGTTAAGTCGAATTCTGCGGTCTCCAGGCTTTCTTTCATCTCCTTGAGATTAAGGCTTATATCGGCACTTCCGTCTGCCTGAAAGATTTGTTTTGCGTCCTTAGCAACAAAGAGTCCGAAGTCTAATCTATTGTTCGAATAATTAAGGTTAATGTTGGTTCGGTCGCTTTTGAATTCTCTAAACTCTAAATTTGTGGCATCGATGTTGGCACTTATCTCGGGAGCTTCAAGCGTTCCCCTCAAGCTTAAATATCCCGAGCTTGTTCCTCGAAGCGGATACTCAAAATCGAATACTTCGGAAATATCCGAAAAATTAATCGTGCTTAGCTTGAGGTCCGCGTTTACCGCCCCGCTAAAATTAATATCGGCATCGCCCAGCACCGAGTTTTGTTTATGGTACAGGTTGAAGGCTTTTACGGTCAATCGATTAGGGGAGATGGTCACATTCATAGGATCACGGTTCTCAATTACACTGTCTTGGAGACTTAGTTTGATTTTTTCTATCAGAAGATTCTTTTCTTCACCTTTGAAATCGGTCAGTTTTAATCGTGCTTCGTAGATTTTTTTGGGGTCTTCGTCTTCTAACATGGAGATATTTCCGGTTATCTCCTGGCCTGTGCTTCTCGCCTGAAGTTGAGCACTCTTTATTTCTCTATCCTTGAATCTTATTTCCTCCAGTATTCCGTCTAGCCGGACTCGGGGATTTTCTGGGTCTAAAGTGGCTTCTCCGCTTATCTTGATTGATTCTATGTCCATATCCTTCTTATATCCGAAATCGGACGCTGTCGCCGAAGTGGTAATTCGGGGGTTTCTAATCTTTCCCTGGACTATTCCTTCCGCCTTCAGCTTGCCTTCCAATTGAAGCTCCGGCTTGAATTTGGATATGAAATTTAAATCGTCAACCTGAACATTGTAGTTGAAATTTATACTGGTTAGCTTGGTTCCCTTTCCCTTGGCTTCAAGCCTGAAGGCATCGGAAGTTAACGAGAGGGTGCTTACGTTTAATATCTGCCCATCGTAGGAAGTATCGATTCGACCCCGGCTTATTTTTAAATCGGAAAGGGTTGACGGAAGAACCTCCGCCCGCACGTTTGCATTCAAGCTTTCTGCCAGGTCCGCATTAAGGGGTAACGAGCCCTTGAGGCTTAGGTTAGAATTTATATCACTTTTGTATCTCTGGTTATTCAGAATCGAGGCCAGGTTAACCTTGTTTAATCTTGAGACCAGGTCGAATTTTAGGTTAGACCTGGCCATTTCCAGGGTTCCCTGGAGGTCGATGTCGCCGAGTTCATGTCCTTTTTGTCGAAATTCTATTATGCTTAGCCGGGCTTCTAATTTATCCATTAAATCCCCACTCAGGGGCAAGGCTCCCTTCAGTTCGAGATTAGAGTTTAGGTCGGTGGAGTACCTTTCACCGTTAAGCACTGAAGCCAGGTTAAAGTCAATTAGCTTTGAGGTCAGGTCGAAGCTTAGGTCAGATTTTGAGGCCTCTATCCGCCCGGTTAAATCGACCTCTCCAAGCTCCTTTCCCTGTAGCCCGAGTTTATCTATAATTATCTTTGTTCTCAGGTCTTTTAACTCTTGCCATTTTCCGTCGGCTTCAAAATTCGCATTTATCCTTGCATCTATATTCTTGTTCATAATTTCGGGCAACTTGTCTTCTGGTATAAATTCATAAATTTCGGAGGCCTGTAAATCTTCGAGTGAAACTTTAAGGTCAAATTGGTTTGTTTTCTTCTTTGTGAGAATTTGATCCAGGTCTAAATGGCCGCTGAATGATGTTTGTCCGAAATCCGTTTTGACCACCCCATCATTTATTTCTACCCTGGTTCCGTCCGTTTTGATTTTCTCGACCAGGGCTGACACTTTTCTCCCTTTTATTTGTGATTCGGGCATCCTTACTCTTATATCGGCCTCGATGTCGCCCCGGCTAATGTACTTACCGGAACCCTCAACCTCTGCGTTAATAGTGCCTAATTCCTTTATTTGATATCCGTAAGCGGAGGCTTTGAGCCTGAATTCCGGTTGTTTGAAATCATTGACTTCCCCATCCAGTTTTACCTCTGCGCCGTTCAGGTTTAACCGTAGATTTTTAACCTCTGCCCTATTTGTCGTATATAAGGCTGCCGTAGATAGTTCCGCTATGTTGATGTCGTGGGGTGATATCTTTAGTGACCCACTATTCAGGTAGAGTTCGATTTTTTTGCTGATGTTGTATAAGGAAAGTGAGAAGTCTAATCTGTCTATATCAATCTCAGATGTCTTATTTTTCTCTTCCTCTACGATTTTGATCTCGGCATCATCGACTAGAACTTTTCTGAGAATAATACTCCAGGGAGAAAAAGATTTACTTCGTTCTCGATCCCGGTCCTCCTTCTTTTCTTTTTTCCCGCCGATCTTGTCAAAGTTCCAGTTCCCGTTACTGTCCTGTATGAGATATAATTTCATTCCAGTAACTGAGACATTCTCTATGGGTATAGTTTTAGTGTAAAGAGTCGAACTATTTAGCAGGAGGGGAAGGGAATACCGCAGGGAAGCCTGTTCGATAATGGCAAACGGTTCTTCGTCTATTCTAAGTGAAACTTCTTTTAGCTTGATTCCGTGGATGAAGTCAATATCGATTTCTCCGATGGAAAAGGTTTGTTTTGTGGCGTCGCTTATTACTTTTTCTAGAAGATTCTTTATCGCTTTCTTTGAGTACTCCGTTTGCAAAAAGACTGAGATAGCCGTGATCAGGACTGCAATTATAGCGAAAAGAAGCACAATTGTTTTCAGGAACTTAGAATTCATAGTTTATTATGAATCCATATTATAACACGAAGACGCTCGGTTATATGATTCTTGAAGTAAAGTAGGTCGTATGATCGGTTTCTTTTGATTGAGAAATAATCGTTGGGACTTTTTACGGATAGGCTGCGCTGCCGTCTTTGAATGGATGTTATTTGGCGAGACAAGATCCGTCTCAAATTACCATTTTTTATGAATTAATCTAAAATTTAACACCGACGGTGCCTCCTTGGTAAATACCTTTGCAAGTAGCAGGCCAGTAACGGTATCAATAGTACTAAGCTACCGTTGCCATCCTCTGGATCGTCGTTGTCGCTGGCCTCTAAAGCTAGCACGGGGTTCTCATACTTAATCAACTCCGGCTCTATGTATTCTCCCTTTTCCATCTCGTTCATGTTCTGCTCGTCTCCTTCTTTGCCTGGGCTGGTGGGACTATGAAATCATTTTGCCTAGGCCGAGTCAACTGGACTTTAGGCGCATTTTGAGACGATAAAAGTTTACTAGTTGAGACTTTTTCTTACTTTGGTTCTATGCGGCAATAAAACTTTTTTCCAGTGCCTATTGATAAAAGTTTTAAAATGCCTGTCCAATGCTCAGGAAGAACTGAAACCTTCCGATACCGGGCTCCGGGTTAAGAGCATATCCAAAATCAACCCGGAGCGGGCCGATTAGTGTATTGTATCTCAATCCGGTCCCGACGGCATATTTGATTTCATCCAATTTAAAGTCGAATTCTTTGGAGTAAACGTTCCCATAGTCGAGAAATGCCACTCCGCCGAAGCTCCTGTAGATGGGGAACCTTAACTCAAAGCTCCCTAAGAGGAGTGAGTTGCCCCCGATGGGGTCATCATTAGCGGCAAGTGGCCCGAGTTTTTGGAATGGAAATCCTCTCATGGTTGTGCTTCCGCCGGCAAAGAACCTCTTAAAAATCGGAATTCCTAAAGTGTCCGTATCCCCAAATGGCTGTATAACTCCCAATGTTAATCTTTTCGCAAAAACAACATCACTAAACAGTTCCCTGTAACCTTTGAGTTCGATTGTTCCGAGTAGGTAGTCAACATCCGAGCCCAGTGCCTCGAAGGAGGACTCCAGGCTGGCTGTGGCTACCGTGCCGCGCGTGGGGTTGAATATGCTATCTGTAGTATTACGCTCTAGAATAAAGCTAAAGAAGGTCAAAAAAAATTCCTCTCCTTCGATGAACTCCTCTACCGCATTTGATATATTGGACAATTGGGAGTGCTGGACGTTGAAGGAACCATATGCGTTAAAGACTCCGGCGAATCTTTTTCTCATTCCTACCGTACCGATAGCATTTTTAGAGGTAAAACTGGGAAAGTCATCCCGGAAGAGACTGAATATCCCGGTAAGTTCGGAGTCGCCCCCGATTATGTAAGGTTGGGTAAACTTCGCTTCTGCTATTTGGGTCAGAAACGAAAACCGGCCTGCTAATTCCACTCTCCTCCCTCCACCAAAAAAATTCCGCTGAGTCCATATTATTTGACCCCTGAACAGGTCCTCTGTGCCATATCCCACGCCGACTCTTACGCTTCCTGATTTTCTCTCTCTTACCCTGATGACTATATTGGCGATTTTTTCATCTTCATCAAAATCTACATCGGTCAAGACGGAGCTGAAAAGGTCGAGTCTAAATATTCTGGCCCTGGTGTCGTTCAGCTTTTTTGTAGAATATATTTCTCCCACTTTGAAGGTGGCTTCTCTGGTGATTACGTAGGTTTCTACTTCTTCATTACCTTCTACCTCGGTGGAGCCAAACCGGTAAAGAGAGCCTGGATTTATATGGAAATTTACCTTAGCCCATTTTTCCTTTCTATTCACTAATGCCTCTCCTTCCACTATGGACTTGGGATAGCCTATATCAGAAAGAGTATTGGAGATCAATCCCTTGGTTTCCTGGTATTTTATCGGTGAAAACGGCTTGTCCGTCTTGAGTGGCACGGAATCGAGTATGGTCTTTCTTTCCTCCTCGCTTAATTCCCCTTCTATGTTCATATTCAGTTCTGTCAGAATAACCGGCTTACCTTCTTCGATATTTATAGTAATCTCTACTCTATCCTTTCTTTCGTTGTATTTGAGCTTGTATTCCGCTTTAGCATCATAGTATCCATGGTTGCCATAAAGTCTTTTTATTCTTAGCATATCATCTCTCAATATTTCTTCATCAAACTCCGGGTCTTTAACCCAGGGTTTGATCGATGGAAATTCCGTGCCTATCTTTTCTTCTATTTCCTTTTTGCTCACGGCCTTGGCGCCGGTAATTCGAATTTTGGATATTCTCACCCTAGTTTCATTATTCTGACTGGAAGCGGGGTTGACGTGACTAAAAAGGATTAGGATAACGATAATGAAACGAAAGCGGTTACTTCTTCTTCTTTCCATTCAAAGGCAATGAGGCTCAATCAAATTTTTAATCGAGAGTCTTTATTATGCATACCCACTTGTAGGATTCAAGTGTAGTTTGTCCTAATTTTCCGTTGGTTACAATTTTATACGATTGCTCCGGTATTCCCGTTACATTATAATTTCGGCCATGACCGCTTTACCCCTGGATATAGATAAACTTAAAAATCAGTCCAAGGTGACAGTAGTTTTGTGGTTTGCTATGGTTGTTAGTATCATTATCTACTTAGGT